>LULN01000001.1_pt1 | contig 170023 bp, 215 predicted proteins | sample 728131 | NCBI WGS metagenome assembly LULN01 (sample SAMN03860288, study PRJNA289734) | marine metagenome | biome: seawater column; feature: ocean; material: water; isolation source: Red Sea water column Station 149 - depth 100m | place: Saudi Arabia: Red Sea | collected 2011-10-15 | depth 100 m
GATGACACCCTCGATAGTATCTTTAGTTCTGATGTGGCTATTGGCAAATACGTTGCACAGAGGGCTGGTATCGGTATTAACGCAGGGAGAATCAGAGGAATCAACAGTAGAATCCGTGGCGGCGAAGTACAACACACAGGTGTGGTCCCCTTCCTCAAAAAATTTGAAAGCACTGTTCGATGCTGTACTCAGAACGGCATCAGGGGTGGATCAGCAACTGTCCACTTTCCTATCTGGCACCAGGAAATCAGAGACATCCTCGTCCTCAAAAACAACAAAGGAACCGAAGACAACAGAGTCAGAAAGTTAGATTATTCTATTCAGATTTCCAAATTATTTTATGAAAGGTTTATCAACAATGAAGAGATTACTTTATTCAGCCCACACGATGTTAGTGGTCTTTATGAATCTTTTGGTACCGATAAGTTTGACGCACTCTATGTTGATGCGGAGAATGATGAATCCATACCCCAAACAAAAGTAAGTGCTCAGGAATTATTTCTTGATTTATTAAAGGAGAGAGCAGAGACTGGACGTATCTATATTATGAATATAGATCATTGTAACAGTCATTCTTCCTTTAAGGATAAGGTAAGTATGAGTAATCTCTGTCAGGAAATTACTTTACCAACCTATCCTATTCAGCATATTGATGATCACTTAGGAGAGATTGCACTCTGTATTCTATCAGCAGTTAATGTTGGCAAGATTAGAAGTGATGAAGAGTTAGAAGAGTTATGTGATTTATCTGTTCGTGCATTGGATGAATTGATTGATTACCAGCAGTATCCTGTATTGGCAGCAGAACAAGCTACAAAGGCAAGACGTTCTCTTGGAGTAGGGTTCATTGGACTCGCTCATTACCTTGCTAAACTTGGGTTTAAGTACGATTCACAGGAGGCATGGGATGCGGTTCATGGACTGTCTGAAAGTTTCCAGTACTATCTTCTTAAAGCATCTAACAAACTTGCTGAAGAGAAGGGTCATTGTGAGAACTTTGGTAGGACTAAGTATGCTGATGGTATTCTACCAATTGATACATATAAACGTGACGTAGATGAGATTTGTAATCAGGAGTTGCAACATGATTGGGATAGTTTACGGGCATCTATCAACACCTACGGTTTACGGCACTCAACATTGTCCGCACAAATGCCTTCGGAGAGCAGTTCCGTTGTGTCAAACGCAACAAACGGAATCGAACCTCCTAGAGATTACTTGTCCGTTAAAAAATCAAAGAAAGGGCCTCTTAAGCAAGTTGTTCCTCAGTACACCACTTTAAAAAATGCCTATACGCTCCTTTGGGATATGCCTGGGAATACTGGCTATATTAATGTTGTTGCTGTTATGCAGAAGTTCTTTGATCAAGCGATTTCTGGAAATTGGTCCTATAATCCGGAGCATTACCCAGACGCTGAAGTTCCTGTTAGTATAATGGCTCAGGACTTGTTGACTACCTATAAGTTAGGGTGGAAGACATCTTACTATCAAAACACTCACGATCAAAAGAGTGATGAGATGGAACCTGCTCATCCTATGGGATGGCATGATGATGTTAAGGAAGATAAGATAACAACCTTGATGTCTGAACTTGAGAATGCTGATGAATCGGAGTGTGAATCCTGTGCGGTCTAAAGTTGAAGGAATGACGGTATTTAATACCAATGAGGTTGATGTTAAAAAACAACCTATGTTCTTTGGTGCTCCTTTAGGACTTCAAAGATATGATTCTTATAAGTATCCTGCTTTTGATAGGTTAACTACTCAACAGTTGGGATACTTTTGGCGTCCAGAAGAAGTATCTTTGCAGAAAGATAGGGCAGATTACCACCAGTTGCGTCCAGAACAGAAGCACATCTTTACTTCTAACCTAAAGTATCAGACTATGCTTGATAGTGTTCAGGGTAGAGCACCTGGTATGGCATTCATTCCATACTGCTCTTTACCAGAACTAGAAGCATGTATGGAAGTATGGGGATTTATGGAGATGATCCATAGTCGTTCCTATACTTATATTGTTAAGAATGTATATCCAGATCCTGCAGATGTATTTGATACTATTCTTAGTGATGAGCGTATTATAGAACGTGCTGCTAGTGTTACAGAATCATATGATGATTTCATTAGACAAGCACAGGAATGGGGAAGTGGTTGTATGTGGACTGATAGTGGTAGAGGCTCTCCATCGTCAGATTGGTGTAAGAAAGATTTAAAAAGAAAACTCTATCGGGCAATTGCAAATGTTAACATATTGGAAGGAATACGCTTTTATGTCTCTTTTGCTTGTAGTTTTGCTTTCGGTGAACTCAAGCTTATGGAAGGTTCTGCAAAGATCATCTCCCTTATTGCCAGAGACGAGAACCAACATCTTATTCTCACCCAAACAATCCTTAAAAATTGGAGAGAAGGTGACGACCCAGAAATGAAAGATATTATGGAGGAAGAAGAGGAGTGGACATATGCAATGTTTAAGAAATGTGTCAATGAGGAGAAGAATTGGGCAGAATATCTCTTTAAAGATGGTAGTATGATAGGGTTAAACGATAAATTACTGTATCAGTATGTTGAATGGATTGCTAATCGTCGCATGAAGTCTATTGGTTTAAAACCAATCTATGACGTTCCCGCTAGAAACAACCCATTACCTTGGACTCAGCACTGGATTTCTTCTAAAGGACTTCAAGTTGCACCACAAGAAACGGAGGTAGAGAGTTATGTTGTCGGCGGTATCAAGCAGGATGTCAAAGATGATACGTTTGCTGGTTTCACTTTATGACAGATTCTTCAACAGAAAATTGGCGCGAGGAGTATCAAGGAATGAAACGCCTGACGAAGTATCAGGTGGAGTTGCTGCGGAATGGACCAAAGAGTCTTTCACAATCGTGGATTCTGGGAGCAATGCACAACGATTGGAAAAAGAAGAAGGGTATCAAGGAACCAGAACCTCCGAATTGCCAATCAAGTCTGGAAGAGTTCCTGAAGTCTCACAAGGATCAGGGGATTTAGATTACTCTATGAAGGAACATTTCTTTTCACCACTTAACCCTACTAATAAATAATGGGACAACAAACTATCAAATTCAGTATCAAACAAGATGGCACTGTAATCGAAGAGGTTGCTGGTGTTGTAGGTACTGATTGCCAAAACTTGACTAGAACGATTGAAGAGAAACTGGGAACCGTTATTAAGGTTCAACACAAACCAGAATATTATCAGTCTGTAATTCTAGATGAAGATGAAACTGTTGAAGAATTTACCCACGATTCAGAGGGATGTTAATGTCTCACTTTAGTACCATAAAGACTAAGATTAAAGAAAGGCCTTACTTGGTTGAAGCACTTGAATTAATGGGTCATGATGTCAAGCAGAATCAGGAACTTGTTATCGCCAATCCTGACCATGCTGCGGATCATCCTGTGGTTCTTGCCGAAGTTGCTATCACAAATGATATCGGGTTCCGGTGGAACTCAGAGACTGATACGTATGATCTTTATTCTGATCATGCCACTTGGAGCCTTAATGTTCCTCCTACTAGGTTTGTAGATAAGGTTACCCAACAGTATGCAAGGATGACAATTTATAATACTGTTAAGGAAATGGGTATGACTGTTGATGAAGAGTGGGAAATGGATGATAATAGTTTGGAGATTACTGTATCAAATTGGGTATAGATTTTCCTAATGAAGTTGAATTATATGAACTAAATAAGACAATGACAGTTAAAATTATGGGATGGAAACCACCACAGAGGCCTGCGTGGGTGAAGGAGATTATGAAAATCCCTGGACCTATGAGGGTTCAACTTTTACTTCTGCTGATATTAACGAGTTCTTCGGTTTTGTCTACAGGATTACAAATCTCCAGAACGGTAGGCAATACATCGGGAGGAAGTACTTCACACAGCGGAGAAAGCTTAGAGGTAGCAGACGCAAACGGACGAGTGAAAGTGACTGGAAAACATACTACGGAAGTTCTAAAGAACTTACAGAGGACAGGAAACTTCTGGGGTCTAACTGTTTCAAAAGAGAAATCCTCAGTCTCCACAGAAGTAAAGGACAAGTAAACTTCGAAGAAACCAAACAGTTGTTTCTTCATAATGTCCTAACAGAAACTCTTGACGGAAAAACACCTTTATATTATAATTCCAATATATTAGGACGTTACATGCGTAAGGATTACTTTAATCCTGATATATAACATATGAAACTTTTAATCACAGCATTCATTACATTGTTCCTTGCTCTACCTGTATGGGCAGTAGACATAACAATGGGTTCAGGTGGCAATCTAGTCTTTGAACCAAACGAAGTAACTATCTCTGCTGGAGAAACGGTTACATTTATTAATGGAGATTTGCCACCACATAATATGGTAGTAGAAGGGTTTCCAGAACTTTCACATCCAGACTTATTGTTTGTAGGTGGAGAAAGTTTTAAAGTTACCTTTACTAGATCTGGAGATTATGAGTTCCAGTGTGAACCTCATGCAGGTGCTGGAATGAAAGGAGTTATTCACGTTTCATAATGAAAATCTTTTTAGATACTGCTAATTGCCAAGAAATCCAGAAGCATTACAGCACTGGGTTAATTGATGGTGTAACAACTAATCCTTCTTTGATACTTAAGTCACATCGTAAACCAGATGATGTTTATGCTGAACTTAAGAACATGGGTATACCTGATATTAGTATGGAAGTAGTTGATCATACTGTAATTGATATGCTTAGGGAAGCACATCGATTGGTTGAACTATTTGGTGAGTGTACTACTATTAAGGTTCCTTGCACTCCTGATGGATTGATGGTGTGTAATCAGTTAGCAAAGGAAAATATAAGAGTCAATGTAACTCTTATCTTCTCACAAGCACAAGCAATCCTTGCTGCTAAGGCAGGAGCAGCATATGTATCACCATTTGTTGGTAGAGTTGACGACAATTCATTTGGTGGACTATGTTTAGTTAAGGATATTGCTAAGGTATTTCGTGAGCATATGGTAAGAACTCAAGTTCTAGCAGCATCCTTGAGAGGTGTAAGGGATGTAGGTAGAGCATTTGAGTATGGTGCTGACATTGTTACTATGCCAACAGCAGTCTTTGAGAAGATGTACAAACATATCCTAACTGATAAGGGGTTAGAATTGTTTGATCATGATTATCAATCAACTTTAAATTACTTAAATGAGAATCCACCTGTGGTATAGTGAAGATATGAAAAAGTGGCGTTGGTGCATAACCGACACACCACGAGATTGGGGTGCGACTAGACAAGAAACAGGAGATGCAGATACTTTAGATGAAGCAATGGAAATTATTGCCAAAACAGCCAAGAAGATGATAGGTTCTGGAGAACCAGTTGCTGGTTGGTTTGGCGCTTAACGGATAGAACAATGGTAAGCGTAAGATGCCGTCAATGCGGCAAAGAGTTGGCATCACACCCAACTAAAACATATTCATGTGGTTGCTCTAACATGACAACTGTTAGAGGAGAGAATGTGACAGCTAAAGATTTGACAAAGGTTGTTATGCTAAACAGTGGAAAACGTGTTAAGGATGATAACGCTTTGACTGCTACTGATCTTCAATGGCAGGAAGAACGAAGAAAACGTAAAGTAAAGCGTTTGGATTTTGAAGTAAGGTAACAGAACTATAAAGAGAGTATAAAGGATATAGATAGTTAGTACGGGACATGTTATAGTCTCAAGACATTACCTTCCAAGCCAATGCTAAATCTCGACGAACGATACCATTCTTATCTTGATGGTAGTAAGAAGATGAGAATAGATGGAGTCGAGGAAAGAGTAACTGGTTATGGATATCTGGATGATGGAAAAGATATTACAGGGTATTATGTTACAACTGAGAATTATAAGTTACGTTATAATAATGATCAAGTATTTCTGGGGATGGAAGCCGTAAGAGGATTGCAAAAGGTCAAATAAAAAACCCCCTAGGTGGGGGCTTTTTGTATTAAATTTTTGCTAAGGTGGGTGGGAATGAGAAAATGATAACAGAATCAAAGTAAGACCTCCTTACAGATACGTTTACAACTTGACTGGTCATCTTCACACTCAATTAAGCATTCGTAATAGTCGTTGAGTTTCGATTCTTGTTCATTGAACACTAACTGTTCGGAATGACTATTCCATCCTGCTAGTTGATTGTAAGACAATGTTCTACGCATTAAATAATGCCCTCCGTGTTTAGTGGACTTTCATAATGAAGGAATTTAGGTTCATCTTGTTTCCTCCTTTCTCTCCTAAATACTATTTAGCATATTTGTTTTCATTTGACAACAATTCAATGAAGAAGTATTTCGACAAAGTAGTAGCATGGGATAGAAACCTTGCTAAGAAGTTTCAAGACAAGTTTAATTTAACTGACTATCAGATGCTCTGCGTCTCATTCGCTAAAGGATTTGTAATCGGTGCAATCCTCCTCTGATATTGTCTGGTCAATCATTTGGATGATTGCCATCCTCCTCGTTGGAGTTTCTTATTCCATTTATTGGATTTTTACATACGATGACAGAACACAGCCAAGAAACGAAGATAGCAATTCTGGAAGCGAAAGTGGAACACATGGTGGATCATGTCAAGGAATTGACCCTTAGAGTTCGTGCTAATGAAAAAGTAGTTGCTTCTGTTAGTCTTTTAGGTGTTATAGCCTGTACCTTTATTGGTGCAGGTTATTTTGCTCCAAAGGCAGAAGCATGTAGTCTTCCTGCAGATGGAAGGCCTGCAAATTGTCCAGAGAATTGGGAGCTTGGTGTTAAACCTGATCCTCCTGATCCTACTCCAGGGACAACTAAAGAAGATGCTCCTAAAGCAGAAGCATATCCAAGGCACTTAGAACCACAAACTCAGCAACCTTATCCAGGGATGTTACCGGATAATTCTGCTACTATTAGCAACTGGATGAGTAAGATGAAACAGTGGGAATTGGAACAGACGATTAGGGATCCGGAGTTTGATATAAATAATGCACTTGCGGAATATTTCAACAATGGCGGCAATGACCCCACCGAGCAGGAAGAGCTGCTACAATTTTCGAGTGACGGAGATAAACAGAGTATTGGATGGAGATACGATTGATGTAACAATCGATCTTGGATTCGATCTGTTTAAGAAAGAACGTGTGAGAGTAGCAGGAGTTGACACACCAGAGAAGCGCACCCGTGATTTAGAAGAAAAGGAACTAGGAATAGATGCTACTAATTGGTTGAAGAAAAAGTTAGAAGATACTATTGCTGGTGATGGAGATGAACTTACTATCAGGACTGAATTAGTCGGTGGTATGGGTAAGTATGGTAGACTACTTGGATGGTTGTATATAAATGAAGAAACTGTATCACTTAATGAGCAGATGATTGAAGAAGGTTATGCTTGGGCATATGATGGTGGTACTAAGCAGAAAGATTTTGAACAACTACGTGAAATTCGTAGAGTACATGGCACTTTAGTGGAGTAAAACAATGGAAAAAGTATTAGAACAAGCGTTACCACAAGTAACAAAAACAATAGAACCAACACCACCTTTACCACCTGCAGAACCAGAAGGAGGATTTCCTTGGTGTGGGACTGGAATTGTAGTGTTAGTTGTTGTTGCTGCACTTGTTGGTAGAAAACTTCTTTCAAAATCAGATGATGATGACTAATGAAAACACCTAATGGAACTCTTCCTGTTGATATGAGTGAAACCTTCTATAGAGAGGGGTGGAAGTATTGTCGTTATCTTATTACAGATCCTAGATCTGATGTTTATTTAAAAATGGCTAGAAAAAATGCAAGTACCAAATTGGAACCATCACTACAGAACATTACTTGAGGGTTAATTATGTCAGTATTAAAGAAAGGATTTAACGGTGGCCTCTGGGCATTCCGTTTAGTATTTGCAGTGGTAGTAGCAGAACTTGCTATTGTTGCAGGAACTGTAGTGGGATGTTTTGAGGAAGATATCTGTACAGATGCAGACACTCAAGCAATTAAAGAAACGATGCAAGGACTAGCAACAAAGAGTTTTGCATTGTATGCTGCTGAGAAGGGTATTAACTCTAACAGTAAGAAGGAAGAAGAAGCATAATGGATGGTCGCGAATTTCGTGACGAACTCCTAGGATTGTTGAAAAAAGATGCTTACCGTAAAGGTGAGTTCACACTTTCTTCTGGGAAGACGAGCGAGCATTATGTTAACTGCAAGCCTGTGATATTAAATGGTAGGGGACTTACCCTTACCAGTCTCTTGATGTTAAAGGAAATTTCTACCAGGGTAGTAGCAGGACTTACTCTTGGTGCTGATCCTTTAGTGTCTGGTGTGGCAGTCTGTTCTGCCTTAGATGGTAGGATGATTGATGCCTTGATTGTTCGTAAAGAACCTAAAGGACATGGTACAGAGGCATGGATAGAGGGACCTTTACCTACTAAGGATACTAAGATTACTGTATTAGAGGATGTAGTTACTACTGGTGGTAGTTCTATTAAAGCAGTAGAGAAACTACGTGAATCTGGTTATGTAGTAGAGCGTGTTGTAACTATCATAGATAGGCAAGAAGGTGGTGCTGATGCAATGAAGGCAGCGGATTTAGAATTAAAATCGTTATTTACATTGGAGGATTTCAATGAGTGAATTCCAATCTGACATTAAGGATAGGAAGTATGATGAGGAAGGTAACGAGTTAGATAAGCATGGATTTAAAATTAAGATACTTCCTGATGGATTAGAATCAGTTCGTAAGTCAGTTGAGAATGGTGAACAACTGTGTGGATTGGATAGGAATCTAATGGCAAAATTACTTAAAGGAGAGTGGAATCAGTACACCACCTCAGATCATTCAGGACGAACTAGTAAAAAGATAGTGATAGAGTATGACATTAAGCATAATACCTCTTGACAAGGTGTTGTACTTATCTTAAACTAACAACGTTAACTTTAGACCGATGACACGTTCGCTTGTAGACAAATTCCATAAGCATTTACCATTGTTAGAACAAACAGTAAGGAGGGAGTGCGACTTAGACCATTCAAATCCAAAGTTATACAGAAAAGTTTATCGTTATTTTCGTGATAAGGGGGTTGAGTTTTACGATAACCCCGATGATGATTATGAGTTAGTTGTTGAAGAACTTGCTAGTGAGTTAAAAAAATTATGAAAGTAATTATGGAACGGTATCCATACCGTTATGTGGAGACGGGAACCCTAGACAATGGGTTCCCTGACTTTAGAATCCAGAAGCAGAATGAGTACACCAAAAGATATAAAGATATGTATCTATGTGATAATGGTATGCAACTTACCACTGCTATTGAGGATTTTGAGTATACAAAATGGTTAGATCCTGAAGGCGTCCCTGCTTACAGGAAGTATAACTAAATAGCACAACACACTTATTTTAGAAAAATGGCAGCAAGAGGAAAAGCATCTACATCATCAACTGGAGCATCTATGTCCAAGTATGATGTTGAGGTAGAAGCAAGACTTCAAGCATTGGAGAAGGCAGTAAAGGAACTTCAAAATCATTCTCATGATGGTGGTTCTATAGATGATGCAACACTACTTAAGTCCGAACAATTCAAAGGACTTGCTGAAGATGTTGCTCGTATGCGTAAGACACTAGGAATCTGATGACCTGTACAGCATTAGTATTAGGAGCTGGTGGTTTCATCGGCTCCCATATGGTGAGGCGTCTTAAGTCCGAAGGATACTGGGTGCGTGGGGTTGACCTCAAGCGTCCAGAATTTTCATCTACGGAAGCAGATGAATTTATTCAAGGTGACTTAACTGATCCTCTATTTGTTGAGAAGATACTTCGTTATACTGGATCAACTGGGAACTTCTATAAACAGGACGTTCCAAGAAAGTATTGGAACCCATTCCACGAAATTTATCAATTTGCGGCTGACATGGGTGGCGCAGGTTTCATCTTTACAGGTGAAAATGATTCAGAAATCATGCATAACTCTGCTAGTATTAACTTAAATGTTCTTCATGAGCAGAAAAAGTTAAATAATCTCTTAGATCATAACTTTACTAAGATTTTCTATAGTAGTTCGGCATGTATGTATCCTGCATTCCATCAGGAGAGTACTGAAGATCCTAAACTACCAGAGAGCCTTGCTTATCCAGCACAACCGGACTCCGAATATGGATGGGAAAAACTTTTCTCCGAGAGGTTATATCTCACTTACAATCGTAATCATAATATCCCTGTTAGGATTGCTCGTTACCACAACATCTTCGGACCAGAAGGAACGTGGAAAGGAGGAAGAGAGAAAGCACCTGCAGCAATCTGTCGCAAGGTTGCAGAAGCGGAGAACGGTGGATCTATCGAGGTGTGGGGAGATGGCTTACAGACTCGTTCCTTCTTGTTCATTGACGAATGCATTGAAGCAACTAGACGGTTAATGAAAGGTGATTTCATGGGACCAGTGAATATTGGTTCTGAGGAGATGGTAACCATTGATGAACTAGTTAACATCACTGCTAGAGTTGCTGGTAAGGAGATTGAGAAGGTTCACATCACAGATTCTAATGCTATTGGTGTCCGTGGTAGAAACTCATGCAACGATCTCATTAGAGAGAAACTTGGATGGGATTATGAACAGTCTTTAGAAGAGGGTATTCGTAAAACATATGAATGGATATGTGAACAGAACCCTAAAGCTATTCATGATTATGAGAACTTCCCAGTTGATGCTGAACTTATCACGAATTGATACGGAAAAATTCCTCCACATTATTAATCGTTATGATGAATTATTAAAATGAAAAATATTGAACGTATTATACCTCCTAATTTTGGTTGGTTAGAATTAGAATTAGAAAAGAATGAAATTGATTATTTGTGGAGATGTATAAAAGATAAAAAGGATGATGCTAAAAAGAATCTTGCAGGAAATATAACAGGTAGTTATCAATTACCGGATAAATCTAATTGGTTTTTTCTTAATGTTCTTAAACCTTTATGTGCAGAGTATAGGGATCAATTTAAAAATCTAGCATCTAAGGTTCCTATTAATCATCTCCATCCATTCTTTCTTCAAAGTTTCTGGGTAAATTTTCAGCATCAAAATGAGTTTAATCCTATGCATTCCCATGGTGGAGTTTATAGTTTTGTGATTTGGTTGAAAATTCCCACATCATATTTTGAGCAAAAGAAGAATCCAATTGCATTGAATTCAAATAATAATAGTGTATCTAATTTTGAATTCATGTATCCTAATATCTTAGGTTCTCTTGAACCTTTCACTTATGAGATGTCTCCTAAATTAGAAGGTACTATGTTATTTTTTCCTGCTCAATTAAAGCATGCAGTATATCCATATTATAATTGTGATGAAGAGAGGATAAGTATTTCAGGAAACATTGCATTAAATACTGCTGAGACATTATGAAGAAAATCTATTCACGAATTGATCCGGATAAACTCCTCCACATTATTCATCGTTTCTATGAGATAGAAAAGAGAACAGATGTAGCACCAGAAGATCAGTTCATTCAACTTGCTACATTGAGGATGGAGGAGGGTAAAACTTTCCGTCCTCATCAACATATATGGAAACCTGCTCCAAGAGAACAGGTTATTGCTCAAGAATCTTGGGTGGTTATAAAGGGTTCTGTTAAGTGTCATTTATATGATACGGATGGAGAACTCTTAAAAGAGGTGGTGATCCGTCAGGGAGATTGTTCCATGACATTTGAAGGTGGACACACTTATACTATTCTAGAGGACGATACCGTTGTCTATGAATATAAAACTGGCCCTTATACAGGTCAGGCGAACGATAAGGTATTTTTAGATGAACTCAATAAAGATTAATCTTGGTTGTGGCTGGAGAAATTTCGGTCCCGATTGGATACACATTGATGGTGGAGTCTACCCTCATTTAGATCATAAGGACATCATCAATTTTCCCTATGAGAACGTAGATTTGATTTATGCGTCTCATGTGTTAGAATACTTTGATCGGGATGAGGTAGTTCCAATCCTAAAAACATGGAAGAGTAAACTAAAACCATGGGGTATTCTTCGTTTAGCCGTTCCCGATTTCAATAGCCTGTGTGAAATTTATTCTCGCACAGGTAATATTGATAAAGTTCTAGGTCCTTTGTACGGTAAAATGCCTATGGGTGATAAAACCATTTATCATAAGGCTGTTTATGATTACAATTACTTAGTAGAACTTTTAGATTCTGTTGGATTTATAGCAATTCATAAATGGGATTGGCGTGAAGTCGAACATGGTAAATATGATGATCATTCACAAGCATATTATCCACATATGGATAAGGAGAATGGTATTCCTGTGAGTTTGAACGTGGAGGCACACAATGGGATTTGAATTAGTTACTAAACTTGAGGATAAAGTAGCATCATTTTTTGGTGCTCCCTATGCAGTCGCTACAGACTCATGTACTCATGGTATAGAACTATGTTTAAGGTATGAACAACCCTATGAAGTTACTTTTCCTACACATACTTACCCTTCAGTACCATTCTTAGGAGAGAAACTAGGATTAAGATGGACTTGGAAAGAAGAGGAGTGGGTAGACTATTATCAGATTGGTAATACAAATGTTTATGATGCTGCTGTTCTATGGAAACTAGGTGGGTATATGCCTGGTACACATATGTGTTTGAGTTTTCAATACCAGAAGCACCTTAAGATTGGTAGGGGTGGAATGATTCTTACAGATAATAAAGAAGCATATGAAATGTTGTCTGAAATGGTGTATGATGGTAGGAATAGTAGAGACATTCCTTGGCGGGAACAGAACATCAGGACAGTGGGGTATCATTATTATATGACACCTGAAGCAGCAGAGACTGGACTCAAACAGTTTGAGGATGCAGTCATTAGAGAACCTAAAATCTGGTCAGATATTGACTATCCAGATCTTAGAACCATGGATGTGTTTAAGTGACTTTAAAAGATTATGATGGACCTAAAAAAGATTGGACTGATGAACAGTGGTTACAGCATGCATGGGTACAGAGATGGAATCCCTGGATATCTGAAGCAGATAGAGAGTATTGGAGGGATAAGATAAGTGATCTTACCAGGAACAACCATAGTAATTGATAATCCTACGTCCATTTACCATGGGTATAGGGGATTTGTACAGAGATTAAGTGGTGATAAGGCTGCCGTTCTCTTTGATGATTTGTCCCCTTGGGAAAAGTTAATAACATTTCCACTAACTGATATTAAAGAAGATACAACAGGACCTCAATTTTATAAAATGAAATGAAGACAGCTTTTATTACTGGAATCAGTGGACAAGATGGAAGTTATCTTGCTGAGTATCTTCTAAGTCTTGGATATGAAGTTCATGGTATTCTTCGTCGCCACTCTGTAGCAGAGAACCAAGATGCAAGACTAAGAGGTTTAGGTGATTGGGTTACCACTCATTATGGTGATTTGACTGATGAACTATCCTTGGTTCGTATTCTTACAGAGAATCAGTTTGATGAGATTTATAATCTTGCTGCTATGAGTCATGTACGTATCAGTACTGACATGCCTTCCTTTACTATTAAGACAAATAGTCTTGGTGTATTGAATATGTTAGAACTATGCAGGGTACTTCAACCTAATGCTAAGTTCTATCAGGCCAGTTCTTCTGAGATGTTTGGGAACTCTATAGATGAGGATGGATGTCAGAGGATAACTACTCCTATGCATCCTGTTTCACCTTATGGCTGCTCTAAAGTACTGGCGTATAATCTTGTTAGGCATTATCGTGCTGGTTACAGTAAACATTACGTCAATGGAATCCTTTTTAATCATGAATCCCCGCGCAGGGGATCGAACTTCGTCACCAACAAAGTGGTGAAGACTGCTGTTCAAATTAAGAAGGGACAACGTGATAACTTAGAACTAGGTAACCTTGATTCTAGTAGAGATTGGGGACATTCTAAGGATTATGTGCGTGGTATGCATATGATTATTACCAACGATGAACCAAAGGATTATGTTATTGCTACAGGTGATACGAGAACTGTTCGTGACTTCTGTAGATATACCTTTGATGCACTTGGTATGAACTATGAGGATTATGTTACACAGAATCCTAAGTTTATGCGTCCTGAGGAACTCAAGTTCCTTAAGGGAGACTCCACTCCTATCCGTGAGGAACTAGGGTGGGAACCAGAGTATACTTTCGAGAGTATGCTTGATGAAATGATCGAATTTTGGATGAACAATGTTTAAGAACTCTACGTACCATGGACCAACTCAGTTGTCATTAGAGACTGAGTTTGAAAAGAAAGTCAGTGTCTCCTTTGATACTCTCCAGAAGGATGAGGATGCAGAGGTTAAGGTGTTGGTGGTGGTTGAACCACCTTGTGTTCATGGGTTTGATGACACAGTTAGAGAACATGCTAAGGAGTTTGATTTAATACTCACATATCGTGAGTGGTTGGTAGAGGAACTTGAGAATGCACAGTTGTTTAATTGGGCAAACTGTTGGATTAATGATGCTACTATAGATAAACGTAACCAGATAAGTTTCCTTACTACTAATAAGGGATGGTGTGAGGGACATAAGTTACGTCAGGAGATATGGTATGCTTTAGAGGATTATGATGAGATAAATGATTTTGAAGTGTGGAAGAAGAGGACTCCACCTTCTATACCTAACAAAAACGTTGCTTTAGAAAATGCTAAGTTCACCATTAGTCTCGAAAATAGCGAGATCAATAACTACTTTTCTGAGAAGTTACTCGATTGCTTCGAAACTAAAACCATCCCTTTGTATTGGGGTTGTCCTAACGTTAGCACATATTTCAATATGGATGGAATCTTTCACTTTCATACTATTGAAGAGATGGAAGACTTGATTAATTCTTTGACACCTGAACTATATGATGCTAAACTAGAAGCGGTGGAAGATAATTATCTTCGTGGCAAGAAGTACCATCATGCCACAGATAGAGTTGCTCAGGAAATTCGTAACTTTATCTCTAAATAACCCACATTATTACTCATTATGCAACAGGTAGGTAAGCATTGTTGGTGCAGTCCTAAGTCAGGCATCATCCTTGCAGAGAGTACATGGCAGAATGTCCTTGTACCAGATAGTGATTATAAGTTCCTTCAAATGAGGGATCCTTTTAATCGTGTTGTTAGTATGTACCTCAACAAGATTGTGGACATAGATGTTAGGCATCTTGCTGACGTTAAGAGAGAGCGTTGGGTACCTTGGATTGATGTACCAGATCCATATGATAACATAGAGTCACGTGCAGAAGTTTATAAGAACTATCTTACACATACTGGACCAGGATGCTATCGTCTTCCTATGCCAGATAAGAGTTTATTGGATGTTACATTTCAAGATTTTGTTTTCGAAGTATTAGATAATTTAGATTTATACCAGTGGTTTGATCCTCATTTTTCATATCAAACTAAGTTTTTCTTTACAGGTGATGTAGAGATGACCTTTGATGATGTTGTAATGCTTGAAGATTTACCAGAAGCATATGAGATACCTGCTAAGGCATTGGGTATAGAACTTGATTTAAGTCCAGAGGCATTAGCAAAGGCAGGTAGGGTAGGAGAGAAGGAAGATATTGATGGACCATTCCATCAGTGGACAGTAAGACAATGGTGGGACTTAGGTAAATCACCACTTGCAAAATACTACGATTCGTTCTATACTGATGAAATCAGAGATAAGGTTCGCGAACTTTATCAACCTGACTTTGACCTCATTACTCAAGCACAAGAATGAGCATTTACAATGATTGCAAAATCATTATCAATCTGAACCAACTGGTGAAGGATAGACCCTGTGGAAGGGACTTAGATGATGAGCATGTGGATAACATTGCTGGTGACTTGCGAAAGAGAATGACATTCGATTCTCTTTTTGGACAAGTTGATACTGCCATCTGGGAGTATGCAGAGGATTGCAACATCGATTTATCAGATGATGAAGAGTGTCGTGAGTTTGGATTCACTATTCCTAAGTATGGTGAGATAGCACCTGAACCTGGACGTGAGTCTTACTTAAATGAAATTGAAAAGAACAAGAAAGAGTTTGAGGTGGTTGACTTAGTGTCACCTTCATGGACAATCAAAGTACCTAGACGCAAGAAATGAATTACGAACAACTTGAATATGATATTGTAAGGTGGTTGAAAGACTACTATTACATGTATGCTTTGGATTCATTTGTAGTTGGAGTGTCAGGTGGAATTGATTCTGCTGTTACTTCTACCCTATGTGCTAAGACAGGACTACCTGTACATGCAGTAGGGATGCCTCTCTATCAGGATACTACTCAGGAATCACTTTCTGATAGACATTTAGAATGGTTGTCATTAAACTTTCCTAATGTTAGGAGTCATAAGTTTGATTTGAGTGACACCTTTGATGTGTTTATTGAAACAATGGGTCCACAGTTTACTTCTAAACATGCGGAAGCAAATTCTAGATCTAGATTGAGGATGGTTACTCTATATCAAGTTGCTGCTTGTCAGCGTGGTGTTGTTGTGGGTACAGGAAACAAGGTGGAGGATTATGGAGTCGGTTTTTATACTAAGTATGGTGACGGTGGCGTTGACATTGCTCCCATTGCTGATCTCTATAAGACACAAGTCTGGGGATTAGGTGAGTACATGGGTGTTCCTCAAGAGATTGTTGAGGCAGAACCTACTGATGGATTATGGGATGATAAGAGAACAGATGAGAGTCAACTTGGTGCTTCCTATTCAGATCTTGAATGGGTGATGGAGAATAACATTCCAGAAGATACTGCGGATGATTATGATGAGGAGAAGAGAGCAGCAATTCAACAATATCATAAGTTTAATAAGATGAATAAGCACAAGATGTTACCTATACCAACATTCAAACTGGAGAAAGACTATGTACAATGATCTTGATTCGTTGGATAATTTTTTAGATAGAAAAGACAATCCTAAGATAGGTGTTATAGGAGCAGGTAGGTTAGGTATATGTTTTGCTTTGTTGGTAGATGAGGCAGGGTTTAATGTAACAGTATCTGATGTTAGAGAAAGTTATGTTAAAAATTTAAATGAACGTGTCATTAGTACTAACGAACCATTAGTAGCAGATCTGTTAAAGGATTCTAGGATTAAAGCAACAACTTCTAATAAAGAAGTAATTGAAGAGTGTGATATCATTTACACCTTTGTTGCTACTCCTTCTACTCAGGATGGTAACTATGATGTCAGGTCTGTATGGAGTGTTGTTGAAGACTTTAAGAAGGTAGGGAAGGATAAGATATTTGTTGTTGGTTGTACTACCAATCCAGGAGATTGTGATGAGTTTAGATATGCTTTGGTACCACATAATGTAAGAGTCTTTTATAACCCAGAGTTCATAGCACAGGGTTCTATCATTAAAGGACTACGTGAAGCAGATATGGTACTTTGTGGTGGAGACTATCAAGCTCATGAAGGATATGATAAGATATTCAACATCTATAGAGCGATACAAAAGACTCCACTTAACTTCCATAGTATGAGTTTGACTGCTGCTGAGATGACTAAGTTAGCAGTTAATTGTTATCTTACAATGAAGATTAGTTATGCTAATCAGGTTGGTGAGGTGATGAATAAGTTTGGTTTGAGTGAAGAGATAGATACTGTACTGGATGCTATTGGTGCAGACAGTAGAGTTGGTTCGAAGTATTTGGGTTATGGATTTGGGTTTGGTGGTCCGTGCTTACCAAGAGACAATCGTGCTTTTGCTCATGCTGCAGAAAGAGTTGGACTTAAAAATAACATTGGACTGACGATTGATGCATTTAATGATGAGCATGCAGATTACTTAGTAGATACTTTATGTGAGAAGAATAAGGACAAGAAGGTTCCTTTTTATTTTCCTGATGGAATTGCATATAAGAAGGGAACAGATATATTAGAAGAGAGTCAACAGTATAAACTGTTTAAGGAGTTATTGAAGAGAGGATATAGGGTTGTTGCTATGGAGTTGCCAGAAGTTGTAGAAAAGGTGTATAATGATTTGATGTATACATGGCCTGGGAAGTTCCAATTCATTTATAATGAGGAACAAAAACCCAATGAGGTAATAGAAATCTAATGCTTTATATCTACACTCCTGCTGACGGTAAGAACACCGAAGGTATTGGTGCTATGGCACAGTACCAAATACACACCTACAACCTATGTCAGGCGATTGTAGGTGCTAGGTATCTTGGTAGAGACTTCACTAACTTACAACACTATCAGGGGTATAGTACACAGGAAGAGTTTTGTCAGGAGTGTACTGATTTCTTTAATTTCCCTAATCGTGTAGAGATACCTGATGCTGAGGTGGTTAAGTTTGATAACTTTACACCAGAGTTTGAGGAGTTTGTAGAGAAGTATCAGAACAGTTCAGAGGTTAAGGTTGTTGAGATTAATAACTTTGCTTTGATGCCATGGGCAGATAGTAATATACAGTGGTGGGGGAAACAGAATATTTTTGAACCTTTAGTTCCTTACATGCAGTTTGATACATCTAAGTATTATTTAAATGAAGATAAATTGAATGTTTCAATGCATATCAGGAACTTTATGCCTGATAGGGATAATGATCATTCAATTACCAGAGAGTATTATGAACCTGGTAGTCCAAAGGAAAAATATTTTATCAACTTAATGAATAATATTGAGGGAGCATTTGACTTTGATAAAGAATTCCATATCTATTCTCAAGGACAAGAGGAATGGTTTGATAACTTCTTGAACCAAGGATGGAATGTTCATCTTCATATCAATGAACATCCATTGACATCTCTGTATCATATGATAAAATGTGATATAAGAGTTATGTCTAACAGTTCGATGAGTTATCTTGCTGCTCTGTATGGTCAGGGACTTTCTATTGCTAGAGATAATTTCCCACATGGTACCCTCAATACAGTCTACACTGACACAGATGGTAACTTTGATAAATCCCTTGTGAGTGTAGATCCAAAATGATTGGTTATAATAGATTAGGTGACAACGGAAGGTTTGGTAATCAGATGTTCCAGTATGCATCCCTTAGAGGGATAGCAGCAAAGCATAAGTATGACTGGTGTGTTCCACCACCAGACACATATAAGCAAGCAAACTATGGATTGTTTGATTGTTTTAAATTACCAGGTGCTGAGGGTCATGTAGGAAATGTTCCTCAAAACTTTGAGACAGTTGATGAAACTACCTTTGCTTTTGATAAGGAACAGTTTGATTCGTTCCCTGACAACGTTAACGTTGATGGATACAGACAGACTGAAAAATATTTTAAGCATATTGAGAATAAAATACGAAAGGACTTTGCTTTTTTACCTGAGATAATGAAGCCCTGTCGTAAATTTATGAAGCAATTTGCTGGTGGTAGGGTTGTATTCCTCCACGTTAGACGAGGTGATAATGTAGGACGTCCGGATTTTTATCCCATGCCTAGGGTTGAGTACTATAAGAGGGTATTAGATAAGTACTTCCCAACAGAAGAGTGTTTGGTTATTAGTGATGACCCAGCGTGGTGTAAGAACGAACCATTCTTTGATCAGGATAGGTTCTTTGTTTCAGATAATGCAGACAAGTATGATCATCAAACCTTAGAGGGAGATGGTTCTATGAAGCAGTCAACAATACCATACGTTGACTTATGCTTGATGTCTTTGTGTACTGATGCTATAATATCTAACAGTACGCTTTCTTGGTGGGGTGCCTGGTTACAGAAAGATAAGGATCATAAAGTTATCGCTCCCAATCCCTGGTTCGGCGATAGACTATCCCATAATGATCTTTCTGACTTGCTCCCAGAAGGATGGATTACCGAAAACTTTGAGGAGACTGGGAACTGATGCTGGCATTTGATCATCTTGGTCGTATGGGACAATTGGGAAACCAGATGTTTCAGTATGCATCTCTTAAAGGAATAGCAACTAATCGTGGGTTCGATTATATGGTTGCTAATCATGAGGATACAGTTGTTGATTCTCTTGGCAATCGTCTTCGGTGTGAGTTGTTTAAACCCTTTGATGTTAATGTTCGTACTGGCATATTGAATGGGCAGTATGTGCAGGAACCCCACTTCCATTTTAGCGAAGACTTATTTAATAATTGCCCTGATGATGTATCTTTAATTGGATACTATCAGTCACCAAAGTACTTTAATCATATCGCAGATGATATTAGATATGATTTTAAATTTAGACATGAGTATCAGAAACCATGTGAAGAGATGATGGAGGAGTTAGATAATCCAGTTGCTCTTCATGTTCGTAGGGGTGATTTCATTACTAATGTTGAGAATCATTTCAACCAGACGATGGAATATTATGATGAAGCAGTTAAATATTTCCCTGATAGACAGATAGTAGTATTTTCAGACGATCCAGAGTGGTGTAAGGAAACATTTGAAGGTGATGAGTATTTGGTATCGGAGAATGAGAATCCTTATGTAGATATGTGTCTCATGTCTATGTGTTCTGATTTTATTATTGCTAACAGTACATTCAGTTGGTGGCCTGCATGGTTATCTACTAACCCAGACAAGAAAGTTATCTATCCTAAGCAGTGGTTTGGTATCACTGGTTATACTAAGGACCATGATGTTTCAGATTTATTTCCTGGGAGTTGGATAAAATTGTGATGGAGAATACTACATTCATTGTTCCACTGAGGATTGAATCTCATGACAGACTCCGCAACGTTATTGTGTCTACCTGTTATCTTCTTGATAACACCGACTGCAAGATCATTATTCAAGAGGTGGATACTGCATCTACTTTCGCTGCTACTGCAGCCCCTCAAATCAAGGAGTGTGTTGGTGATAAGACAGTAAGGTTACATCATGTCTTTGAGGAGAGTAAGGATCAAATTTTTCATCGCACCAGGATATTAAATGATATGACGATGATGGCAGACACTCCTGTCGTCGTGAACTATGACTGTGATATATTATTACCCCTTACATCTTATGAGGAAAGTGAAAAACTTATTATGGATGGTACTCACGATGTCGTTTATCCATATGGTGATGGCAACTGGCAGTACCAAGTCTTTGCTGACGATGACCTGGTTTCTAGGTTTATCAATGACGAATATGACCTCTCTGTGCTTAGAGAGAAGTCAAAAATATATGATGCCAAGTACGGTTTTTGTCAGTTCTTTAACCGTGAAAAATATATAGAAGGAGGGTTAGAGAATGAGCACTTCATTGCGTATGGCTATGAAGATAACGAGAGGTGGTATCGATTTAATACTATGGGTTATAATGTTGGCAGACTTGATGCTCATATTTACCACCTTGAGCATGCTCGTACTGCCAACTCGTGGTTTACGAACCCGTACATCCAAAACAACAAAGACCTCTACGAAAGAATCAACGGAATGAATGGTGAAGAACTTAAAGAGTATTACAGCAACTTAGATTATGTCAAACTTCGCACTCGATAAGAACAAGTCTGCATATAAGTTGCAGGGATTCCCACCATGCCTCTGGATTAATTGTGATAAGGATTCACATAGAACAGAGTTCATGAGTGATCAGTTTGATTACTGGAATATAAAGAATCATATTAGGATTTCTGGTATAGATGCTAGAGATGATGAAGAAGATGTCGCTAGTTATCTAAAAGGTATAGTACCAGACATGTTAAATGCTGGTGAGGTTGGATGTTGTCTATCTCATATGAAGGCAATCAGATATTTCTTAGATGAGACTGATTATCCTGAAGTTATGATAATGGAGGATGATGTAGACTTCTCTACTGTAAAGTTCTGGAATTTTAGTTGGAATGATTTGTATGCTAATCTTCCTTATGATTATGATTGCATGCAGTTCACCTGTATTAATCCTGCAGAGGTGCATATTACTATGCATCCTAGATTCATTAATGATTTTTCAGCAGCAGCATATCTTATTACTAGACATCATGCAGAGAAGGTTTATAAGAGGCATATAAGAGGTGACAAATATAGATTAGATAATGGTGTATTACCACGTGCTACATCAGAAGATTGTATCTTATATTCTGGTAAGACATATGTATTTCCAATCTTTTTATTCTCTATGAACCATGGTTCAGCAATTCATGATGAGCATTTAGATATATTTCATAAGAATAGTTATCAGGGTGTGAATGATTTTTGGACCCAGCAAGGTAGTACGGTAACCATACAGCAATTGATGAAATATGAACCATATGCATACGGTTTACCACCAGGTTATGATGTAAATGGACGTATTCCCAGAGCAGATCAAGAGGGGGCTTGACAATTTCGTAAAGATCTGTTAAGATAAATATTAACACATAAGACAATGGGCCCGAAATAATCGTCACCCTGCGTATAATGTTATGAACCCAGTCGAGGGTTCTATCATCCGCAGGCTTTTTTATGCTTGCGAGACACTTTCTAAGAAAAATGTTTAAACCTCTAATTGCAGCTGCTGCAGCTGCTCCTCTATTCGCTGGCGCTGCTTTTGCAGGTCCCTACGTTAACGTAGAAGCCAATGCATCATATCCAGACGGCGAGTATACAACTGCTACAACTGATTTCCATATCGGATACGAAGGTGGATCTGAAGACGGTAAGGTTGCTTACTATGTTCAGGGCGGCCCTGGTTTCGTTCATACTGAAGACGGTGACGATACCGAGACTGAAATCTCTGGTAAGGCCGGTGTAAGTGTTCAGGTTGCTGACGCTGCTTCAATCTATGGCGAAGTTTCTGGTATCTCTAACGAGGACTCCGATGGAGACGACATCATCGACTTCGGTGGTAAGTTGGGTGTTAAGTACGTTTTCTGATTCAGTAAACGCACATAATTAGAGGAGGGGGTTTCACCCCTCCTTTTTTTATGCTATAATATAGTGCCAGAGAAATACTGGCTGCTGCAGTCTCCTTTGGTAGTTTCAGGACTGGAGGCGATAGGAAACTACCACTCTTTTTTCTGAACTATGAAAAGAACTCCGGAAGAAATAGTTACTCATCCTCTTTGGATGATTCCAGTATTCATGCTATTGATATTTGGTTTCATTGAGGGTGTTCACACTACAGCGCATTGGTATATGGAAATGGATGTACATGGATATTGTATGCAGAATAAAGAACACTTAGAAAGGCAAGACGATGAGTGGTAACTTTTTACATCACGTTGCTATACGTGTAAAGGATATGGATAGGGCAGTGTCATATTACATGTCACTAGGGTTTCATTGTGAATGGGAGAGTGATGATTGGTCATACTTTGAGGAAGGTATAGCATTACTAGGACCAGGATATGATAGAGCAGATCCACATGTTGCGTTCTATCTACAGACACATGATGAACTGAAGGTAAAGTGGAAAGAGTTAATGGATCAAGGATATTCATGTTGCAGACCATATAAACATAGGGATGGAAGTGTGTCCTTTTACACACGTGATCCAGAAGGTAACCAGTTAGAATTTTTATGTGATAAATAGATTAGTTTTGTCTAAAATTAATGACTGCGCTGATTGATCCTAAAAAATATACTGAGACGGTGGAGCGTTTACGCTCCTTTTTTTTGGCTAAAAACTTTTACGAAGTCCACACACAAAACCGTCTAAGTATCCTTGCTGCTTGTGAAGATCCAGAAACAGTAGCAACATACAACTATGGTGGTAATGTTTGGCCACTTCCTCAGACTGGCCAGATGTGGTTAGAATATGAATTACTTTCTAACCCTGAAGCATCAGGGTTTTTTTGTGTCTCAACGTCGTATAGAGCAGAACCTAACCCTGTACCAGGAAGACATGAAACTATCTTCCCCATGTTTGAATTTGAGATGAAGGGAGATGTGGATGATTTAAAGGCAATGGAGATTGAATTGTGTCAGTACCTTGGGTTACCTGCTCTTGACATTAAAACTTATGCTGATTGGGCAGAGCAGTACAAGGTAAGGGAACTAGACCACGGACACGAAGCAGCAATAGGAACTGGTATGATTACAGAGTTCCCTGAATGGACATCACCCTTCTGGAACATGTCTAGAAATGGGGATGGTACTAGTAGAAAGATTGATGTTATCCTTGGTGGTATGGAAACCATAGGCAGTGCTGAGAGGAGCACAGACAAGGATCAGATGAGAGACACCTTCCATACTATCTCTGATGGTGGGTATGCTCAGTTACTCTACAGAAAATTTGGCAAAGAAAGAGTCGAAGCAGAACTAGATGAGTTCTTAAACTTCGACTTCTTCCCTCGCAGTGGTGGAGGAATCGGTATGCAACGCCTTATGTCAGCACTCAGCTGACATTCCTTGTGAGGTGGCGAAATTGGTAAACGCTCCAGGTTGTTTCCCTGGTGTTCCTGGCGGGACTTGTTGGTTCGATTCCAACCCTCACAGTTTAAAAGAATATTTAGATATTTGTCAGGGAATAGGTATAATTACTTGACAGAAATTTAATGTTTGCTATATAATTATGTTACGTTTCTTAACAAACAATGACTTCTTCTTCTTCAAATGTTATCACCGAAGACGGTGGACGCCAGAACATTTACGGAAAAGAACCTAAAATTGAAGTTATCGATGCTAAGGATCAACTCACCAGAGCAGAATTGACCAACGGACGTTGGGCAATGATGGGATTCTGGGCAGCAGTTGGTGCTTATGTAAGTACAGGACAAATCATTCCTGGAATCTTTTAACATTGAAAGGTCTCTTTCTAATGCTCATTTCTAACCCTTTAATCTAAGAAAAGAACAATGGACAACGCAAGCAATTTACAAATATGGCAGCAGGCTAATGGCCGTGCCGCAATGATGGGATTCTGGTTTCTAACCATTTCTTATCTCTTCACAGGACAACTTATCCCAGGTATGTACTAATGGAAGACTACAACTTTAAACTCGCAGAGAAAGCGAATGGTGCAGCCGCTCTGATTGGTTGTTTCTTAGCATTCGTTTCATATACGTTCACTGGACAGTTAATACCTGGTGTTTTCTAATGACTCTTCTGTGGTCTCTTAGAGACACAGGTATGGTATGGGTTGTGAGTATGGTAGTATTAGAATTCTATCGTCAATACATGCACAACCCTGCAGTCCATACCTTTTTTCAGTCTCAAGGTATTTTTCTCTTCTAATTCTTAACAAAACTAAATACTTACTCGTAAATTATCCGGAAATCAAGACAACCCTATGGGCGAACTAATGTACGCAACTGAATCAGTTTCACCATTATGGGCAGTGATATTCCCTTTCATTCCAGTTCTTATACTGTTAGGGTTTTACTTTGCCGCTGGTGGTGGGTTTAATGATGACGATGATGATGATTTTGGTGGGGGTAAAGGAATACGAGTAGCACAACCAGTTCCCGTTACCGTACCCTCAGGCGCATAATGTATCAACTAGCATTTCTTTCAACTGTAGCCGCATACGTATACTTCAATGGTGCTCAATACGCTCTTCAATAGTCCTTGGTATCCTCTCTATGAGTTCGGATTCTTTGTCTCTGTTGGTATGACAGCAGGTTCCTTAGGTTTGCTTTAGCACACATATTGACAGGTTATAACAATGAGAGTAGAATATATATTATTGACTTGTTTAAAAGACTATGGCTTCGTATAACATCACTCTTCGTTCTCCTGATGGAACTGAAACATCATTCGATTGTGGTGAAGATACGTATATCTTAGATCAGGCAGAAGAAGAAGGTTTAGATCTTCCATCTTCATGTCGTGCTGGTGCATGTTCTTCATGTGCTGCTAAGGTACTAGAAGGTACAGTCAACCAAGAAGATCAATCTTTCCTAGATGATGACCAACTTGAGAAAGGATATGCACTTTTATGTGTTTCTTATCCTGAGTCTGATTGTGTAATCGAAACTATGAAAGAAGAGGAACTTTATTAATGGTACTACACATGAGAGAACAATTATTAGCAGCCATCAAGGCTCATGCACAAGGTGAAATCGCAAAACACAAGGTAAACGTGAATGTTTATCTTGAACATCCGGTAGGTATTGGTGAACACTCTGATGTCAGTGAAGCAATTCAAGTAGAACTGGATAAGATAGCAAGATATCACGACCAGATAGAGGTCATCGACAAGTACTTTAAATCACCTAGCGGTAATTAAATTGAATCTATACAATGGTATCTCCGAACGTCTTTTCTACACGTTAGGGAAGCGTCCGGAGACTGCTACCTCTCATGATATTTACATGGCATTATGTTATGCCGTTAGGGATCAGATGATGTCTTATCATCTTGCTCCAGAGGTATGTAATAATCAGAAAGAGATATCATATCTTTCTGCTGAGTTTCTTATTGGACCTCAGTTAGGTAACAATCTTTTGAATCTTGGTATTCAGGAGGAAGCAAAGGAAGCATTACATCAGTTTGATTTAACCCTAGAGGAGGTTCTAGAGCAAGCAGAGGAACCTGGACTAGGTAATGGAGGATTGGGACGCCTTGCAGCGTGTTATATGGAGTCTTTAGCAACTCTTGAAGTACCTGCTACAGGTTATGGAATCAGATACAAGTATGGAATTTTTAGACAAAAGATACTAGAGAATCAACAAGCAGAAGTAACAGACAATTGGTTGCATGGAGATTGGCCATGGGAGTTGTGTCAACCAAGTGAGTCTGTTGATGTAGGATTTGGTGGTAAGGTAGAGCATTATACATCTGATCAAAATAACTATAGGATTCGTTGGGTACCTGAGGAGCAGGTAGTTGCTGTTCCTTATGATGTACTTCAGTTAGGTTATAGAGTTAACTGTTGCAATAGAATAAGATTATGGAGAGCAGATGCTAAGGAGACATTTGATTTCTTTGCATTTAATATTGGTGACTATCTTGGTTCAGTAGAACAGAGTGTACAGTCTGAGACTATTTCCAAGGTTCTTTATCCTAATGATGGTACAGATGCGGGTAAGTTATTAAGACTGAAGCAACAGTTCTTCTTTGTTAGTGCTTCTCTACAGGATATGTTCCGCAACCTAGAGAAGTGTCATGTTCCTCTAGAAGAGTTTCCTAATCGGTATCAGGTACAGTTAAATGATACCCATCCATCTGTTGCAGTAGCAGAGATGATGAGGTTACTTGTTGATGAAAGGCATGTAGAGTGGGAACAAGCATGGGAGATTACAACTAAGTCTATTGCATATACAAACCACACTCTATTACCAGAAGCATTAGAGACGTGGAGTCTTAAACTCTTTAAGAGTTTGTTACCTCGTCACCTAGAAATAATCTATGAGATTAATCGTAGGTTCCTACAGGTAGTACGACTTAACTATCCTGGTAATGATGAGATACAAGAGAAACTATCTATTATTGGTGAGGGACAGAACAAATATATTCGTATGGCACACCTTGCCACAGTAGGTTCACATCATGTTAATGGTGTTGCTGAGTTACATTCAGAATTGATTAAGACTAAGTTGATGCCAGAGTTCTATGACTTGTGGCCTCATAAGTTTACGAATGTAACTAATGGTGTGACACCACGTAGATGGTTGGCATCATGTAATCCAGCATTGACTGAGGTATTAGATGAGTATGTTGGTCCTGATTGGGTAACCAATATGGATAAACTGAAACAACTTGAGGAGCATCAGCATGACTCATCGTTACTTGAGAAAGTTGCGGAGTCTAAGATACTTGGTAAGCACAGACTTGCTGAATGTATTGCTAGTAGTTGCGGCATTCTGGTTGATCCTAGTAGTAAGTTTGATGTACTGGTTAAAAGAATACATGAATATAAACGTCAACATCTATTGGCTCTCCAGGTTGTTCATCAGTATTTGCGTATTAAGTCTGGTGAATCCTTTGCTCCCAGGACTGTTATCTTTGGTGGTAAAGCAGCTCCTGGATATTATATGGCTAAGCATATCATTCATTTCATATGCAGTGTTGCTGAGGTTATTAATAGCGATCCCGCCACACAAGATGTCCTTAAGGTAGTATTCTTACCAAACTACAGTGTGAAGTTAGGTGAGAAGGTATACCCTGCTGCTGATGTGTCAGAACAAATCTCTACTGCAGGTAAGGAAGCATCTGGTACAGGTAATATGAAGTTCCAAATGAATGGTGCTGTTACTATTGGTACATTAGATGGTGCTAACGTAGAGATACGTAACCAAGTAGGAGAGGATAATTTCTTCTTGTTTGGTAAGACAGAAGATAGGTTGGATGAGATGAGGCAAGAGGGATACCATCCTCAAGATTTCATTGGACCAAAACTTCAAGAGGTTATAGATCTAATTCAGTGTGGACACTTCAGTGGTGGTGATAGGTATATGTTTAAACCATTGTTAGATAATCTTATATACCATGATCCCTTCTTTGTACTTGCAGATTTTGATGATTATGTGGATGCACAAGATGAAGTTAACAATAGGTGGACAAATCGGGAAGAATGGAATAGAATGTCCTTGCTAAATACTGCACGGTCTGGTTTCTTCTCTTCTGATAGATCCATCAGAGATTACTGTCAGACCATATGGAATCATGACACCAATCGATAATGTCTACACTAAGCATGAAGTAGACAGCCTGATTGCACAGGCAAAAGAAGAAGCACATGAGGCAGATAGAATCCTCATGGCAAAGCACAATCGTAATGCCACCATAATTAGTATGATTCTGGGGTTTATTTGTCTTGCTCTTTTCCTTGATGGGTTGCTACGTATCCTTGGAATCATTCCACCGTTTATGGATTTGGATGTAAATGTTTTAGATGATGTGGTGGAGAAGGTTGAAGAGGATGTCATGCCAATGGTACAAGATACACTTTCAAAAGCAAAAGGTTACATTCCTAGGATATAGTGGATAATCTATCAGTATTTTTATTTGCCATTGCGGGTATATCAACGTTAGTTGGTGCTTTTTATTTGATGGCTAGTGCTGGAATGTCTAGGGAGGTTCAGGATTATAATTGGCATCCAATGAAAGATGGTGGTATAGAGTCACCAGAGTTTAAGAAGTATATGAGAACTGTTACTAAGAGGGTACATCCTGAGATGGTTGATGTTGAACCTGGTGAAGAGTTAATGGGTGTTACGTTTGAGAAGAAAGATAGTTGTAGTCTTGAGGAGTATAAAGATTTGCAGGCAAGGATAGAAATATTAAGAGCCGAATTGGAGAGTGAGGATGATGATGAGGATGATGATGGTGGTGATGTTATAATTAGTAGGGTTTAGGAGGTATTATGGATACAGAGATGTTTGATGCTATTAAAAAATGGGAAACTGAGTATCCTACTATGGAGGGTATTAAATTAACAGATAAACAGAAGCGTATCTTGAATAAGGGACCAGAACATAATGAAGGTATGATATATGGTACCATGTATAATGATTGGAAAAAACGTAAGGGGTACGAGTAATGGTTTTCTTAATCTCAATCATGTCATTTGCAAATTTTGTATTCTATCCATTGGTGATAGGTACAATCATTGCTGTGATTATAGAACAGATATTCAGAGCAAGAGGAGATGAAGATAATCCTAAGGACGTTAGGAATGTAATGCTTTCTATGGGAGTAAGAAAATATCTCTATAGACAAGCGTGGATTTTTAATGTAATATGGTTCATAGGATACTTTATCCTAATGTTTACTGTTGGAAGACAACAACCACAGGCAATGCCTGATTTAATATGGCAGGGTTAGAACTCAATGATTTGAATGTCAATGCAGTACTTGATGAGATCCGTCCTTATGTAGAAGCAGATGGTGGGTATCTAGAGTACGTTGCTATTGATTACTTGAAGGAGGGACCAATTGTTATGGTTCGAATGTTGGGTGCTTGTGCAGGATGTGCTATGAGTGCTCAGACAATGACTATGGGTATTGAGAAATTAGTTATGGAAAGATTTCCTGAAGTTCAAAGAGTGATTGCAGTATGAAGATTACACAGAAGATTATTGATGACCTCACTGAGGCATTAGCACACAAGAAGAAGGATGGTACTGAAAATTGGAAGGATGGTGATGAGATTGATGTTTGTTTAGGTGGAACCTTTGCAAATGACAAGTTTATTTCTTTGATAAATCGCTCTAAAGATAAATGAGTCTTATGAAAGAGTTGGTTAAAGGCAAAGTCAAGACTGTCTATGCCGTTGATAATGTAGAACATGTCATGATAATGTATCATGATAGGGTGACTGCTGGTAATGGAGAGAAGGAAGATACTATCAGTGATAAGGGTAGTATTAATTGTCAGATAACTGATATCCTTTTTAAGGAATTAGAGAAGCAAGATATACAGACACATCGTATTGAACGTGTAGGACATACGATGTTGTGTCAGAAGGTAGATATTATTCCTGTAGAGTTTGTAGTGAGGAACATTGCTGCAGGTTCTATTGTCAGACAGACTACTCTTAAGGAAGGTAAGGTATTTGATTTTCCTTTGGTAGAATTCTATCTTAAGGATGATAGTAAGAATGATCCACTGTTGACAGAGGATCGTATGACTCTGATGGGTTATGATAATATGACACCTATCGTTATGAAGTGTCTTGCTATCAATATGATACTTAAAGACATCTTTTCACGCATAGGACTTACACTTGTTGATTTCAAATTGGAGTTTGGTTATGATTCCGGACAAAATTTATTGTTAGCTGATGAATTATCACCTGACAGTATGCGACTCTGGAAAAAAGGGACGCAAGAGAGTATGGATAAGGACATTTTTAGGAAAGGAGACGGTAATATAATTCCTGCGTATCAAAAGATACTTGACGATTTAGTTACATTACTTTATAATAAATAAATTGGCGGGAAACCGTCCTTACTACCCCTAACCGAGGCCATGGGGACAAGCCTCTCATCTTACAAGTACAAAACGCTCTATTAACAAATGACTACTCTTCAAAAGAAGGATAGCGCATTATTACAAGGGTGGCCTCAGTTTACTGAGTGGGTTACATCAACTAACAATCGTTTATATGTTGGTTGGTTTGGAGTTCTAATGATTCCATGCCTTCTCACTGCTGCTACTTGTTTTATAATCGCTTTCATTGCGGCACCACCTGTCGATATAGATGGTATCCGCGAACCTGTTGCTGGTTCACTTTTATATGGTAACAACATCATTTCTGGTGCTGTTGTTCCTTCAAGCAACGCAATCGGTATGCACTTCTATCCCATCTGGGAAGCAGCAACCATTGACGAATGGTTGTACAACGGAGGTCCATATCAATTAATAATCATGCATTTCCTTATTGGTATCTGTGCTTACATGGGTCGCCAATGGGAATTGTCTTATCGTTTAGGAATGAGGCCCTGGATCTGTGTTGCTTACTCTGCACCCGTCTCAGCTGCCTTTGCAATATTCCTCATTTATCCGTTCGGACAAGGAAGTTTCTCTGACGGTATGCCGTTGGGGATCTCAGGGACGTTCAACTTTATGTTTGTCTTCCAAGCGGAACATAATATCCTTATGCATCCTTTCCATATGTTGGGAGTTGCGGGGATGTTTGGTGGCTCTCTCTTCTCTGCTATGCATGGTTCCTTGGTTACCAGTTCGCTCATCCGTGAGACAACTGACCTAGAATCACAGAACTATGGATACAAGTTTGGACAAGAGGAAGAGACTTATAACATCGTTGCTGCCCACGGGTACTTCGGTAGGTTAATCTTCCAGTATGCATCGTTCAATAACTCTCGAAGTTTGCACTTCTTCCTAGCAGTCTTCCCTGTTGTATGCGTTTGGTTCACCTCTATGGGTGTCTCAACTATGGCATTCAACCTCAATGGTTTCAACTTCAACCAGAGTATCTTAGATGCTAATGGTAAGGTTGTACCTACTTGGGCAGACGTACTGAACCGTGCCAACCTTGGTATGGAAGTTATGCACGAGCGTAACGCACACAACTTCCCATTAGACTTGGCATCTGCTGAGACTACTGAAGTTGCACTTGTTGCTCCTGCAATAGGATAATGGAACTCATTGCTATCCTCGCTGCCATAGGCGGTGCTGCATACGGTGCGTATCGGATGACGCCAAAACAATAACTGTCACAAGCACCCTTCACAGGGTGCTTTTTTATTTTATACTTATTTGATGCTAATATTGAATAAATATTATTGAGAATAATTCTTAACAATGAAACTATCTAAACCCCTTATACATATGAGGTTGGATCAATGCCAGTTCTTCTGGTGGGATCCTAGGATAGATCCAAGAGAACCTGAATACAACCCCCTCTTTGCAGGGGGTTTTTTATTGGGGAAATGAAACTATCTAAATCCCTAACTACATTAGGGATTTTTTAATGCATGGAAATAGACGAGCAAGTATCATTAGGACATCTTCTATTACAGGATAGGAAGTGTAAGAAGTGTGGAGAAGTAAAGAACCTTATTGATGGTTTTTATCGTACTAGGAAGGACAGAGGGACTCTTCCGTCGTCTTATTCATATGAGTGTAAGGTATGTACCATAAAGAGAATTGTTTCGAATCGAAAGAAACCAGAACTTACGAACTGGACATACCCAGATTGGTAGTGTTATACTTGACTGAGTTGAATTAATTTCATGATTCTAAATCTACTTACTATTGTCGTAGTTGTTTCTGTACTATGGTTTGTATTGGTTTTTCTTGCAGACCCAAACAGATAAATTGTATACATAAAAACTGAACACTCATTATTATTAATGAAAGATCAGAACTCAATCCCCGATGGCGAAACTCCGAAGGAGAAATACAATAGGGGACTGGATATCTTTTGGGAGTCAGTTGTTAAACCTGACAACCAACTCAGAGCATGTGCTCATAACCAAAAATGCTATAACGAACTAATGGAAGTTCGTGAATCAGTTTTAGAACATCTTAAAACCCTACGCAAATAAAAATGTCACAAGAGTTTGTAGTCTATTCTAAAGATGGATGCCCTTACTGCGATAAGGTGGTACAATTATTACAGTTTGCAGAATTAAAACATGTAGTGTATAAACTGGGACAGAACTTCACTAAAGAAGCATTCTATGATGAATATGGTACTGGTGCTACGTTTCCTCAGGTAACTTATAATGATAAGCGTATTGGTGGGTGTTCAGACACTATTAAATTTTTGAGAGAACAAAAACATTTAGAGGTCGAGTAATTGGACATTTACGTTGCTGTCGATAAAGCAATAGATGAGGTAATGACACGTGAGAGGTATGTTTTAAATCTTTATCAATTCGCTACAAGTTTAAGATTAAAACATGATGACATGTCAGAATTTCTTCATAGCAGTGTGGCTGTTGAACTTAAGAATCTTGTGCTAGAATTGGATGAGTATCTTAAGGGAGGCCGTGACAGTGAGCATCAACAATTACGTGAGGCATATGGACACATTCCTAAACCTAGAGCACGTAAGATTAGAAACTATCTTTATGGTATAATACAGGATGCCTATCGTTATGAGCGAGACAGAAAACCAGGAAGAAAAAAAACCTAAATTAGAAATAAATAAAGGCGTGGAGTTAATGCTCCGCAACAAGAAAAAGATAGTAAGGAGGGAACCAAAGTCATTCCAGTTTAAGTTTGGACAGATGGTTTCTTTCTTTAAGAGAGAGATTCACATCTACCTTGAATTTTCATTAGACATTAGAAAAGGAGTAGATAGATGAATGAGACTCTCATAGTTGCCTTGACTTTTACTGCCTTAGGTAGTATACTTTCTTTATTAATTGGATTTGGTGCAGGATGGTTAGCAAAAGAGCATGTCTATAAGACTACTCCTTGGCATCCAGATACACTACATCCAGAAATGTTTGACGAACATGGGAATGTAGTTCCCGATGAAATTTTAGCCCTACGATTTGAAAATGCCGACGACATCAGCAGCGATTAACCAAGATGATTCCAGTGATGGAGTCACTTTAGCGAGTGGACCTAAGAAGAGAGGTAGACCTGCAAAGGCAAAGACAAAGGTCAAAGCTAAGAAACCTCTTCCAAAGGTTAAACTTCCTCCCAACCCATTCCAGACTGAGATTCTTGACTTGGTTTCTAAACAAAAAACAAAGGTAAAGAAGATAGATGTGTTACAAGAATATCGTAATGATGCTTTAGTATCTCTTCTTATTTGGAACTTTGATGATACTTGTTTCTCTGCTTTGCCAGAAGGAGCAGTACCATACAAACCTAATGATGCTCCTGCAGGTACTGAGCACACCTCTTTAAGGCAGGAAGTACGTCACTTTTATAACTTTATACAAGGAGGTAATCCATCACTCTCTAAGACTCGTAGAGAGAACATTTTTATACAGATACTAGAGACACTTCATCCAGATGAAGCACAACTTCTTGTTACTGTTAAAGATAAATGTCTTGAGGATTTCTATAATATTACTCAAGAAGTAGTGTCAGAAGCCTATCCTGATATCACTTGGGGAGGTCGTGGTGGACAAAAATATGAGGGATAAAATGATTTCAACTTTATTTGAAAACTGCAATCTCAAAGAAGATAACAACACAAAACTTCCATACACTGCATATGTTGTTGAGTATAAGGTAGACGAAGAGATTCGTTATGATATTGCTATGGGAGAAAAGACTGTTGATATCTTTGATGTTTATTATGATAAGTATGGAAAGGATGGTTTCATTGGTATGAAACAATCTGAGGGAAGGGTTCCACCTAACCGTTGGAATGTTGAACCTCCTAAGTCAGAGAAGAAGAGGAAGCGTAGAAGGAGGGAGGAGTCTGATGCCGAATAAATTTGAGGATAAGTATAATAAGAAGACTGGGAAGTATTCAAAGAAGGTACTTCCTGGTTTTAAAAATGTTCAAGTAGAACAGGATGGTAAGGCAAGAGTTGTCATCGATGATGATGAGATGGCAAAGTTGATGAAGAAATATAAAAAACTTAAGAAGTATCAGAAGTCTAACTTATATCAGGCTGCTAAACTAGGTGGAATTGACAACGAATTAGACCGTCTATTGAGGGAGTATGGTGATGAGCGATCCGAATCTGATCAGCAAGATTGATACCCAAGGGATGAGTGGTCCTTCTTTGTCTCCTGAGGAGGCAGCGAAGATAGGTCCAGTAGAACATAAACCTGCTATGGTTACACCTCGTAGGTTGTTTACTCCTATGATGGTGAACGAGTTAAAGATTCTCATCAATGAAGTATTAGATGAGAGAGAAGGTAAACAAGGTGTGTCATATTTTGACACGGATAACTTTAAGCACTATGTTGGAGAAGAAGAACCACCTTATCATCCATGGAAATGAGAACACAACGTAAAGAAAATTATTACTATGTTTTTTGGACAGTAGCAATGATTGCTTTTATAGTTCCGCAGGTCTTTACTGCATATGCATACATGAATATTAAAACTCTTCTTGAAAAACCTTTTAAGGTAGAAGTTGTAGAAAAAGTGAGGGTAAGTTTATAATGAGACTTGGTATTATGTGCTCCGGTAACGGTAGCAACTTTGAGAACATAGTCCACTCTTGTCCAGATCATGATGTAGTAATCATGGTATATAATAAGAAGAAAGCAAAGGCAAAGAAGAGAGCAGATAGATTAGATATTAATTCTTGCTATAGTAAGGATGAGGATGAAATCATTGCACTCTTTGAAGCGTATCAGGTTGACTTAGTTGTAATGGCAGGATGGATGAGGATAGTTTCTAAGAAGTTCTGTGATGCATTTTCAGGAAGACTTATTAATCTTCATCCATCATTATTACCTAAGTATAAAGGATTGAATGCTGTAGAACAAGCATTGAAGAGTGGTGATGATCAAACTGGATGTTCTGTTCACTGGGTAACAGAACAATTGGACTCCGGTACCGTGATAAAACAACAGACAGTACCTATTCTGCCAGGGGACACTGTAGAGACGTTGCAGCGAGCAATACAGCAGGCAGAACATTACCTTTTACCCCTTGTGATTAATGCTCTCTAAAGATATTAGGTTGCGCGTAACAGATATTGCTTGTAGAGTCAAATCAGGTAATAAGGTTACCCTAGCAGAAAGAATTTGGATGAATAAACTTATCGAGCACAATAATCATGCTCGTGGTATTGTAGAAAGGATTATGTGTCCTTATAAGATTGAGGATATGTAAATAATTGTATCAATTGATACAGTACTGGTTGCCTATATAGAATATATGTGTTAATATTAACACATCGTTCAACCCATTCGGGTCGCAAGTAAGTCGCGGAACGGATTTCGTTCATCCCATGATTCCTTTTTTGTTTGCTGCTACTCTAACTTGTTCTGATGCTAAGGACATTATCCAAAAGATAAAACCTTCGCAGTATGATGAGGAGGCACGTGCTGAACTAGTTCAGATCGTACAGAGCGAGACTGAAGGATGTGATTGGGACGCAAACGACTAAAGGAACGGGCCTTAAAATCCAATTACTTTAGGAGTAAACACAATGGCACAAGTCACCTATCGTGGTGTCAAGTACGACACCAATGACAGCAAGTCCTGTCAGAAGCAAGTCTCTGAACTAACCTACAGAGGCATTAAGCATACAGAAGAGAAAACTGTATGTGCAAGGTAAGTGATTGACTTACAGATACGTAATTAGGAGGGGTTGATTCCCCTCCTTTTTCATGCTATGATTAGTCAGTGATAAATACTCTATGGACAGAGAGAGACTAAAACTAATAGTCAGGAATATGAAATCTCTAGTGGAGGCACTAGAGGTAGAGGTGTACTCTGACGTAGATGCTTATCGCAACTCAGATGCATTCTCCGCACCACCTAAAGACTATGATGAAGCATGGGATGACGACGATGGATACCCCGATTAGGGAACAGACATTAGGCATTCTACTTAAAAATTTTGGAAGAACTCATTCGCCTAGAGCCATCTATGAATGTGCGGAAGATTGGTGTGAAAAACAGGTAACTACTTCTGGTTTAGTCTCGTATTTTAAAGCGTATTACGGGAACAGACTTATTGATGAAGGACAAGAAAGCAGCAAAACTTATAATAAAGAGGGCAAAAAAACATCCTGAATGGTATACAGATCAGGAGATAAAGTATGCTAAAATAGTTAAAAAACGACTCAAACTTGAAAAGAAACAGCATGAACGTGAAGTTGGTAAGCTCGACTCCGGAAGCAGAGAAACTGATGGGGTACGTAGCGAGAGTGAGCAATCCCAAGAACCAAGACAATCCAAAGGTAAGTGGTTTGTTAGGTTACTGCATAAAGCACGGGCATTGGTCCGTATTTGAGCAGGCACATATGACTCTGGAGATTGAAACTACCAGAGGATTAGCAGCACAGATATTAAGACATCGTTCATTCACTTACCAGGAATTTTCACAGAGGTATGCAGATAGCACTCAATTGGGAATCATTCCTATACCTGCTTTGCGTCGTCAGGATACTAAGAATAGACAGAACAGTACTGATGATTTAGAGGCTCCTTTAAGGACTAAGTATTATGTCAAGATGATGAGTCATTTTGAGGAAGCAACAAAGATATATGAAGAAATGCTAGCAGATGGTATTGCAAAAGAGTGCGCTCGTTTCGTACTCCCACTTGCTACACCCACAAGACTTTATATGACAGGTTCATGTCGTTCTTGGATACATTATATTCAACTTCGTTCTGGGCATGGAACCCAGAAAGAACATATGGATATTGCCAATGAATGCAAGAGAATCTTCTCAGAACAGTTCCCAGTAGTGGCAGAAGCACTTGCTTGGGTCTAAATAAAACTACACATTATCTTATCATGCCAACTTATCCTGTAAAACACAAAGAGACTGGAGAGAAAAAAGAACTTTCTATGTCTATGATTGCATATGACCAATGGAGAAAAGAAAATCCCGATTGGGATAAAGACTGGGCAGCAGGTGTTGCTGGAGTCGGTGAGGTTGGTGAAATGCATATGAAAGGAGAAGCAAATTCTAGTGGATGGAATGAGATACTAGATAGAGCTTCCAGACAACCTGGTGCTACTGTTCGTAAAAACCGAGACTATAGTTAAGTATGCCACGTAAGAAAAAGACTGACGATCCAATTGGAGTAGGACTGACGGCAAAACAAATGAGACGGAAGAAACCTATCAATTCAGATCTCCTTGTAGACATAGATCCTCTTACTGATAATCAGGAGAAGTTTTACAAAGCTTATGATGAAGGTAAACATTTGCTTGCCTTTGGATGTGCCGGTACAGGTAAAACATTCATTGCATTATACAAAGCACTTAAAGAAGTACTTGATTTAGAAACACCATACGAAAAGATTTATATCGTTCGTTCTCTTGTTTCTACACGTGAGATTGGTTTTCTTCCAGGAGACCATGAGGATAAGTCTTATCTTTTTCAGGTACCATACAAGAAGATGGTGAAGTACATGTTTGAGATGCCAACGGACACTGACTTTGAATTATTGTATGGTAAGTTAAAGGAACAGGAAACTATTTCTTTCTGGAGCACTTCATTCATACGTGGTACTACCCTTGACAATGCAATTGTTATAGTTGATGAATGTCAGAACTTGAATTTTCATGAGTTAGATAGTATAATAACAAGAGTAGGAGATAATTCAAAGATTATCTTCTGTGGTGACGGAGTTCAAACTGATCTTCGCAACACCTCCGAACGTGCTGGACTTGGTGACTTTATGAAAGTGATTTCTATGATGGAATCATTTGAGTCAATCGAGTTTACTATTGATGACATCGTTCGTTCTGGATTGGTTAAGGAATACATCCTTGCCAAGCATTCATTAGGCATGCTATGACATTTATTCATCATAATTTCCTCGGTGACATTGAACTTGAAAAACGTGAGACGCCAGGTTGTAGACTCTATCAATGCCCAAATGGCGATTGGGTTCCTTCAATCACTAGCGTTACTAGTTTCTATAATCGACAAATTTTCCTTGACTGGAGGAAGAAGATTGGAGATGAGGAAGCGAACCGCATTACCAAAAAGGCAACGACACGTGGTACTGATTTTCACGAAGCGGCGCAAGCCTACTTAGAGAATAAAGAACTGGATTGGAATAACTTCCTTCCTGCTACTCAATTTATGTTTCATCATGTTAAACCTTATCTCAACCAGATTCAGAATGTTCATGCAATCGAAAGGACTCTCTACTCAGAGTATCTTGGCCTTGCTGGTCGTGTTGATTGCATTGCTGAGTATGAGGGAGAACTTGCAGTAATAGACTTCAAGACTTCTGAGAAAATCAAACCAGAGAAGTGGTTAGAGAACTACTTTGTACAGGAAACTGCATACGCATGTATGTACTATGAATTGACTGGTATCCCTGTTAAAAAACTTATAACATTAATGGTAACTCCAGGTGGAGACGTAAAGGTATTTGACAAAAGGAACAAAGACGAGTATATTAAGTTATTAGTAAGGTATATAAAGAAATTTGTCTCCTCTAATCTCAAATCTAATGGTAATGGATAAAGAACTAAACGAAGTGTTGGAGAAGAAGTTTCTTTGTCCATCCAAATTTGCACAGGATATAGAAAAGATTGTGCATGAGAATAATGAACTAAATTATATTGAAGCAATCATTGTGTATTGTGAAGAAAATAGTATTGAACTTGAATCTGTACCTAAATTATTATCAAAGCCCCTTAAGGAGAAATTAAAGTACAACGCACAGGAATTAAACTTTTTAAAGAGAACCTCAAGAGCAAAGTTACCACTATGAACCCTGACGAAAATCCTTTCTGGGGTGAACCAACTCCAACAGATTTGTGGGATGACATGAAGAAACTTGATGCATTATATGAAGAACTTGATTGGGACCATAGAGATTACTTACAGATTGCAATAGAAGGAAACCACATTACAATTAGAAACAAATCCAGAGAAGGCAGGTGATGCCATTCAATTGTTATACGACTTATCTGGCTATGAAGCAACACTTCACCAAGGATAAGTATGATTACCACAAGTACTGTGGTCGTTCTCGTGCTACCTTAAGTGCATTTCATAAGCGTAAGGATAGGTACTTCTTTGAGAAGATGTCTCGCCAACGTCCAGATAAAGAGATAGAGGATTACTTCCTAGCAAACTTTGTAACGTGTAAAGATCCAGAGACATTATGGATAGGAGAGATAATACAGGAAGGAGATAAGAACTATACACAGTGGCAGAAGAAGGTACAGTCATTGTCTTATGTTTTTAAGGAAGATGTAGATAAACTCTTTGATAGGAAGGTTGATGAGGTGTTTGATTGTAGTAAGGGACATCCTCATATATTAAGAAGTTACTTGGGTGGATACACTACCTTGGAAACTTTGGTAATATGTGATAGAATATTTGGGTACGTTAAAAACTTTGATAAGAAGTTGCAGGATCCAGTGTGGCAAACCGTCAGCAGACGGATAAAAAAGTACACACCCTTCCTAAATATTAATGTACCACGTTATAAAAAAGTTCTTAAGGAAATTGTACTATGAGTTTCTTTGATTCAGAAGTTGTTCGTAAGGAGATGACAGACATCCAAGAACTCCAAGAGGAGATTTATGGAAGCGTCTTTAATTTCCCTCAAATGGACGCAGAAGAACAAGCAGACCATATTGAAGCACTTTTAGAACTTCTTGATAAGCAGAGGGTTCTCTATACTCGTATGAGTTTATCAGATGATCCTCAAGCAAAACAGATGAAGGAGAACATTCAACAGTCTGCTGTGATGATGGGCATGCCCAAAGATGTTGATATGGCAACCGTCTTCAAAAATATGGAGAAGATGATTGACGTTATGCGACAGCAGGTTGACAATCGTTCTCGTTGATATTATAATTAACAGGTACACACAAGCCAAATCTAAACAAACAGGCCAAATCTATGTCCTTTTCAAGTCTAAAGAAACAGTCTTCTCTTGGTTCGCTCACTTCCAAATTAGTTAAGGAGATTGAGAAGACAAGTACCACCAGAGGTGGTGCTGATGAGCGTCTCTGGAAACCAGAGCTGGATAAAACCGGTAATGGTTACGCAGTAGTCCGGTTCCTTCCTGCACCTGACGGTGAGGATTTACCTTGGGCAAAAGTATATTCACATGCTTTCCAAGGTCCTGGAGGATGGTACATCGAGAACTCTCTTACCACGATTGGTGGCAAGGACCCAGTGTCTGAGTACAATCGTGAGTTGTGGAATAGTGGTAACGATTCTGACAAGGATGTTGTACGTAGACAGAAGCGTAAGCTTTCTTACTACAGTAACATCTATGTCGTAAAGGATCCAGTTAATCCCCACAATGAAGGAGGAGTCTTCCTGTTCAAGTTCGGGAAGAAGATTTTCGATAAGTTAACCGCCGCAATGCAACCGGAGTTTGAAGATGAAACACCCATTAATCCCTTTGATTTCTGGCAAGGAGCAAACTTCAAGCTTAAGATACGCAAGGTGGATGGTTACTGGAATTATGACAAGTCAGAGTTTGATGCTCCTGCACCTCTGCTTGATGATGACGACGCTCTCGAAGCAGTCTGGAAAAAAGAATACTCATTGGCAGACTTTACTGCCCAATCTAACTTCAAAAGTTATGACGACCTAGAAAGGCGTCTTAAGTCCGTGCTTGGACAGAAAAAAGCACAAGCTCCTAGGTTCGATGAAGAACTAGAGGACGAGAGTGAAGGCCGTGGTGCCGCAGTAAAACAAGTTGCAGAAGCAACTACAGTTGATGCTGATGAAGATGATGCTCTTAGTTACTTTCAGAAACTTGCTGAGAGTTAACCTAGATTAGGATTACTTCCTCTCTTTAATTTTGTATTAATATATTCCGTTGAACGTTCATAGTTGAGTACGGATTCGAATTCATCTAAAATCATCGGAAGATACTTAGACTGCAAGATGTTGATATTTCTTTTATCATCTTGCAGTCTTTCTTCATATTTAAGATAAGTTATACCGTTAACGGGACTTACTTCAATATATCTATTGGTACCACTATCCAAGAATGATGTTTTGAAAGTGGAGTCCACAATCATACCTTTTGGCACAAAAATTTTACCCTTTGAATCTTTTATTTCTTCCGTCTCGTAATGTTTTATTTCATAATATGCTGTTTCTGAACCATACTTGTCTATAAGATAGTTGTGAAAATCATTTTGTGTTAGAGGCCATTCGTCTCTTACATGCACAATATTATTTGCAGCAAGAACTACCCAGTCTAAATCTGAGTCACCATATACATTAAATGCAACTTCATCTGGACGTTGATCACCTATAATTTTATATTTGGTGAATGCCATGAAGTCAGTAAAGATATCTTCACGTATGATTGCACGGCGGAAAAGATTCTTGACAGTAAGATAGTCACTATTAGATTTTCTCTCATTAATACGAGAGATGTATTCAAAGTTGGGTAGGGTGCGGAAATAATTTGACATGTTAGAATCCTACGGTACTTGCTTCGTCATAATCTGATTCGTAAATTGGTTCGAGTTCCATTAGACTTATTCCAATTTCATATGCAGTCATAGAACTATCAGGTAATGTCATATAAGTTCCATCTGGTACATAGTTAACAGTAAATCCAGTACATGCTGCTTTCTTTAATTTACCTATGAATGGATGTTCTGCACCTTTATCATTAAAAAACTGAACATGGAAAACATTTGGTGAGACTAAGAACGTACCACCACCAGTTGATTCTTGAACTGCCATTCCCTGCTTAAAGAATCTGATTATCTCTTGGCATTCTGTTGATTCCTCCTTATTACGAGGTGTCATTCTAAATGAGTAGTTGAATGAACGAATTTGTGGACCACCAAATAGTAGTTCTGAATTAGGATTGATTATTGCTCCTGAACCACGAGCAAGTAGTTGATTCACACTAGCACCACCTAATCCTGGTAGGTTACTCATTGCCCATACTTTTGCCAAATTGGCAAGTCCAGGAGTATTCTTCGCTTCATCAATCAGTTCTTTTAGTGCTTCACCTGATTTATCTGCTATGTTATTACTACTCATTAATTCCATTGCTTTAGTTCCACCTGCCATTTGCAGGTTGTTCATGTCATGATTAGCCCAGGATACTTGGTTACCATCTGATAGTCCTGGTGGAATAGGAAGGATAACATTCCCCATTGATTGTGACATTCTCTCACTAGGACGTCCTGCCTTTCCTGTTTTGAATTGACCAGGAACGTATTTGTATTGAGTAATCTTACAATAATCCTGTCCATCTAGTCGTTGTTTTGGATATCTTCGGCTACCAAAATTCCTTGATGCAGCTGATGTTGGAATGCCAAATTTGTCTACTGTCGGAAGGCCTTTATCGTTTCCATCAGCACCACCAGCGTCTCCTTCATCTTGTTTATCTATTCCAGTTGCATTAGTTCCCCAGTCTTCTTTTGTTTGATTATCTGCGTTACTCTCATTTATCTTCTTCCCCATTTCTGCTCTGACTTTACCACCTTCACCACTATAATCACCTATCCACGTTTCTCCACTACTATCTCTGAATAATCCATCACTACCTTGAGTATAGGTAGTGACAGTACTTTGTCCCATGCCCTTACTACCTACCTTAGGAACTGTATTTGTTACAGTTAATGTTACAGGCGCATTAGGATTCTCAGGATCAAAGACTACTTTACCTCTAGTGGTCCTTTTACTATCCCTATTAAGTAGTAAACTGCTTGTAGTTTCTGCCACTATAATATCTTTTTAGTTATTTAGAACAAATTTTTGATAAGGAATAGTTCTTAATTCATCTATTTCATCTGGAGTTACCAGATATAATTGTCCTACTACCCCACTGAAGTTGTAGTTTCTCATTCTATTCCAATGATAACTGAATCCTTTGAATCCAAATTGATGGTACTCTGTAGCAGCAATCAAAGGATGGACATCATATGTTTCGTTAGGAGTAATTGCTTGATAGACAAATGTATAATAGTTTCCTAGGTCAGGTATAGGTGTTACAGTATCACTTAGACGATCCATAATTTCTAGCATCATATCATCAGGTTCCTCTGTTCCTATTAGAGTTTCTAATAGTCCAGCTACTCTATTGGTATATGGTTTGATTAAACTATTAGTCATAGACCTAGTTCTTTTTCAGTGACTACCTTAAAGGTGAGTTGTCTATCTTCACAGAAAGACTTTGCTGCTTTCCACTTCGCTTGGTTCTTAGCATACTCTGCTACTTCACGGATGAAGGTTCTTTTTTGTTTCCTTCCTTTTACAGGAGGAGAGCATTGTCTTTTTGGTTTAACTTCAATCACATATCTTTTCAATTTACCATTACTTTCTTGAACTTTCATATAGAAGTCAGGGAAGTAACGGTGAACTCTATTATCTATAGGAGATTTGTAAGGTATAAAGAACTCTTCGCTTCCCCATTCAAGTATATTTACATTACGATCGCACCATTTCATAAATTTTAGTTCCCAAAGGGACCTATAAATGATGTTTCTTATGTCTCCTTTGTACTTATTTGGTTTAGTTGGTATAAATCTACCTTTATAAGACATACATAGTATATAGAAACACCATATCGTATTTAGATGGCTGGCAACATACCAGGAACGAAATATACTACGTCATCTTTTCTGAGTAAGTTTGGAAACATTGCTCAGAGCAGTCAGTATCGAGCACATTGGGGTTGGCCTTCTAAGATGGGGAGTCGTCCTGGACTTGTGTGGAATGAGGGAAGTGTTTTATGTAAAGCAACCTCTTTACCAGGTTCATCTCTTGCTACTCATGATGTTGCTCATGATTTTTATGGAATTACACAGAAGAGTGTTTATAAAAGGCAGTTTGATAACACGATTGATTTAACATTTTATATCGATAGTCAATATGAAATGTTATATAACTTTGAGGCATGGATGGAATTTATTATGCCTATGAAAGGTGATAATGTAATGAGTATTAATAATTATTATAAAGCAAATTATCCAGAAGATTATCGTACTAATCTTTATATTGGGAAGTTTAATAAAAATGACAGGATACATTACGCACCGTATTCAGAAACTGCTGGAATAACTTATACATTTGTTAATGCATTCCCTCAGAATATATCTTCAACTCAAGTTTCTTATGATTCTTCACAAAATCTTGAGTTCACTGTGACATTTGCATACGATAGGTATATCACTGATAGAACATCTACTGTAGGAGGTGGAGCTGGTGGTACTGGTGGTGGACCCCCTGTTCTTGGTGGTGGGGAACCATTGAAAGATGTTGGAAGAGATAATCCATCTGTTAATCCAAGTGATAATGGTATTATTCCTGGTGTTCTAAGTGATGGTGCTCTTTTGGCTTCTGATCGTATGGGTAGAGCTCAAGGCTTTAGCTCCAAAAGAGCTAAAGGAATTAGTCAGATGTTTAATCAACCAACTGGAGAACCTGTACTACCATCTCAAGCAACTATGGGTGGTGGTGACTATAATCCTTCTGCCTTAAGTGGTGGTGGAAAATCTACTGATCTTGCTGATTTAAATGCACAACGATTACGAGCAAGATCATCAGGTACTCAATCAGAATTAACTCTATAAATAAAACACAATATTATTTTTGTAATGCCTTTACCAAAAATTGCTACGCCAACATATGAGTTGGAATTGCCATCAACAGGAGAGACAATAGAGTATAGACCTTTTCTTGTTAGAGAAGAGAAACTCCTTGTACTTGCAATGGAGAGTGATGATACTAAGAGTATCACCAGAGCAATCAAAGAAGTTCTTAAGTCTTGTATTAAAACAAAGATTAATGTAGCGAAACTTCCTACATTTGATATAGAATATTTGTTCCTTAATATCAGAGGTAAGTCTGTTGGTGAGGAAGTTGATGTTACTGTTACTTGTCCTGATGATGAGAGGACTACTGTTGAACTTAAAATTCCTATTGATGATATACAAGTAGAGAAGAATAAAGATCATTATAATACTATTAAGTTGGATGATGAACTGTCGATGAAGATGAAGTATCCTTCTCTTGATCAGTTCATTCAAAGTAATTTTGATATTGATGAGACTAAGGGTTCTCAACTTGAACAATCATTTGATTTAATTGCATCTTGTATTGATACTATCTACAGCGAAGAGGAAGCATGGCCTGCTTCTGAGTCTAGTAAGAAAGAATTGCAAGAGTTCCTAGAGCAGTTGAGTTCTAATCAGTTCCAAGAGATTGAGCAGTTCTTTGAGACAATGCCTAAACTTTCTTATGATGTTAACGTAACTAATCCTAAGACTAAGAAGAAAAGTACTGTTACTTTGGAGGGATTGTCAAGTTTTTTCGCGTAGCAATGTGTTATATGAATCTGGAGTCTTACTTCAGGATCAATTTCGCATTGATACAGTACCATAAATACAGCTTAACGGAGATTGAAAGCATGATCCCTTGGGAGCGTGATATATACGTTGAACTCCTCAAACAACACCTAGAGGAAGAGAGGGAGAAACAAAAAGCAAATGAATCTGGATGACTTGCTGAAATCAGTACGAGAAGGTGAGATATTATCTCCAAAGGATGTTGCTGGTCATAAGAAAAAGATTAGTAGTGAGAAGTTCTTTAATATTGCACAAGAATTAAGGACAGAAGGAACTATAAAAGGACAGCAAGTAACTCCTACAGAAAGGAAGGAGGGGTTTAAGAAGTCAGAGGATCCAGTTCAGTTTAAGGTATTTGTTGAGAATGTTTTAGCGAAGAAGAGTGGTGGTGGAGGTACAAATATTCTTCCTGGCAATTCTGTTGGCACACCTGGTCAAAAGTTATTACCAGGTAGTGTATCTTCACCAGAAGCAGAGACATCAGACATTAAACCAGAGGATAAGCAGAAGAGAGAGAAGAGTTTACTTACCTTTGTTAAGCAGATTAACAATAGAGTAGGTGGTATTCTTAGAATATTAGATAAGAGAGCAGACGTAGAAGAGGAAGCTGCTCAAGAGGAATCACAGGAGGCAGAGAAAGATACTAGAGCGGCCAAGGAAGCAGGTGCAGAGAAGAAAGCTGGTATTGGTAAGAAACTTCTTGGACCAATACAGAAGATGGCTGAACCAGTCACTAATCTTTGGGATAAGATTATTAAAACGATTGGAGCACTTCTTATTGGGTGGGGATTAGATAAGTTTATTAAGTGGTTGCAGAATCCAGATAATAAGCAAGCAGTAGATGATTTTAAAGATTTTGTAGCAGTTGCTGTTCCTGCTATCCTTAAAGGCATACTTGCTGTAGTGGGATACAATCTTGTTAAAAATTTAATTAAATTTACAGCAGGACTTGTTGCTGGTGCTGCTAAGTTATTAATATTCCTTGGCAAGATGGCTATTAATCTTGGCAAGTTGGCATGGAAGAATAAAAGCTTGGCATTGGCGCTTGGACTTGGTGCTATGACTGGTATTGCTATTACCCATATGGCCAAGAAGGGTGCTGATGATCTTAAGGAAGGTACACAACCTGGTAAAAAGGAGGATGAAGCACTAGACGTAGAAGAGAAAGTTAATAAAGGTAAGATACCACCAAAGACTGAGACTAATGTTAAAGCGTCTGGTGGTGGATTGATACCTAATCTTATGGGTGGAACTCCAGGTACACCAGGCGGTGACGGACAACCTGGAACCCTAGATCAACCTGGTGGTGAGGAATTTGTTTATAGTCTAAGGAAATTTACTACGAGAAAAATAGCAAGGGGAGATGAAGTAGAAAGAACTAAGACTAGAGAAAAAACTCAAGGTGCTATCCAACTTGAAGATCTCTATGCGAATCAAGATCAAATTCTTTCTCAATTACCTGAAGGAACAACTATAGAAAGTATTGTTAGGGGAACATCTGGTATTGACCCTCAAGTTCTTTTTCCCATACTTAAGAGCAGTGATGCACAGGCAGCTTCTAGTGCTAAAGAACGTGCTAGAACTATGCAAATGATGCAAGATACTAATTTAATAAATCCTGATAACACTGTAAAAGGTCATAGTTGGTTTAATAAAGAGTTTAATGGTGGCGGTCTTGTTCAACACTTTAAACGTGGTGGACGTGTTAAAAATCAAGGAGGAAAGACTAGTCCAGAGGCAGAAGGTACTGATACTGTACCTGCAATGCTAACTCCTGGTGAGTTTGTTATGAGCAGAGGAGCAGTTAATAAGTGGGGTATTAATACTTTAGAAAATATGAATGCTGCTGCTGGTGGAACAAATAAACCAAAGATTACTCAGAAAGTATATGCTAGAGGTGGTGGAAGGGTTCCAATGATTTATGCAAGAGGTGGTGGTCTGGCTGATGGATGGAGTACATCTAAGACAGTTAATAAGCCAAGTATTTTTGATAGAGTTAGGGGTGCAGTTGGAAGTGCTGCTAGTTCAGTAAAACAATTCTTGAAAGGAGGAGGGAAGTCTGCTGACGCTAATCAATTAGTAAGCAGTCCTCCTAGTGCTGGTGGTAAAGGTACGATTATACCTGTACCTATCACAAAGAAACCAACAACAGTTCCTGGTCCTTCACCATCATCAGCAGCACCGGAACAACCATTCTTTAGTCCGGTAGATCAAGAGAATTTTTCTAGCTTGATAACCAAGTCCATGTATAACATCTTAGAATAATGGCATTAATGGCATTGGCTGGTGGACTTGCAAAGGGAGTTGCAAAGAACATCATTAAAAAACCTAAGGTTAATACTAAGAAGTTCTTTGATGATGTCAAAGAAACTAAAGAGAAGTCTGTTGATTCTAAACCTGCAGGAGCTTTAGTTCCTTCACCTGGTGGTTCAATTGTTAAGGTTGTAGATGTAAAAGTAGATTCAGAGAAGAAAATTAAAGGTGAGACTGGAGATCCACTTATTCGTGAGGTATCAATAATCTATCAGAGAACTATTGATATACAGAAGGCATTAAGAAATGAACAGAAAGCAAAGAAGAAGAGAGCAAAGAATAAGTTAAGAAATGATAAAAAGAAGAAGAGAGGATTGAGAGAAAGACTCTCTGAAATGGGAGCAGGTGCTGGTAAAGCAGTGATGGGTACGGCAGCGAAAGCAGCAAAACCTATCACTAATTTGTGGGGTGATATCATAAAGGCATTTAGTTATATTATGATAGGGTGGTTATCTAGATACCTTCCTCAGATATTAGGATTTGCTAAGACAATTGTAGATGGTATTAGTACTGTAGGTAAATTTTTAACACCTATTATTACTCCTGTTTGGGATGCATTCATATGGATAAGTACTAAAGGTACTGCTTTAATATCTAAATTACTTGGTACTGATCCTGATGAAGCAGATAATAAAACTTTATTAGGAAACATAGCAGATATACAGAAGAAGACGGGCCTCATTGAGAAAGCATTTGCAGTATTCATTATTAGTGATGCTGTTATGGCTATTGCATCGTTGGTGGAAGGATTTAATGAATTTAGAAGACAATCTAGGGTGTGGAGAAAGACTAGAGTTTTAAGAAGAAAAATATACAGAAGGATTACTACGCCAGGGATGCGTAGGGCAATTAGGAAGAGAGTAACAAGACCTATTACACAAACTACTAAAAAAATAAGTGAGGCAATTAAAGATCCTAAAAAAGCTTTAAAAAATTTACAAAAAACTGATATTGGGAAAAAAGCAACTAAGACTTTAGACTCTATAAGACCACAAAGTATTGGTAAATCAAAATGGTTTAAAAGTCTTAGAGGAGGAGTTACAGATCTTGCAGGAAAAGGAGGAAGACTTCTTCGAGGAGCTGGTGATCTTGCATTAAAAGCGGGTAAGGGTGTATTAAATTCACTACCTGATTTTAATAAACTTGGAAAACAATTAGGAGGTGCTTTAACAGATTCATATAATGCTTTATCTAAATTTGCTCAGAAAAGATATGATAATGTTGTTGATATTGGTAAATCATTAAAATCAAAATATGATAATGCATTAAAGGGTGCTGGAAATGCTTTTAATAATATGAAAGCAAGTGCTCAACAGAAGATAATGGAGAAGGTTTTAGAACCTGTAATGGAATATTTGGAACCTATAAAAAAACGAGTAGCATCTATTGGTGGAAAAATTTATAAAGCTTTGAGTGGGATTCCTGGATTTGATAAAATAACAAAAGTTTTACAAAAATTTGGTGGAGCAGGTAGTGAAGGTTTAAGGAAAAAACTTGGACCTAAAGCAATACCTATTATTGGTGGTGTTGTTAATATGGGATTTGCTTATGATCGACTTGAAAAGGGAGATTCAATAGGTGGATTGATTGAAGGTGTTTCGGGAATATTAGATTTTACTGGTATGTCACCAATATCTATGCTTTTGGATGGATATATGTTTGCTAGAGATTTTGTTCCACAAATGCAAGAGGGAGAAGAAGCAGTTGTTAACAACTTAGGATTATCAGGATTTAAGAAAAGTATTGATAATATATTCTCAAAATTACCAAGTTTTGGTGAGATTGCTAAGATGATAACTGGTGGTGATAAGAAAGATGAATCAGAGGGTGATAAGAAAGATGAATCAAAGGGTGATCTTAAAGTAAAGGGTAATGGTGAGAAGTCTAAGGGTGATCTTAAAGTAAAGGGTAATGGTGAGAAGTCTAATGATGCCTCACAGATTAGTGAGTCAGCATCATATGATAAGAAAGGTGAACATGGTACAGGTAGTATAACTCCTGTCCCTGTTGATCAGATGCAAGGTGACGGTGGTGGTAGTAGTGGAGGATCCAAAACTACTATTACAACTGGGGGGTTAAATAAACTTGAGTCTGCTAATGCGGGTCAAAACCTTAGAACACAATCTAAACTTTATGCTAACGGATAATGCCAGGAGACAATACATCTAAAGACGGAGAACAAACGGTATTCCATGAACTTTCAATCAGCAATCCTGAGACGGGGTATGCTGTTGATTTGAGAGGTGGTCTTATTGACTTTAGGTTATATGAAAGTATTTTATCTAATCATATAACTGCTGAGGTAATTATTGGAGAGACTGGTTATTCTGTTAAAGTTGGTGGTAAGGTGAAGAATGTATTAGATGGATTACCAGTGAGAGGTGGTGAACCTGTGAGGATACGTGCTATTGATCCACAAGGTAATGAGATAAGTTTTGTTGGTGAGAATGCATTGTATGTTAATAAAGTTAGAAATGTATTGACAGATACCACTCGAAGTATTTTTACTTTAGATTTATGTACTAAAGAATATCTTGCTAACGAACAAACAAGAGTTGTTAAGAGATATAGTGGAAAGATATCTGAGAGTGTTAATAAGATATTAAAGGATGTATTAGAAACTACTACACCATTAGATGTAGAAGAGACATCTAATTCATATAATTTTATTGGTAATATGAAGAAACCATTTTATATGGTGACTTGGTTAGCATCTAAATCTATTCCAGCAGATGGTGCTTATGGAAAGACAGCGGGTTTCTTTTTCTATCAAACAAGAGATGGATTTCAATACAAATCCATTGAAACATTACTTGGACCAACAAAAGGTGGTGGTAGTGCTGATTCAAAGGATGCTCCTAAGTATGAGTATAATGAAGTAGATAAACTTACAGAGGGACATGATGGTAAGATAATTCAATGGAATATCAATCAAAACATTGATGTTCAATCCAAACTCGCAATGGGTGCTTATAATACCACGTTCACGTTCTTTAATCCACATACATTTGAAGTTAAGACAAAGCCTTTTTCATTACAGAATGATCAAGTTGGTGAGGTTAAGAGTGCAGGAAAACAACTTAACTTTGTTGCTGAAGACTTTTTAAAGATTTCTACTAGAGGTGTAAGTGGTGTTCTGGATGTTGGATGTTTACCTTCTGGTAGTGAGGGACGGCAGCAATTGCATACTTGGAAGAAGAAGAAAGACGAAACTAATGATAGAATAATTGATAGAACGACACAGGCAATCAGTAGATACAATCAACTTTTTACTATTAGTGTTGATATCATGATAAAAGGTAACTTTAAATTCAAAGCAGGTGATATGATATCTTGTACGTACACCGAACCAGGTGGTAAGCCTAACCCACAGACTAAAGGACTCTATGTGATAGCAAGTGTGTGCCATAAAGTTACGGCATCTGAAAGTTATTCTACAATGAATCTTATTCGTGATTCATTTCAATTAAAACCAGCACCACCTTCTAATTCATCATCTGAACCTGAGAAACCTGTGGGTATGATGAGAGCAGTGACTGGAATTGCTGATGCGGTAACGTTTAACAAATTTGATTTTGATAAACGAGGACGTTGATATATTATTTCAGCTTTTAATTATAAAAAAGCCGGAAAAAAAATCGCGGTAATTTTTTGCTCTATTACTTTTTTAAAAATCCCTTCTAAATATCAAAGTAAGGAACTAAACTATGTCAGAAATCAAACACGATTTAGACCATGAAGTTTACCTTGACCCTAAAGATGGCAAGGAGCATATTAACCATGGTAAAATGGAATATACTAAGGCAGATTTAGAATCTGCTCATGCCTATTATGATGAGTACCATAAAGGTGATGAACCAGAGACTGGTATTAATGATTGGCATATAAGACATCAAGACAAGAAACTTGAAGTCTATTGTGATAATCATCCAGATGCAGAGGAGTGTAGAGTCTACGACGAATGATTGACGATTCACTATTAAAGAATTATAACATCGGTAAGGATGGTTTCTCATGGTGGCTTGGCCAGGTATGTGAAGCAGAGACGTGGGCGGATAATTATCCATGTATGCCAGTTGATTATATTGATGATCTACCTGGGTTTAAGAGGCGTGTCAAAGTATCAATCCTTGGTTGGCATACTAGTGATAAGAATGAACTAAAGAATCACGAATTGCCATGGGCATATTGTCTGCTCCCAGTCACTGCTGGTGGAGGTGCAGGTGGTTCATCTGAATCACTTAACTTAACTGGTGGTGAATGGGTGTTTGGATTCTTCTTAGATGGAGAGGACGGACAGCAACCAATTATTATAGGAGTATTAGATAAGTCAACACAAGAAGATTTTAGAACTTCTGTACCAAAACATGAGAGGTATAAACCATTCAGTGGTTTTACTAATCATAGGGTAGCACCTCTTACTGACATGAAGAAGGATGCTACTGTTAAAAGAAAAAATGTTGGAGGTGCTAATGTAAAGGAAGGAAATACGGGAGTCCAAAGAACAAGAACTAAACCTGAAGAAGCTGTTCAGTTAGAACAGGGTGCTAAGGGAGACGTTCGTCCTAAGGCAGAGAAGACACGGTATGATAATGGAAAAGCAACTGGTGGGATGTGTTCAGCAGATAACTCTCCTACTAATGATCCCTTTGAAATAGCAGATAGAGCTATGAAAAGGTTGTCCATGATAAAGACGTGGATTAAGGAACATAATGGTATAGAAATTGATGGTAGTATGAATAAGTTGGCTGAGGGTTTACTTGAGAAGGAGGAGAAGAAAGCATCATTTGATATGGCTGTTGCTCAGAAGACTCATCTGAATAAGATGCAAGCAGCAGTGCAAGAGGCATCTTCAAAGATGATGTCTAACTTCTCTACATTTGGCAAGTTGATGGACATGGGTAAAGCCAAAATGTCAAATGCTAAAGCAACCCAGAGTATGATAGGGCAGTTTAATGGTATAGCATCACAATTACCTATTAGCGCTGCTGATTTTGTTAAAAACAGTTCAAATAAACTTATCAGTCAACCACCTTGCGTTATTGAATCTTATACTGGTGCTGCAATGGGTCAGAATATTGCTGCTATTGATGGAGCAATGAATAAGATGATGGGACCTGTTAATGATATGTTATCAATGGCTACCTCTGGAGATTTTCCTCCTGATATAGGTAATACTATTAATGGATTACTTACAGGTGGATTGAATGCTTTTGGTGGAATAAGTATTGATATGGATGGTATTGCTAGTTTCACTTCTTCTTATAAGAAGTTGATGAAAGGAGAGAAGAGTATACCACCTCCGAAGATAAAGTGTTTTAATATTTGGGATGGTGGACATGGAGAAGGACCATCACAGATAAAGATGGGTAATGTTCTAGAGAATGTTGCTGCTGCAGTACCTGGTAATCCTGCATTGGTGGCAGGTTCAAGTAACTTTCTGAATAAGAATAGTCTTTTCAGTACAGCGTTTAGTGCTGATAATTTTAGTATGGATAGTCTTGGTGGATTGGGAGGTATTACTGATACTTTAAGTAAGGCAAAGAACCTATCTGGTTATGGTAATTTTCCTGGAACAACTGGAGATTCTATACTTAACTTAGCGAAGACATATTTAGAGGAAGGAAATACATTAGATGCTGCTGTCGTTGGTGCTGAAAAGTTATTCCCTGGAGGTGGAGATTTTATAAAGACTGCGTTCCAGAATCAAACAGAAGGACAAAGAGTTGCTGGTGGTGGTAGTTGTGATGAGACAGGTCCAACTCTTAATGGACCACCACAGATAAAGATATTTGGTGGTAATGGTAATGGTGCTACTGCCAATGCTGTTATTGGACCAATGGGAAATCTACTTGCTGTAGAATTAACAAGACCTGGTAAAGGTTTTACTTCACCTCCTTTTGCTGTAGTATCTGACCCAAGTGGAAAGGGTAAGGGAGCAGTTGTAAAGGTTATCTTAGATTATGCTCAGGAAATTGTTGATACAGTACTTACTGGTGGAACAGTTGCAGCCACTGGAATTGCACTGACTAAGTATATAAGAAGTTATCCAATTAAATCTATTGATGTTATTGAACCTGGCACAGGTTACATGAGTAGACCAGATGGAAGTGTGGGTGGCAATGGATTCACATTTGCAGAGAAAGGTAATACTACTGTAAAAGATAGGGAAGGAAATTACTATTCATTTGAACCAGGTACTGGTATTAAAGTGCCACCAGGTTCAACTGTGTATTTTCCTGCTGGTACTACAGCTATGCTTCCTACCAATGCAGTTAAAACTAATGGAGAACCATTAACTGATACTAAAGGTAGTAACATTGTTAATTATGCAGCACTTAGAATGATGCATGATTTTGATACTAGTGTTGGGAAAATTATACCTGGCCCTCAAGGAGCAGAAGGTACTGGTAAACCTGGATTTGGTAAGGGAAATGATTATAAGTTAGCGAAGGAACAGGGATATAGTGATGCTGATATTAGATTCTTCCTTGAGGGTGATCCTGCTAGGGGACAGCAAAGTTATTTTCTGAGCCGTATGAACGGTGCGATTGGCCAGAACATGCAGAAGTTACTGGATGATCCTACGTGGGGACAACTTCCTGTAATGAATAGTGCTGGTAAAAAACCAGGAAAGATTAAGTCAATACAAGTTAATATAAAGAAAGGGTATAAAGGATTTGCAAAGGTAACAGATGGTTCACGTCTTGGTGCTGGTCCTATTCTTAGTTTACGTGATGCTGTTACTGATAGAAAGATTAGTAATATTCTTGAGTTTCAGACAGGTAATTGGTTGAATCAGAATGCAAATTTAGAAGGCAATACAGATATACTACAACTCTTTAGAGACCAAGAACTTCGTGCTATTAATGGTACACCCATTGAAGAATTTGGTAAGTTTGGTACTGCTGGAATTAGATCATGGGAACAGACTAGACAAAAAGTAGGTGCTGATACTGATGTTAGTGGTGGAGGGCAGAGATATAATATTAATGGAGAGAAGTATAGGACTTTGGATCCATGGAGAGCAGATATTCCTGATGGAACTCGTTTAACATTTAGGGGATGTTACAATCATAATACTGTATTGAATGCTGAGCAATTAGCAGATCCATATAATTTACAGAAGAATAATTATAGGTATTTCATATATGATTATGAGGTAGAGGTTTATAGTACTGCACAGGGTTATTCATATGCTGCAGGTGAAACTGATCCAGTTAAGACTAAGTGGTATAAACTTATTGGCATTAAATTTGTAACTGGTACTGAAGATTGGTTTAATGGAGAGACTGTTAATAAGAGGTGTCGTGATAAGGCAGGAAGATTATATGAAATGTATATTACAGTTTGTACTTATGATGATGAACAAGCACAGGCTATTGGTGGTGGACTAGCAACTAATTCTGAGGTTCAAGAGATTATAAGAACTCCTCTTCCTTGTAATCCAGAGATTATTAAGGATGAGTATGCTGACTATCAAAAAGTAAGATGGTATCGTGAGGATATTAAAGGTGGTATACCAGATGAGAAAGGAGATAAGTATGGTGAAGACTGGGGACATATGCCAGGCAGTGAAAGGAATGAACTAGTGAGACAGATTGTTAAAATTTATAATTCTTTTGGTGATAAGGAAAGAGAATGGGCATACAAGTATGGTGAGAGTGGTAAGCAAGGAAGGATGTATGTTGATAGACCTGGACTTCATAAGTGGATTAATGATTACTTTAAGTGGCTTGATAAACTTAAGTTAGGACAGACTTGTGATCATGATGAAACTATAGTTCCTCAAACAGTACCAGGGTTTAATGGACCTGGTGTTTACTTAGATTTGAGGGGAGTGACTGGACTACAAACTATTCAGTTTAGAGAAGTAGTAGATTCCTCTCTTACACATCATAAACTTGATATTCCAGGAATTGCAACTATATCAGAGGAAGGATTATGGTTATGGGATTTAGGTGTTCAAAGAGATCCAATATTTGGTATACCAATTGGATTTAGCGTTCCCCCTAGTACTTCTATGGTAGTCAATGATATTTTAGGTGGTAGAATTTATGGACCTATTACTTCTTCTACTGCTGCAGGTGTCTGGGCAGGTACTGAAAAGTTATTCCCTGGAATTATAGCTGCAGCACAAGCAGCAGCTGGAACATCAAATATGTGGGATCCCACTCCTTGGGTAGGAAAAGGTCCTTCTTCTATTGTGATGCTTGAAGAAGCAGCACCGGATACACCATTTTTTATGACTGGTACTGTGGATGCTGTGGGTGAGGTAGCGAAAGCAGCGGTTCCACCTGAGATAGTACCGTCTTCTTCTCCAAATTATAGTGCTTTTGGATTGATGACTAGTCTTGGTAAGTTTGTTAGATTAGATGCTGCACCTGTTGGTGGACCACCTAAGAAGAAGAGAGTATCTAAGACTACTGTTCCTTTATCTGAAGAGGACTATAAAAAATATAGGTATGATTTAAATCAGAAACCAGAACCTAGAGCTTGGGCATGTGTGAAGAAGTTCATATATGAAGAAGCGGAGGAGCGCTTTGATGATGAAGGAATGATATGGAAAGAAACAACTTATTGTGATTGGGCTAGAGAGTATGTAGATGAGGTACGTACAGCTTTCAGACCTACAACTACTATAGGATATGATCTTCCTTGTGGTGGAGAGATAACTGCTCCATCTGAAACTCCTACAGAACCAGTTGTTACATCAGATACTAAGATTGTTAAACCTAAACAGACAGTTATAAATTCTACTGGTTCTGGATACGATCCAGATACTGATAACATTAGTATTGGTGGTGAAGATGTTCCCTTTGAAGTTGATCCTGAGGGTAGAATCGTGAAGGTTGGTGTTCCAAATATTATAGTTGATGATTATCCACCCGTCATAATAAATACTCAATACGGTGCTGGCGCAGACATCGAAACGATATTAGAAGTACTTCCTCTTCCAACAGATGGGGATATTACTCTTCCAACAGATGAGGATCTTTTACCTCTTAAAATGGTTGAGGTTATTGATTGTGTCGGTAAGAATATCTTTATTAAAGAAAATTAAATGGGAAAGCCTTTTTGTGGATTATATGGATTGAATACTGTCTTCTCTTGGAGTAAATCCAGTGTTGATGGTAGGATTTCTTTTGGTGGAGTAGCAGAGGATAATGTAAGACATGCTGTTCTTTTAGAGAACAATTATGATCCACGTCATTATATTACTATGGATGCTAGTGGTCACCGTAAAGGTAGAACCACTATGGAAGCACCCTGTGGATTTCATTTTAAAGCAGGACAGGATTGTGACCTAGAAAAGGGTGCAGTTAATATGCAGGTTGAGAATGGTAATCTTGTTATTGATGTACAGAATGGGGATATAGATATAAGATGTAGAAATATGAATATTAAATGTGCAGATAAAGATGATGATAAAGGTAACTTCACATTGGTAACTAATAATAAGATTCGTGTTGAGGCAGGTGAGACTGTAGAATTATTTTCTCCAAAGAAAGTTGAAGTTGTGTGTAATAATGTGTTAAAATTAATGGGAGATAAAGAAGTTGATTTTATTGCAGGGATTTGCAACATGATTTCTTATGATGATAGACGTGGAGCACCATCAGAGTGTAAAGGATTTGGAAACGATGATCAATCTGTTGGAGGTATATCATGACTTACGCTTTTAGTAATCAGTTTATTCATAAACAACTTATCATTGGTTGTCATCAACAAGGACCTATTGGAGCAGGAAATAATGCAATCCAAGGGTGTATAGGTGCTCATGGTGTAGTTAATATTGGTGGTGAGGGATTTGGTTATGGTGAAGCAACCTTAATGGTGGAGACAAGTGTAAAACAAAAGGGAGATAGAGCATTAAAAGTTAAAGGTTGCGCAGCTATTCTTCCAGCAGGCGGTAGCGTTTCGCTAACTAATTCTGCTGGACAAACTGTAGATGTAGACAATCCTAATACTGCAAATGGTTTACCGAAGGTAAAGGCTCCTGTAAATCCAAGTGCAACTGATGCTGGTGTACCACCTGGTACTTCAGCACATGTTCTTTATGTTGGAGGTAATGCTTTCTTTGATCATCCAAACATTGGTGATTTGAATATAAGATTTAGTACAGCAGATGCTAAGGGTAAGACATTTAATATGGAGCACCCTACCTTAGGGGAGGGACATAGATTAGTTCATGCTTGTATAGAGGGCCCTGAGATTGGTGTATATTTCAGAGGAAGATTGAGGAATAAGAAAGAGATTGTTTTGCCTTATTATTGGAAAGATTTAGTGTATGAAGATAGTATTTCAGTTCAATTGCAACCTATTGGTTCACATCAGGATATTATTGTGAAGAGATGGGATAAGGAGAAGATATATCTTCAGTCTAATGGTGGGTTACCTATTGATTGTTTTTATCATGTGTATGCAGAGAGAAAGGATGTTAATCCACTTTATGTAGAATATGATGGTAGTAGTTGGATGGATTATCCAGATCCAAATCATGCAAATACTACTGGTAACTATAACGATCCTCAGTATAAAGGTCCCCGTAATACATTTACTGCTTGACTTCTTTTCATTCTGTGATATAATTATTCTATCTGTGTAACTGTAATGAAAATTAGCGGAAAGTTAGAGGGACAATCTAAGATTACCCTTCCTGGCGAATGGTTTGGTAAGATTAACCCTGAAACTATGGTGGTTCATCTGACACCCTTTGGTGTAGCACAGGATTTATTTGTAAAGACAATTGATTATGGATATTGGGTGGAGATTCGATCTCAGTCAGGTACTAACATTAATTGCTTTTACACCATAGAGGTTGAACCAAAATAATAACTGTCACATGGGTAATTGACAGATTTCTCATAGTGCCGTAATATATAAGAGTAGAAAGAAGACATTTATGCCTGAGGACGACGCTTATCTTACTCGTTGTGTAGTGGACACCACTTCACGTACTTATCATCTCTACAGTAGTGATGGTACAGAAAAGGTAGTGACTTGCGAAACTCTTGAGCAGTTTATGGATGTTCTGAAACTCTGCCGTGAGGTCTTGGATGAAATTGATGAAGACCTCCTTGTATACTCTGAACCCGCTGTAAAGTCATGAAAATAGCACTTGCTGCTCTTGTTGCTCTTAGTACCTGCACTCCAGCAGTGGCAGGCGATTACCAACCTGGTTGGTCAGAAGAACGTACTTGTTTTAAGAGTGAGTATCGTGAAGAGTATGTACCTGGCACAGAAGATAACCCTGGGTATGTAAAGTCTTATAAGGATACTGTTGAGGTTCCTTGTGAAACTACTCCACAATTTGACATTAATCCTGATGTAGGACATAGACATCCTAATAGGCCACATCATCCTTCTTATCGTAGACATGTTACTGTTTATGAAGATGTAGATACTAATGATTGTTCTGAAGGAACTATTGCAGGTGGATTACTTGGTGGAGGACTAGCAGGATTTGGTTCACGTGGTAAGGACAGATGGTGGGCAATTCCTACTGGTATCGTAGGTGGTGCTATGTTAGGGTGTGCAGTTGACGGAGGTTAATTGCACCTGCCATCTTAGCTCAGATTGGTAGAGCAGGGCATTAGTAACGCTCAGGTCGTAGGTTCAAGTCCTATAGATGGCATCTCGTATGGGAAGTAATTAAATGAAAAAACCAAAACCAGTTAAATCATTTAATGGTATTAGTGTTGCTTTATTGCGTGGATCACTAAGAAAATATTATATGAAAGACTGGACAGAAGAGCAAATAAAAGAGTACGAGGATTGGGCAAGTAAAAACACGTAGGCATTCTATTACTTTTTTAGAAATATGAAAAAAGACGATAAATTCGTTTTAACCCCAGAAATCTATAGTGAGGTTCTGGAGTATTATGGGTATAAGGTGGAAAACGGTAAATTTATCAAAAAACCTAAAATACCGGAATTTGAGTATTTTGGTAAATGGAAAAATCGGGGATTTCGTCCTTAATGTTCATTTAACAAGAAAAAGTACCTATATATTAAGAACAATATTCTATCAGAATGAAGAAATTATTTCTAATTACTTCATTATTATTCTTTGGAGCGACATCAGCCCGTGCTGATATTACGTCGCGAATGACGTCTAGTGTTCAGCTGACAGTTAATGCTGCGGCAACATCGATGCAGAGAGTTGGAAACTCGTATAGTATCTCAGGAAACAATGTAGATACAACTGATGGAACCACTGCTAACACAGTTAGTGCTGGTGCTATTAGTAGTGGTGTCTATGGTCCTGGAACTATTTCTGTGACACAAGATGACCCTGGTGAGTCATTCAGCTTTGCAACTGCATTTACTCAAGGTGATGCGATTGATACAACTGGACCTGCTGTAGGTGATATCTCACCATACTCTAATCAGTTGTCTACTGCGGCCGGATCTGCTGGCTCATTAGCTGGTACCGTTACCACTCAGGGTTTATTGACAGTGACGGCCGGAGGTGCTGGCACAACAGCTACCGGACAGTTTGTAACAGAGTTAGAAGTCAACTAAGAACAATGAAAAGGTTAATACCTTTAATCTTGCTTTTTGGTGTAGGGACTGCTGCTAGGGCGGTCCCCGTGGTTCCAAATTTTCAGCAGGGCTCAATGACGAGCCATACCGAAACTGAATCTACAGTAACGGAAACTATTAATTCCATTGATTATAGGACAGGATGGGAATACACAGTGACAGGCGTAGGTGTCGAGAACGACGGAGCAGCGTTGAATCCTGGTGTCAACTCAACAACGGTGACGATAACTCCTTCAGTTGGATCGACAGGAGCAACAGACGGAGTAACAGGAGGAATGACAAGTTCCTTCGATTCATTAAATTTACAGAACGCAGGAACCTTCACGATATCAAATCCTGGAGGCAGTTTTCAGTTTACCCAGAGTTATTCTGGACCCGGAATGACGAATCAGACGATCATACAAAGAGTAACCACTGTCCAGTCCGTGACAGACGTAACAAGTACGTTTACGCAATAGTAGCAACTTTTTTAGGTGTAATTAATCCAGGTGTTGCATTAGCAGAAAGTGTAGGTGGAGTATCAGCTACTGCCAATCCGATAGCTAATAGTTCTGGCTCGGTGACCAATCAAGCAATTCAGGTGCTCCAAGGCCCCTACATTACCAACACATATGGTAATGCGATCAGTTGTCAGGGTCCTACTGCTAATTTCACGCCATATATTCAATATAGTAATTCATGGAAAGATCCATTTGAGAGGACATATAACGAACCACAGTACGATAATACAGACTTTACAGGACGTACTACTACTCAAACAGTAACGGTTAAGAATTATCCTTGGGAAGATTGGTATGACGATAGGACTTATACGAATTCAGATGGTGAAACTGTAAGAGCATATGAAGACGGCGCTGATATGCCGATTGAGGTTGAAGTAGATGGACCTGATGGTATTCCAGATAATCCTGGAGAGGTAATTTGGGAAAAACCAGTTAGGACTAATATGGTTGCTAATAATAACTTTAATATTGGTTTGTCTGCTACTTTATCATTACCACTTGATAAGAAATTGCAGAGATTATGTAAATTGGCTGCAACTACTCAAATAGAGCAACAGCGTCAATTAACTGCTAACAAGCGATTAGACTTTGAGATAGCCCGTTTGAAGAACTGTGGTGAACTTATGAAACAGGGAATAATGTTTCATCCCAAAAGTCCTTATGCTTCTATATGTGCTGATGTTGTCGTTGTAACACCTCCTGGTAAGATATTACCTCATTCACACGATTTACCACAACTTAATCTTTCTTCTCCTGAGACTCCTTCTGTTCCTTCTGCTTCTTCTTCTCAGACTCCTTCTTCGCCTTCTCCCTCTTCGCATATTCCTTCGCAAAATTTATCCCCAACAAACCCTTCTTCACCCGATACTCATTCGTCCGAAGTTCAGCCGGAGTTGGAGAGTAAGGTTTCTTCCCAAGTTTCTTCTGGATGGTTCCGATCACTTTTTTCACGACGGGCTTCACCACCTTTAGAAGAAGATCCGCCAGAGGTTTTGCTAGGAGGGCCGATCCAGTGGCCACCGTCGCAATTACCGCAGTAGTTGTTACAACTGCTGGTGCTGGAAGATATTGCTCTACAAATCCAATATCTTCCCATAACGTTACACATATAAATTCTTCGTAGTTTTTAGGATCTCTTTGTAGTTCATATCCAGTAACTTTCTCTGTACCTGCCTGATTTAAGTCTCCTACACGTCTTGCATTGGGTGGAGGGCATGGTTGGTCCTCTGTCTTTGTTGGGGGTGTTGCAGGAGGTTCTGGAGTATCTGGAGTATCTGGAGGTTTTGGTGGCTGAGTCTTTACACCTTCTGCTTCAGGTGCTTCACCGTAGATAGTTCTCCAATCAAGTCTATTTGCTTGATAGTCAGGTGGTTCAAAATATGGCATTCCACCATCACATAAAACAACGTTCCCTTTAGGATCGTTATCTACCAGCATTTTGTTCCTATTTGCTGGATTTTTGGCGTTTTCCTTATGTGTCTTAACACATCCAGGCATATTAACAATAGGAGTACCAACTTTAACAGTTACAGGAACTGCAATAGGAACTGCTTCTGAGGTTCTTTGTGTCCAGATACGAGCATCACTAATTTCTCTAATAGTGGCATTATTAGTATTAATGGTATCGATATTTCTAATTTCGAATCCATCAATAGAGATATTATCAACGCCACCAATACCAATATTATCAATCCTATGGCCGTTAATGTAAATTTCAGGTATCATTTCGTTTTAGGTACTTGATTACGATAGTCATCAGGTAGTACTAGTCCTGTAATACCACTAGTCTTCTTAGGCCATGCCTGTATTAGTACTTCTGTTACTTCTTCTCTAATTATTTTACGAAGTTCAGTTTCTTGTATTTTTGCTCTTTTTTCTGGTCCACCAGTTGCTTGATCGACGGCATAATTACCACCAACAAGTGAACCAGTTCCGACTACAGCGGCTGCTGATACATAGGTTGCTGTTTTTTGTAAGTCCATAGCTATAAATAGGCACCCCTTCTATTTACTAAATAAAATATAGCAAATACCTGGTTATAAAGAAGATGCCTCTTAGTCGTCTGCAAAATTTCCTTAAGAGTGTCAGGGGAAATATTTTATATGTTAACCCGAACGATCTGGATGCGACTGATAGTATCGAGAATCAGGGTAACTCACTGACACGCCCATTCAAAACTATTCAACGTGCTCTTGTTGAAGCATCAAGGTTTTCATATCAGACTGGACTGTCAAATGATAGGTTTGCACAGACAACAGTCTTGCTGTATCCAGGCGAGCACGTAGTTGACAATAGACCAGGATTTATTGCCAATGATGCTGGTGGGGGATCAGCAGAATATACTAGTAGAGGTGGTACAACAGGTCTTTCTATATCTCCATTTGACCTTACTTCAAACTTTGACTTAGAATCTTCAAGTAACGTATTATATAAGTTAAACAGTATTCATGGTGGTGTTATTGTTCCACGTGGTACTTCTATTGTTGGTTATGATCTAAGGAAGACAAAATTACGTCCTAAGTACGTACCAGACCCTGAAAATTCAAATATTGAGAATTCTGCTATATTCAGAGTAACTGGTGGTTGCTATTTCTGGCAATTTAGTATTTTTGATGCAAGTCCAAGTGGGCAAGGATATAAGGATTATACTGATAATACTTTCTTACCTAACTTCTCTCACCATAAACTAACTTGTTTTGAGTTTGCTGATGGTGTTAATAACATTGCAGTTAAGGATAGTTTCCTTAATGTAAGTAAGTCATTTAGTGACCTTGATAACTATTACTATAAGATTTCTGATGTATATGACAATGCTTCAGGTAGGGCTATCGCTCCAGATTATCCTTCTGGGAATGTTGATATTGAGCCTATTATCGATGAAACTAGAATTGTTGGACCTAAGGGTGGTTCGGTAGGTATTACTTCAATCCGTTCTGGTAACGGTGTAACTGGTAATACTACTATTACTGTTGAAACTTCTACTGCTCTCTCAGGTATTACCGTTGATATGCCTCTGCGTATCATTGGTGTTACTGCATCTGGATATGATGGACAAAGAACTGTTAAGTCTGTAGGTAGTGGTTCTACAACCTTTACTTATGAGGTTGATACTGTTCCAAGTACTCTATTTGAGACTCCATCTAATGCAAAGGCAGAGTTACAGGTTGATACTGTAAGTTCTGCATCACCATATGTTTTCAACTGCTCACTCCTTTCTGTATATGGAATGGGTGGACTTCACGCTGATGGTAATAAAGCAACTGGATTTAAGTCCATGGTTGCTGCCCAGTTCACTGGTATATCCCTTCAGAAGGATGTTAAGGCATTTGTTAAGTATAATACCAGTTCTGGTGTATATGATGACAGTACCACTGTAGATAATATTGCTGCTGATTCATTAGCACGTTATAAGCCTGCTTATAGTAACTATCATATTAGGTGTTCTAACGATGCTGTATTACAGATTGTATCTTGCTTCGGTGTTGGATTTAATGGGCATTTCTTAGCAGAGAGTGGTGGTGACCAATCTATCACTAACTCTAACTCCAACTTTGGTGGTGCTGCTTTAGTTTCTGATGGATATAAGGAAGATGCATTTTCTAGAGATGATGTAGGTTATATCACACACATTATTCCTCCTAAGGAGATTACAACATCTGATTCTGCATTAGAATTTGTATCTTTAGATGTTAGTAAGACTCTTAGTGTAGGTAATACATCAAGATTGTATCTTTACGATCAAACTAATGCTGACGTTAAACCTGAGACAGTTATACAAGGTTTCCGTCTAGGTGCTAAGACAGATGATAAATTAAAGGTTCTTATACCTCTTTCTGGTACTACAACAGAATATAGTGCCAGAATCATTATGCATAACACTGCATATGCCTCTGATGAACCAAGTTCTGTTAAGAGATTTACTCTTAATAGGTCTTCTGTTGGTATTAACAGTATTACTAATAGTATTTTAACTCTAACTAAAGTACATAATTTCCTTTCTGGAGAAAGTGTTAGGGTTATATCTGAAAGTGGACATCTACCAGATGGTATAGATGAGAAACTAACTTATAACGTTATTGATGCTAATATTGATAGTAGTCTGGCAACAAACCAGATTAAGTTAGCACAGAACGAAACAGACGCACTTGCTGATAACTTTGCTACTCTTAACAATAAGGGTGGTATTCTTACAATTGAGTCTAGAGTTTCTGATAAACTTGCTGGTGATGCTGGACACCCTGTTCAGTATGATAGTGGGCAGAATCAATGGTATGTTAATGTTGCTACTGCAGCAACTGAGAATAACATTTATTCTACTGTTATTGGATATTCAACTGCTATTGGTTCGAATACTCCTAGGACTTATATTTCAAGGAAGTCTGATGACAGATCACAACAGGATACTCTATTCAGAGCTCGTTATGTAGTACCTGCTGGTGTATCTTCTGCACGTCCTCCTATTGATGGATATGTAATGCAGGAGAGTTGTGGTGATATTGAAACCACAGCAAATATTCAGTTAGTTACTCTTACTAATTCTGTTCAGCAACGTAATCAGACATTTATTGCTGATGCTAATTATCTTGCTGCTACTGGTATTGCTACCATTACAACTGAGAAACCACATAACTTAGAGGTTGGTGCTCAGGTTCAGATGTTGAATGTTGTTAGTGCTAATAATACTACTGGTATTGGAACTTCTGGTTATAACTTTAAGGCTACTGTTTCTGGTATTAACTCTGATAGGTCGTTCTCTGTTGCACTGGATGATGATCCAGGAGCATTCCAGAATGATACCAGTACAAGAACAGTTGATCTTCCATACTATAAGAAGAAGGATTACGCAACTAATTTCTACGTATATCGTTCAACTGAGATTAAGAAGCATGTTAAGGATCAACAGGATGGTGTCTATCACTTAACTCTGTTAAATGCTTCTAATGCTCCAAATATAACCCCATTTAGTGGTCAGAATTTCTCACAGAATATTATTGACTTATATCCTCAGACTGATAGAGATAATATTAATTCTGATCCAGATTCTGCAAGAAGTTTTGCTACACCAGATGATATTGGTGAAGTATTGACTAATGACCTTAAGAAGTCAATCACCAAGGAAAATATTATCCGCTTTGGACGTGATTCTAAGGTTGGTATTGGTGTTACTGATATTTGCAGTGACATTGTAGTAGGTACATCACATACAATATACACTGATAGAGATCATGGACTCTTTGGTATCAAGTCAGTTGGACTTGGTTCTACTGGATTTGGATATGGTAGTGGCGCTGCTGGAACTTTGTACAACGCAACTTTAACTGCAGTTGGTAGTTCTACAGTTGGTAAATCTGCCACTGCTGAGATTACTGTTGATGGTATTGGTGGTATTACATCTGTTCGTATCACTAACCCAGGTTCTGCATTTGGTATTGGTAATACTTTAGCGGTTACTGGTACTGCTACTACTACAAGTCATGTACAGGGTTGGGTTACTGTTTTAACAACATTTGATAACACTAATGATTCACTGAGTGTTCTGGGTGTTACATCTAACACTTATAGTTCACGTAATACTCAGTATCAGGTTAGTGGATATGAGATAGGAGAAAGTAAGAAGATACAAGTATCTACTGCTTCTTCAATGACAGGTATTGGTGCTGCTAGCACTATGGGTATTGGTGCAACAGTATGTGCTCGCGCCATGGTATTCAATGCTGGCCCTGGTATTGGTATTACATACTTCTCTTACGATTATCTAAGTGGTATTGCTACTGTTGGTTCTGGTGTTACTGCTCACGGATTATCAGTTGGTAATGTATTAAGTTTCGTTGGTTCTTCCAACACAGCATACAACGGAGACTTTAGAGTTACTCAGGTTGTAGGATTAACCACATTCAAGGTTAATGCTGGTGTTGGAACTGAGTCTCCATCTGAGAGTGCTGGTGGTTCATTCTACGCACTTCCTAGAGGTTATGCATCTAATGATGGTGCAATTTCACTAGAGAATGAGAACCTAAGTTCCAGAATGACTCCAATTCTCTCTGGTATTAGTACAACACTTAATAGTGCTGTTACTACAAAGACTGCTACATCTGTTGAGATTACTAATTCCTTCAATAGTGGACTCCAGAAAGGAAACTACATTCAGATTGATGAAGAGATTATGCGTGTTGCCACAACTCCTGTTGGTGGTAGTGATGCCGTAACAGTATTGAGAGGACAATTAGGAACCAGACGTGCTACACACATTGATGGTTCTGTAATTAGGGTTGTCTCTCCAATCGCAACAGAATTTAGAAGAAACTCTATCCTTCGTGCATCTGGACATACATTTGAGTATGTTGGATTTGGTCCTGGTAACTACTCCACTTCACTCCCTGAGAAGGTTGATAGGGTATTGACTGGTAAGCAAGAACTTCTTGCTCAGTCTGTTAAGAAGGGTGGTGGTGTTAATGTTTACACCGGTATGAATGATAAGGGTAACTTCTATGTTGGTAACAAGAAAGTTAACTCTACTACCGGACAAGAAGAGGTTGTTGATGCACCAATTGCAACTGTAACTGGTGAAGACTTAGACATTGCTTCAGGTGTAGCAGTTGGACTTGATGTTATTACACCACTTGAAGTCACCGTTAGTCGTTCACTGAAGGTTGAAGGTGGAACAGATGCTAACATTATTTCTGAGTTTGACGGTCCTGTTCTATTCAATAAGAAGGTAACATCTCTTGGAGCAGGTGGTATTGAGGCAAATACATTCTTTATTCAGGGTAATGCTACCGTTGCTAGAGAGGTTTCAGTTGGAATTTCTACTCCAACAGTCAATGGAAACCCAGGAGACATTAAGTTCTTTAGCGATCCTAAGTCAGGTGGATCTGTTGGTTGGGTATTTACAGTAGAGAATGCCTGGAGAAGGTTTGGTAGAATTAGTCTGTATGACTTCAAAGATACTAATATCTTTGATCAGGTCGGTATAGCAACCACTACACCAAATAACTATGAACTTCAAATTGGTGCTGGTTCATCAATTATTAATGCTAGTGCTGGTAAGTTAGGTGTAGGTGTTACAACACCTGTACGTAAGTTGGATGTTTATGGTGATGTAGGAGCAACTGGATTCGTAACTGCTGGAACATATGTCTATGGTGATGGTTCAAGATTAACGAACCTACCAAGTGACTCTCAGTGGACAAGAACTGATGCTGGTATTAATACCATTTCAACGAATGCTGGTATAGGAACTACTAATCCTGCATATAGTCTTGATATTCGCGGTGGTAAGTCTGGTAATAGTGGCCAATTGTATGTTGGTGGTGATTCACAATTCACTGGCGTTGCTACAATGGCAAACGTCCAGGCAACAACCCTTAGTGCAACTGATGTCTTAATCATAGACAGTGATGGACAGGCGGATGTTGGTATTGTTACGGTTCGTGATTACTTTAATGTTGGTGTTGGTGGAACAGTAATCTTTACTAACAGTGCTGGTAAGGTTGGTATTAACTCTGCTACGATTGATAATCAGGCAGCAGTTGATATTGGTGGAAGAGTTAGACTGGATGATTACTATGAGAAAGTAACTACAGTTACATCTTCTTCTGGTGTTGTAACACTAGATCTTGCTAAGAGTAGGACATTTAATCTTACTACTTCAGAGGCAGTAACACAATTTGTTCTTTCTAACAGACTAGATAGTGACGACCACACTACATTTACTCTGAAGATTAATCAGGGTTCTTCTGCTTATGCAGTTGGTATTAACACCTTCAAGCAGACATCTGGAGGAACAGCAATTCCTATCTCCTGGAGTGGTGGAGTTGTTCCTAGCGTTGTAAATGTTGGACTTAAGACTGACATCTACAGTTTCCAGACATTTGATGGTGGTGCTTCACTTTACGGAATAGTCGTCGGACAGAACTTCTCATGAGTCAGAACTACAATAGGGGATTAGAGAATGAGTATCTAGTCCCTTATATTACATTCACTAAGGATCCTACTGGAAGTGCGATATCTTCTGCTACATTAACTGTTTCTCCTGCCTTACCTGATGGGACGACAACGATTGATCTAACGCAAACATTTACTGCATTTGCTTCTAATAAGGAATATACATTAACTCCTGATACTACATTTCAAGTAACATTGACTTTGGATGGTGCAGCTGGTGGTACTGGTGGTGGTGGGTCCCCTGCTCTTGGTGGTAAAGGGGGTAAAGTAACAGGTACAGTTTTACTTGAGTCTGGTACTGCTTATAAACTTATTATTGGTGGACAAGGTGGTCTTGGAGGAAGAACGTCTGGACTTGTAGGATTTGGTGGAACTGGTGGTAAGGGAGATCCAACTGGTGATCCTGATGACATAGAGAAATATGCTGGAGATGGTGGTGGTTTAACGGGTATATTTAAAACTTCTGTTACACAAGCAAATGCACTTTTAATTGCTGGTGGCGGCGGTGGTGGTGCAGGAGGACTTTCTGCTAGTAATGTAGGTGGTGTTGGTGGTGGATCCACTGGTGGAAGAGGTGAAGGTAATCGTACTGGAGATACTGGTGCTCATGGTGCAGACGGAGGAACTCAAACAGCTGGAGGACAAGATAGTGATTATACATATGACGCTGGAAATATTTTTTGGGGTGGTGTAGGACAATTTGATCCAACTGGTGACCCTGATGACCTTGCTGGAGGTGGTGGAGGCGGCGGCTACTATGGTGGTGGCGGTGCTTATATGATGAATGGTGGTTGGCAGGCAGCAGGTGGTGGTGGAGGATCAGGATTTATTAGTGTTGATTCAACTATCGTTACAAATGCTGGATTTGGGGTAACTGCAAATACAGGAGCAGGTACAGTATCTCTTACGGCAATTGCATCTGCAGGTTCTGGAGTTACATCATTAGAAGCGATTGCTACTGCTTCAACTGGTAATGGTTATATGAAATATCAGTGGTATCAGGATGGTTCTACATTAGGAGGTATAACTACTGCTTATTCTGGAGTTGCTACATCTAAGGATATTAGTATACAATTTAGTGGTGGTGGATTATCAAGAGAAGTACAATATCAAGTTGGTGCAACTTGGGTTCCTGAAAATCCTCCTTTGATTGTTTCTCATGGTACTCCAGGTGTAGGTGCTACTGGTGTTGGTTTAGGACAATCTATTACTGGTAATGCTCCAGAAGGAGAGAAGTTATCTGCAATTGGTATTGTAACTGTTTCACCAACTATTACAGTTACTTTAGATGATGTTAATGGACAACCAATAGGATATAATACGTCTGCATATAATCAACCAAGAAATATTAGTATTACTGATTCTATTTCTAATGGAGATAATGGGAATCTTGCATATCAGTGGTATAATTCTTCTGGACCAACTGCTATAGCAGGTGCAACTGCTAGTGCATATACATTTACACCAGGATATGTTGGAGTTAATACTTATTATTGTGTAGTATCTTATCCTCGTGATACATTAGTTCCTTCTGTAACTAGTGATACTTTAACTGATAATGCCACTGATACTACTCAGACAATAAGATTAGAATTTTATCCTGCTGGAGCTGAGTCAACTACTAGTAGTTCCACTTATAAGGTATATTCTACTGAAGTCAATCTTGCGGATCATCCTAATGGATTGAAGATTGATATGGATTATGCTAGAAGTATAATCACTAGTCAAAATACTTCAATGTATGCTTGGGAGAATTATTATAATGTAAGTTTCTATGCTAAAAATGATGATTTAACTGTTGATTTAGAAATAGCAGGAGCAAATGGTATTGATGATAATGGTGGAGTACACAGAGGTGGATATGGTGGATGGATGGTTCTACAAGGAACCATGGGACAGAATAAAGAATTTATTGGTATTGCTGCTACAGGTAAGGTTAATACACAAAGACCTGCTACTGCTGTGTATCAATTAGGAAGTGCGATAGCCATTGTTGGTAATGGTGGTGGAGGAGATAATGCTGGTAGAGGTGGTGATGGTGGTGCTGATGGTGCTGGAGAGAATTCTGGTGGTGGAACAGCAGGAGGAGTGTATTATCAACCAAATACATTAGCTACTGAAGGATTCCTTCCTCCAAGTGGAGTACTTGCTGCGGGTAGAGCATCTAGATGTCCTAAAGGAAGTAGTTATTTCCAGAATAGGTATGGAGCATGTGAAACTTTTAATACTAACATAATGGATCCTGATGGTATAGATTATCCAGAAGGAGCTGGTGATCAATTAACCATTAATCGTGGATTTAAGATGACTAACCATTATCTTATTAATGGAGAACAAACTAGTAATCCATTAGCATCAGGTAAAGGTGGTTCTGGTGTTATGGGTGGTAACGGTAATGCAGATAATGGTGGTGGAGGTGGATCAGGTTATTATGGTGGTAACTGGACAAAGAAGGCTAGTGTAAGAGGTGGTAATGATGGTGCATCGAGGAGTTGGACTTATGGTACAAATCTTACTCAGACTGTAACTACTGATGGTAAGAATGGATATATTCGTATTTTTGGTAGAGGTGGTAGTACTGGTAATAATCCTACTGTCACACCAGATGAAGCATCTATTTTTAGAGGTACTCATCAAGGACAACAAGGACTTTGGTTTGATTTGAGGGAATTCTCTAGTACTCAAGATATATTAATATGGCATAATGTTACGAGTAATAACTCAGGAAATTACTTAGCCCTTTATCTTACTGGTAGTTATAGTTATAGTTATCCATTAAGAGGAGATTCTGATACTTATCATGGAAATGATGGTGCTCATCTATTGACAACTTTTTCGGATTCAGGAGGAGGTAATAGTTGGTTACAAGGTGGTAGAGCATATCAATTCCGTACTCATGACTTTAGTTCAAATTCGTCTGGAGTTTATATGGGTGGAGAAGATCAGGGAGGTACTGCTGGTATAGCATCTGGTGGTATGTGGGATATTACTGTTCATGCTAATCAACCTAGTAATGGAGATAATAATGAAGGTGGGAATGCTGATTTGAGAGTACAATTTGCTATTCTTGATGCTAGGAGAAGTAACTAGCGATTAAACTTCTATAAATAATATTGCAAACAGGAGGGAAAGTGAACTCCAATGGCGGTTCAAAGGAATTTTGTAGTTAAAAATGGCCTGCAGGTCAATACCAGTCTCCTGTTTGCGGATAGCTCAAACAATCGGATAGGTATCGGTTCTACCATACCATCTACTACTCTTGATGTTATTGGTGGCATTGCTGCTACCCACTTATCTCTTACTGGTATCAGTACATTTACTGGTGCCGTTTATGGTGCAAGTGGTCATTCCGTCTTAGTAGGAAGCGGTTTATCTGTTGCTGGAATAACAACATTAACTGGAGCAACAAATGTTGTTGGTGCTTCGGTATTCACTGGTAATATAGATGCGAACGGAGATTTAGATGTTGACGGTACAACAAACTTAGATGTTGTAGATATTGACGGTGCTGTTGATATGGCATCTACTCTGACATTAGCGGGTAATGCTGATTTCAATGGAGATCTTGATGTTGATGGTACAACAAACTTAGATGCTGTTGATATAGATGGTGCCGTTGATATGGCAACCACATTGACATTAGCGGGTAATGCTGATTTTAATGGAGACTTAGATGTAGACGGTACAACAAACCTTGATGCTGTTGATATAGATGGTGCTGTTGACATGGCAACCACCTTGACATTAGCGGGCAACGCTGATTTCAACGGAGATCTTGATGTTGATGGAACCACAAACCTTGATGTTGTTGATATAGATGGTGCCGTTGATATGGCAACCACCCTAACATTAGGAGGTAATGCTGATTTCAATGGTGACTTAGATGTTGATGGTACAACAAATTTAGATGTTGTTGATATAGATGGTGCTGTTGATATGGCAACCACCTTGGCATTGGGAGGTAACGCGGACTTTAATGGAGATTTAGACGTTGATGGCACTACAAATTTAGATGTTGTTGATATAGATGGTGCTGTTGATATGGCATCTACTCTAACATTAGCGGGTAATGCTGATTTCAATGGTGACTTAGATGTTGATGGAACTACAAACTTGGATGTTGTAGATATTGACGGTGCTGTTGATATGGCAACCACCTTGACATTAGGAGGTAATGCTGATTTTAATGGAGACTTAGATGTAGACGGACATACTGAGGTAGATGATTTAAATGTATCAGGTGTTTGTACTGCAGCAACATTTAGTGGCAATTTACCAACTACAGATTTAACTGGTACTATAACTAATGCTCAACTTGCAGGTTCTATTGCAGATTCAAAATTAAATACTATTACTACAGCAGGTAAAGTTGGTCTTGCTGCTTTAGAGATAGATGGTGGTACAGATATAGGTGCTGACTTAGTTGATGCCGATCTATTCATAGTAGATGACGGTGCAGGTGGTACTAATAGAAAGACTACTGGTACTAGAATAAAGAAATATATTTGGTCTTCTGCATCTGGAGATGCTACTGCTAGTGATAGTGGTGCAGTTACTCTTGCAAACTCAGGAGTAACTGCAGGATCTTATACTGTATCCAGTATTACAGTAGATGCTAAAGGAAGAGTTACTTCTGCATCTTCTGGTTCAGCAGGTGTTGCATCTACTGATAATATTACTACTTCAACTCCTGCTGAATTCCTACAGATTAATGTTAGTGGTATTGCCTCTGTAGCATCATTAGATATTTCTGGCGATACAGATGTTGATGGAACATTAGAAGCAGATGCAATTACTGTCGACGGTACAGCTTTAAGTGAATATATTGCAGATACAGTTGGTGGTATGGTTAGTAGTAATACTGAGTCTGGTATTACTGTTGCATATCAAGATGGTGATAATACATTAGATTTCACCGTTGGTACTTTAAATCAAAATACAACAGGTACTGCTGGTGGATTAACTGGAACACCAAATATTACAGTAGGAGATGTTGTTGCTGCTAGTTTAGATATTTCGGGTAATGCAGATATTGATGGTACAATGGAGGCAGATGCATATACTGTTGATGGTACTGCTCTGAATGAATATATTGCTGATACAGTTGGTGGTATGGTTAGCAGTAATACTGAATCAGGTATTACTGTTGCATATCAAGATGGTGATAATACATTAGATTTCACCGTTGGGACATTAAATCAGGATACAACTGGTAGTGCAGCAACACTAACTACAGGCAGAACTATTGGTATGACTGGAGATGTTGTATGGACATCTGCTTCGTTTAATGGTTCTGGTAATGTCACAGGTTCATCTACTATTCAAAGTGGTGCTGTTGAACACGCAATGCTTGCAGGTGACGCAGTAGACGGAGATAATATAGCAGATGATTCTATTAATTCTGAACATTATGTAAATGCCTCTATTGATCACGCACATTTAGCTAATGATTGCGTAGATGGGGATAATATTGCTGATGATTCTATTAATTCTGAACATTATGTAAATGGATCTATTGATGCTGCACATATTGCCAATAACACTATTACTGCTACTCAAATTGCAGCAGGAGCAGTTGGTACTTCTGAATTAGCAGCAGATTCTGTTACATCTGCTGAAATAGCTGATGATGCTATTAATTCTGAACATTATGTAAATGCCTCTATTGATCACGCACATCTATCTAATGATTGTATAGATGGAGATAACATCCAAGATGATGTTATTAACTCTGAACATATTGCAGCTGGTGCAGTTGATTTAGAACATATGTCTTCTGAATCTGTAGACGAAGATAATTTAAAAATATCTAATGCAGGTTCTAACGGACAATACCTACAGAAACAATCAGGTAACTCTGGTGGTCTAACCTGGGCTGATGCTGGTGGACGTGATGGTACACCAGGATTCTGTGTTGGTGATACTGATGGTACCACTATGGGTAACGTTACATGGACTGCTTTAACTTGGAATAATGAAGTTTGGGATTCTGACAGTGCTTTTGCAAGTGATGAATTCACAGTCCCTTCAGGTGAAGATGGTAAATATTGGATATCTTATTCAGCTTCAGTAGATAGTATAGATGATCAAGATGCATTCTATGGAAAACTATATGTCGATACTGGATCAGGTTTTAATGCATTAGAACGTACAGCTGTTTATAATAGAGCACCTGTAAATGGCACAGAAATAACAACAGTTTGGTCCGGTGTTCTAGATCTTTCTGCTGGAGATAAAGTAAAAGTATATGCAAGACATAACCAAGGTAGTAACCAAAGTATCAAATCAATAGGCGGTAACTGCCTCACTTCTTTCCAAGGTTTTAGAATCAATTAATTATGGCAAGTTTATCTTTTCAAGTAGAAGCACACCTTATTAGTAAAGGTAAAAGTGCTGACGAAGCATCAACAATAACTGCTGATGAATCACAAGTCGTCTTACAAAATGATGGTTCAGGTGATTATATAAAAACCTGGAATGTATCAGGTATTACTAAACCTACAGATAGTGAACTCACTGCTGCAGATACAGAAGGTACAAAATTACAAAACAACCTTAGTGTACGTAAAACAAGAAAACGTACCTATGGTGATATAGGGGATCAACTCGATCTCTTATACAAAGATCTAGTTGCTGGTAAAGTAGATGCAACTGGTGAATGGGCGAAAGCTATCAAAAAAGTAAAAGACGACAATCCACTTTCATAAAATATAATAAATAAAAAGAGGAGAGAAATCCTGAAGTATTAAAATACTCATAAAATGCCGAAAGACGAGTTGCCGTCGTTGGATGATTTTACGGAGAATCCCGTAGAATTACCATCAGTCGATGAATTTATAACAGAAGAGAAAGTTGTAGAAGAATTGCCTTCGGTTGATGAATATATTGTAGATATAGAAGAAAAAGTAATATATGAAAAACCAAATTTACCTTCAATAGAAGAAAAAATAGTTGATGAGTCTTTACCAACTATTGGGGATTATATTGAGGAAGATGAAGAGGAAGTAGTAGAAGAGGATATTGAAACTACTGGTGGTATTTCTGTTCAGGAATATAGTCCTGATATGAAATTTAGGGATTATGAATTTATTGATATAATCAAAAAACCTGAGTGGAAAGAATTACTTGGTCTTGTTAATGAAGTAAGAGATAGTATACCCGATATCCCAGAAATAAAATATTATGATGATGACCTTGAAAAAATATCAGAAACTATTGAGGAGGTAAGATCTCAGATACCAGTAGTTCCTGAAGTAAAGTATTATGATGAAGAAATAGAGAATGTTAAACAATTAATCTCTGAGTTACCAGAGGTAAAATATTATGATGAACAGGTAAACGAACTTGATAATAGAATTGATAATCTTCCTGAAGTAAAGTATTATGATGATGATTTAAATGCTATAAAAGATAAGTTCAATTATGAGATACAACAGATATCAGAAAGTATTGAGGTAAAAGATTTTGAAACTAGAGTTGATGTTGATAATGTTAGAACAAATTTAAAAGAAACTAGTGAAAAGATATATGAAGAATTAAAGAAATCTTCTGATCAGATACATGAATATAGACTTCATCTAAAGGATGATGATAGAAAATTAAAGAAACAGATATTAGGTCAATATAATATTCTAAAAGAGAATATTGATAAGAAGGTAAAGGATTTTAATGATAAAAATATTGAATCTCAAAATGTAATTACTAATTCTCTTAAAGAGTATTTTGACGAATTACAAGATAAAATTACAAATCTTTCTGAAGTAAAATATTATGATAAAGATATTAAGGAAGTAAAAAAAGATCTATCTAAATTAAGAACTAAATTCGACGATACTGGTTTAGATATTAGTGAACTGCGGAATATCGTTAAGGAATTAAAAGAGGCACAAAAACAAAGTCTCCAAGAGAATCTATTAGCAGAACCATCAGAGGTTGATAATAAAGATCCTTTAACTCCATTAGATACAAATTTTGTAACTCTCGATCAACTACAAGAGCATTACAGATTATTTGTAAATAGAGTTCAACAACAATTAGCATCATTTGGTGGTGGAGGAGAAACCAAACTTCAATACCTTGATGATATTGTTGGTGTTGCTACTAATTTAAGTGCATATAATGGATATGTTCTAAAAATAGATACTTCCCTAGACGCACCATATAAGTTTAAGTTTGCAGCAGAAAGTGGTGGTGGAGGGACGGGATACTTTGTTCAAAACTCAACAGGTATTAATACAACATCTAATGTAGGTATTGGAACTACAACAGCGTCTGATGCATTAACTGTTAAAGGTGATGTAAATGTTACTGGTGTTTTAACTGCTACAAGTTTCACAGTTGGAGGAACATCTCTTGCTGAAACTATTGCAGATACTGTTGGTGGTATGGTTGGTAGTAATACTGAGACTGGTATTACGGTAACATACGAAGATGGTGATAATACATTAGATTTTGTTGTAGGAACATTAAACCAAGATACAACAGGTACTGCAGATAACTTCACTTGTACTGCAAATAATTCTACTGATGAAACGGTATATCCTGTATTCGTAGATGGTGCAACTGGTTCTCAAGGTGGTGAAACTGATACTGGATTTACATATAATCCATCCGATGGTAATCTTACAGCAACCACATTTACTGGAGCTTTAACGGGTAATGTTACTGGTAATGCTTCGGGTTCATCTGGTTCTTGTACTGGTAATGCTGCTGGATTAACTGGGACTCCCAATATTACGGTGGGAGATGTTGTTGCTGCTAGTTTAGATATTTCCGGTAACACTGATGTTGATGGAACATTAGAGGCAGACGCGATTACTGTTGATGGCACAGCTTTGAATGAGTATATTGCTGATACCGTAGGTGCTATGGTTAGTAGTAATACCGAATCTGGAATTACTGTTGCATATCAAGATGGTGATAATACATTAGATTTTACTGTTGGTACTTTAAATCAAGATACAACAGGTACTGCAGATAACATTACAGTTTCTGCAAATAATTCTACCGATGAAACTGTATATCCAATATTTGTAGATGGTGCTACAGGTAGTCAAGGTGCAGAGTCTGATACAGGACTAACATATAATCCATCAGATGGAAATCTTACATCAACAACATTCACTGGTAATTTAACAGGTAACGTAACTGGTAATACATCGGGTTCGTCTGGATCTTGTACTGGTAATGCTGCAGGATTGACAGGAACACCAAATATTACAGTAGGAGATGTTGTTGCTGCTAGTTTAGATATCTCAATACCCTAGATTTTGTTGTAGGAACATTAAATCAAAATACAACAGGTACTGCTGGTGGATTAAGTGGGACTCCTAATATTACGGTGGGAGACGTTGTTGCTGCTAGTTTAGATATTTCTGGTAACACTGATATTGATGGCACACTTGAGGCAGATGCGATTACGGTTGATGGTACTGCTTTAAATGAATATATTGCTGATACCGTAGGTGGTATGGTTAGTAGCAATACTGAATCAGGGATTACCGTCGCATATCAAGATGCTGATAATACTTTAGATTTTACTGTTGGAACACTAAACCAGGATACAACAGGTACTGCAGATAATATTACAGTTACTGCTAATAATTCTACTGATGAAACGGTATACCCAATATTTGTTGATGGTGCGACTGGTTCTCAAGGGGCTGAGTCTGACACAGGACTAACATATAATCCATCTGATGGTAATCTTACAGCAATCACATTTGTAGGAGATGTAGTTGGTGTTGCTGCCACCTTTACGGGAGATGTAAGTGTCGGAGGAACCCTTACCTATGAAGATGTAACTAATATAGATTCTGTTGGTCTTATAACTGCTAGAAGTGGAATAGATATTGGTAGTCCTTCTGTTGTTAGAATTGATAGTGGATCATCTACTAAAACATCAACATCTCAAGCATCTGTAGATAGTTTCACTGCATCATCATATAGATCAGCACAATATCAAGTTCAGATTACAAGAGGATCATTATATCAAATGACAACTATTAATGTGTTGCATGATGGGACTAATGCATACCTATCAGAGTTTGGAACTATAAAGACTGGATCAAATCTTGCTACATTTGATGCAGATATTAATAGTGGAAGTTTAAGACTTTTGGCAACTCCAACAACATCAGATTCAACTGTATTTAAAATTATAAAAACCCTTACTGCAAGTTAAATAGACAGTTTAAGAACTGTCTCTAAGGGGTTTACAAGCGTCTCAGAAGGGTTTATAATAACTATGTTATTAGATACTCTATGAGATTACTATTTGTGATTTCTGGTGTATGGTTTCTTCATTGGTTATGTCGTATTCCCTTTCTTTTGTTGGATATAATCAACGGCGGAAACTCACCAGGAATGTCGTTGAATGGTTTATTAACCGTCGAAAACTTAACAGGTTCAATATCTTTATTGACGTAAATGACAGACGCTGTAGAAATACTGATGGAAATAATGGAACCTGTTCAACATTAGATAGTCTCTCACGTCCACGTATGTTTGAGATAGAATTAGATAATACTTTAGATGATGATGAATATACTACAACCCTGTTCCATGAACTCACACATATGGAGCAGAGATTACGTGGCAGGCATCAGTACCGTGTAGGTTGGAAAGATTACAGTAAATGGAAAGGAAAGAAAGTCAAAGATGATATTGACTATGCCCTGTTACCTTGGGAAGTTGAGGCAAATGAGCAAGAGAAGAAATTGAGTGATGAATATTCGGCATCCCTGTTGAAAGACGATGATGATGAGCGTGAGGCATATCATAAGATACCATCACGTTATTAAACCAACATATAACTGATAAAAATACCTAATATTTGATATAATAAAAATAAATATTACTGTAACGTGGAGTTGAAAGTTCATGTCCCACTATACTGTTCAGTACCTAGACGAGAATCGTCACCACCAAAGCATTTGCGAATACGCAGAGAATGCTTGGGAAGCAAAGCAACATGCAACAGAAGATGTAGAATATCTACATAATCATCCAAATAGTATAGATTCTATTATAAATGAAGGAGGAATGTTTAGCGCACTGATATGATTGACACTTCTTGGGGATCGATTAGAATATTTCTTGTTATTATTATGGCAATTGCCTGGATTTATATTTTAAATCATCCCTCAGAAGAATAAATCGAAACCTGTTGATTTTAGATAGGTAATCTTGCCTGTCTAGATTCAATTCTTTGCTGACATATTTTATAGTATTTGTTATCAATTTCAAATCCTATGAACTGTCTATTATTTTCTATACTAATTGCACATGTAGTTCCTGCACCTGCAAAGGGATCTAGCACTAAGTCACCTTCATTACTCCAAGACAAAATGTGATCCTTCGCCAGTGATTCTGGAAACATGGCGGGATGTTCAAAAGCATAATTATCCTTGGTAGTATAACCCTTCCCTGTTGAATATCTCCAGATGTTATTTCTAGGAGAGAAATCAGGGGTGGGTTTTTGTGTTCTTTCTACACGATTACCCTCCTTATCTCTCATCGTTGCCTGTCCCCAAGGTGTATGCCCTGCCCACTTGTTAGGTTTATCACATATCAGGTTAGAAGTTTTGGGTTTGGCGTTTTTACTTAGCACAAACATATATTCAAAGATTTGTGAATACCTGTTACCATCTCTACGCGCAGGAAATGCACAACCTGCCTTTTCATATATCATTGTATCATGTAACTTGAAACCTAGTTCCATAAAATATAATGTTTGTCTAAAAGATGAACCTGTTTCACTACCTTTTATGCAAGCATCTCCAACAACCCATACAACAACTCCACCAACTTTCATCACACGATATAAATTAGCAGCGACTTGTTTGAATACATCAAAATCCCAAAATGATGAATCGTTATAAGTTCTTAAGTCATCATACGGTGGACTAGTAACACATAAGTCCACCATATTAGAATCCATTCGTTGCATACCAGTGATGCAAGATTCATTGTGAATTGTGTTAATCATTTCTTGATAGTTGTGGTTGCTGCTTCACCTTTATGGAATATAATATCTACAACTGATGTTACTTTCTTCGCAGTTGTTATTCCTACTTTATCATAAACTGGTACACAAATCAACCCGTAGGTTTTAGATACATTGCCTGTACGGATTACACGTCCTATTGTCTGTGAAATGGAAATATAATTCATGTTTCTAAGAAATAGTGCTGCTTCAAGTCCTGAAACGTTAATACCTTCACCTAAAATACTGTGATGGATAACTATAAACTTCTTTTCATCATCTTTACCCCATTTGTTTAAAGTTTTGAAGAATGTTTCACGATGTACTTTTTTACCATCAATAAAAGCACCATTTTTAGATGTAATGGATAACCATGAATACCCTCTTGCATTTAAAACTGCACATAATTTAGTTCTTGATATCACCCCTGTAATCTGTGCTGTCTTTCTTGCACAAACTAGGAGTTTTTTCACGTTATGTGTATCTAAGTGAGATAATATTACATCGGCATCAGCATCATAATCATCTTTAGTTTCTCTTTGTTGTAATTTAGTCACCTTAACTTTTGGTGGCAAGATATAATTATTGCGAACCAATTCAGGTGCAGGAATATTAACAATAACCTCACCAAATATGTTTTCATTGTTCATACCTAACTTATGCTTATTTGCACTATGTTTAGGAGTAGCAGTGAAGAAATAACATCTAGGAGAGTATGCACCAAAGAACACAACTCCTGCCGCAAATTGTTTCTGACAGGCATTATGTGCTTCATCAAAGTATATCGTGTCAACATCAATCTTTGACTGCATAACACGAATCAAAGAATTATATGTCGTGAAGATTAACTTATTGTATCTGTAATTCTCACCACACCAATTATTAATTAGTTCAGGATTTGTGGTTGATTCATGTGAACTATATCCAGAATGTACATGCAATACTTTATACTGCAACATTGGATGTACATTTAATGTTGATACAAAGTCTTCACATAATTGCTGCGCTAATAATATACGAGGTGCAACAATTACAATAGTTTTTCTATCAGGGTTATTATTAACGAGGTCCCAATGACATTTATTAAACTCTCTTTCTGCGTCTTTAATCATACATAGCGTCTTACCTCCGCCAGTAGGTACAATAATTTGTCCCTTTAATCGTTGGGACATAGTATTAACAATTCTCGCCTGATGCGGGCGAAGTTTTATCATGATTAAGTAGTTTCCTCCTTAAAAATATAAGATAGCATGAAAAAACCCCCTTAGGGGGTTTTGTGTGCCAGTTTATTTACTGTCCTGATTAAATGCTCTTTCGTATGATTCCTTGCAGTAGTTAACAACTTTGATGACGATTGGTTTGGCGTTGTTATAAACCCATTTGCAATCGTTCCAGAGTTCTTTAGTTTCCCACTGATGGATTTGCCATCTTACTTTAGCATCAGCAACATAATCATCAAAAGATAGATTAGGTTTTTCAGGGCGTAAATTCACTTTGGTTTCAGTCACTTTCTTAATGGCGGGTTTTTCGCTATTTAGATTTGGTGTGACAGTTGCGACACTGGCAACACTCTTGGTGGTTGCTTTTTTAGTGGCGCGTGGTTTGCGGGTTGTTGTGCGTCTTGCCTTTGAAGGAGTAGACTTGGCAGCAACTGGCATAAAATGAACCTCGTGGCGTTTACTCCCTTATAATAGGATAAATGGGTTGACAAACCAGCGAATAGTCACAACTCTTAACATAAAAAGACACTTATTTAAGTGGCACACCATTTATTGATTTGTCGCTGGTTTCATGTATTATAGTATTATTAACACGCATAAGATTAATGTCAAACATTAAATCCACCATTCAAGAGCATGTTTCCGAGATAATTGATGATATGAACGAGGAATTATTACAAGATAGAATAATAAGATTTTGGGCAAGAATGGATAAACGATATAAACATCGTAGCATGACATTACGTGAGTTTGTTAATACTTACTGGGAAGATAAGAGCGAGTTTGCAGTAGATTTGGGGGTATCATTTGGCAAGATATTTGAGTTTTATTTACCTAACAAATTGAATGAGTTAGGATGTAACATAACTCCTACATTTACCTCTAAAGGTGATATGTTAGAAAGATGTATTTCTGGAACAAGTATAATGCACAAATATGATATTAACTGGGAAATTAAGACTGGAAGAGGCAAATTTATACAAGGTGCTACACATTCACCTAAAGAAAAGAGCGCACTAAATCTCATCCAAGTCTTATGGGATTGCTATTGGGATAAAACATTAGAAGACATACTTGCAGATAGAAAGTTTATATCTGAAATAAACATTTGTGTTTTTCGTGATATCATAGTAGACTCAATTGGTGAGCATAGTAACAACAATTCACGCACAACATTACAATTCAAAAATAATAGATACTCTGAATGCCTTGATGCGTGCGTGTTTGGGAGCATTAAGCAGAATAGGATTAATGTGGGATTTGTCAAGGAATCAGTGGACAGTCTATAAAGTGTCCACTATTTTCCCCATTCTCCCCAAAATGCCTTATATTGGATACATGGGAAACAAACCGGCGAGAAATTCCCGAAACGGGTTGTCTCAGTAAGTCACTTGCAGCAATGTAAGGCGCCGTCTTTTGTTTCTCTCACTCTTTATACATTCCACCTTATGACACAATCAGTTTTAAACTATTGTGAGGAGTTATGTAAAATCATGGAAGAAAGATTCTATGATGAATATCCTAACTTTTCAAGAAATAGGAAATTCAGTGTTAAGAAAGGTAGAAAGTATTACAAGATTATTACGCCAGACAGCAGCGCACATGCGTTCGTTGATATTAACTCAGGAGATGTATTCAAACCCGCTAGTTGGAACAAACCAGCAGAAGGAGTTAGATACAATGTCTTGAATGATGAGTCTCGCAGAGTATTATTTAATACCTGCGATTGGGCGGGTGGTTACTTATACTACCACCATTAAATTACTCCTCCTAAGTTAAGAGGTTAAACTGACTTATTTGTTAACAAACTCCACCTAATTAACATGGCATTCAATTCAGAAGTTGCACTCTTTAACCTTCTTGAAGATGCACAAACCTCAGCAGAATTACTCTCAGTAATTGATGACTATCAAGACGAATCCGAGGAAGTTTGAGTATGAAACATCTTGCTAAAGTTCGTTATGTTGATGAGCAAAACCGAAGTCATTATATAGAAATAGAGTCGGATGTTGCAGACAGAAGACATATCGAAGAGTTAGTAAAATGTCGATATCCAGCAAAAGAGATATATTTTCAAGGAGTCTACGCTAAATAACCACTTGACAAAGTGGCACAACAACCCGCCAAAAGGCGGGTTTTTCGTGTATTATAGAAGAGTAGAGAAATTCAAGATTATGCAAACCATCAGACAGTACACAGACACCGAGAAGGAAGTCATCAAGTCTTTTTTCACCGATGTTGAATGGGATGCCATCGATTCTTCACTCTCTGACTATCAAGATTATGGTGAGGAGGCAACAGAATTAATGGTTTCAATCTCAAACAAGATGTACGATTTGTTCAACCCTAAGTATCAGGATGAGAACCGTCATCCTAAGTCCGGCGCTAACTAATAGCGCCTTTTTTCTGTTCACTTTTATTATGCAATGCTTATGAAAAACCTTCACATCACACACCCCGAAGATTTAACATTTGACGGCAAAGATGCTGTCAGAGATTTCATTTCTGTTTTCAGAAGTGCGTTTAATGATTATAATCAAGAAGATAATGTTATCACCACTAAGTATGATGGAGCACCATCAATTGTATTCGGTAAAGATGTAACTAACGGCAGATTCTTTGTCGGTACGAAATCAGTATTTAACAAAGGAATTAAGAAGATATGTTATACAAATGATTGCATCGATTACTATTATTCAGACAAAGAGAATCTATCATATATTTTGAAACTTTGCCTCAAGTATTTGCCAAGAGTTAGTGGAATTTATCAAGCAGACTTTATCGGCGAAGGTGATGGCGAAACAACTGAATTTACCCCTAATACGATAACATATAAGTTTGATGATGCTCCTACAGAAAATATCATTATGGCAGTACATACTTGCTATGTTGGTAGTAACTTTGATGATATGATTGCAGTACCTCAATCATCACGAACTCTGTGGGGTGAGAATGTTAAATGGGTTGATACATCAGTTTGTATCAATGAAGAGGCAATATTTGAGCAAGCATTTGAATATTCAATGGATGCAATCGTTGATAAGTTAGAGTGCATGAGCGAGGATGATTTTCCCGTGTTTAAGACTAAGATAGCAAAGACACGATTAATGAAACTTATCAACTCATATATTCGTGATGGACGCATACTTAATGCAGAAGATTTAAGCAAGGAAACTGGTATTAAATTTGATGTATTTGAGTTATGGGAGTTAATAGCAAATGCTAAAATGGTGTTGCTCAATAGATTCATAACAGATATAAATGTACAATGCTTTATGAATAATAAGGAATGTAATCATGAAGGAATCGTTGTTATTAACATTGATAAAGTTATGATGATAAAGTTAGTCGATAGATATCAATTCTCCCGTGCTAATTTTAACAATAAGAAGTTTCAAAAAGTTACATCAGTGTACAGTAATTAAAGTGGCACAGTAAATCCCCAAAAGGATGTAATCGGTGTTATATTAAGAGAGTCAAAGGATTCATTCAAATGAAACTAACACCAATCGCAGCAAATCAAACCTCGGTTTCGTTTAACGACGGCACCGAGGTTTTCTTTTCTTATAAAACCCCAGTCGCAGCATATTTACCTGATAAAGGTTATGTTAAGACTGATACTTTCTATAGTGTTACTACATCAAGGCATATTAATAAGTATCTACCAACTAACGATGTACCGACAGTAAGTGAAGAGTTTTTAACACAATTAGCAGGAGATAATTAACAATGAGCAGCACACAATATGCATGGGGAGAAGAAGAAACCGCAGGAATTCCCCAAGTTGATTTAACACTAACTACCGATGAATACGAGGACTTAATTGAATATGTACACAAGCAAATTAGGGAAGAATATAAAGATGATGAGACGTGTAGATTCTATTCTAAGTTATTAGGTAAACTTCTTATTCTTGCAAACCAATGAGAAACTATTAATGAAACTAATCAGACGCACTTCTTTCAACAAATTTGTTACATTAGACTCAGAGATTAGATGTCAATATGTTAAAGTAATCGATACAAAGACACATCGTAAAGTATTAGTTAAAAACCCTGAATTCATCCTAACAAAATGAACACTATTCTACGTTATTGGTTCCCACATGAACAATTTGCCCGTAAACTTTCCTTCAGAACTTATGAACTTGCCCTCAAACAAATTGAATACTTTAACACAATCGGCATCAAAAGTGAGATTGCAATGTATTAATAAATCTATGAATGTTTATCCATCTCATTATTATTCAGAGGTGTTAAAATACTACTCCGAGCGTAACGAATTTTTTCCGAGTTAGCGCCGCTAATTCACACTATAAACCCTACAATCCTTCCCCAATGAATAACAACGAAGAGCGTGCAATCCTCCAAGAGCAAGCATATGAAGTCATGGAAAGTATCGAAGATAATGTAGAATATCTGTGTGATGAATTTATGATGTCCGGTGAGAAAGTATGGGTAATGATTAGCGCACTATGTGAAGCAAAACTTGCAAACTTTCCACATGAAGAGTAAAATGAATTACAATGCACTTGTTGACTATTTGATATCACAAATGCGCCAATCTACCCCCAATTCTTCACAACAACCCATGAAAGATTCTGAACAATTTTCTTCTCAAACCTTTCAAGATTACAAGGCAGAAGTTGATAAACAGAGAGAAAAGTATTCAGAGATGAGCATCACTGAAATGCTATACGATTTAGGGTATAAAATTGATAATGCCCTTAGTAAGATTTACAATAGTTTTCAAGACGATTTTAAACCAGAAAATGTTAAATGTGAAATCGATAATGAGCAAGTAGATTGTAAAGAATTCTCAGAAGATATTAACCTTGATGCTTACTCTAACTATGACAAAGAACCTGATGGTGGTATATTTGATGCATGATAATCATCAGTACTAGATAACAGTAATTGCTCTTATATTATGCACACTGATTATCAACCAGAGGTGAATGATTACATCATTTGGGAAGATGGAAACCCAGGTAAAAATGATGAAGGTTGGGTATACTTTGTTTGTCCTGAAATGCCTAATGATTTTAACAATAACAAACACTCACGTTATATAACAATAGAGACAGGAATTAAACCTCGCCCAGTATGTGAAATTGAAGAGAAATTAGGTGATAAAATTAAACTCCCAAAGCACAAATATATCCATACATTGTTGTTATGTTTTGAATCAGATTGGCATCAGTTAAAGTATATCCACAGTCGCCCAGATTGTAAGTCAAAAAGTTACTACAATCGTTTCACAAATGACTCAACAAAACAACAAGAATCAGACATCTAATCATGATGCCTTCGATGTTACAAATGTAGCAGGTAATTGGGATGGGTTAATTTATACTTTCTGTTACAGAGATAAGGATAACTTAGTGAACGGATTTGCTCCGACTTATTGTATAGAATCCTGGGGTAAAGATAATACGGTTATGTTAATGGAATTGTTCAAAGATTACAACTACAATATAACATGCAGAGAACATACGATTACACTCACTGTTTGATACTTAAGTTTTCCACAGTTTATGTTACTTTCTGTGGAAAAGTATGCTAAAAGGTATTATAAATGGTAGAATAAATAGGAAACCTTTGTTTATAACGTTTTCCACAAGTGTGTTGAAAAGTGTTATAAATGTGCTTGTAATCGTCTCAGAGTTTGTTATCTTAGCGAGCATAACATAAGGAGAGCAGATTGTCAAACACCACGGATACGGTTTGTAACACTATACCCCTTGCAAATTTACAGTTTTTCGTGTATAATTAGTATTGACAGTCTTTCGAAGGGTTATGCACAACAACTCTGCGTCTAATTTGAAGCGGATTCGTGTTACTTTGGATTTTGAAGTTGATGGGGATTCTTTTAACCCACATCAGATAAATTACCACTCCTTATTTGATATAAACTGTGAGAACGAGAAACTAACAGTTACCGTCGAGGATTTGTCAGTTGATATTGATACTTTATGGGAGCACGCATTTGTAACAACGTGATTTGACAGATTAGCAGTCTTATGTTATAATCGAAATCGGCAGTGTTCCGCGTTTCGTTGATGTCGGGTGCGGCGGCGATGCGGTATAAAAAAAGTACCTAACCCTAACCTACAAAAGTCTGCTTTTGCTATATTATTTTTCGCGCCAAAAATTTTTTCTCTATATAATTTTTTGCCCTAAAATTTTTTCTCCGGATAGGATTTATGAAATGGATTAATTTAAAAGGAGGTAAGCAGAAACCTGATAAGAGGACTGCTAAGGGAGCAGGAAGAACACAGGCACAAAAAAGCGCTGCTAGAAAACGCCGCAAGAAAAAATAATTATGCAAAGATTTTTTCGCCCATGGGGATTTTACGAAAACCACTTTCAGGAACATTCGTATAAGTTGAAGAGGTTAGTTGTTAAACCTAACCACAAGATGTCATTACAGTATCATTTTAAAAGGTGTGAGCATTGGGTAGTCGTACAAGGGAATGGCAAGATAATATTAGGTGAAGATACACTGAATGCCTACCCTGGTAAGTATTTCTATATCCCCACAAAAGTGAATCACAGAATTATGGCGAGTGAAGAAGGCCTAACTATTATAGAAGTACAGGTTGGGGACGAATGTATAGAGGACGATATAGTACGTTTGGAAGACGACTATGACAGAATTTGAATATCACATATATGCCAAAGGAGAAGTCCTCTTTCACTGTTTGAGTGAAGAGGATTTTACTGTAAGATGGCAAATGTTAAATTCTATGGTAGGACCTAACACAGAAGTTACTAAGAAGGATTTATCGTTTACGAGAATATTAGCAAGAGAGAATAATTGTACAGAAGAACATAGTTATTGAAATATTTCAATAAGTTTAGTTATTGACAAATATCATATATACCCTGTATAATGTTATTGATGAGAGAATTCATTCATGGCAAAAGGATTTACAGTTAAGGCAGCTCCTCCCAAAAAGAAAGCAGACGAATGGGATATACCTGCTATTAAAGAAAGGATGAAAGGAAAGAAGATTGTCTTCTGCCTACCTGGTAGAGGATGTTCTTATATTTTCTTGAAGAATTTTGTGCAGTTATGTTTTGACATGGTTCAAAACAATATGAGTATCCAGATTAGTCAGGATTACTCATCTATGGTTAACTTTGCACGTTGTAAAGTATTAGGTGCTAATGTATTACGTGGACCTGATCAGAAACCTTGGGATGGCAAGTTAGAATATGATTGGCAATTATGGATTGACTCGGACATTGTGTTCGACACAAGCAAATTCTGGCAGTTATGTGATCTTGCTATACCTGCCGAAGGTGAAGAGAAGCAAATTACTGCTGGATGGTATGCCACGGAAGATGGTAGCACAACTTCTGTAGCACATTGGTTAGAGGAAGATGATTTCCGCAAGAATGGTGGAGTGATGAATCATGAAACCGTTGAGAGTATTTCTAAGCGTAAGAGACCATTCACTGTAGATTATACTGGGTTTGGTTGGGTTATGATTAAGAAGGGTGTATTTGAATCTGATGCTATTCCTTATCCTTGGTTTGCTCCTAAGATGCAAGTCTTTGAATCCGGAGCAGTTCAAGATATGTGTGGAGAAGACGTTAGTTTCTGTTTAGATGCTATTGAAGGTGGTATGGATATTTGGTGCGATCCTCGAATTCGTGTAGGACATGAAAAAACTCGCGTTATTTAATCTTTGGACACTTCAAGGAATCTTCCTTGTTGTGATAGGACACATAGTTATTAATGGAGGCATGTAATTGGCTAAGGTAAAGCGAAGTTTAATGGGTGGTTCTTATGTAGAAACAATCCCGAAGAAAACTCGGCAAGGAACCGGCAAACACTCGAAATATGCCGCTTCCTCTCGAAACAAAGCACCTAAGAGATATAGAGGGCAAGGCAAATGAGTGTGCGTTTACCCGAATGGTTACGAAAAGAGATAAAATCCATTGTTAGAGAAGCAATGGATGATTGGACTAATGAATGTGAATACTTAACTCCTAATAGAGGAGAAGGACGTTATTATTGTTCTAAACCTGATTGTGAAGGCGTAGCATTTAACACTGAAGAATCTAATGGATAAAAATAAAATTCCTTATAAAGAGGGTTGGATAATCCTCGATAAAAACCAATATTGGTTTATGAAACGATCAGCAGCAGATGTTGGTATAGATGATGATAAGGGTGGTGATTTTTTCACCTATACTCCTGGTTTTGGAGACTTTAAAGATGTTGAATTATTTGAATATCTAGAGAAGTATGTTAAAGACAACAAATTAAAATGGTGTGATGTCAACATTGAATGGCAAAGACATTGTTGGTATGAAATAGATCCAGAAACAAAAGAACTAGGTGAGTTTATAGAAAGTTCTGGTATCGAAGGTGATTATCTGGAATGGAATCCAGAAACACAAGAGTTTGATGAAAGAATAGATGAAGAAGATGAAGAATGATTGATTTACATGTTTAATGTGGTATCACGAAAAGATTGAATTTGATTCAATGAGTATGGAGGAACTTATTGAGTTTTTTAAAGATAAACAGTTTTTTATGTATAGTTGTAATGATCCTTCATGGAATAGAGCATTAGTTAGGATAAGAGATAAGTATGGTGAGGTATGTTCAAACCCAAAAAATGGTTTTGGGATTAATTTTCCTGGTGGTTAAATGATGAATCAACCTATGTTATTGGAATCAAACCACATCCTGGTAACTTTAAATCTTGTTGCTCGCTCTTGGAGACTCACTATGCGGGGAACAGATGTTACCTTATTGAAGTTGCTATTAATAATATCGCTGAAGATACCTGGAAAGCTTTCTACAGACTCTCAGGAGATTCTGGAACTTCTAGTCTTTATCGATCAATTGGACGCTTTGAAAACCTCGTTGACAGGATATATTCCGTCGAAGATGAAAGAAATTGTAAATTAGTGGATTGTGAGTACAGAAATGGATCTTTGGTCAAGTTATAAAGCAATTCTTAATAAAACCTTTCCTGAAATGCACAAGGTGTTAAGATGGGGTTATTGGAAGAGCCAAGATACTACTCTTGTTGCTGAATTGTATAATCATCCATATTTTATTAAATCAAGAGAGGTAGAAATTTACAATGAAAAATCTTGTATTTACAACAACATCATCTATCCTAAGACTGGAAGTAATCTTCCCTGTTTTGGTATGGATCTCATGGGATTCTTTGATAAGAAAGTTATTGTAGTATTTGATTTTCAACATCCAACAGAGAATTTTTTATTTGGTGTAGAGGGATTGCCAAAAGGTAAGGGTGATGTTAGGTTTTTTGAACCAGGTAATCACTTTTCTGAAAATATTTACATAGCATATTGTACTATGGATGAGGTTGATCAACATCTTGATATGTTTGAAAAGTATTTGAAAATTTATGCTGATATGTTAGAGTTTAAGCAACCTACTGGTATGGATACTAGTGTTTATAAAGATTTTGATTCATATATGATTAAACTTGATCCTGTTGGTGGGTATCTTTCTAATAAGTTTGGAAAGCAAAAATCGGAACGACTTGTGAATGAATTTTTATTTTCTTATAGTTAAATTGGATAAATAAAAAAACGCAAATTTCTAATGACTTCATCTAAAGTCAATATGCAGGGAATGGAAGCTCAAAACGATTTTTTAGACAATTTAGGCGCAATTCAACACGAAAAAATGCTTCGTGAGATTGTTGCTGACGAATTAACACCCAAAAAGAAGAAATTTAACGCTAATATAGCTGAAAATGACCTTTTTGATGTAGATAGTGGTGATGGAGAACTGTGGAATCCCGATAAAGTCGTCTAAATAAAAGAAAATCTTAGTATAAATGCCGGTCCAGCGTGTATCACGTGGGTTTAAAGACATTTCAGTGTCATTTAAACCTCATCCTATTACTAGAGACGTGATTCCTCTGAAAAATGAGAGCGCAATTTCCCGTGCAGTGAAGAATTTAGTGTTAACACACCTAAGAGAACGTCCATTTAATCCAAATTTGGGTTCTCGAATAGGTGAAAGTCTTTTTGAATTGATGGATGTTGGTTCAGCATCTATTATTGCTACTGAAATACGTAATACTATTGATAATTTTGAACCTAGGGTTCAATTAATGGACGTTCAAGTTACTCCATACTATGATTCTCACGCATATGACGTGACAATTGTTTATGAAATCGTTGGAATTGACGTTCCTGCCCAACAAGTTAATTTCTTATTAGAATCATTAAGATAAATGCCTCTTACACAGTTTCAAAATTTAGATTTTGAAGATATTAAGACTCAAATAAAGGATTATTTGAGAGCGAATTCCAATTTTACTGATTTTGACTTTGAAGGATCGAACATGTCGGTCCTAATTGACACTTTAGCATATAATTCTTACATTACTGCCTACAATAGCAACATGATTGCTAATGAGGTATTCATTGATAGTGCAACTTTAAGAGAAAATGTCGCTGCACTTGCTAGAAACGTTGGATATACCCCAAGATCAAAGACTGCATCAAAAGCAATAGTAGAATTCTTTGTTGATACCTCATCTTATGCCACACAACCGCTAACATTAACACTAAAAGCGGGAATTATAGCTGTTTCGAATACATATAACAATAGAAATTACAGTTTTGCACTTATGAATGACATAACTGTACCTGTTGTTGATAATATTGCAATTTTTAGTGGTGTTGATATCTTCGAAGGTTCATATTTGTCAAAAACTTTCACTTATAGAGAGACTGGAGATGGTGTTCCTATTGAAAAGTTCATTTTACCCAATAGTGGTATCGATACTTCAACAATTAAGGTAGCAGTATCACCAAATATCAATGCAACTAATTTAAAAACGATTTATAAGTTATCAAATAACATTATTGACGTAGATAACAACTCATTAATCTTCCTTTTACAAGAAGCAGCTGATGAGAAGTATGAATTAATTTTTGGAGATGGTAAATTTGGTAAAAAACTCGAAGATTCTAATTATATTGTTGTAAATTACATTTCAACAAATGGAGAAGACGCAAATGGCGTAAATTCCTTTACTTTCAGTGGAAATATAGTAGATAATTCCGGAGTCGTCATTACAGAAGGAATTTCTGACATAACAACTATCAATGCTGCTGAAAATGGCGATGATATTGAATCAGTTTCTTCAATTAAGAAATATGCGCCTTTAGTTTATTCCGCACAGAACCGTGCAGTGACTTCAGACGACTATAAAGCAATTATTACCAACATTTATACAAATACTGAGTCAGTTGCTGTTTATGGAGGTGAAGATACTAGTCCTCCACAATTTGGTAAAGTCTTTATTAGTATAAAACCAAAAAATGGTAAATATTTGTCTCAAATTGAAAAAATCGAACTTAAGAACAAGTTAAAGCGTTATACAGTTGCTGGAATCCTTCCACAACTTATAGATCTTAAATATCTGTATGTTGAGATGGATACTAGTGCATATTATAATGAAAACTCTACAAATAGCGTATCTGCCCTTAAAACCTCGATATTAAGCACTCTGAATACATATGCTCGTTCGAGTGAATTGAATACCTTTGGAGCGCGATTTAAGTTCTCTAAGGCAATGCGTTTAGTTGATCAAACTGACACTGCTATCACTTCAAACATCACTAGATTAGCGATGAGAAGAGATATGAGACCTGCTTTATCAGATTTAGCAACATATGAACTTTGTTATGGTAATGCATTTAATGTAAACTCATTAAATGGTTATAATATTAAATCATCTGGTTTTTCTGTTAGTGGTATAAGTGGAACTGTGTATATCTCTGATATACCAAATCCAGATAGAAAAACAGGCAGATTAATTCTCTTTAAATTACTTTCTTCTAACCAAGTTGCTATTATTAGAAATAATATTGGTACAATTGAGTATACAAGGGGTGAGATATTAATTAATGCTATCATTATTAATTCCACTATAATCAGTACTGATCAACCAGTCATTGAAATTAGCGGAACACCAAAATCTTATGATGTTATTGGATTACAGGATCTTTATTTGCAACTAGATACTAGTAACAGTTTAGTTACTATGGTTTCTGACACTATTTCTTCTGGCGCAGACGTTTCTGGTTCTAACTACGTCGTTAGTTCTAGTTTCCCTAACGGAAGAGATGATCGTGAATCTCCTTTAGTTAGAGGAGTTCCACAATATTCAACAGTTAGTGGAACAGAGGCTAATACGGTACAGGAAGTTGACACATCTTATGCAACAACCTATACAACCTCTACAACATTTAATTCTGAGCAAGTAACAGGTAACACTTCCAGCGGCAGCTATTCATACTAATGATAGAAACAAGAGCTAAAACCTACTCTGTTGTAAGTCAACAGATACCGGAACAGATTAGAAGTGAATCTCCATTATTTGGAGAATTTTTAGAGCAGTATTATAAATCACAGGAATTCCAAGGTGGTCCTGTTGATATTGCTGAAAATATAGATCAATATATTAAGAATGATTCATTTCGTCAGAAAAATCTTGTAACTTCTACGAATTTAGATGGAGCTGTTGATGCATTTGATAAAACAATTGCAGTTAACTCTACTCAGGGATTTCCCGATAGATATGGATATTTAAAAATTGGTAGTGAAATAATTACATATGAAAATAAGGATAAGAGACAGTTTTTTAATTGCAAGCGTGGTTTTAGTGCAATTACTTCTCTTTTCACTAGTACAGAAGAAGATAAGGTAACATTTAGTACTTCATCTTCTGCTTCTCATGCTGATGATGCTGTAGTAACAAACTTAAGTAATCTTTTCTTAATAGAATTTTTTAGAAAGTATAAGAGTTTATATGTTCCTGGATTAGAAGATAGATCTTTTGTTTCTGGATTGGACCAGTCTCTTTTCTCAAAGCAAGCAAAGGATTTATATGTAACAAAAGGAACTGATGATTCTTTTGAGATTCTTTTCCGTGCTTTATATGGTTCTAAAGCTGTCATTGTAAAACCATTTGAACAAACAATTAAACCTTCTGATGCTGACTATAGAATAACAGAAGATTTAGTAGTTGTTTCTTTAGATGGTGATCCTTATAGTCTTAAAGGACAAACTTTATATCAAGATAAAGTAGATGGTGTTTTGAACTATTCTTATGGTTCAATTGCTGATATAATTTCATATAATCGTAGCGGTAACACTTATTATCAAATAAGTTTAGACGCTGGTTCTGATAAAGATATTAGTGAATCTGGTTCTATCTACGGTAAGTTTAGTGTTACTCCCACAACTAGAACCGTAACTGATGAAATTGCTAGTGTTAATACATTATATGTTGATTCTACAATTGGATTTCCACCTTCAGGTACTTTAATAATAACTGTTGATGAAGCAGAATATACTGTTACTTATACAAGTAAAACTACAAATCAATTTTTAGGATTATCTGGTAATACTGCTGCTATTACTAAAAATTCATTAATTAGATTAGAATCCAGTGTTTATGGATATGATAATGATGGTAATAAAATTACTGTTAGAATTACTGGTGTAGTTTCTGATTTTATGATACCAGGACTCAGTAAACAGATGGTTGCTGGTGATTCTATTGATGTACAAAATTTAGGTACTTTAAAAGATAAAGATAAGACATTTACTGAATGGGTTTATAATGTTACAAATAGATTTAATATTGACAAAATTGAGGATATAGGTAATGGTAACATTAAGATTACTTGTCCAGAAGTACACTTACTATTTCTTGGTGATATAGTATCATTAATTAACCAATCAACCCAATCACTAACTCAAGGTAATGTTATTGACATTCCTTCAAATAAGATTGCCATTCTTAGTGGATTAGGTGCTATTGACCTTGGCGTAACATATAAAGCAAGAAAAGAACTTATTAGAGCAGAAATTCTTCCTGCTGTTAAACAACCAACTTATAAATTTAGTGCAAATGTTCAGAATGCATATGATTTAAATGTTGTTGGAATAGTTAGTGGTGTTCCATATGCTGGTCCATATCATACTCATAATGGTATGAAAATGGTTGGGCCAAAGCATACAGAGGTTCCACATGATTTCATTGAAGGTGAATCTGAACATCAAACTTATATTACATCTCCTTCTATCCCATATTATATAAATCAGCAACTTAATGCTGATTTAAGAGGTATAGATATAAAATTTGCAGCAACTTTTGCTGGAGATACTATTTCTACTTCAAGAACTCATGACTTTAAGACTGGAGATGAAGTTTATTATGTTCCAGGAACAACTCAGACTTCTACTTTAGTTGATGGTGTTGTTTCTACTTCTACTACAACACTTCCACTTAGTCCTCTTACAGAAGGTACTTATTATGCTCAAAAAATCGATGATCAATCCTTTAAATTAGCATATTCTCGTGCAAACATTGATGTAGGTAAGTTTATTACTGTAACTGGTAATAGTGCTGGTATTACAACTCATACATTTGCTAGTAGACTGCAAAATAAGGCAATTGATTCACAAAGACTGGTAAGAAGACTTACTAAACCAGTTTTTGATTCTCCTGGAAAAGATTTTACAACAACACCTGGTGAAAAAACTGGTATTTTTGTAAATGGAGTAGAATTAGCAAATTATAAGTCAAGAGATGGTATCTATTATGGTCCATTAGACGAAATTCTTGTTACAGAGGGTGGAAGTGGACATGATGTTATAAATCCACCTGAATTGTTGATTACAGACGCTGCAGGGGTTGGTGCAACTGGGCATGTCAATGTAAAGGGTTCATTTGAAAGAATTGATATAACATATCCTGGTTTTGATTACTTAGAACAACCACAAATTAAGATTTCTGGTGGTAATGGTAAAGGAGCGACTGCAGAAGCAAAAATGAGGCAAGGAATTCATGCTCCTACACTTGACGTTTCTGTTGGTATCAATACTTCTACTAATACTGTTGGATTTACAACTTATCACCTCTTTAATAATGGAGAAAGAGTATTTTATCGTCAAAATAAGGGTGGAGCAGTTGGAACAGGAACAACAAGCTTAGGTGATGGTGCAATTTATTTTGTTGGACTTGTTGATAACACAAATATCCGATTACACTCTAATTTTGAAGATGCTATTGCTGGAATTAGCACAATAGACCTTTCTGATAAAGGATCAGGTACTCAGAAGTTTGAAAGTGTTAAAAAGAAGAATGTTGTTGATCGTATATTTGTAACTAACCCTGGAAGTGGATATGAGAACAAAAAACGTACTGTTATCACTACTGGAATTAGTACTTCTAACCATTCTATCAATATTAAGAATCATGGATATGAAAATGGCGAAATTTTAACATATTCTTCTACTGGTAGTGTTATTGGTGGTTTAAATGCAAATAATCAATATAAAGTACTTGTTGTTGACAATAATAACTTCAGATTAGCAAATGCTGGAGTTGGTGGCACATTAACATCTGATTATGATAATGACATCTATGTAAATCTAACAAGTGTTGGTGTAGGTACTCATATTTTCAATTATCAACCAATTTCAGTTTCTATTAGTGGAGAAATTGGAATTAACACTGCATTGGGTGATTATCATGCCACAATGATTCCTGTTGTTAGAGGATCAATAACTTCCGTTGATTTGACTCAAAATGGAACAGGATATGGTAACTCTTCAATTATAAGTTATAATCGTCCACCAAATATTGATTTTCTCTCTGGTTCTGGTGCTGAACTTCGTCCAATCGTAAAAGATGGTTCAATTGAGCAAGTTATCGTTACTAGAGGTGGTTCTGGATATAATGCACCTCCCGAAATCATTACATCTGGTATTGGTACATATGCAGCTCTAACACCCGTTATAACAGACGGTGTAGTGACTTCTGTTAACGTTGTAAGTGGTGGTGTTGGATTTGTTACCGATAGGTCTTTCTTAAGCATAGAAACCGCTTTAAACGCTGGTGGTAGAGCACCTGTAGTTGATCCTAGAATCAAGAGATGGGAACTTGATAATGTTAATCGTTTCCGTACAAAAATTAAACTTGATGATGGATTTATGGAGAATAGTACTGCTGACTATGGTTCGCAGTTTACACACCTATATGCTCCTAGAAAATTAAGAGAAATGCTCCCATCATTGAAATTAAATGGTGAAAAGGATTATGGTACTTATGATTTGGAATATGAGAATGCTGAGGAAGTTTCAGATAACCATTCTCCAATTATTGGATTTGCTTATGACGGAAACCCAATTTATGGTCCCTATGGATTTGATAGAATAGATGGTGGCGTAATCAGGAGATTGATTCCTGGATATGAACTTAATGCTACTAGACAACTTGGACCTAGCGTTGGTGACTGGCCATTGGGTTCATTTACCAATGATTATACATTTACTAATAAAGGTGACTTAGACAAGTATAACGGGCGTTTCTGTAAGACTCCTGACTATCCTGAGGGTACATATGCATACTTTGCTACCATTGATAATTCTTCTCAGCAAGACCAAACATTTGACAAGTATTTTACACCCGTATTCCCATACGTAATTGGAGAATCATTTAAATCTAAACCAGATTCTTTTAACTTCAGTCCAGATTCAATTACTGATAAAATTGATTTAGATAAGGGTGGTTATGTAAGAAACATCTATCCATATAAGTTATCTTTCACTGCTAGTGATTATGAATATGTTTCACGTCCTGATAAGACGATTGATGAGTTTGCTTCAGTTGTTTATGCTGAACCTGGTAGAATAGAATCTGTATTCATTGAAGATGGTGGATATAATTATAAAGTTGGTGATAGGGTTGTATTTGATAATTCGGGTAGTGGTGGAGTTAATGCATCTTCGAAAGTTACAAAAGTTGCAGGTAAGAATATTGTTAAAATAGCATCTTCTATTATTAAAAAAGAAGATGTTACATTTGAAATATTACAAGACAAAAAATCAGTTCTTGCTAGAACTCAACAACCACATGATTTTAAAAATGGTGATTATGTAAGTGTTTCTGGAATATCATCACAGTCAATTATTAACTTAGATGGTGTTTATAATATTGGTGTTACTACAGCATTGTTTAAAGTTGCTACTGCTATTGGGAATACCTCTGCTACAGGTATAGTTACATATATTCCAATTAATGGAGATGTGGGAGTTCTTAATGTAGATGATGTTATTGGAATATCAACTGAACAATTGTTTGTTATAAATGTAGATACATTTAATTCAAGAGTTAGGGTTATAAGAGAATATGGTGGAACTGTTGGTACAGCATATACTGCTGGAACTATTATTGAAGAAAAACCACGTGGTTTAACTATTAACGTTGGTGTAAATACAGATTCTGATATTAAAATACAGAAGAGTACATATTTTGATCCTTCTGAAGTTGTTGGAGTTGGTACTACTTCTGGAGTTGGTATTAATAGTACTATATCAATTACAGCACCTGGTTTAGCATCTACTGATATTGCTATTCCATATAGATCGATATATCTACCAAATCATAAATTTACAACTGGACAATCATTAACTTATTCTTCTGGTGGTGGAACTGTTGTTTCAGTATCTACTAATGGTATTAGCAATTTTAACCTTCCTACTCAAGTTTATTCAATTAAATTAGGACAAAATTTAATTGGTTTAACAACAATGCCAGTTGGAGTTGGTTCTGAAGGAACATATGTTGGTGTTGCTTCTACTGCTGCTATACAACTTTATTTCCATAATGTTGGTGCTGGTGTAACACATTCATTAACAACTACAGATACTCAACTTACTGGTATTTTGGAGAAAGTAGTTGTTACAGCAACAGCAACTACTGCACATGGACTTGGGGTTGGTGATACTGTATTTTTAGATGTATTACCTGGAATTACATCTTCTTACAATATTAAGTACAGTAATTATAATAGAAAAGTAACAGTAGGTTTAGCAACGTTCTTACAAAGTAATGTAAGTACTACTAATGATACAATTAGTATTGTTAATCATGGATTTAATACTGGTGATCAAGTTATATACGAATCAACTAGCGTAGTGTCTGGTTTAACTACTAGTGGTACTTATTATGTTATTAAAGACAATTCTGATACTATTAAATTAGCATCAAATTATTATAATGCAACAATTCAATATCCTGAGCATATATCATTAGCATCCACTGGTGGAGCAGTATTACACTCTTTACTTCCAGTTAACCCACTTATTAATTTAACTAGAGGGCAAAAATTAGAATTTAATGTTGCTGATAGTTCACTTTCTAATGTATCTGGTGGTACAACTTATTCTGCGTTCTCTGTTAAGTTCTTTAGAGATAAGGATTTTAAACATGAGTATTTAACTGCAACTCCTGATCAATTTGATGTTACTAGTAGTGGAAATGTAGGTATAACAGGAGGAAGAGTATTTTTACAAACAAATGCTAGAACTCCAGAGTTTCTTTATTACTCTTTGAAACCAGTTAATCCAGATAGAATTACTACAGTTCAATCTGAGATTATTACTGACAAAAAAGTTAAAAATTATAATACTATTAAATTAGTTGATTCTCTTTATGATGGGGAATTTAAAATTTCTTCAATGGGTTCAACAACATTTACATTTAATGTTCCTAATGAACCAGAGAGTTCTGTATATACGGATGTATTAAGTGATATTTCATATGAGACAACTTCTGCTGGTGCTTTAGGTGGAATAGCAGATATTAAAGTAACAAATAGGGGTTTTGGATATCATACAATACCTGGTATTTCTACAATACGTAGATCATATATTGGTACTGCTGCGACTACTTATGGGGATGGTTGTGTATTAAGAGTAGAAAGCAATTCAATTGGACAGGTTAAATCAACTCAAATTGATAATCCTGGTTTTGAATTCCCATACGATCAAACGTTACGTCCAACTGGAGCATTACCAAGTCTCTTTAAGGTTGATAGATATAGATCATTAGATCATATTGGATTAAGTTCTGGTGGGCATAATTATTCCACTCCACCAAAAGTAATTGTTAAAGATAGGGTAAGTGATCAGATTATTACCGAAGTGGAAGTTAAGACAGAAGTTAGTGGTTCTGTTGGTGTTTCTAGTGTTAATATCGTTAATAATACTAAGAGATTACAAGACCCATACCCAACTATAATACCTATTCACAACTCCAACGGAGTTGGTATTGAAACTATTGGATTTACAACTTCTACTGCAACTGTTGAACTTACTCTTGATACTGATTTTTCTACAGGAATGGATTTCCCATTTGCAGTTGGAGATAAGGTTTTAGTTGAGGGTGTTGGTATTGCTACTACTGGATTTGGATATAATTCCAGTGAATACAATTACAACCTTTTTACACTTAATTCTGTAACACCTAATCTTGGTGGTGCTAATCCAAAGGTTACTTTTATCCTAGAAAATGATAATCCTGGTGAATTTAACCCAGATGCGTCTTCTGGACGGGTTGTACCGGAGAAACATTTCCCTGGATTTATTCCAGTAACTAGAAAAGGTGATTTTAGTATTAAAGAGAAAATTACTCAAAAAACACTTACAGGTACAAAAACTGGTACTGTAGTTGGATGGAATAGGAATAACAATACTCTTAGAATTGCTACGAGTGATGTATTTGAATCTGGCAAAGAAATTGAGGGTGATTCATCTAATCAAGTTGGATTTATTCAATCTATTGAAAGATTTGACTCTACATTTGATGTTGGACCTCTTGTAGAACAGAAAAAGGGATTCCATGAGGTAACTGGATTCTTAAATGATTCTAGACAAAGAATTCATGATAATGACTATTATCAAGCATTTGCATATTCAATTAAGTCTCCTATTCAATATTCTAGTTGGAAAGATGTAGTTAGTGAGATTGTTCATACTAGTGGATTTAAGAAGTTCTCTGATATGGAACTTGAGTCTTTTGAAGGAAGACCTAAGGACGCTGATGAACAAGGTGATGGATCATATGGAACTGGAGGTATTGGGTTCCCTAATGCTGGTATTGGCGCTGCTGCTGCAAATGCTGCTAGTGGTCAAGAAGTTTCTGTTAAAGTTGATTTGATATCTGTTACTGATGTAGATACTCTTTTAGATTATGATAATGCAAGTGAATTAACTGTTGAAGTTGCAGGTGTTAGCACTGAAAACCAAATAACAGTATCTAAACAGATTGTTTTAGAAAATAGAATTCTTACCAATTATGAAGAAGCAAGAACTAACAGAGTTCTCTCAATTGATGATATTGGTGATGATTTTCACAGTGTACCTAGAACTGATCCATTCCAGAAGTTTGATTCTATAACTAAGGACAAGTTTACTAGTCATCGTTATTTCTATAATATAAAAGACACTCGTTATAATGGAGAAAATCAGTGTGGTTTTGTAAATGTTATTACAGACGGAACTTATGCATATCTCAATCAATATAGTGTTGATAGTCAAGGACAACTAGGTACTTTTGATTATGTGTTTAGTGGAGCATATGCCAACTTTAACTTCTATCCAACTAAGTATGAATTAAACAATTATGTTATTGATTTCATTTCTGTTGATTTCAATAAAATGCCAGGTATTGGAACAGGAGCTATTACAGGAACTGGTTCGACTAGTGTAGGTGATCTGGTTACAATAAGTGGATTTACAACTACAACTGCTATTGGTGGTGGAACTACAATTTGGCAAGCAAAGGCTTCTAATTCTGCTGCCAACAAGCTTATAGTAGAAGTTACAGCAGATGCTCATGGTATAAGCACTCATATGTTAACTGAAGTTAACGTTATACCTGGATCTAATAATGCGTCTACAGGATTTGTTGATTATGCACCTTTAGCAACTGGTGGTTTTATTGGAACCTTTGGTGTACAGACATCAGGATTAACTAATCTGAATTTTTATCCTAGTTCTGGTATTACTACCAACTGTGGTGTTAAAGTTATTGATTATCAACTTAATAAGGGTGTCACTGGTGTTGGTACTACTTCAATGGTAGAATCACTGATGGGTTCTTTCTATACATCAATCACTGCTTCTGGAACTCCTGGTGAGAATAAGATTTGTGGATTTACTAGCACTGAGTATGAGGGTGCTTATTGGATAGTTTCTATAGAAGATACTACTAATAGTAAATCTGCTTTACAAGAAGTACTTACAATACAGGCAACTGATGGTTCAGTAACTCAAATGTATGAAACACATTATGGAGAAATACTGTCATACGATGATGGTAATTCAACTATGGATGTTGGACTAGGGACAGTTGGTGCTGGATTCTCTGGTAGTGAATTCTGTCTCTATTATACTCCTAATGCTAATATTGCAACTAAGGTTAGAGTATTTGGACAAGCAGTAGAAGATCAAAGAACTGAGGTTGGTATTAATACAATTCCTATAGGAATAAATGGAATTGGACAATTACGTAATGGTGAAGGTAATTATACCGGTACTTTATCTGTTGTCAAACGTAGTTTTGATCTTACTCATAGAAATAGACCAATCTTCTATAAATTCTGGTCTCCTGATACCGATACAACAGTTGTTGATAAAAACGCTAATACCATACAATTTGCAGACCATTTCATGGTTACTGGTGAGAAACTCACTTATAAGTATGATGGTACTGGTATACAGACAAGTGGTGGTACAATTCCTTCGACAGTTTATGCTGTAAAGGTTAGTGAAGATTTAATTAAACTTGCACCTACTGCTTCTGATGCTTTAGCAACACCTGCAACTGTTTTAGATTTTACTACCGTTGGTGCTGGTGCATCACATTCCTTCACACAAGATAAGCAAAATACTAAGGCATTAGTTGCTTTAGATAACAATATTCAGTCACCTATTGTATCTACTGGTGTTACTGTTGGTTTAACAAGTACTATGAGTGCTAATCAAATTAATTGTCAGATAACTGGTATTGGTTCTATGGTCGCTAGTGATTTAATTAAGATTGATGAAGAATTTATGAGGGTTAAATCAACCGGTTATCAACTTGCAGATCAATTACTTGTTGATAGAGGATGGTTAGGTAGTGATAAAGGAATTCATACTTCTGGTGCAGTTGTAACCAAATATAGTGGAAATTACACTATTATTGATAATGCAATTAACTTTGTTGAACCTCCATATGGTGAAGAAGGTTATGCTGGATTATCAACACGTTCTACTTTCCAAGGAAGAGTATTTGTTAGAAGTGCTGAATCAGATGATAGTGTTGCTTATGAAAATAACTATCTCTTTGATTCACTCTCGAAAGATTTTACTGGTATTGCTAAAACATTCACAATAACTCAAGACGAATCCAATATTACTGGTTTCTCCACTAATAATGGTATAGTTCTTCTAAATGAAATATTCCAGGGACCAGGTGTTGATTATAGTATTAGTGTTGGTGCTGGTGGTACAACAACTAAAATAGCCTTTACTGGTACTGGTTCTTCTGTAGCAGCGGATCTAAACGTCGGTACGCTTCCTAGAGGTGGAGTTCTTGTTAATGTTGGTTCTTCTGAGGGAATGGGATATCAACCACTTGTTGCTGCTGGTGGTACTGCTGTTATTTCTGCTGCTGGTACAGTTTCATCTGTATCCATTGCAAATAGTGGTAGTGGTTATAGAATTGGTATTCAGACAGTATACGTAGGAGTTGGTACTTCTGGTGCTGCTGGATATCCAAATAGAACTGCTATTGGTACTGCTATTGTTGATTCGGGATACATTACAAGTATTAATGTAACTTCTCCTGGTACTGGATTTACATTTACAAATCCACCTAAAGTTTGGATTGATGCTCCTACAGGATATGAGAATATTCCTTTAGTTGCTGCAGGTGGTTCTACTACAACTGGAGTTAATGCAACAGTTGATATTACAGTAGGATTGGGTAATAGTGTAACACAATTTACTCTTAATAATACTGGACGTAATTATGATGTTGGTGATGTATTAACTGTTCCTGCTAATACAGCGAACTTTGCTGGAATACCAACAACTGGAACTCCTGCTAATTTCAAGGATTTCCAAATTATTGTTGAATCCGTACATGATGATAAGTTTACTGGTTGGACATTTGGAAAGTTGGAAGTTCTGGATAACTTTAGTTCATTCTTTAATGGTGTTACTAAGTCCTTTACTATTACTAAAGATGGTGTTCCTGTTTCACTTATATCTGCAAAAGGTTCTCCAATTAGAATTCAAGATAACTTAATTATCTTTATTAATGATATTTTACAAGACCCCGGAGTTTCTTATAAATTTAGGGGTGGTAGTGTTATTGATTTTCTTGAAGCACCTAAAGAAGGTGATATCTTAAAAGCATATTATTTTAAAGGTTCGGCAATAGACTCTGTATTTGTTGATACTATTGAAACTATTAAGAAAGGTGATATTGTTAGATTACGTGATGAGGCTACTAGATCATCTACATTTGGTTTAGAACAAACAGGTCGTATTGTTAGTGGTATCCAAACTGCTGATACTTTTAAGACAGTTCAGTATTTTGGACCTGGAATTACGACTGATACTGCATTTGAACGTCCTATAACTTGGACTAAACAAAGAGACGATATTGTTGTTGATGGTGTTTATGTTGGTAAAGGTAGAATCATTAATGAATCTGCTATTACTCCAGTAACTCGTATTATTCAGAATGTAGGTATTGGTTCAACTACTATTTTTGTCCAAAGTATTCGTCCTTTGTTTAATGATAAGCAGGAAAATTATAGTGGTAGTTCTTTAAATTTAGTTATTAATGATGAGAATGCAGATAAAGTTTCTGCTGCAGCAACTGCTATTGTTTCTGATACAGGAACAATTAGTCTTGATTTGACTGCATCAGGACTTGGTTATACTGCTGCTCCTACTGTTTCTATTAGTACTTATTCAGGTGTAATAATTGGTGCTGCTGCTACTGCAACAGTTAGTGCTGCTGGAACAATTACTGGAATGACTATTACTAATGCAGGTACTGGTTATACTAATACATCAATACCAATGGTTCTTCTTGGAGAACCAACTGGAGTTGCTGATACTCTTGGTACTCCAGTACTTACAGGTGACTTTGGTATTATTGCTGGTGTTGCTGCTACAACCGTTGGTACTGCTAAAACAGGACTTGTACTTGATTTGTTCACTGATATGGTTATGAGAAATGCAGCACGTGTTGGTACTGCTATTACTCTTTCTCAGATAACAGCTGGTGATTTCTTCTACTTACACAATACTAGTGTTGGTGCTGGAGTAACATCCTATGAAGATGTTAATGGTACAAGTGCAGTTGGTGTTGGTACTACTCATTTAGATAACATATATCGCTGTCAGGCAGTTGAATATGGTGAAAGTGTTGTAATTGGTATTGGTACAACTGGAGTACAAAGAGTTACAGTTAGTGTTTCTTCATCAGAAGGGTTTGCAACTCCATTGATGAATAACTACTTTGGTAATTATAGTTTTGGTAAATTAACTGGAGTTACTAGAGATAGTGACCCTCATGCATTTAGTGTAGTGACTAGTAATGGTATTACAGGGTTATCTACAGCACCTGTAATTAGAAGATTGAGAAACATCAAACGTTCTTACTAAATAAAGAAAAAAGTCTAAAAATGTCTGCTATTATAACAGATCAATTGAGGGTCTTGAATGCTGCTAATTTTGCGGCAGGCATCAAGACAACAACTAATAGCTATTATAGTTTTATCAATTTGCCTAATGCAACTGATGTTCAATCAGATTGGGATAGTAATGTTCCTGATCCTATTGATTCTTTCTTAGAAGAAGATAGATATTGGGATACTATGATTGCATTGAAAAAGATCAATGCTGGAGATGTAAAAAGGGTTATAAGAAAACTTAGTTGGACTTCTGGTACAACATACGATTACTATAGACACGATTATAGCAGAAATAATACTGCTGGACAAACTGGTTCGTCTAATTTATATGGTGCAAATTATTACGTAATGAATAGCGATTATAGAGTTTATATCTGTGTTGCTAATGGTTACGACCCAGATAACTTATTAGGTAAACCGTCTCTTGATGAACCTCTTCACACAGATTTGGAACCAAAAGCTGGTGGTACTAGTGGTGATGGTTATCTTTGGAAGTATCTCTATACTATTAACCCAGGAGATCTTGTTAAATTTGAATCAACTAATTTTATCCCAGTTCCTGATAATTGGGAATCAACAACCAACGCAAATATTACTGCTGTAAGAGGTAACGCTGCTCTTTCTGGTAACCAGTTAAAGAATGTAGTTATTACTAATAGAGGTGCTGGTTATGGTAATGCTGCTACTTATACTAATGTTCCTATTAATGGAAATGGTAACGGTGCAAAATGTTCTGTAACAGTTAATGCTTCTGGACAAATTGAATCTATTAGTGTTGCTCAAGGTGGTGATGGTTATACCTACGGAACAGTTGATTTAACTGCTGGTGGTATTACAAACACTTCTGGTAGTACTGATGCTACATTTATTGTTGTTATACCACCACAAGGTGGACATGGTGCAGATATTTACCGTGAATTGGGAGCAACTAGAGTTCTTATTTATTCTCGTATTGAGAATGATGATTCTAACCCAGACTTTGTGACTGGTAATCAGTTTGCAAGAGTTGGTATGATTAAGAATCCAGAAGAAACTTCTTCTGCCACTGTTATTACCACAACTCAAGCTAGTGCAGTATATGCTTTGAGATTGACTGGTGCTGGTGTTACAGCAGCAACATTTACTGCTGATGCTAGAGTCCGTCAGACAGTTGGTGTTGGTTCAACTGCTGTTGGACAAGTTGTTTCTTGGGATGCAAATACAAGAGTATTAAAGTACTGGCAGTCTAGTGCTCTTGCTGGATTTACTACTGCTGGTATAGCGAAAACAAATCCTGACTATGGATTTGAGTTACATGACTTTGCTTCAACTGTAGCAACAGGAGGAACCACGACTGTTAGTGGTGGTTCTGTTGATCTATCGATAGATCTTGACTACACAGGTATAACTACTGTAATAAATAATAAAACGTATAACCTGGGACAAGCCTTTACAAATGGTGTTGCTCCCCCAGAAGTTAAAAAATACTCTGGTGAGATTATATACGTTGATAATAGGGCATCTATCACTAGATCCACTAATCAGAAAGAAGACATCAAAATTATTGTAGAGTTCTAAATCGATGCCACAGCAAACGAATTTAAACGTATCGCCATACTTTGACGATTTTAGTGCATCTAGCGACTTTCATAAGGTGCTATTTAAGCCTGGTTATCCAGTTCAGGCTAGGGAATTAACGACTCTACAATCTATTCTCCAGAATCAATTAGAGCAATTTGGAGACCATACCTTTAGGGAAGGTTCTAAAGTAATACCTGGACAAATTTCATATCAATCGGATTATTATGCTGTTGAAGTTGAGGCAGCATATTTTGGTATTCCAGTATCTTTTTATGCTGATAAATTAGTTGGTAAAAGAATTAAAGGTGAAGTATCTGGAGTTACTGCAAAAATAGTTAATTATATTAGTGATTCAGAATCAGATAATGGTAATTTAACATTTTATGTCCAATATGAGAAGTCCTCTACAACTTTTTCTGGGCAAACTTTTCAAGATGGTGAAACACTTTTAACTCTAGCATCGATTACTTATGCAAATACTTTAATTGCATCAAATGAGGGATTTGCTAATGCAATTCCAACAAGTGCAACTTCTGTTGGAAGTGCTGTACAGATTACAGAGGGTGTTTATTTTCTTCGAGGAAATTTTGTAAGAGTTGCTAAACAAACACTTATTCTTGATCAATATTCCAATACTCCTTCATATAGAGTTGGATTAAATGTAGTAGAAGAGATTGTAACTGCTGGTACAGATGAATCTCTATATGATAACGCTAATGGATTTAGTAATTTTGCTGCTCCTGGTGCTGATAGATTAAAAATATCTGCAGTTTTAGCGAAAAAAGAACTTGATGAACTTAATGATGAGAATTTTGTTGAAATTATGCGTCTGGATGATGGCGAGAAGCAATATTTCCATGATGATTCACAATATTCTTTAATTAGAGATGCTTTAGCTAAGAGAACATTTGATGAATCTGGTAATTATTATGTAAAACCATTTAACGTTAAAGTCAGAGAATCTTTAAACGATAGAAAAGGAAATAAGGGAATTTATCTTCCTGGACAAACTACTCAAGAAGGTAACACACCATCTAGTGATTTGATGATATATCAAATTAGTCCTGGTAAAGCTTATGTCCGTGGATATGATATTGAGACTATTAGTAATACGAACCTCGATGTTCCTAAAGCAAGAACAACAAAAGAAATTAAAGATATTGGAGTAGATTATAATACTGGTTCTCAGTTTATTGTAAACAATGTATATGGAGCTCCTAATGTTGGTTTGGGAACTACATCATATGTTTCTTTAAGAGATCAAAGAATTGGTGGTACTTGGAAAGCTGCTGCAGGATCAGAAATTGGTAGAGCAAAAGTATATAATTTCTCTGCGGAAACGATTAATTTGAATTGGGGTGAGCATGGATTAAATCATTGGGATTTGCGCTTATTTGATATCCAAACATTCACCACACTGGGCATTAGTACATATATTGATATTTCCCTACCTGCTCGCATTACGGGCAATTCTAGCGGCGCTGAGGGGTATGTGACGGCTGCTGTGAGTCAAGGTAATAGTTTAACTGTATATTGTAATAATGGTAGTTTTGTTACAGATGAATCATTTAAAGTTAATGGTGAGGATGTAGGACCAGTTATTAAGACTGTTAGAGATTATGGATTGAATGATGTGTTCTCTGTTCATTCATCCGAAGCTATTGGTAACTTAGGTGTTGGACAAACATTTAATGCTGACTTTAATTTAACAAAGAATGTAATTCCAATAGCAGATACTTTTAATGGAATTAATCCAACATTTATTATTACTGCAGGAAACCAAGGTATTTCAACTGTAACAAGTCCTGGAAATAATTTTGCTGGTATTATAACTGCTGGTAATTATGTTGGTTATTCTGCAGTTGGATTCAATACTGAAACATATAATAGAGTTACTGCTGTTTCTGCTGATGGTAATTCACTTACAGTTGTAGCAGTAACAAATGTTCCTGGACAAGCTGCTGGTGCTCTTCCAACTACAGAGGTTAATACTCAGGGATTGTCTATTCGTTCTTTAAGTAATGTATTAAAGAGTAATAATTCTTTCATTACTAGATTACCAAAATCAAATATCAACGATATTGACATATTAAATTCATATTTGATTGTTAAGAAGCAATTTAGGAATGTAACGGTAGCAAATAATGAAATTGCTATTGGGCAATTTAGTATAGGTTCTGATTATACATATCAACCATTTACTCCACAAAGGTATATCCTTGCTTATAGTAATGGTAAAAAGGAGGCATTAACTGCTGATAAGGTTCAGTTTAGTGGAGGGATGAAGAACTTGAAGTTCGTAAATCTCTCGGTTGCTGCTGATTCAGCTGCAAGAGTAGATGTAACTCTCAAAAAAGATAATCCATCTTCTAAAGAAAAGAGATGGACTACTGGTACCACTATAATTACAAGATCTAAGAAACGTGGTTCTGGTACATCTGTTCAAAGTCTTAAGAATGGATTGACATATAGTAATCTATATGGTACTCGTGTAGAAGATGAAGAGATATGTTTGAATGTACCAGATGTAATGAAGATTCTTGGAGTATATGAATCTAATGATATGGCAGATCCAGATTTGCCATCTATTACAATGACATCATTGTCTGGTCCAAATGGTACAACAGCAGATTTAACTGTTGGTGAAGAGATAACGTCTTCAAATAATTCTGTTGCTGTTGTTGTAGAAATAATAAATTCTAGTAAAATTGGAATTTCATATATTACTACTAATACACCAATTCAAATTGGTAATGTAGTAACTTTCAAATCATCAGGAATTCAAGCCACTGTTACTGCTCAAACTAATGGTGATAGAAATATTACTGATAAGTATGAAGTAGATTCTGGACAAAGATCTTCTTTTTATGACTATGGAAGAATTATAAGAAATGGTGGAGAAGCAGAACCTTCAAATAGATTAAAGATAGTTTATCAATATTATACAGTTCCTGCTGATGATACTGGAGATATCTTTAGTGTTAATAGTTATGATTCTGATAGATTTGATAATGATATCTATTATATTGATGCTCAACTTACAGATAGATTAACTGATTATATTGATATACGTCCTAGAGTATCAACATATAATCCTGCAACTGCTACAAAATCACCATTTGAATTTGATTCAAGAGTTTTTAGTGGAGAAGGACAAGCCCCTCCTAACATTCTTTCCGATGATGAGAATTTAAATATAACATTTACTTATTATCTACCAAGAATTGATAGAATATTCTTAACAACTAACGGTTCTTTCCAAATTCAAACAGGTATACCTGCTGATAATCCAGTTGCTCCTGAAGGTGTAAGTGGTGCATTAGATGTTGGAACATTGGTAGTACCTGCTTACACATATGAATCAAATCAGGTTAGGACTCTTCTTAAATCATATAAGAGATATCGGATGTCCGATATTGGTAGACTTGATCAAAGAGTTAAGAATCTTGAATATTATACAGCACTTTCAATGCTTGAAAGTGATACTAAGAACATGTCCATTAAAGATGCTAATGGATTAGATAGATTTAAGTGTGGATTTGTAGTAGATAATTTCCAGAATGGAACTGCTCAGAGTAAGTTGGATCCAGATTTTAATGCTTCTATTGATAAAAATAAGGGAGAAATGCGTCCATCGCATTATACAACTGCAGTTGATCTTCTTTTAGGAACTAATACTATTATTGGTATCGGACAAACTGCTGACCCAGCACAAGATTATGGATTTGCTACTGATTTGATTGGTAGTGGATGCCGCAGAACTGGTGATTTAGTTACTCTTGATTATAGTGAAACATTATCTTTACAAAATAAATATGCATCTAGAACAGAGAATTGTCAACCATTCGGGATAGATTTCTGGGGTGCAAGTTGTGAAATGAACCCATCTTCTGATTGTTGGGTAGATCCTAGAAAAGGTGATGTTAGAGATATTAACATCGATGGCGATTATGAAGTTGTTTGTCCTAATCCACAGGATTTTGATGAGAATGCAGGACTCATTGATTCAGTTTGGAATTGCTGGCAGACAGACTGGATTGGTATTGATGTATCAACAATGGTTACTAATGATACAAGAGCAGTCCTTCTTGATGCAATGCCTAGGTTAAATACGAGAATTGCAAGTGGTCGTAGTAGAGAAAGATGGCCTACTGGTATTGCTGATGGACTTAAAAATGTTCAAGTAAGATCACAGGATGTAAATGTTAAAGTAGCAACTAAAGATACTGCTGCACCTACGCTCAACTCTATAACTGGACTTACTGGAAGGACTATAGAAAGAATTAATTCTGAAACTATTGGAGATAGGGTTGTTGATCGTGAGAATATTCCATTAATGCGTTCAAGGAACATTGAATTTATTATTAGAAATGCCAAACCAAGAACTCAGATGTATGCGTTCTTTGATGGACAAGATATATCAGCATGGTGCTTCCCTAAACTTCTAGAAATAACAATGGAAAGTGGAGTATTCCAAGTAGGAGAGGAAGTCTGGGGTAATGGAAGTGGATTTATTGGTAATGCTGGTGGTGATTTAAGATTTAGAGTTGCTACTCCAAACCATAAGTATGGACCATATAATGCTCCATCTGATACTTATAAAATAAATCCATATGATGACAATCAAAGTATTGCTGAAGTTTATACTTCCACATCAACTATTTTAAACGTAGATACATTTAGTCTACAGTTACAACCACAAGGGCAATATTATGGATATGTTGCTGGTGGTGAGATGAGACTCAGAGGACTTAGTAGTGGTGCTGAAGCATACCTTTCGGTTTCTCGTTTAATAACAGATAATGTTGGTACTCTTATTGGTTCCTTCTTTATTCCTGATGCAAAATTTGAGGAAAATCCAGAATGGACTAGTGGAGCTAAAACAATAAGATTTACATCATCTCCTGTTAATTCACTAATTCCAGGAACAACAACAACAGCTGTTGAAAAGAATTATGAAGCTTGTGGTTTTATTGAAACTCTTCAAGATAACTGTATTAACACTAGAACTGAGGAACATTACTGCGGTCTAATTGACAACAGGATTCTTACAGACAGACAAAGGCGTATCCCATTAAAAGATCCTGGAATCATTAAAGAAAATACATCAACTGTTCAACGTGCGTTGATGTCGAAGTACTACGATCCACTTGCACAAACATTTGATGTTAGTGAACCAAATGGTATATTCTTGACTTCTGTTGATTTGTTCTTCTCAAATAAGGATGCGGAACTTCCTGTTAGTGTAGAAATTAGAACAGTTGAATTGGGATCTCCAACAACTACTATTATTCCTTTAAGTAAGAAAGAACTTCTTCCTGCAGATGTTAATATATCTGCAGACGCATCTGCTGCCACAAAATTTACATTTGATTCTCCAATATATCTAGAAGGTGCTGGTAATGAATATTCAATTGTAGTTCTATCTCCATCTACTGAATATAATGTTTGGATATCTAGATTAGGAGAGGAGGATGTATCTACTCTTGGAATAGGAGAAGCACAGAAGATACTTATTACACAACAACCTCATCTTGGTTCGTTGTTCAAGTCACAGAACGCATCTACCTGGACTCCTTCACAACTTGAAGGTCTTAAATTCAATCTTTATAGAGCAGAATTTACTGCTGGTACTACAGGTACTGTCAATTTCTTTAACCCAGAACTTAATATTGGAAATAATGAGATTGTAGAATTATCTAACAATCCAGTTACAGCATTATCTAAGAGAGTTACACTTGGATTAACTTCTTCTATTAGTGATACTATTACTACACTTGGTATTACTACTGGTGTTGCTATTGCCCAAACTGGTTCTGGTATTTCAGGTGGTGTTGGTAATATTATTGCGATTGGTGGTTCAGTTGTAAGTAGTGGTTCTACGCTTTCTTTATTAGCAATTAATCCAGGTACTGGATATACAGTTGCGACTACAGAAGCAATTCAACCATATACAATTACTGGTACAGGTTCCGGATTGAAAGTTACGGTTCAGGTATCTGTAGCTGGTTCTGTTTATCAGGATCCTAATAATAAAGCAGGAACTGTTGGACTTGTTAGTGTAACGGATGGTGGTAGAGGATATAAGATTGGAGATATTGTTGGTATTCCAACTGCTTCAATGAATGGTATTGGAACAGGAGCACAACTTTCAATTGTTTCTATTGGATTTACAAATACATTATTCTTGGACAATGTTCAAGGAGACTTTGTTGCTGCTGGTTCTAGTTTGACATATGTTACTAATACTGGCATCAGATCTGAAATTAATGGGACTGGTTCTAATGTAACTATTCTTTCTGGACAAGCGATTAACGATCCATATTATGATGGTAAGACACTTAAGGTTCGCCATAAAAATCATTCTATGCATGAATCTAACAATCTTGTTAAGATTGATGGAGTTTTGAGTGATGTTCCTCCATCACCAATAACAGCTGCTTATGGAAGAGAAAGTACTGGAGATCTTATAGTTTCTGCTGGTGCTGCATTCACTTCCTTCGAGAATGTTGGAGTTGGTACTACTAATCCTGGATATATTAAGATTGAAAATGAAGTTATTAAGTATACATCTATTAATGGAAATACTATTAGTGGAATTACGAGAGCACAGGAAGGAACTCTTGCGTTTACTCATCCAATAAATGCTCTTGTATATAAGTATGAGTTTAATGGAGTATCTCTAAGGAGAATTAATAAAACTCATAATATGTCTGAGGTAGCAAATCAAGGATCTCATCCAATAACAATGGATAGTTATTATGTTGGTATTGATATGGATGCAACTTCTTTTGATAATGTTTCTATTGGTACTAATAGGCATAATAGTGGTGGTGGATTCCCAAGTCTATACTTTAATCAAGAAAAGACTGGTGGTGATTCAAGAATCTTTGCTTCTCAAAATATTCAATATGAAGTTTTAACGCCTAATTTCCAAACACTCACTCCAAAAGGAACATCAATTAATTCTAGAGTTAGAAGTGTTACTGCACGTAGTGTAAGTGGTATTGAAACATCATTTGAGGATAAGGGTTATTCATCTATTGTTCTTAATGAATCTAATTTCTTTGATACTCCTCGTTTGGTTGCTTCTAAGGTGAATGAAGATAGTAAATTAACATCATTACCTGGATACAAATCTTTGAATATACAATGTGATTTAGATAGTAACGATCCTGCAATATCTCCAATAATTGATATTGATAGGGTAAGTGCTATTTTAACAACCAATAGAATTGATGACACTGTTGATATCTTTGCTACAAATAGTAAAGTTAAGACTCCTGGAGAAGATCCTACTTCTGCAACTTATGTTACTAAGAATATAGGACTTAAAGTTCCTGCTACTGGTATTAAAGTTCTATTCTCTGCTAACAGAGCAGCAACTTCTGACATAAGAGTTGCATATTCTCTGTTCAGACAAGATGATGCTGAGAATATTTCTCGTTATGAACTCTTCCCTGGTTATGATAATAGAGATGAGAATGGTGCAATTATTGAAGCTAAGTATAATTCAGGACTTCCTGATGTCTTTGTACCACCTTCTTCTAGACGTAGTGATTTCCGTGAATATGAATTTACTATTGATGACTTGAAAGAGTTTAATGGATTTAAGATTAAAATTATGATGACTGGTACTAACCAGGCAACTCCTCCTAGGGTCAGAGAATTTAGAGCAATTGCATTGTCATGATACCTGTAAAAGATAATCATCATCTTTACAGAGATGAAGAATCAAATGCAATTGTTTCCACTGATATGACTGAGTACAAAAAGTACATTTCTGCTAGAGATCAAAAGAAAAGTGAGAAAGCAGAATTAGATGAACTTAAAAGTGAACTTAAAGAAATCAAAGAAATGTTAAGGAATTTATCAAATGGCAACTAGAACCTTTACATTTGATTCACAATCTGATTACCCACCAGTATCTGATTTGGTAATAAACGTTGGTGCGTCATTTACTTGCACTTATACTGTTAATGTTCCTGCTGGTAGTGCATATGATTTCACAAATTATACAAATTTGTCAGGACAGATGGCAAAGCACGTTGGTGCTGCAGCAACTCAAACTTTCACTTGTGGATTTACTAGTGCTTATGATGGTAAATTCCATATTGGTTTGACTACTACACAGACATCAGAATTAGCAGACGGTAGATATTTCTATGACGTAAATGCGAAGACTGGAACAACGGTAAATAGAATAGTAGAAGGACAAATTATAGTTAGAGGTGGTATATCTTCTACCCTTTAATAAATAATTAGAAAATTGGGAATATGGCGAAGCCTGCTTCTAGATCCGAACTTATAACATATGCTAAGAGGCAACTGGGTGAGCCAGTAGTCGAAGTTAATGTTGCGGATGAGCAATGCGAAGATTGCCTCGATGATGCTTTTCAGATGTTTCAGGAGAGGCATTATGATGGTGTCATGAAGATGCCTTTGAAATATAAAATAACTCAAGATGATATTGATAGAGGAAGGGCAAGAGGTGGTAATAATTCAATCGGTATAGTAACTACAACAGGAACATCAACTGTTGGAATATCTACCACTTTTGATTTTGAAGAGAATTCTAATTTTATTCAACTACCAGATACTGTAGTTGGTGTTGAGAAAGTCATGAGGTTCGATGGTTCGAACACAATGACTAACAATATGTTTAGTGTGAAGTATCAATTATTCTTGAATGATGTCTATTACTGGGATTCACTAGAATTATTAACATATTCTATGGTGAAGACAAAGTTATCTGATATTGACTACTTATTGAATACAGAGAAGCAAATCAGATTTAATATTAGACAGGGAAGATTATATCTTGATGTTGATTTTGGTGAATTAACAGTAGATGATTATCTTATTATTGAATGTTATAGAATATTAGATCCATCAGATTTTACAAAGGTTTATAATGATAGGTTTGTCAAGAGATATTATACTGCTCTACTTAAGAGACAGTGGGGACAAAACCTTATTAAGTTCCAAGGAGTTAAACTTCCAGGTGGTATTGAGTTGAATGGACGTCAAATGTATGATGATGCCCAACTTGAAATAGATAAAATTAATGAGGAAATGCTACGTACTTATGAGATTCCACCTCTTGATATGATAGCATAATGGCATTAAATCCGTTCTTCACTCAAGGTACTCGTAACGAGCAAAACCTTCTTCAATCTCTCAATAATGAGATGATTAAGGTTTATGGTGTCGAATGCTATTATATTCCTCGTAAATATCTGACGACTAATACCATAATCAAAGAGGTAGTACAGTCGAAATTTGATGATGCTTATCCATTAGAAGCATACGTCAACAACTATGATACTTATCAAGGAAATGGTAGAATACTTTCGAAGTTTGGTGTTGAAGTACAGGATGATATTAACCTTGTTATATCAAGAGAAAGATTCGAAACGTATATCCAACCTCTTATCAGAAATGAAACGGGAATTAAATTATCCTCCAGACCGAAGGAAGGAGATCTCATTTGGTTCCCACTTGACGATAGACTATACGAAATCAAGTTCGTCGAACATGCGAAGCCCTTCTATCAACTAAAAGAACTTTATGTCTACGAATTACAGTGTGAAGTCTTCCGTTATGAAGACGAAACGATTGATACTGGAATTGGTACTATTGATGACGAAACAACAGAAATTGGATACTCACAAACTCTCACACTTACTGGTGTCGGAACAACAGCTACTGCTGTCACCTCATTTAGAAACGGCGGTGTTCAGTTCATTGATCTCATTAATCCTGGAAATGGATACAGGGCAACCCCTACAGTTGCAATTTCTTCTGCTCCATCTGGCGGCATTACAGCTACTGCTGTAGCAATAACAACTAGTAAGATAGGACTTACTACATCATTTGCTATTGAAAGTATTAGAATTACAGATCCTGGTGCTGGATATTTGGAACCACCATTTATAACATTTGCTGGTGGAGGAGGAACAGGTATTGCTGTAACAGTTGGTATAGCAACTACAGGAACTGTAGGTATTGTTACTATTACTGAGAGTGGTGCAGGATACTATGGAACTACTCCCACAATAACTTTCAGTGCTCCTGGAACAGGTACTACAGCACTTGGTGAAGTAGTCGCTGTTGGAGGCACTATACGCTCTGCTAGACTATCTAATGCTGGTGCTGGATATACTGGTGGTGATACAATTACTGTTACTATTAGCAATCCAGGATTACTTGGTTCTGGAGACTTCTACTTCAATGAGGAGGTTACAGGTGGAACCACAGGAACCAAAGCAAGAGTTAAATCTTGGGACGCAAGTACTAAGACGCTTGTGGTTGGCATTGCAACAGGAACATTTAACCCAGGAGAGTCGATCACTGGCGACGAATCATCAGCAGTTTATACTCTTGCAGTGGATACTACTGATGATTTAGTCTCAACATATGCAGAAAATGATGTGATACAATCGGCAGGAGATGATATACTAGATTGGACAAAAGGAAACCCATTTGGAGAAGCGTAAATGGAAAGTCAATATGGTTATTATGATCCTGATGGAGATGAGGATTGGTTCCCACCAAATCCCTTAGATTCTATGCCTGTGGCGAAAGAATCTCCCAGTTGGGAAGATACTGCGCCATCAGAATACGAACCTCCTGATGATTATAAACCTTCTGAATTTGCAGATTTAGATTGGTTTACTGATGAGAAACCTAAAAAAAAGGAAACTATACATGAGAAAATGTATAAAATTGCAACTGCTAGATATAATCCATTTTCTTTAGGTGGTTCAGAAAATTGCGATTCTGACATTGCCTGTAATATAGGCGGGTCTGAGAATCTAAATAGTAGATAGTTAAATCAGTATTATAGTCTGTGTTTGAATATTTCTATCATGAGATCCTGAGAAAAACCGTTATCGGTTTCGGAACCCTCTTTAACAATATACAAATCAAACATGTTGACAGCAGTGCAAAAACTGTCAGCGTGATGAAGGTTCCGCTTGCTTATGGTCCAATTCAAAAGTTCTTAGCAAGAATAGAACAATCACCTAATCTTAAAGGAGCACCGACTTTAACACTTCCTAGAATATCGTTTGAATTTACTGGATTGAGTTACGACCCAAGTAGAAAGGTAACCCAAACTCAAACTTTTCTTACCAATTCAATTAGTGATAAAACAAAGACTAAGAAAGTCTATATGCCAGTTCCATATAATATGACTTTCGAACTTAATGTTCTAGCGAAGATTAATGATGATGCATTACAGATTGTAGAACAGATATTACCATATTTCCAACCTTCTTATAACCTAACAATTAATTTACTCTCTACTATTGGTGAGAAAAGAGATGTAGCTGTAAATTTAGATAGTGTTTCTTTTACAGATGATTATGAAGGAGATTTTTCAGAACGTCGAGCATTAATTTATACACTAACATTCACTGCTAAAACATATCTATTCGGTCCTATTCCTTCTACTTCAAGTGGATTAATCAAGAAAGCAACTATTGATTATAGTACAAGGAAAGGTAAGGACTTTAGAAGAGAGGTGCGTTATAGTGTCACACCTCGTGCTGTTAAGGATTACACAGGTGATGGCATTACATTCCTTGCAGAAAATCTTGATAATAAAGAAACTCTCGTTACAGTCGGAGATGCTTCAGGATTAGCAGTAGATAACAGAATTTACATCGACACCGATACTATTAAGATTAAAGAAATTGACGGCAATAATCTTGTCGTTAGACGTGGTGAAGATGGAACATCTGCAGCAGAACACGTACAAGGTTCTACTGTAGACCTTATTGATACTGCTGATGATGCACTCATTGAATTGGGTGATGATTTCGGATTTAATGAGACTACTTCATTCTTCCAAGACTTTAAGCAGTATAGTCCATCACAAAATGCTGATGTTGATCCATAATTATGGCAGATTTCACCTCACTGGAAGAAACATTTGATGTAGCAGCAGAAATTGTTGCTGACACTAAGAAGGTTGGTATCCAAAAACCCCCTGTAGACAGGGATAAGACGGATATCAGAAATGACTACGAATACACAAGAGGCAATTTATACTCTATCATTGAAAAAGGACAAGAAGCAATTAATGGAATTCTTGAACTTGCTCAGGAGAGTGAAATGCCAAGAGCATACGAAGTTGCTGGACAACTCGTCAAGTCCGTATCAGACGCAACTGACAAGTTAATGGACTTGCAAAAGAAACTTAAAGAAGTAGAGGAGGAAAAGGAAAGGACACCTACGAATGTAACTAATGCATTGTTTGTTGGTTCAACCAATGAACTTTCAAAAATGTTAAAAGACGCAGCTAAAGCGCAAAATAAATAAATCTATGGTAAATAGGATAATTGATAAATAGAATGACTTGCTAGGAATTCTATGCCAGATGAAGTAAAAAAAGAACTTCATGGGGAAGAGAAAAAAGACGGGAAAAAGAAGGGTGTTTTAGGTAAGATAAAGGACAACATTATTCCTGATCAAGAGGAACAAGCAGCAATTATTAGTACGTTTGTACGTTTGGGTGTTCTTGTCTGGTCCGGAGGGATATTGACATTAAATTACGTAGCTATCCCAGGTGTACCACAACAGAAAATTGATCCGACTTTTATAGCTTCAGTTTTTACTGGAGTTTTAGCTTCCTTCGGAATTCAGACAGCGAGTAAGAAAGGTGACGGTACCATGAAGATGAATGGTAACGGTACTCCTCCTGGAACCGTATCTAAGCAAGATATGGAAAAATTAATTGAGAAAGCAAGTCAAACTGCTCCTGCTCAAGTAATCAGAATTGAACAAGCTCCTATGGTTATTAAGCCCGGTAATAGTGAGCCACCAGTTAAACCTACTGTATAGTAAAATGTGTCAGAAAATTGTTAACGTCGTTGCTGTTGCGTCTGGCGTTGTATCTCTTGCCGTTGTTGGCAGTGGCTTATTTGTATTTGTCAACAGAGATTCTATCGTTGATAACATCAAGCAACAAGCTATTGAAGCAGCTCTTGGTTCACTTGGTGGACTTGGCGGTGGACTCCCTACTGGTTCCAATGATTTGCCTAGTCTTGGTGCTACTCCTGGTGTCGGTGGTCCTGCTGCGCCGCAAGCGCCTGAGCTCCAAACCAGTCTCTGATATAGAGGACGAGTTGGATGAACAAGTGGATTGGCCTTAGCCTAGGAGGTATCCTAGGGTTATCGCATATTGGTTTGATTGGGTTAGTTGCGAATCGTAATCAGTTCCCACAACTCAATCTTCCTATTAGTGATTATACTTCTTATACTGTAGAAGCAGGTAAGGATGGATATCGTATCAAATACAGAGCAAATGATCCTAAAGTAATGGAGGTAACTAAGGACGTTGAACGTCCTGGTGGCTTTCTGGGATTATCAAAGGCAAGAGTGCATTCCAAACAAGAATACACGATGGATGGGTCTTTCCACTTATCGGATCAATCAGGGTCAAAGATGTCTGCCGCCCAAGTCAAGTGTATCGAGGCGGCAGGTGGAGGAAAACAGACAGGAAAGATTGTCGGCGGTAGCGTCGGTGCCGCTGTTGGTACTTCTGGTATCGCCTCTATTCCTTATGTTGGTTGGGTGCTCGCTGGTGCTGCTACTATGTTCGGCATGGAACAAGGTGCAGAAATAGGTGGGCAGATGGCACAGGATTTCTCTAAGTATTGTAACGAAGTTGAAGAGAACCTTAATTGATTAAATAATTACATGTATGTGATCTACGAAGAACATATTGAAAAACTTGAGGAAGAGAATGCTGACTTAAAGCAAGAAGTTCTCATCCTCAAGAGAAGATTGCGCTATTATCAAGCAGAAGAGACGGAAGAAGATAAATAAAAGAGGTTCTCTTTTTCTTTCATGAGTGATACTATTGAACGTAAGAATGGTATTAACATGTGCGTGTCATTAGTATGGCGTGGCAGATATTATACTATTCAATTTTTCTTCCCAGGTTTAAAGAAACCTTCTAGAGCAGAAATACAAGATAGTATTCAAAAGATATATCCTGGTGCTAAAGTAAATGCATATTATGAACATCCTATTGATAGGACTTCTGCGATTGTAAAGTTACCAGAGCAGGAACAAATCAATCAGGAAGTTGGTGCAACACCTGATGAAGACCCATTGGATGCTGTAAAGAAAAAGAAAGAAGAGCAGTCTAAAAAGAAATTAGAAGCATCTGAAAAAAGAATTAATATGATTAAGAAACTGGTTCTATTGAAGAAAAGACAAGCAGTCAATCAAGGAGCTGGTGCTGACGTAACTGTTTAATTATTATGCCTGAAGTATATCTTGGCAATCCCAATCTAAAGAAAGCCAACACTGAAATTGAGTTTAGTCATGATCAAGTCCAGGAGTTTATTAAATGTAAACTGGACCCAATTTATTTTGCGAGAAATTATATTAAGATTGTAAACGTTGATGAAGGTTTGGTTCCATTTGAGATGTGGCCATTCCAAGAGAAGTTAATTGATAGATTTCATCAGAATAGATTTAATATATGCATGATGCCACGACAGACTGGTAAGTCTACTACGTCTGTATCGTATCTACTTCACTATGCAGTATTCAATGATAATGTTAATATAGGTATTCTTGCAAACAAGGCAGCAACTGCTAGAGATTTATTAGGAAGACTTCAGACTGCGTATGAGAATTTACCCAAGTGGATGCAACAGGGTATTCTTGTATGGAACAAAGGTAGTCTGGAATTAGAAAATGGTTCTAAGATTATGGCAGCATCTACATCTGCTGCTGCAGTCAGGGGTATGACTTTTAATATCATATTCCTGGACGAATTTGCATTCGTTCCGAATCATATTGCTGACGACTTCTTTAGTTCAGTATATCCTACTATTTCATCTGGTAAATCAACAAAGATTATCATCGTTTCTACCCCCAAGGGTATGAACCACTTCTATCGAATGTGGCACGATGCTGAGAACGGAGATAATGAATATGTACCGACTGTAGTCCATTGGAGTGAAGTTCCTGGTAGGGATGATGAATGGAAAAGACAAACTATTGCAAACACTTCTGAGTCGCAATTTAAAGTTGAATTTGAATGTAACTTCTTAGGTTCTGTTGATACCCTTATTAGTCCAGCAAAATTAAAATCATTGGTTTATGATAAACCAGTAATGTCTAATGAGGGTTTGGATTTATTTGAGTCACCACAAGATAAACATGATTATGTTTGTACAGTTGACGTTGCTCGTGGTATAGGAGAGGATTATTCTGCATTTATAATTGTAGACATAACCACATTCCCTCATAGGATAGTAGCAAAATATAGGAATAATGAAATTAGACCTATGCTATTCCCTAATATTATATACGAAACATGTAAAGGTTACAACAATGCATTTGTACTTTGTGAAATAAATGATATTGGTGATCAGGTTGCATCCATACTTAATTATGATTTTGAATATCCTAATCTTCTTATGTCATCTATGAGAGGACGTGCTGGACAAGTTATAGGACAGGGTTTTAGTGGTGGTAAGGTACAATTAGGTGTCAAGATGTCCAAAACTGTTAAGAAGGTTGGTGCATTAAATCTTAAGACATTAATTGAGGCAGATAAATTAATCTTTAATGATTATGATATTATATCTGAGTTAACAACATTCATTTCAAAGAGTAATTCATTTGAAGCAGATGATGGATGTAATGATGATTTGGCAATGTGTCTTGTCATTTATGCATGGTTAGTACAATGTGATTATTTTAAAGAATTAACTGATCAGGATGTACGTAAGAGATTATATGAGGATAACAAGAATCAAATAGAGCAAGATATGGCACCATTTGGTTTCTTAGTTGATGGTTCAGATGAAGATACTTTTGTAGATGCACAAGGAGATACTTGGAGCACAGTAGATGAATATGGAGACAAATCTTACATGTGGGAGTACCTTTCTTAACTGTTCATTCATAGTTTCCCCTGTGAAATAGTTCCTTTCAATAAATAATTTGTAGGAAATTGGGAACCTCAGAGGGAAAAACATGGCTATTCAGTTAGTATCTCCTGGTGTATTAATCAGGGAAGTTGATCTAACAGTCGGAAGGGCGGATAATATCGTCGATAATATCGGCGCAATTGCTGGTCCATTCGAAATTGGACCGGTTGACGATCCAATCACTATAGAGACTGAACAGGATTTAATCAACACTTTCGGTAAGCCATTGAGCACCGATGCACAGTATGAGTATTGGATGACTGCAGCGTCATTCCTTTCTTATGGTGGTATCATTAAAGTCTGTAGGACTGACGATGACGATCTTAAGAACGCTAATGCTGGTGTTGGTATTGCTAATACTACTACCCTAAAGATTAAGAGTTACGACGATTATCAGTCTAACTACACTTCTGCTACCGATTTCTATTACGCTGCCAAAAACCCTGGACAGTGGGCAAAAGGTTTAAAAGTTGCATTCATTGACGACTTGGCAGACCAGACACTGACTATAAGTTCTGCTAGTCCTGCTGCTATTGGTTGTACCATTGGATATGGTGTTACTACAGCAATGGCTGCAGTTTCAATTCCTGGAAAAGGTACAACTTCTACTTTCACTGGATACCTTAAGGGTATCATCACTGGTGTCACTACTGATGCTGCTGGTGGTAAGTCATCAATTGATGTTAAGATTATTTCTCGTGTAGAAACAGTTGGTGGTGGTTCAACTGAAACTAAAGTTGATTACACTGAAGGTGGTATTCATGCCTTCACCGCTTCTGATACTCTTTTCACAAGGACTCCTTCTAACACATATGGTAATGCGTCTGGTTTCTCACCTTCAGCAGTCGCTGACTGGTATGATAATCAGACTCTTGGATTAGATAACGCAACTATCTACTGGAAGTCTGTTGCTCAGAAACCAGTAACTAACCAATTCACTCTTGATAGAGGTGCTAAGTCTGACGCAATGCACGTTGTCGTTGTTGATGATGATGGTATTGTAACTGGTATTAAGGGTAACATTATTGAGAAGCATATCTCACTTTCCAAAGCACTTGATGCTGAATCATCAGGACAGGCTGGAACCAAGATATGGTACAAGAATTATCTGGCAGATTTCTCAGAGAGAATCTATGCTGGATACAACCCATCTATTGCATTTGATGCTCTACGTCTTACTGTTCCAGTTCAGACTGGTTTCGGTGGAACTGTGTTTACTGCAATCAGCAATGCTGATGGACAGTGGGGACAAAATGCTAAGGATGTTAAGTATTTTGCAGGTATAGGAAACACCACCTATAAGATGGATGGTGGTAACAACTATACAACTGCAAACGGATTTGCTGCTACTCTCGGAAATCTGATTACTTCTTATGAGAAGTTCCAGACTAAGGATGAGATTGCAGTTGATTATCTGATTGCTGGACCTGGTGGTGATTCAAGAGCAGCATCACAGGCTAAGGCTAACAAGTTAATTGATATTGCTGAAACACGTAAGGATTGTGTTGCAGTAACATCACCACAACGTGGAGACGTGGTTAACATAACCAACTCTACTACTCAAACAGACAATATTGTATCCACTTTGGATGGAGTTAACTCTTCTTCCTACGGAATCATGGATTCTGGATACAAGTATATGTTTGACAGATTCAACAATGAGTTCCGTTGGGTTCCAACTAACGGCGACATTGCTGGATTAATGGTTAGGACTAACAGAGAGTTCTATCCATGGTTCTCACCTGCAGGACAGCAACGCGGTGTTCTTAACAACGCTACAAAACTTGCTTATAATCCTACGCAGGCACAGAGAGATACTCTGTATACCAAGCGAATTAACCCGATTATATTCCGCCCTGGTATTGGCATAATGCTCTTCGGAGACAAGACTGCCCTTGGTTATGCCTCAGCGTTTGACAGAATTAACGTTAGAAGACTGTTCCTTACAGTCGAGCAGGCACTGGAGAGAGCTGCACAAGCTCAACTCTTTGAGTTCAACGACGAAATTACTCGCTCGAACTTTATTAATATCGTAGAACCATATCTACGTGACGTTCAAGCAAAGCGTGGTCTTTACGACTTCCTAGTAATTTGCGACGAGACAAACAACACACCAGATGTCATCGATAATAATGAATTCCATGCAGACATCTTCCTCAAGCCCGCTAAATCTATCAACTTCGTTGCACTAACCTTTGTTGCCACCCGCACAGGAGTTAGTTTCGAGGAAGTCGCTGGTAGAGTTTAATTTAAGGAGTTTAACGTAAAATGGCTAACAATCCAAGACTTAAGACGATCAATCAGTTTAAGAGCAGATTAGCGGGTGGTGGTGCTCGCCCGAATCTGTTCGAGGTTGCAATTGACAAATTTCCCTCATATGCCGAGGGACTTTGGACAAAAGAGAAGGACGATTTTAGATTCTTATGTAAGGCTGCTAACCTTCCTGCATCAAACGTTGCACCAATCGATGTCCCATTTAGAGGTCGTATTTTAAAGGTTGCTGGTGACAGAACCTTCGATCCATGGACAATCACCGTTATTAACGATGAAGATTGGGCAATTAGAACTGCCTTTGAAGGATGGATGAATGGTATTTCTAAACTGGATAATAACAGTGGAACTACAAGTCCAATATCTTATATGGTTGATGCTAATGTTTATCAACTAGGACATGGCGAAACTGCCATTAAAGATTCTGATAATCAAGCCGCTAATGGACCATCTGGTAGAATTACTGGAGAAGGTGGTGAGACATCTGCTGTTTTGAGACAGTATCAGTTCGTTGATATTTGGCCTTCAAATATTTCTGAGATTGCACTATCCTATGAAACTGGAGATACAATTGAAGAATTTACAGTTGAATTCCAAGTTCAATACTGGAGAGCGATAAATGGTATTCCTAAGCCTATAGTCTAGGAAATAAGGTAATATCTGTGCTATACTAAATACTATGAACGGTATAGTCCATAGTATTAATGGCTAAATTATTTGGATTCTCGATTGAGAATAATGAAGAGACCCCGAAGTCGGTGGTATCGCCGGTCCCCATGTCAAAGGAGGACCAAAGCGATTACTATCTGACTTCGGGATTTTTTGGTAACTATGTAGACTTAGAAGGTGTATTTAAGAATGAGTTTCAACTTATTCGTAGATATCGCGAGATGGCATTGCATCCAGAAGTTGATGGTGCAATCGAAGATGTTATACAAGAAACTTTAGTATCAGACACTAATGAAAGTCCAGTAGAAATTGAACTTTCAAAATTAAATGCTAGTGATGGTATCAAGCAGAAAATAAGACAAGAATTTAAACACGTAAAAGATTTACTTGATTTTGATAAAAAAGCACATGAGATTGTGCGTAACTGGTATGTCGATGGTAGATTATATTACCATAAAGTTATAGATTTAAAATCACCACAGGATGGAATACAGGAATTGCGTTATATTGACGCAATGAAAATGCGGTTTGTTCGTCATGCTGTCAAAGAAAATAAGGATCAAGCAACAAGAATTGCAGCTATTCAAGGGAATAAAGAACTGACTAGCATGCAGAGTGCTTTCCCTAAGATAGAAGAATATTTCATATACAGCACTAAGGACACCACTGGTGGGGCATTAAATCCATCCAGTAACTTAACAGACACTAAAGGTGTTCGTTTCGCAAAGGATTCAATTGCTTATTGCACATCAGGCCTTGTAGATAGAAACAAAGGTTCTGTATTATCATACCTTCATAAAGCAATTAAATCACTCAATCAACTTAGAATGATTGAGGACTCTTTGGTTATCTATAGATTATCAAGAGCACCAGAAAGAAGAATTTTCTATATTGATGTAGGTAATCTACCTAAAGTTAAGGCAGAACAATACCTTCGTGATGTTATGATGAGATATCGTAACAAGTTAGTTTATGATGCTGCCACGGGTGAAGTCCGTGATGATAAGAAGTTTATGTCCATGATGGAGGACTTCTGGTTACCTAGAAGAGAGGGTGGACGTGGAACAGAAATCTCAACACTACCAGGAGGACAAAACCTCGGAGAAATCACAGACATTGAGTACTTCAAGAAGAAACTTTATAAGTCACTTAATGTTCCAATCTCAAGAATTGAAGGAGATGGTGGATTTAACCTGGGCAGATCTTCTGAGATATTAAGAGATGAACTTAAGTTTACTAAGTTTGTAGGTAGATTACGTAAGAGATTTAGTAATCTATTCTTAGATTGTTTAAGAACTCAATGCTTACTTAAGAATATTTGTACCCCAGAAGATTGGGATGCAATGTCTGAGAACATTCAGTTTGATTTCTTATATGATAATCACTTCTCTGAACTTAAGGACGGTGAGATTCGGAGAGAAAGATTTGCATTAGCAATGGAAGCCGAACCTTATATTGGTAAGTATTATTCTCAGGATTGGGTTCGTCGTCAAGTTCTTCGTCAGACTGATCAAGATATTCTTGAACAGGATAAGTTAATTGAACAAGAAATTGAAGATGGAGTCATTCAAGATCCAAAAGCAGTTGAAATGGCAGTTGATGGTGTAGGAATGGATCCAGCATTTGGCGAAGCACCAGGTAATGTACCTCAACCAGATTTAGGAACTCCTATTATGGAACCTAATCTTGATGGTGCCAAAGATGGAGGTAGAACTAAGATGCCAAAAGGTGGTGAAATTTGATGGAGCATCATAACTATATAATTACGTATCGAAAGCAAACTGCAGAAGATATAAATAATAATTAGAAAAAAGTTATGACCATTAGTATGGACGATTTAATGGATGCTATTGTGGCGAATCAGTCACCTTCACAGGTGAGTGATGCGATTAAAGATCTTCTTTATTCAAAGACTGCCAATAAAGTAGATGCTTTGAAGCCAGAAATCGCCAATAGTTTATTTGGGAATCAAGTTCCCGAAGTTGAAGATGAAGTTGAAGTAAATGATGCACCTGAAGCAACCACTGAAACAGAGGAAGACGAGTAATGGCGGTACACAATCCAGTTGGTAGTGTAGTAACTTTAACGACTAGTGCTACTAGTGGACAATCTACACAAATAGATCAACAGTCTGATACCTTGAGGATTGTAGCAACTAGTGGTAATAACCACGTTGCAATTGGATCAACTCCAGTTGCAGTTGTCACAGATTACTTGGTTCAAGCATCTGGTGAGTCATTTTTATCTTTAGGTCCGGTACTCTCACAAAGAGTAACGATGGTGACAAAGGGGACTACCACAACTATTAAGTTCCCAGAAGGTGTAAAAGGTTCTCCTTTTGCTGTTGGTGATACTGTATCACTAAGTGGTAAAAGTGGATGGACTTTTGAACATGCACATATAACTGCAATAACTTATCCTTCTTATACAACCGACGATCAGAGAACTACATTAACAGTTTCTTATAATTCAAGTGGATGGAGTGGTACTTGGACTGATGACGATGAAAACGCTTCTGGCGATACAGGAACTCTAAGGAGATCCTTCATGGTTGCCGCTAGAACCGATACTGGTTCTGGCAAAATTTACGTACAACAAGTTCAAATAGCAGGGGAAGCCTGATGAAACTCATACGAGAAGAAATTGAATCTGTAGAATTTCTTGTTGAGCAAAAGAACGGCAAGAAATCTATGTATATTGAGGGTGTTTTCCTTCAAGGAAACATCAAAAATCGTAATGGCAGGATGTATCCCATGGAAACTCTCCGCCGTGAGGTAGGGAGATATAACGAGAATCATATCCAATCAGGACGTGCTCTCGGAGAACTTGGACACCCAGACGGTCCAACTGTGAATCTCGATAGAGTTTCACACAAAATCGTTTCTCTAAAGGAAAGTGGACAAAATTTCATTGGTAAGGCTAAGATCCTTGGCACACCAATGGGTAAGATTGCTGCTTCATTGGTAGAGGAAGGAGTTAAATTAGGAGTTTCTTCAAGAGGAATCGGTTCTCTTAAAGCAACTCGTGAAGGAATTAATGTAGTTGGTGACGATTTCATGCTAGCAACCGCTGCTGATATTGTTGCAGATCCTAGTGCTCCAGATGCTTTTGTTGAAGGTATCATGGAAGGCAAAGATTGGGTATGGGACGGTGGCATCCTCCGCGAGAGGTTTGCAACCAAGACTTACAAACAGATCAACACCTTAGTTGATCAGAAAAAACTTGATGAGAACAAGTTGAATCTCTTTAATGATTTTCTATCAAATCTCTAACTTTTCTAAATAAGTATAGATTACAACGGTAATTCGGAGTCAAATCAAAATGTCAGCTGAAGCAGTAAAAGAAGCAGTAGGAGTGGAATCAAAAACCGCTGTTAACGCTAATGCCAATCCTGGTGATAAGGCAATCCCTAAACTCACAACTGGTGGCACACCTGCTACTTGGGAAGATTTGGGCGGCCCAACTCCAGAAAACTATAAGCCTGATGATGATTCTGCTAAGGTAAAGACACCTGGCGGAACTATCAAGCAAGTATCTGATGTGGTTACTAACCGCAAAGGAAAGGCAAGTGGTTCATCACCAAAAGATCTTAAAGCTGGCGACGAGGTTGAAGTGAAAGACGAACAAGAAGTAGTATCTGAAGATCCTGCAACTGAGACTCCAGTTGTTGAAGAAGAAGTTGTAGAGACTTATGACATGGAAGATGATGTCAATGCTCTATTAGGTGGCGAAGAACTCTCCGAAGAATTCAAAGAGAAAGCAAAGACTATCTTTGAAGCCGCCATCAACTCAAAGGTTTCTGAAATCAAGGCAAAACTTGATGAAGAAAAGTCTACTGCAATCGAAGAAGCAGTAGCAGCACACAAGACCGAGCTTACTGAGCGCACCGATTCTTATCTTGAGTACGTTGCTCAAGAGTGGCTAAACGAGAATCAACTCTCTGTAGAGCACGGACTTAAAACAGAAATGACTGAATCCTTCTTAACTGGGATGAAGTCGCTATTTGAAGATCATTATGTTTCAATCCCTGACGAGAAATATGATGTTGTCTCTACTATGGTAGAGAAATTAGATGAAATGGAGACTAAACTCAACGAGCAGATCGAAGCAAACGTTGCACTGAACAAGAGACTTTCTGAGTCTGCTTCAGATGTAATTCTTGCCGATGTTTCTGAAGGGCTTGCTGCCACACAGAAAGAGAAGCTCGCTACACTTGCTGAAGGTGTAGAGTTTGAAAGTGAAGAATCATACAAAGAGAAGCTAGCAACCCTGAGAGAATCTTATTTCTCTGATAAAAAGGCAGCTCCTCAAACTTCTGGCGCCGATACTCTAATGGAATCCACTGATGGTGAAGTTGCATCTGCTGATGTACCTGCATCTATGGAATCCTATATGAGCTTGCTCGGTAAGATGAAGTAACTGAATTTAATATTATCAAACTAAACACTTTAGGTAACTACTAATGTTCCAATCAGAACATCTGGTAGAAAAGTGGAAGCCCCTTCTAGACCATGATGGAGGTATCGAAGATGCCCATCGTAGAAGCGTAACCGCAGTTCTGCTAGAAAACCAAGAGAAATTCCTCAAAGAGGAACAGGCGTTCAACTCAGGTCAGAACCTGATGGAGAACCCTACCAACGTCAGTAACGCCGCAGGCGCACAGGGTGGATTTGGTACCGCTGGAACCAATGCATTAGGAAATGCTGGTTTCGACCCTGTATTGATAAGCCTCATTCGTCGTTCTATGCCAAACCTAGTCGCTTACGACTTGGCTGGTGTACAACCAATGAGTGGTCCTACTGGACTTATCTTCGCAATGCGCTCACGCTACACAAGCATGAGTGGAACCGAGACATTCTACGATGAAGTAGATACAACGTTCTCTGGACTTGCATCCGACGCAGCTAAGAATACTATTACTCGCGATCACGCTGAAGTGACTGCTGGTATTGGTACTACTATCCAGTCTGGTAGCAACCCTTCAGTTCTTAACCCAACAGCAACCGCTACTAACAGTGACTACACTGTTGGACAGGGTATGCCTACAGGTGACGGCGAGCAATTAGGCGACGGAACTGGCTGGGGCTTCAACGAGATGGCATTCTCAATCGAGAAAGTCACCGTTACTGCGAAGTCACGTGCATTAAAGGCTGAGTACTCACTTGAGCTTGCTCAGGACTTGAAAGCAATCCACGGATTGAATGCTGAGGCAGAACTTGCCAACATTCTTTCTACTGAGATTCTTGCTGAGATTAACCGCGAGGTTATTCGTACCATCTATAAGACTGCCGAGCAAGGCGCTGTACAAAACACAGCAACTGCCGGACTGTTTGACTTAGACGTCGACTCCAACGGCAGATGGTCAGTTGAGAAGTTCAAGGGACTTCTGTTCCAGATTGAGCGCGATGCAAACGCTGTTGCACAGAGAACTCGTCGTGGAAAGGGTAACATTATCCTGACTTCTGCAGACGTTGCTTCTGCACTAACCATGGCTGGTGTACTAGACTACACTCCTGCACTCAACGCTAACCTTAACGTTGATGACACTGGTAATACCTTCGCTGGTACTATCAATGGTAAGTACAAGGTATACATCGACCCATATTCTGCTAACCTAACTGCTGCTAACGCTGCAAATGGTAACCAGTACTATGTTGTCGGTTACAAAGGTTCCTCACCTTACGATGCCGGATTGTTCTATTGCCCATACGTTCCGCTACAAATGGTACGTGCAGTTGGAGAGAACACTTTCCAGCCCAAGATTGGCTTTAAGACTCGTTACGGTATGGTTGCTAACCCATTTGCTGAGGGTAAGACCCGCGGTAGTGGACAACTCAAGGTTAACACCAACCGTTACTACAGAAGAGTCGGTGTTAAGAACCTCATGTAATTTAATATTACATTTTGTTTCAACCAAGTCCTCCTCTTGCAGGAGGACTTTATTTATGCTATCATTCTGGAACGCAGTCTTTATAAAATCTCCACCTCCCTGGAGAAAGATTGCAAAGTAGGTCTATCAGATTTCATTGATTCGGTCTATCTCAACAACAAGAGGTTATTATGCAACATTCATTCAAAACATCTTTAAGCAAAGAGGCTCAATTTATTAAGGAGGAAAGGCATCTTCCTGTTCTTAAACAATTGAATAAAGAATTAGCATCTGAGCATAAGGTAAAATTAGACCCTGAAACTTATAAAGAGTATTATGGTAATAGTAAAGAAGAGAAGGAAAAGAATAAATTAGGCATTGATGCTGATTGTGATATAATTTCTTCAGAAACAGGTAAGATTGTGAAAGAAGCATTTGCAATAGATTATAAAATTCGTTTTAAAGCATATCAACCATTAGATTTTCTTGCAGAAATCATAAGTGTAGATTGGAATAATACTCCTGGTTGGGCAGTAGATCCGAATAAAGAAACTAATGGATATGTTTATATAATTGAACCAATTAAAAAAGCAATATTTGTAATTCATGATGAACTAAAGAATGCACTTGACAGTGGTAAATTTTCTGATATTAAAGAAAAGAAAGCATCTAATAGAGGATATAATACTATCAGCATTCCTATTAGAATTGATAGGTTGAAAAAAGAATGTCCTACTACATTGATCTTTAACTATGAGTAACATACAACTTTATAATGATGATTGTATGAATATACTCCCGTCTCTTGCGGATGGGAGTATTACTTTAACGTTAACTGATATACCTTATGATGAAGTTAATCGTAAGAGTGGTGGACTAAGAAATTTGGACAAGAGTCGTGCAGACATTATTACATTCCCCTTAGATGATTTTATCGATGAAATTGTTAGAGTAACTTCAGGAAGCATTTATATATTTTGTGGTTCTGTTCAAGTGTCGCACATTCGCGATAGACTTATCAGTTATGGATTATCTGTAAGGCATTGTATATGGGAAAAAAGTAATCCTTCACCTATGAATGGACAACATATGTGGTTGTCTAGTATTGAAAATTGCGTTTATGCCAGAAAGAAGGGTGCATATTTTGATATTAGAGAACGGTGCAAATCTGCTGTTTGGAAATGTCCAACAGAAAAATATAAAGGACATCCTACCCCTAAACCAATTGAGTTAATGGAAAGGTTAATTCAAGCAAGTTCTCAATCTGGAGATACTGTATTTGATCCTTGTATGGGTAGTGGTGCTGTTGGTATTGCAGCAAAAAGAACTAGAAGAAATTTTATTGGTGTGGAATTTGATAAAAAATATTATAGTATAACCCAAGATAGGATTGATAAAGCAATAAAGGGAATCGGCGAAAAGAAAGATATATTTAGTTTTACAACAGAAAATTGACATGATAATGAAAGGGTGTTATTCTTAATACAGGTGGAATCAAACTTCATTGATTCTGTCTAACCATCCTATACAAAGGTTATTATCATGCAAGAACTAATTGCACAGACTCCCCTTGGAATTTGCGAAGTTCCAAATAAGGAGTTATTTTTTGGTAGAGCACTGCGAAGGCGCATCTTCCGTTGTGCTTCTTACAAGAATACTATTATTGAGGAAATTGCCAACATTGATACAGGTGGCAAAACTCTTAAAAATAAGGCACGTTCAGGTGGCCTTATTATTGAGAAACTAAAAGAACTAACAGGTGAATTTATAAAAGGTATTAGATATGATGAACCTCTTCCTATTATTGTAAAATGGAAGGGAATTTATTTTCTTATTGATGGGTTTCACCGTGTTTATGTTTTAAAAGATCTAGGTCAAGTTTCATGGGCATTTGATTACTATGAGATTAATGATGGTTATGATATTGAAGATCTTTATGATGAGATTGGATTAGGTGCAAATAATCATCCACCAAGTTCTAAGGCAACCCGAAAGGATTTTTTAACTCGTGCCGTTAAATGGGCTAAGAGAGAAGCAAAAGCAGGTAGAGAAGTCTCTAAAGAAAAACTAATAGAGTGGATTGATGGTATTGAACACTCTTTTACTGATAAAGTAGTGGAGAACATTGCTAATGATGTTATTCATGCAAGACATATTGACAGAACATTTGTTAGTTTTACAGATGAAGCTGCTGCCAAGTATCTAAAAGAAGATGATGGTAAGTATACTTCTGATGGTGAAATTGATGAGCAAGGATTTGCAGGAAGACTTGTTCGTGCTGAAGCAAATGGAACTTATGGACCTAGAAACTTTACGCATATATTAAAAGATGCAAGAGGTTCTAAGAAAAAGAAAGGAAGGAGGACCAAAGTTCATGTTTATATTCCATCAAATAAAGTTAAAAAGGAAGGATCCGATCCTCTTAAAAGTGTAGATGATATAAAGTCAGAACTTAATGACTTCTGGGATTGTGTCAAAGCAATGCACTATAAATTGTTAGATGATGCTGACTACTGTCCTTTTGAGTTTGGTGTAAGACCTACTCAAATTTTGGAAATAGATCCTGATGGTGGGGTAGTTGAACTTTGAAATGATTGAGAGGGTTAACACCCTCTCTTTTTTTGTCTAAATACCATTACGGAGACCTGCGTTCTGCCATGTTCTGCAAAAATAAGATGAGTCTGGAAGACCGTCAAAAATTTAAATTAAAGATGCTTAATCGTTATGAGGATGCATTGGAAGTGAGACTTGCTGGAATAAAAGCAGCAAAAGAAAAACTTGAAGAACAAATGAGTAGGGAAAATGGTGAATAAAAGTTTTTTACAATTTATTGAAGATGCTGCTGAGGAAAGGTTTAAGCGTCTTGAACGTACTCAAGATAATGTGACAAAACATCGTGAAAAGACTAAGCAACGTATTGAAATGTCACGTGAAGCAGCTGCTAATAAACAACGTGAAGAACAAGAGAAGAAAGAGAAAGCGGCAGAACGTGCTGCTATGAGAAAAGAAATTGAAAAAGAAGTTCGGGATGAACTGGGGGCTAACTGATGGCAGTAACACGTAATCCATTTGAAAAGCAAATTGAAAATAGGAATTATCTTTCTCCTGTTGGTTTTAGGTTTAGTTTGGTCAAAGCACCTAAGGTAAGTTTTTTCAGTAATACTGCCCAAATACCTGGAATGACTCTTAATGAAGCAACTCAACCAACTTATCTAAAAGATATTCCAATACCTGGTGATAAGATGGAGTTTCAAGACTTCACTTTAAGATTTTTAGTTGATGAGGATCTTGAAAATTATATGCAGATTCAACGTTGGATGAGAGGACTTGGATATCCTGAAAGTCTTTCAGAATCATATGATATATGGTCAGGTAAAACAGATAACTTGCAAGGAGATCCAAAAGATCCAGATAATACTACTAGTGATGGCACATTATTTGTATTAGATTCTAGTAATAATCCACAATTTATGGTAAAATTTACTGATATGTGGCCAACTGATTTAACTACACTTCAATTTGATGCCACACAAGGAACGGTGGATTATTTTACTGCTGAAGTATCATTTAAATACACCCTCTACGATATCGTTAACAATCAAGGCAGACCACTTTGAATCTTGAAACTTTACAAAGTATGTGGGAGAAAGACTCACAGATTGACGCTGATAACCTTCATACTGAATCATTAAAAGTACCAGCATTACATGCTAAGTACCATGAGATGTTTAATAATTTCTTGTTGCTAAGAAAGAAAGCAGAGCAACAAAGAAAGAATATTAGACATGAGAGATATGAATACTATGCTGGAAAAGCAGATCCAGAAGTATATCAGGAGAATCCCTTTGGAAAAAAGATAAGGGATAAGGATACTATGACCAAATATCTTGATGCAGATTCTAAGTTGATGGATATAAGTCTTAAAATTGACTACTATGAAACTCTCCTAAATTATATTGAGAGCATCCTAAAACAGATAAGCAATAGGACTTATCAGATTAAGAATGCAATCGAGTGGCAGAAATTCATTGCTGGTTATGGTTGATCTTGAGATTGAGAAGAAGAATGAAGTTTTCCTGCGTGTTAAAGCAGAACCTCACATCTATCAGGAACTATCGGATCACTTCACTTTCGAAGTTCCAGGTGCAAAGTTTATGCCTCAGTACCGTAACAAGCACTGGGATGGGAAGATTCGTTTATTCTCAACTGCAACCGGTGAAATCTATGTTGGACTGTTAGATAAGATAACTTCTTTTTGTAAGAATTACGGATACGATTATAAGTTTTTAGATAACAAATATTTTGGTACTCCATTCGAAGTCGATGAAATGATATCGATGGAGGGTGTCAAAGATTATATGACATCTATAAGTCGTCACATTCCACGTGAATACCAGATAGAGGGAGTGTACGACGCTTTAAAACATCAAAGAAGATTATTAGTATCACCAACTGCTTCTGGAAAATCGTTGATGATTTACTCTCTAGTGAGGTACTATACAGATAGAGGGCAAAAAAGTCTTGTAGTTGTCCCAACGACAAGTCTCGTAGAGCAGATGTATAAAGATTTCGAAGACTACGGGTGGGATGCAGAGCTAAACTGTCACAAAATATACGCAGGCCGAGAGAAGGAGACATCATGTCCAGTCACCATTACAACGTGGCAATCTATCTATAAACTTCCTAGGAAGTTCTTTGAAGAATTTAATGTAGTTATAGGTGATGAAGCACATCAATTCAAATCTAAATCATTAGTTAATATTATGACTAAACTCCATACTGCAAAGTATAGGTTTGGTTTTACTGGAACACTTGATGGTACTCAAACTCATAAGTGGGTATTAGAAGGATTGTTTGGTCCAGCATATAAAGTGACTAGGACTAAAGAGTTAATGGAGAAGGGTCAATTAGCAAAACTCGACATTACATGTCTCGTTTTAAAACATCCACCACAAAAGTTTGAAACTTATGAAGATGAAATACAATACTTGATTAATCATGAACAAAGGAATAATTTTCTTAAAAATCTAGCATTAGATCAGAAAGGAAATACCCTTGTTCTTTACAGTAGAGTTGAGTCTCATGGTGAAGTGTTGTATAATTTAATAAATAATTCTAAGTTAGCAAATCGTAAAATATTCTTCATTCATGGTGGAGTTGCTGCTGACGATAGAGAAAATGTTAGGTCTATTACGGAGAATGAATCAAATGCAATCATTGTGGCGTCCTATGGGACTTTTAGCACTGGTATTAACATTAAGCGCTTGCACAACGTTATTTTCGCCAGCCCCTCCAAGTCCAGAGTTAGAAACCTCCAGTCCATCGGTAGAGTCCTAAGGAAGGGAAAAGGCAAAGTAAAGGCTATGCTGTATGATATTGCGGATGACTGTACTCACCAGTCCCGCAAGAATTATACATTAAATCATTTAATAGAACGTATTAAAACTTACAACGAAGAACAATTCAATTATGAGATAGTCTCAATTAAGTTAAAAGGATAATCTATGGAAGACGATTTTTATGCATCATTAAAATTAATATCAGGAGAGGAAGTCTTCGCGAAGGTAGCTGCATGCGATGAAGACGATAGGACATTAATACTTTTACATAATCCTGTTTTAGTACAACAAGTTAGATTACCTGGTGCAAATATAGTTGCTGGATATAAAGTAGAACCTTGGATGAAAACAAATGATGAAGATATGATGGTATTAGATATGAAAAATGTTATGACTATGGTTCAGTGTAATGATATAGAAATGATTACGATACATCAGAAATATGTTGAGGAATCTTCACAAGAAGGAACTAGATCTCGTATAGATAGAAAGATGGGCTACATATCTAGTGTGTCGGATGCTAAAAAGATGCTAGAACACCTCTATAAAAAGGATATTCAAAAAGAAAGCTAATACCTTTCGCTGAACCTCCACAGAGTTATTCTAATGACAATTTGACAACTTGTCAAGCCCTTGGTATAATTATGTTCAGGTGAGAGATATACCTATGGCGATTACTACTATGCCTAGACGCAGAGCCAGGTCAGAACATTATGTTAACAATAAGGAGTTTCTTGCTGCAATTGTTGCATATAAGCAGTCGGTTGCTGAGGCAGCAGAACTTGATAAACCAAAACCAAGGATAACGAATTATCTTGGTGAATGTTTTTTGAAGATAGCCACGCACTTGTCATATAAACCAAATTTTGTTAATTATATGTTTAAGGATGATATGGTATGTGATGGTATTGAGAATTGTGTTCAGTATATTAATAACTTTGATCCTGCTAAGTCCAGTAATCCTTTTGCTTACTTCACTCAGATTATACATTATGCGTTTCTTCGGCGTATCCAACGAGAGAAGCGTCAGTTGGAAGTCAAGAACAAGATTTTAGAACGTTCTGGATATGAACAAGTGATGGTTGATGACAACACACTTGACGGTGGAAATTATTCAGACTATAATAGTATCAAGGATAATATCCACACCAAGTTGCGTTCCGGTTATCAATGAAGGTAGCAGTAATAACTGACCAACATTTTGGTGCAAGAAAGAATTCAAAATTATTCCACGACTTCTTCGGAAAATTCTATGAGGAAGTCTTTTTCCCGTATCTGGATGCTAATGGCATCACCGTTTGTATTGATATGGGTGATACTTTCGATAATCGTACAGGCATTAATTATTCTGCACTCAGGTGGGCTAAAGACAACTATTTCCAACTACTACGCGATAGGGGTATTAGTGTTTACACTGTTGTCGGCAATCACACAGCATATTATAAAAATACTAACAAGGTTAACGCTTGCGAATTATTATTACGAGAGTATGATAATATCCATGTTATCAGTGAATATGAGGAGTTAAATATTGGTGGGTTAGATATAGCATTTGTTCCATGGGTTAATTCAGAGAATAAGGAAGATACATATAAGAAGATTGAGAAATCAAAATGTCGTGTTGTAATGGGACATCTTGAACTCAATGGTTTCTATGCAAATACGCATCATGTAATGGAGCATGGAGAAGATAAAGCAATCTATCAAAAGTTTGAAAAGGTATACTCCGGTCATTATCATACTAGGAATTCTCAAGATAACATTTATTATCTGGGCAATCCATACGAAATCTATTGGAATGATTGTGGAGATACTAGAGGATTTCATATCTTCGATACTGAAACCTTAGAGCATACTCCTGTTAATAATCCATTTAATATTTTTGAGAAGATAGTATTTGATAATGATAACTATCAAACGTTTGATGCACGTCCTTACAAAGATAAGATTGTTAAAGTTATTGTTAAGGATAAAGGTAAAGGTGTTAAGTTTGATAAGTTTATAGATAAGTTATATCAAGCAGGGGTTGCTGAATTGAAGACGATTGATAATATTGATTATGGTACTGGATATGTAATGTATGAAGATCAAGGGCAAGATTCTGAAGATACACTTACGTTATTGAGTAAATATATTGATGAAGTTGAAACACAAGTGGACAAGTCTAGGGTGAAGAATTTGATACAAAATTTATATGAAGAGGCATGTAGAGGAGTATCTTGATGCATTTACTTGCTGTTGCGGGAAAAGAAGATACCGGTGCTTATGCGGTTGAGAATCGTTTCGGTCAGAAGGTGTTATATCTCTTCGTAGAAGAGGATGATGCTGAACGATATGCTATGATGCTTGAAGATAGGGGTTATCCAGAGATGCATGTCATTGAGGTTGATGATCATTCTGCGGTGAATGTTTGTGAACATAATGGTTACAGATATTCTATTATCACAAAAAATGACATTGTAATTCCTCCTGATGAATTAGACTATGATTTGCTTTCAGAAGATTAGATGGAAGAACTTCTTAAGTACTGGTAACAACTGGACAGAAGTTAATCTAACTGAATATGATACTAATATTATTATAGGTACTAATGGTGCTGGTAAGTCAACCATTTTAGATGCTTTGACTTTTTCGTTGTTTAATAAACCATTCAGGAAGATTACTAAACCACAACTCATTAATACTACTAATGAGAAAGATGGTGTAGTTGAAGTTGAGTTTTCAATTAAGGGAAGAGAGTATAAAGTTGTTCGTGGATTGAGACCAAATAAGTTTGAGATATGGATTGATGGAAAGATGCAAGATCAGTTTGCTAATGCATCTGATCAGCAAAAGCATTTTGAGCAGAACATCCTTAAACTTAATTATAAATCATTTACTCAAATTGTTATATTAGGTTCTAGTACATTTGTTCCTTTTATGCAGTTGACTGCTTCTAGTAGAAGGGAAGTCATAGAAGATTTACTTGACATTAAAATCTTCTCTGCTATGAGTGATTTGGTTAAGGGTAAACTTCGTTTACAAAAAGATGAGGTTAGAACCCTTGAATTGAAAAAAGAGAGTCTTCTTGATAAGGTTCAGATGCAAGAAGATTTTATTAAACAAATAGAGAGGACTAGTAAAGATGACATTAAAGAGAAGCAGAGTCAAATTAAGAAGATTGCAAAGGAAGCTAATGAATACATTTCAAAGAATGTTAAGCTTTCCGAAGAACTTGAAACCCTTGATAATAAACTTTTAGGGTTAAGTGATGTTACGAAATCCTTACGAACTTTATCAGATTTGCGTGGTAAGATAAAGCAAAAAGTCAGTGCTGCTGGTAGTGAATATAATTTTTTTAATGATAATGTATCATGCCCTACATGTACACAATCTCTTAAGGAAGAGTTTCGTGTAAATAAAATTGCGGATCTCAATAACTCTATAAACAAGCTCCAATCAGGTCTCGACGAACTAGAGTCCAAAATACAAGAAGAGGAGTTAAGAGAGGTCCGTTTTACTGAGCTCACACAGGAGGTTACTTCACTAACACATGGCATTTCTCAAAACAATACTCGGATTTCAGGTTTACAAAGACAGTCACGCGATTTGGAATCGGAGATTCAAAGAATTACCGATCAACTTGCAAACAGAAATACTGAGCATGAGAAATTAGCAGAGTTTCAACACACCCTAGCAACAACCTACGAGAAGGTTACTGAACAAAAAGAATTGATATCAGAGCATGACTTTGCATTTGGTTTGCTCAAGGATAGTGGGGTTAAGAAGAATATCATTAAGAAGTATCTTCCACTGATTAATCAGCAAGTAAATAGATACCTTCAAATGATGGACTTTTACATTAATTTCACTCTCGATGAGGAGTTTAATGAAAGTATTGAATCTCCAATACATGAAGACTTCTCATATGCAAGTTTCTCTGAAGGAGAAAAGATGCGGATAGATCTCGCGCTACTGTTTACGTGGCGTGAGATTGCTGCTTATAAGAACTCTACCAACACCAATCTCCTTATAATGGATGAGGTGTTTGATAGTTCACTTGATGGATCCGGTAATGAAGACTTCCTTAAGATTATCAGATTTGTCATTAAAGGTGCTAATATATTTGTTATATCCCATAAGGAAGGTATGTTTGATAAATTTGACAATGTGATACGATTTGAGAAAGTCAAGGGATTCTCTCGTATAATGCCAACAAACGGAGTATGAACCATGAATGTTCCCAATTGGCGGCACCATTCCAAGAAGGAAGCAAAGCGCCGTCTTAAACCCCAACAGTTGCGTCAAGCACGTGCCAGACGAAGACAGTTGATAAACCGTCTACTCAACGCTTCCAGAAGCCCTGGGAGCGTTTATAATAGGTGCATATATGAGAACACCCTATGTCGGCTAATTTAGAAGTAAAGGGAACTCTCGCCAAACTTTTGGCAACAGAGGACATTGTGGTTGAGCATCGTCCAGTTGAAACAGCACAGTTCGATGTGGACAATAGAGTTCTGACTCTTCCTATCTGGGATGCAAGTAATAATATTATTGATGTGTTGGTAGCGCATGAGGTAGGACATGCACTTTATACTCCCAATGTAGATCCTGACTGTAAGGCACCTCTGCAGTTCCTGAACATTACTGAAGATGTAAGGGTGGAGAAGTTGATGAAGCGTAAGTATATGGGGATTGCAAAGTCATTCTATCGTGGATATAAAGAACTCAATGAGATGGACTTCTTTGAGTTACAGGATTTGGATACATATAATCTGGCAGATAAAGTCAATCTTCATTTTAAGATTGGTCCATTTTTAAGAATTAAGTTTACCCCTCAAGAACAGGAGATTGTCAATGACATTGAGAAAATTGAAACGTTTGAGGACTCCATCAGAGTTGCAGAGACGTTATATAATTTCTGCAGAACGGAGCATCAAGAAAGTAGTCAAGGAGGACAGGAGCAAGAATGGGTACAGCAAGGTACTTTCGATAGTTCTCAAGAGTCTGGGGATATTGACACTGACAGCAGTGACTTTGATGAGTCTCCCATTCCTAACTTTGGTGGTAGTTCTTCTATGGAAGATAGGAGCAGTGGTGATGTTGATAATGATAGGTTGGTTGATAATGGTCCTACTGTAGAAACTCAAAAGAGTTTGGGTGATAAGTTAAAGCAGATTGCTCAGTCTCCAGTGAGAGAGAATGTTTATATTGAGAAACCTCATATGATTCTTGATGATATTATTGTTAGGAATGAAGAGATAAGTGATACCTGTGAAGAGTTCTGGGATAAAATATACGCAGCACCTCTTGATAAAACTTCATATCTTGATGATATAGACGATGGATTATTACAATATAAGAAGGGTGCTGAAAAGGAGGTTAATTATCTTGTTAAAGAGTTTGAATGTAGAAAGTCTGCAGATGCTTACGCTCGTGCTTCTACTAGTAGGACTGGAGTACTCGACACAGAGAAACTTCATACCTACAAGTTTAACGAAGATATTTTCAAGAGGGTAACTGTTCTTCCAGACGGTAAGAATCATGGACTACTCTTTCTATTGGACTGGAGTGGTTCGATGCATAACTGCTTAGGAGCAACTGTTAAGCAGCTACTCAATCTTGTTTGGTTTTGTAAGAAGGTGAATATTCCATTCAGGGTATATGGATTTACTAATTGTTATTTTGTAGATGTGGATGATTGTTATTATCGTCGCAGAGAAGATTCTCTTATAAAAGAACCTAAGAGAAATGAAGTTTGGATTGATAAAAGTTATCGTCTTCTAGAGTTTTTGAGTAGTGAGGGAAATGTCAAACAGTTTGAACGTCAAGTTAAAAACTTTTGGCGTTTAACTATGGCAATGTCTCGCCAGAACGAATGGTATCTTGATATTCCTCAGAGATTCCATTTGAGTGGTACTCCATTAGATGATACTTTGATTGTTTTACATGAGATTATTCCTCAGTTTAAAAAGAAGTATGGTTTACAAAAAGTTCAAACTATTATTTTAACTGATGGTGAATCTGAACCACTTTCTTATGCTTGTCAAACAGAGAACCCAAGGACACTTGATAGAAAACTTTTTAAGAAGGGTGTAAGACGTCAAGGTGTATTTCTCAGGGATCGTAAGTTGGGTAATACTTATGAAATTAAACAATGGTTAGATGGAACTGGTGTATTAGTTCAGTATCTTCAAGATAGTTTTCCTGATGTTAATTTTATTGGTATTAGACTGACTACTAATGGTGATTTTAATAAGATGTTAAGGTGGTATCAAAATTATGATATTAAGGTTAAGGAGCAATGGATAAGGAATAAATCAGTTTCTTTGGATATTGGTAACTATACTAAGTTCTTTGCTTTATCTGTTAAAGAAATGAATACTGATGTAGAGTTTGATCCACCAGAGGAAGCAACGAAAGCACAAATCAGAAGTGCATTCAAGAAGTCTTTAAATAAATCGAAGTTCAATCGTAAAATTTTATCCGAATTCGTGGAGTTAGTAGCATGAACACATTTCCAAAGTTCACACCTCTAGGTGGTTGTTACAATTATACAAAGTTAAAGAAGGAAGGATTGGTTGAGAATCCTGATGAGAGTGATGAGATAGAATCAGAAAAGGAATTCACTCCTGAAAATGATCCTTATGGAGGTTATTAGGACAGTCAATAAACTGTCCACCACCACTTTTTTATTCACATCTTTACTACTATAATAAAGACATTGAAAGACCTACATTATGTTTACTGCGAATCCACAAATGACTGAGGACAAAATTGTAAATGATTTAAAGGGACTCTTTGGTAAGGAGTTTACTTATGCTGATGTCAAAGGTTATTGTCGTTCTCATGGTGTGTCAGAGTCTACTGTGATGAACAGGATTAGAAAGTATCGTGTTGGTAAAGGAAGGTATAATTTAGAGGTTAAGGTAAAGGAAGTTGTTAAGAGTATTGAGAAAGCATATGAAGCACCTTCTTTCTTTACTTTGATACCAGAGAAGGATGAGAACTTCGTTCCCTTTGGTAACTTTAATACACTGAAGAAGATTATTAAATCTGGTATCTTTTATCCATCATTCATTACTGGACTCTCTGGTAATGGTAAGACAGTAAGTGTAGAACAGGCATGTGCGATTCTAAATAGAGAGTGCGTTAGGGTAAACATAACAATTGAAACCGACGAAGATGACCTTATTGGTGGGTTTCGCCTTGTTAATGGTAACACTGTATGGCATAATGGACCAGTTATCGAAGCACTGGAAAGGGGAGCTGTCCTCCTTCTAGATGAGATTGACTTAGCGTCTAATAAGATTCTATGCTTACAAAGCATCCTAGAAGGGAAGGGCATATTCCTGAAGAAGATTGGTAAGTATGTAAAACCAGCAGCAGGATTTAACATCATTGCGACTGCTAATACTAAAGGCAAAGGTTCCGATGATGGAAGATTCATTGGTACTAATGTTCTTAATGAAGCATTCTTGGAAAGATTTGCATTAACGTTTGAACAGGAGTATCCTTCTACTAAGACTGAAACTAATATTCTTAATAAGTTGTGTGAAGATAAAGAGTTCTGTGCTAGACTTGCTGACTGGGCAGATATTATTCGTAAGACATTCTATGATGGTGGTATTGATGAGGTTATTAGCACTCGTCGTCTTGTTCACATTCTACGTGCTTATTCCATTTTTGGCGATAAGGTAAAGGCAATTCAACTTTGCTTAAATCGTTTCGATGATGAGACTAAGCAGGCATTCCTCGACCTTTATGATAAGGTAGATGCTGAAGTTGACATTCAGCAGGAGGGATGATATGATATGTTCCTGGAGTCTGCTTTATGATGAACTTGATGGTACACTCGATGAGGAGTATCCTATTATGACAAATGACGAAGAACGGGTGAAAGAAAATTGGGGTTATGAGTATACCCCTCTTCCTGATTCAGAAGACCCAAGAAACTATGTGTATGAATCACCTGATGGAGGAGAAACGGTAATGCGCCGTAAGTCTGGTTCTCTTGATAAGGAGGTTATTAAAAAACCAGAACCAAATCTAAAAGGAAGTTCATGTAGGAAGTATGAGGAAGATAAAGGTATCAAAGCCCTTCAAGATTACATTGCCTCAACTTATACTGGACACTACACTTCTAATCAGAATAATACACAGACATTGGATCTTATCCAGTCTGTAGGTGACGCCGAATCTTTCTGTCGGAGCAATGCTATTAAGTATCTTGCTCGTTATGATAAGAAAGGACAGGCAAAGCGTGATATACTGAAGGCAATGCATTACTGCCTACTGTTATATTACTTCAGTGGACACACAAACGATGAAATTACGACCCGTGGTTATGAAACTTTCTGATTCAACTGTGAATCTGCTGAAGAATTTCAGCAACATTAATCAATCTATTTTGTTTAAGCAAGGTAAGTCTCTTCGTACTATTTCAGTTATGAAGAACATCCTTGCAGAAGCTACAATCAATGAGGAGTTGCCAAAGGACTTTGGTATCTATGATTTGAATCAATTTTTGAATGGACTGTCCTTACATAATAATCCTGATTTAGATTTTTCTAATGATGGGTATGTTGTTATTCGTGAGGGTAGATCACGTTCTAAGTATTTCTTTGCAGATCCAAATGTAATTGTTTGTCCACCTGATAAATCAATTGAACTCCCCACTGAGGATGTGTCATTTGAATTGAAGACTGAACAATTAGACAAATTGCTTAAGGCAGCAGGTATCTATCAGTTGCCAGATTTATCTGCTATAGGTGAGGATGGTGTTGTTAAACTTGTTGTTCGTGACAAGAAGAATGAAACTTCTAATGACTTTGCAGTTGTTGTAGGTGAGACAGATGGTAAGTTTGTTCTTAACTTTAAAGTTGAGAATATTAAATTGATTCCTGGTTCTTATGATGTAGTAGTTTCTCAGAAACTTCTATCTAAGTTTACTTGTCGTGAGCATGATTTGACATATTACATTGCCCTAGAACCAGATTCTAGTTATGAAGAGTGATTTTCTATGGGTAGAAAAGTATCGTCCTAAAACTGTTCAAGAGTGCATCCTGCCTGATAGTATCAAAGATACATTTCAGCAGTTCGTGGATAAAGGAGAGATTCCTAATCTCCTTCTTTCTGGACCTGCTGGATGTGGTAAGACTACCATTGCACGTGCCTTATGTGAACAATTAGGTTCTGACTATATCGTCATCAACGGGTCTGATGAGGGTAGGTTCCTGGATACTGTACGTAACCAAGCAAAGAACTTTGCTTCTACTGTCTCATTAGTAGAGACTGGGACTCATAAGGTTATAATTATAGATGAGGCAGATAATACAACACACGATGTACAACTCTTACTTAGAGCCAACATTGAGGCTTTCTACTCCAATTGTAGGTTCATTTTCACCTGCAATTATAAAAATAAAATCATCGAACCACTCCACTCCCGTTGTGCGGTCGTTGAATTTTCAATCAAAGGTAAAGAGAAGCAGGAAATCGCTGCCGAGTTTTTCAAACGACTCGTATCTATCCTGGACACTGAACGGTGCGAAGCTGATAAGAAAGTTCTCGCGGAACTCATCAACAAACACTTCCCAGACTGGAGAAGAGTCTTAAATGAGTGTCAACGGTATAGTGCCAGTGGAACAATTGATTCCTCCATTTTAGCGGAGTTTAGTGATGTCAAGACATCGGATCTCATACGAAAACTCAAGGAGAAGAACTTCACTGAAGTTCGGAAGTGGGTTGTTAGTAACCTTGATAACGATCCTGGGGTTATCCTACGCCGTGTCTATGAATCTCTCACTGATTCAGTGGTTCCCCCTAGTATTCCTGCTGCTGTTCTTATCATTGCCAAGTACCAGTATCAGATTGCTTTCGTGGCTGACCAAGAAATTAACCTCTTGGCTGCGCTCACTGAAATAATGTGTGAATGTGAATTTAAATGACTTATCAAGGAATGAAAAAATCTAAGAAAGAAAAACTTAGAGCTCAAGTCAAATCCAGATGGTACTATATCTTCTGGGGTACTGCTACAGTAACGGTATTCGTTGGGCAAATGTATGTTGGTAACGGATTCCGTAGGATGGCAGAAAGTTTTGATAGGGTATTGGATGCTCCTATAAAAATGAATATAGGTATTCCAAGACTTGATCCATGGGAGGATCACCCTAGTGTTATTAAGTGAAGCAGATGCCATCTATGCTGCCGATAGGTTTATTAATTATTATTCTCGGTTCAACCGCATTGATGATTATCTTAGGCATGTAAAGAAGGATAGAATGGATGCCCGTCCTGGATCACTCTTTGGTGCTGACTCTGAGTTCTTTAATTCATTTAATATACATCCCAATCAGATGGAGTTTGAGATCCATGTGGTTGACACTAATCCCAAAACTACATCCAGATATAACCAATGGTTGTATTCTGAGACACTAAACCTAACTGCTTCTAATGCTATAGAGGAAGCCATACCAGGACGTACTCATAAGTGGATAGTAGAAGAAGTTAATACAAAAAAGGTAGTTGGGGTTGTTAGGTTTGGTTCCCCTACAATTAATAGCAAACCTCGTAATGATTACTTCAACAGGGTCGTACCCCTTAAGGAAATTAATCCTCATTTTGTCATGGGTTTCAACATTGTTCCTACTCAGCCTTTTGGATTCAATTATCTTGGTGGTAAGTTGCTTGCTCTTTTGGCATCATCTTATGAACTAAAGAGTCAGTTCGATCATAAGTATGGAACTGATTTAAAATATTTTGAGACTACTTCTCTTTATGGAACAACCAAGGGAATGTCCATGTATGATGGTTTGAAACCCTTCTTGAGGCATATAGGTGACACTGAGAGTAAGTTTTTACCATTATTCCATGATGATGAATTCCGTGAATTTTTCAATTGGTTCAATGTTAGGAACAATAATGAACGTCTTATTTCTGCAGACAAATCATCTAAGAAGATTAAAATTCAAACTAAGATGATATCAATCATTAAGAATTCTCTGATGTATAATCAGAGTTTAGAGAAGTTGAATGAGTTTAATGCATGTATTAAGCATGCTATGAGTCTGACTGAGAAGAAGAGATATTATCTTGGAGATTTTAGGCATACAGCACAACAAGCGATTGAGTGGTGGAAGAAGAAAGCATCTAAGAGATATGATAAACTTACACGTGAGGGAAGGGTTCGAACTAAACTAGAGATATGGGAACCTGGTGTTGAAATGGAGATCATCCGATGACTGAACTTAAGGATTGGCTTAATTCCATTAATTTTACTAAGGAGGACTTGACTGTTGATGATCCAGATGTTGTTAAGGGTTACGCTCCTTATATTGTTAATAGGTGTCTCAGTGGACATCTTGACACCATACTTTATGCAAATGAAATGAATCTCCACAATCATTTGGATAAGGATATGCAATATCAGTTTTTTCTAAATAGTCTGAGGAAAAGGAAGAGATTCTCACCCTGGCTAAGAAAGGACAAAGTTGAAAACCTTAATATTATTAAAAAATATTATGGTTACTCCAATGAAAAGGCATTACAGGCTTTAAGACTTCTGACAAACGAACAACTGGATTACATTAAAAAGCGACTTGAAACTGGAGGAATGAGATGAGTACGGTGAAGGAACCTGAGGTCAATTGGAATCAGGAATTGATGGTAGAGGTTCAGTTAAATGAACCGGATGATTTTCTAAAAGTCAGAGAAACTCTTACTAGAATTGGTGTAGCTTCACGTAAGGAAAAGAAGTTATATCAATCATGTCATATTCTGCATAAGCAGGGTAGATATTATATTGTTCATTTTAAAGAATTATTTGCATTAGATGGGAAGCATGCTAATCTTACATCTAATGATGTACAGCGACGCAATCGCATTACTCAGTTATTGTCTGATTGGGGACTTGTAGAGGTTGTTAAGGCAGAGTCTATTGCTGACATTGCTCCTCTTAATCAAATTAAAGTACTTTCCTTTAAAGAGAAGGATGAGTGGACTTTAGAAACCAAGTACAACATTGGTAAAAAGAAGGTATCTCCTGAAAAGTAATTGAAAAAATTTATTTTTGACGTTGACGGAACTCTGACTCCTAGTAGACAGAAGATTACTCCAGATTTTATATCATTATTCTCTGAGTTTGTTTCTCAGGAGGATGTTTATCTGGTCACTGGTAGTGATCGTGATAAAACTTTAGAGCAGATTACACCAGAGATATACTATGAGTGTAAGAGAGTATATAATTGCTCTGGTAGTGATGTCTATGAGGGTGATATTAATGTTTATAGGGATGAATGGGAATTACCTGAGAAGGTAGAAAGATTTCTGCAAGATGAATTGGATTTCAGTCAGTTTCCTATTCGTAATGGGAATCATATTGAGAAGAGACCTGGTGGAGTTAATTTTAGTATTTTAGGTAGAGATCCAGATCCTTTTCTTGGTAGAGAAGAGTATATTAAATGGGATAAAATGAATAGTGAAAGACGGTTTATAGCAATTAGGATGATGGATATGTTTCCAGATTTGACTGTCGCATTAGGAGGACAGACTGGTGTTGATATTGGACCTAAGGGTGCTGATAAAAGTCAGATATTAAGAGATTTTACTGCAGATGATGAACTACATTTCTTCGGTGATAGGATGGAACCTGGTGGTAATGATCATTCTTTAGGGGAAGCAGTAAAGAAAATGGGTGGTTATACGTACAATGTGGATGGTTGGAAAGAGACAAGAAGTGTTATAATTAGTTATGTCGCCGAAAGGGACAACACAACACAAACTCGCTCATAGGAGGAGCTACTATCATGGGTAACCTAGTAAGGTATCGGTCGTCTGATCTGCCAGAATTAATGGATAAGATCATGCGGAATAGTATAGGAATCAATGATGATTACCTAGACAGATTTTTTAACGTATCACAAACGTCTAACTATCCCCCTTTTAACCTTATCCAAGTAAACAATGTCGAAAGCAGATTGGAAGTCGCGCTTGCCGGCTTCAAGAAAGATGACATCAAAGTCTATACGGAGTATGGAAAATTATTTGTGGAAGGCAAGCAAGAGGACAAGGAAACAGATGGAGAATTTGTCCACAAAGGATTGGCCCAACGTTCCTTTGAACGACAGTGGACGCTCGCCGAGGATACAGAGGTACGATCCGTCAGCTTTAGAGACGGACTCCTCACCGTGGAACTGGGAAAGATAGTTCCAGAGCATCATTCTCGTAAGGACTTTATTTAATACATAGGAGGGGTTGCATCCCCTCCTTTTTTATGTTACAATATTTTTATGACTATTAAACTCGCACTATTAAAATCCGGTGAGGATGTCATTGCTGATTGGCATGAATTAATTGCTGGAGATGAGGATACCGTAGCAGCATATCTTGCAAAGGATCCTTATGTTGTTAAGCTTAATAAAGCTGACATTCCTAATGACAAAACACCAGCAAAGGTAGGCATTACCTTTTTCCCTTGGATGCCTTTATCTAAGGAGACGGATATACCAATTAATCCTGATTGGGTTGTTACTTTGGTAGATCCTGTTGATCAAGTAAAAGAATCTTATGAGGACAAGGTAAATGGCAACAAAGAAGGACGCGAAGGTGGTAGTTCTGACAACGGGGACGAAACTGATAGCGACAGTTGAAGAAGTAACAACAGAATTGGGTGAACCAGATTGTAAATTGATTGAACCGTATCAAATTACGGAACATGATACCCTTGAACCATGGTTACTTAATATAACAAATCAGAACGAAGTGATGATATCTTCTGATAAAATACTAACGTTGGTCGAACCCAAAACTACACTACTAGCAAAATACGAAGACGTATTTGATTGATGCGCTTTTATACAAATGTCCAACTTGTTGGAAACCAATTCCTGGTTCGTGGATACGATAATGGGAAGAGGTTTAATGATAGGGAGGAATGGCGTCCTACATTATTTGTTGATTCTAAAAAGAAGTCCAAGTATCAGACATTAGATGGGAAGTATGTAGAACCTATCCAACCAGGATATGTACGTGATTGTCGTGAGTTCTATAAGAAGTATCAGGATGTAGAAGGGTTTAATATTTACGGTAATGAAAGATATATCTATCAGTATATTTCTGAGAAGTATCCTCAGGATGAGATTAAGTTTGACATATCAAAAATACAATTAGTTACTCTGGATATTGAGACGACATCTGAACAGGGATTCCCTGATGTGTTGGATTGTATTGAAGAGGTACTTTGTATTTCATTACAGGACTATAGTACCAAGAAGATTATTACTTGGGGTGTAGGATCGTATCAAATTAAGCAGGACAATCATAGTTACATTACTTGTAAGGATGAGTTTGAATTGCTCAATAAATTTATTGAGTGGTGGATGCAATATACTCCAGAAGTTATTACTGGATGGAACGTACAACTATTTGACATACCATATATTGCAGGACGTTTGAAGCGTGTCCTAGGTGAGAAGTTGATGAAGCGTTTGTCACCCTGGGGATTGGTGACAGAAGGAGAAGTTTATATCAAAGGTAGAAGACATGTGCAAATGGACATAGGAGGTGTTACACAATTAGATTATCTTGACTTGTATAAGAAGTTCACTTATACTAATAGAGAATCCTATCGTCTTGATTACATTGCTGAGGTTGAGTTAGGCCAAAAGAAACTAGACCACTCTGAATTTGATACATTTAAAGAGTTCTACAGTGGGAACTGGCAGAAGTTTGTTGAGTATAACGTGGTGGACGTTGAACTTGTTGACCGTTTGGAAGACAAGATGAAACTCATCGAACTTGCCTTAACTATGGCATATGACGCAAAGGTGAATTTCACTGATGTGTTTTATCAAGTTCGAACTTGGGATTCTATCATTTATAACTATCTAAAGCGTAGGAACATAGTCATTCCTCCACGCAAGAGTGTTGATAAAACAGACAAATATGCAGGTGCTTATGTCAAGGAACCGAAACCAGGAAGCTATGATTGGGTTGTTAGTTTTGACCTCAATAGTCTCTATCCTCATCTTATTATGCAGTATAATATCTCCCCAGAAACACTCAGGGAGACTAGACATCCCAGCGCAAGCGTTGCGAGGTTATTAAACAAAGAGGTAGATATTGATGGTAAGTATGCTGTTGCTGCTAATGGAGCACAGTATGATAAGAGTAGGAAGGGATTCCTACCAGAGTTAATGGATAAGATTTATAATGAAAGAGTCATCTTTAAGAAACGAATGCTCCAGGCCAAACAGGAGTATGAGAAGACGCCTAGTAAGAAGTTGGAAAAGGAAATCGCTAGATGTAACAACATTCAAATGGCGAAGAAGATACAACTTAATAGTGCTTATGGCGCTATCGGCAATAACTATTTCAGGTATTATAAGTTAGAGAATGCTGAAGCAATAACCTTGTCAGGTCAGTTTTCTATCAGATGGATAGAGAACAAGATGAATGAGTATCTAAATAGATTGCTTAAGACTGATAGTAAAGATTATGTCATCGCTTCTGACACTGATTCCATATATCTCAATCTGGGACATCTTGTTCAGACTATCTATGGTCAAGACAAGGATGTTGATAAGACAAAAATTGTTAATTTTCTGGATAAAGCGTGTCAGGAGCAACTGGAACCGTTCATTGAAAAGTCGTATGCTGAACTTGCGTCTTATGTGAATGCCTATGAGCAGAAGATGTTCATGAAGCGAGAGAATATCGCTGATCGTGGCATCTGGACTGCTAAAAAAAGATACATCCTCAACGTGTGGGATAGTGAAGGTGTTCGTTATGAAAATCCCAAGTTAAAGGTGATGGGTATTGAAGCGGTTAAGTCTTCTACTCCTGCTCCTTGTCGTCAAATGTTAAAGGATGCATTTAATAAGATAATGACTGGAACTGAAGATGATGTCATCGAGTTTATTGATGATTGTCGTCAGAAGTTTAGGGCAATGCCACCTGAAGATATTGCTTTTCCACGATCAGTTTCTGAAGTGGATAAGTATAAGGCGTCCTCAACCATCTATGCAAAGGGGACGCCTATACATTGTCGTGGCGCATTATTATACAATCATTATGTTAAACAGAATAAGATGGATCATAAGTATTCACTTATTCAGAACGGTGAGAAGATTAAGTTCTGTTATCTTGCTAAACCTAACCCAATCCATGAAAATGTGATATCATTTATCCAGGATTTTCCCAAGGAATTGGGACTGGACAAATACATTGATTATGATATACAATTCAATAAGTCATTCTTGGAACCTCTTAAGATCATTCTGGACTCTATTGGGTGGAGTGCAGAGAAAACTGTCAACCTCGAATCATTTTTTTCCTGAAATGGAATTACCTATTAACGACGCTGATTTATCAACAATAGTTAAGGCTCTTGCCTTAGGTGGAGATGCTAGACTTTATCATCTTCTAAAGGAGGTTAAAGAAGTTAGGGATGCTAATCCTGATGGTCCTTATAAGAAAACTTTACGTGAAGAAAGAGGAATCACTATCTGATGTTTTTTAAAAAAGTGAGTTTGGTTACTGGTGGGTTTGACCCAATCCACAGTGGACATATATCATACTTTGAGAGAGCAAAGGATCTCTCCAACTATCTTGTAGTAGGCATCAATACTAACGAGTGGTTGACTAGAAAGAAAGGACAATATTTTCTACCATGGATAGAACGGGCGGAGATCATCCGTCACCTTGATATGGTAGATGCTGTCATTTCTTGGGATGATTCTGATGATTCTGCCCTCGGTGCTATTGCTAAATGTTTAGAAATTTCTGAAAAGGTTGTTTTCTGTAACGGAGGTGATAGGACTAAAACCAATATACCAGAAGCACAAGGTTATGCTGATGATCCTAGAGTTGAGTTTAACTATGGTATTGGTGGAGAAGATAAAATGAATAGTAGTTCTTGGATTCTTAATAACTACTTTGATCGTCAGCGTAAACTTTTAGGTATTTGATATGGATTTCCTTAAATCAATTGTAAAGGAGATTGACAATGAGTATGCTGGAATCGTTTCTGATGGTGTTGCAGCTGGCGACTGTGATTCTTTTATCGATACTGGTTGTTACATCTTTAATGCACTGGTATCAGGTTCGATACGTGGAGGAATCCCTGCGAACAAGATTACGGCCCTTGCGGGCGAGTCAAGCACGGGTAAGACTTTCTTTGTTCTTAGCGTTGTGCGCTCTTTCTTGGGTAATAATCCTGAAGGTGGTGTTATCTATTTTGAATCTGAGTCAGCACTTACTAAGCAGATGATTGAGGAGAGAGGTATTGATTCCTCTCGAATGGTTATTGTTCCTGTTACTACGGTACAGGAGTTCAGAGAACAAAGTATAAAGATCCTAGATAAGTTAGGGGATGAAGATAATCGTCCACCTATGATGTTCGTTCTTGACTCCTTAGGGATGTTGAGTACGACTAAAGAAATTGAAGATGCTTCTGCTGGCAAGGAGACACGTGATATGACACGTGCTCAAGTTGTTAAGAGCATTTTCAGGATCTTGACATTAAAGCTTGGTAAGCTTAAAATACCAATGATCGTTACTAATCACACCTACGATGTTGTCGGAGCTTACATACCAACTAAGGAAATGGGCGGAGGATCGGGACTTAAATATGCAGCGAGTTCGATCATTTATCTTGGAAAGAAAAAGGATAAGGATGGAAAAGAAGTCATCGGAAATATTATCAAAGCGGAGACTCATAAATCAAGGTTAAGTAAGGAGGGTAAGAAAGTTGAAGTACGACTCTCGTTTGACAGGGGGCTGGACCCCTATTACGGACTACTCTCACTTGGAGAAAAATACGAAGTATTTAAACGAGTTGGAAACCGAATTGAGACGTCAGAAGGGAAGGTTTATCCTAAGACTATTCTCGAAAATCCTGAAAAGTATTTTACGCCAGAAATAATGCAGGCTCTTGATGAGTGTGCAAAGAAGGAATTTGGTTATGGTACATAATTATCAGGTATTACCAGATGAACTCTGTGATGCTTTGGTAGAATTATTTGAAAGTGATGCTCAACATCATGAACGTGTGGACAACCAATCCAAACCAACATTCACACAGTTGAATTTAAACCAGCATCATGCTAAAATAATTCCAACTCTTTCGCAATATGCGATTGGTGTTATCAATCTCTATAAACAAGATGTTCTAGCAGCAAAGTATCTTCCTCCTTCTCGTTATTTTGAGGAGTTTAGGATTAAGAAATACGATGTTGGTGGAACAGATCGTTTTGATGAGCATGTTGATGTTGCTGATTATGCATCTGCTAGGCGTTGCGTTGCTTTGCTATTTTATTTGAACTCTGTTCCTGTTGGAGGACAAACTATATTTCCACTTCATGGAAAAGTTTTTAGACCAACTCAGGGATATGTTACTATCTTTCCACCTACTTGGGAATATCCTCATGAAGGTGAAGCACCTATTAGTAACACCAAGTATATTATGAGTACTTACCTTCACTATGGATAATGTTGAACTACTGGTTCTGCGAAGTCTTCTTCACAATGAGGATTATGCTAGAAAGGTAGTACCTTTTATACAAGGAGATTACTTTGAGCAACCTTCTCAGAAGATTGTCTTTGAGGAGGTGTCTAGTTTTATTACTGAGTATGATGAACTTCCTACCAAGGAAGCATTGTATATTGAAGTAGAAAAGCGTAATGATGTTAATGAGGAAATTTATAAGCAGGTAACAGAACTTATAGGAGTATTGGATGATTCTCCTTCTGATGAAGATTGGTTGTTAAACACCAGTGAGAAGTGGTGTAGAGACCGTGCCATTTATTTGGCATTAATGGAATCTATACAACTTGCAGATGGTAAAGATGATAAGAAAGGAAGAGATGCTATACCTAGTATTCTTTCAGATGCACTTGCTGTATCTTTTGATAACAATATTGGACACGACTATCTAAAAGATTATGAGGAAAGGTACGAGAGCTATCATCGCAAGGAGGATAAAATACCATTTGACTTGGAGTATTTCAACAAGATTACAAAAGGTGGTATTCCTAACAAGACTCTTAACATCGCTCTTGCTGGTACGGGTGTTGGAAAGTCTTTGTTCATGTGTCATATGGCTAGCTCCTGTCTCTCTGCCGGACGTAATGTATTGTACATTACCCTTGAAATGGCAGAGGAGAAAATTGCAGAACGTATTGATGCGAACCTTTTGAATGTAAATATTCAGGAGATAACTGATTTACCCAAACCAATGTTTGAGAGTAAGGTTACTTCTCTTGCTAAGAAGACACAAGGTACTTTGATTATTAAGGAGTATCCAACTGCTTCAGCACACTCAGGACATTTCAAAGCGTTACTAAATGAACTTGCTTTGAAAAAATCCTTTAGGCCTGATATAATATTCATAGACTATCTTAACATCTGTGCAAGTTCACGCTACCGTGGAAACACATCTGTCAACTCTTACTCGTATATCAAAGCGATTGCTGAAGAACTTCGTGGACTTGCCGTGGAAGCGAATGTTCCGATTGTTAGTGCGACACAGACGACCCGTAGCGGGTTTGCTTCTTCTGATGTGGATCTTACCGACACCTCAGAGTCTTTTGGTTTGCCTGCTACTGCTGATCTTATGTTTGCCCTCATCAGCACTGAAGAACTTGAGGGACTAGGACAAATATTAGTAAAGCAATTGAAGAATAGATATAATGATCCCACTATTAATAAGAGATTTATTGTTGGTGTGGATAGAGCAAAGATGAGATTATATGACGTAGAGCAAAGAGCACAGGCAGATGTACTTGACAGTGGGCAAGAAGAAGAGTATGATGAGTTAGCAGCAAAAGCTTTTAAGGACAAAAAGTTCAACGACTTCAAATTCTAATGACTGATCCCTATCCAGCACTTGGTAGTAACTACCGCGAACCAATTGAAACTTACACAACTAATAGAGGACTTACTCTTACTGCTGAAGAAGTGGTAGCATTGAGAGATCTTTTATCTCATGTTCCAGATCCTAGTAATGAAATAGTTTCCTTGTATGATAAAGTAAAAGTATTATGACTAAGAAACAGTTTAAAACAACAGATAAGAAAGGAAGAGAATCAACTTGGGAGTGGGAAGAAACTCCTGAAGTTGTTGCAGCATTAGAAAAACTACGTGCAACTGAACGTTTACACCAGGACATTAGAGATGGCAAAAGTTGATCCAAAGAAGTATCTTGATTTTGTTAATCAAGTAACAAGTGATGAATCAAAAGATGGTGTTGCATTTGTAAATCGTCTTCGTGATTTGGAGGGTGATGATTGTGAGATACATCGTCTTCTAACTGCTGCTGTGGGATTATCTGCAGAGAGTGGTGAATTTATGGAGATTGTTAAGAAGATTATTTTTCAAGGTAAACCATATAATGATGATAATGTTTTTCATATGAAGAGAGAGTTGGGTGATATTATGTGGTATCTTGCTCAGGCATGTATGGCACTTGATACTGATTTAAATGAGTTGATGGATATGAATGTTGAGAAGTTGAGTGCTCGTTATCCTGCAGGAACATTTGATGTTCACTATTCGGAGAATAGGGTAGATGGTGATGTATAGTATTAGATTCAATTCAGAGTTAATACATGAGTGTCTTCCAAAAGAAGAGTGTGAGAGGTTGTTAGATAAGTATAAGGAAAGATATGAAAGTGGCACAGTAGAATGGCCACTTGAATATCAGAATATGAAGATTGAAGAATTTTCTGGTAAATTTATTTTGGTTGATGAGAAAGAAGTAAATAAAGTTCAAAAGGATTATGATGAGTCATTAAACAGAAAGGAGGAATATCTATGAACAAGTTTCTTTGGAAAGTGTGGTATAAGATGAAGTATTTTTGGGATTGGGGAATGGGTGGAGCAACTGATGCAGTAACTCATCCTTATAAAGATAATGAACCACCAAAGATAGGAACAACTCCTTATACTGGTGACACTCACGATAAAGGAGATTAATTTTGGATTATAAATCTTCGGGTGTGGATATAGAAGCAGGAAATGCTTTTGTAGAAAGACTCAAAGAACAAGCACCTAGTATTGGTGGTTTTGGTGGTATGTTTAGAGTACCTACTGGATATGAGAAACCTGTATTGGTTTCTGGTGCTGATGGTGTAGGTACTAAGATTAATATTGCACGTGTTTTTAATGACTATACAACTATAGGTGAAGACCTAGTTGCAATGTGTGTCAATGATGTAATTTGTTCTGGTGCTAAACCATTATATTTCCTCGATTATATTTCTTGTGAGAAGTTAGATTCTAGATTAGATGATATAATGTATGGTATAGGTATAGGTTGTACTAAAGCAGGTATAGAACTTGTAGGTGGTGAGACTGCTGAACATGGTAGGTTTGCTAAAGATATTGATCTTGCTGGATTTTGTACTGGTATTGTAGAAGAGAATGAAATATTAGATGGTAGATTGATAGAGAAAGGTGATAAAGTTATTGGATTTCCTAGCAGTGGATTGCATAGTAATGGATATAGTTTGATTAATGATATGTTGTTGAGACATAAGATTTTTTATAAGGAAACACCTGAACTTCTTACTCCAACTACCATCTATGCTTCTATGATTGAGAAGTTAAAGGAAGAGATTCCTATTCTTGGTATGGCACATATTACTGGTGGTGGTATCCTGGAGAATGTTTCAAGGTGTTTACCAAAAGGATTATCTGTACATATTGATTGGAACTCCTGGACTATGCCAGAGATATTTCATAAGATAATGCTTGCTGGTGAGGTACCAGAAGAGGAAATGAAGAGAGTATTTAATCTTGGTATTGGATTCTGTATAGTAGTTCCACCTGATATTGAACTTGAAGAGGGGTATGAAATAGGAACAGTTCAATAAATACTTAGAAAGTATTTGAGAGATGGCAAAAATAGATCCACATGAGATGTATACCGCTGCTCTTTTGGTGAGGGGTGAAAAGATAGATGTCCAACAGTTAAACACAGATGCTAGAAAAAATTCTAAAGCATTGGTTGAGAAACTAGCTGATGCAGCTATGCATGTTAATGGTGGAACAGGATCTAAAGGATTTTTTAGTGAGGTTGATGATACAAAAATACCAAAGTTTAAGGATTTAGCAAAAGCAATATCAGTTTCCAATTATGCTTTAGATCAACTTCCAAGTAATGCAAAAATAAAGAAGGTTTGGCAGACAGGAGGAACATGGGCTTCAGAGATAAGAAGATTTAATCCAGACACAGGAACTATAAAAAATTATAACTCCTCAGATGTGGTACTTGAGATAGAAACTCTTGGTAAGAATGAGGCTACACATTTTTGGGGACTTTCTTTAAAGAAAAGAGGTATTAAGGATGCAGAACCTACTTTATTAAACAAACCAGTTGTTGGTAATGTTGGATTTATGATAGGTAGGTTTACTCCAGCACAGGTTACGAAGATTAATAATAATAAAGATTTATTTTTTAGAAAGGTTTTGAATATTGTTACTGGCGGAACATATAAGAAGCAAGATATAACTAAGATGACATTGGCTCAGGTATTAAAAGCATGCGATGAGATATTTCATGGTAAGAGAGCGTTTAAGAATAAGATGTTAACTGGTAGTGGAGAGTTTAAAGGTAATAAAAATATCTATTTTGAAGCAATGAATGATGCGTTTTTGGGTTATGTTAATAATCCAAAGAATACTAAACCATTCTTTGAGGAGTTTTTTGATTTAATCTTTAAAATTAACTTAGATGCTTATATTAATGACAGCGCATTTCATTTTAGTTTAATAACTGGTGTTGGAGATTATTCAATCACTCAAGATAAACTTGAAATAGAACCTGCTAGTGAGAAAGAGGGAAGATTGGTATCTGAAATACTTAGAAATATGTTTAAGGATCCTGATGTAACATCATTTGAACTAAAGAAGCAGGAAGGTGCTAAAAAATTACATGCATGGGAACCAGGTGCTAAGGCTGCTAAGTTATTTTATGAAATGGTTATAGGACATTCACCCAATGATATTAGTATAGTTGACTTAGAAGTTAGATTTAAGGGACATTTAACTACCGAACCACAGTTTCAAGTGTTTGTTAATAGGGTTAGGCAGAATGGATTTGCTAAACACTATGCAAAAATAGCGAAGACACAGGCATTAGGTGAGACAAGGTGGGAATGATAAACGCTAAATAAAGTTACGGTAAGACATAATAATGAAGTCTTTTCTACAGTTTATAACTGAAGCACCTCGAACCTCCCGAGCCGTTGAGCAAGCCCGACGACTTGGGTTTGTTAGCGATGGGCATGGAAACTGGTATGATAGAGAAGGTAATTATCGTGGACATACTGAGAAAGGTGAATTAGTTCTTTCTCAAAAGAGAGGTCCTAAGAAGGTAGAAGATCCAAGACAGAAACCTGCTGGACATGAACCTTCTGCTCCAGAAAGATCACCTAAACCTGTACAAGGTGGTCAGACTGGTACACCTACTCCACCAGAAGAAGAGGGTGGAGATAAAAAAAATAAAGGAACGGCAACGATTGCCTTTGGTCGTTTCAACCCTCCCCATGCTGGACACGGGCAACTTATTAGTGTTGCTAAGAGTAATAGTGAGAAGGGAGATTTCAAAATATATCCATCACGTAAGTCTGGGGATAAGAAAAATCCTTTAGAAGCAGATGAAAAGATATCTATCATGCGTCAGATGTTTTCTGATGACGGAGAGAAGATTGTTAATGATGGAGATATGAAGACTATATTTGATGTATTAAAGAAGACTTATGAAGACGGATACAGTAGTGTCAACATCGTGGCTGGTGGTCAGCGAGTCGCAGAGTTCGATCAACTCGCCAAAAAATACAATGGTGAACTCTATGACTTTGAGGACATTAACGTTATTTCAGCAGGGGACAGGGATCCCGATGCTGAGGGCATCGAGGGAATCAGTGCCTCTAAGATGAGAGCAGCAGTGAAGGATGATGATTTTGAATCCTTCATGCAGAACTTGGAGAAGCAAGAGAAGGGAAAGAAAGTTAAGATTGTTGATGATGAAGTAGGTAAGAGTATCTTTAATGCTGTTAAGAAATCATTAGGTAAGAAGGCAGTTAAGGAAAGTCTTTGGCAGATTGCACCTAAACTTGATTGGCAAGGATTACGTGAGAACTTCTTTTTGAAAAAGATTTTTAATGTTGGTGATTTAATTGAGAATGATAATACAGGATTAAGAGGACGTATTGTTCGTCGTGGTACTAATTACTTGATTAGTGTTACTGAAGCAGGTATGATGTTCAAGTCTTGGATAGGTGATGTAGCAGAAGCTTATACTGAAGTTAAGATGGATCGTAGGATTAGAGATAAGGAAGGACATCCTAATAATTTAATAGGAACTGTTGGGCATTTAAAGAACGTAGAAGAGAAAACTCCTGGTGCTACTGTACGAACATTTAAGAATTTCCTAAATAAGTATAGAAAAAAGTAGTACTTTGATACCATGACGGACTTTTATAAGCAGAAGAAGGCTCTTGATGAGTTGAGTAGCATCTATTTTAAACTCGATGAGATCTCTGCTGACACTGCTCTGGCAGCATCAAAGGAAGCAGATAAGAAGCGTGGTCAACTTGCAGCTGCTGGTGATAATGAGGGTGCTGCTAAGAAAGCAAAGCAAGCATCAACTCTTTATAAGAAGCAAGCAGATAAGAGATTGAATAGAGAGTCTATTTCTAATTGGAGAGATGATCTTCGTGAGGTTATTTCTGACAGAGAATATTCACAGTCACCTAAACCTGACTCTGGGACTGTTGTAAAAGAAAAGAATGTTAAGAATAAGGTTGTAATTGATCCAGAAGTAAAACTGGAAGCCGTAGAGAAGGCAGTTGGTGGTAAAGTTATTAGTGTTGAAGAGGGTATGACAACTGCTGCTCTGGAAGATAACTGTCCTGAGTGTGGTGAACCTCGTCATGAAGGTGAGTGTGTATCAGAAGAGTCTGAGAAACCTACTGTAGAAGAATCAATCCTTTGGGATAGAATTGCCGTAGATCTTACCAGGTTAGGTGAGATGTATGGTTGTAAGTTTAAGGTAGAAGGTTATCAGCGTAACCCAGAAAAAGGTGAAGAGGAAGAGCGTAAAGCAGAGAAGCGTCGGAGAGAGTCTGGACGTATGCCACCAAGAGGTGACAAGCGTAGAGAAGACTTTGAAAGATGGTACGCTGCTAACGTAAGATGAAGAAGGCAACTGCTAAGTCACTAGCAAAGACAGCAGTGTTGGATGCTAGTGATAACCCTGACGACCAAGATGAAGCCCGCAAAAGGAGAGTAAAAATGGACTTTGCAAGTTGGAGAAAACAAACTAAGTCTGGTAAGACTACTCACCAAGAAGAGGTGGGTATCTCTTCTGCTGCTGCAATGGAAAAGGCAAGAAAGGAAGCAGAACTAAAAGCAAAGGAAGAAGCAGCAGTTAAGAAAAAGAAAGTTGAAGAATCAAAGAAGAGTTGTCCTGAGGGTCAGTATTATTGTTTTGATGAGAAGGAATGTAGACCAATTCCTAAAGGTCATAAAGTAAGAGAAGATGGTGAATTGGTAAAAGAAGCAAAGGTTGATCAAGGATTAGATGATGAAGCAAAAGAAGATGCAAGGAACTACCGTAAGTTTGGAACCAAGCATAATCAAGCAGGGACTGCTAGATTTAGAAGAGCACTTCATCGTTCAAGACGTGGTGACAAAAAGGTAAAAGGTGCTAAAGAGGTTCAAGTTGAAGCTAAGGTAGACACTGGTAAGTCTGCTGACGAAAAAGCAATTGCACGGAATCAAAGGAATACTCCTCCAGGTGCAGATAAGACTATAGATCTTAAGACTTTTATTACAAGGAAACCAGGTGAATCTCTTGAGTCTGCTAGACGGAGAGTTCGTCAAGGACAACATGCTGCAAGGCGTGGTGTGAAAGAAGAAGTTGAACTTCAAGAAAGACCTCTTGATACCTTTGAGAAAGCTGAGAAGGAAAGAGTTGTAAAGGGTATGAAGAAGGATACCGCAGGATTTAAGGAGAGATATGGTAAAGACTGGAAGAATGTAATGTATGCTACTGCTACTAAGAAAGCAAAGGAAGCATATGCTTATGAGGAAGTGGAATTAAGTGAACAGTGGGTAGATTCTGCTATAGATATTTCTACAGATTACTTTTTTTATGAAGGATTAAATTCTGAGGGTGTAGAATTAGTCATTGAGGAAGTTGGACTTGATGATTTTGTTGAGTTTGTTCTTGATCCTATTGAAGAACTCAATGAGGAAAGGCCTGCAAGGAAGGCAAAGGTAAGCGCACCATCTTATGAGAAGGTGAAGGCTGCTGTTGACAAGGCAGACAAGGCAAAGAAAGAATCAGGTAAAGGAGAGTACGCTAAGTCTTATGCCAAGAGATCTGGTGAGACTGAAGATAGCACTAACTATGATGACAAGGCACCTGTTAAGAAACCACCTGCTAAGAAACCACCTGCTAAGAAAGTAACAGTTAGAAAAGTTACTCCTACTAAGAAGGCTGCTACTAAAAAGAAAGTTACTGCTAGTGTAGCAAAGGCAAAGACAAAGCAACCATTAAAACCAACATCCAAGAAAGGTATTCGTGGTGCTATTGAAAGAGGTGTTGCTCGCCATAAGGCAGCAGTAGGAAAGGCTAAGAAAGAAGTTGGAAAGGTTGTTAAGACTGCTAAAGCAACTGCCAAGCAACATTCTCAGCATCGTAAGGACTTTGTTAAGGGTATTACACCTACTTCAAAGGAAAAGAAAATTGCTAAGGGTGTGGGTAAAGTAGTTAAGAAAGCACTAACAAGAGAAGAACTTGAACTTCTTGAAGCTAGAGACAGAGCATTTGATAATGTTGTTGCTAAACTTAGAGCACAGCATGGTAAGGATTCTGTTATCACAAAAGATAATCCACTTAAACCACCTACTGAAGCACAGAAGAAAGCATATGCTGCACACAAAGCAAAGATTGCCAAGCAGGATACTAGGGATGACCTAGAAAAATCCTCACAAGGTAGGTATTCTAGAAAGTATTCTAATGTTGGTTCTGATTAATGGCATTTGAAATAGATAAGACTGCTCATAAGGCAGTACAAAAGAAAGCAAAAATTCGTAACCTTGCTAAGGGTAATACCAATCCTAATGAGAAGGCTGCTGCTGAGAAGAAAGCAGGTGGTCCTAAACTAGCATTTGAAGGGTGGAAGGAGAGAGCATTTGATGCTATTAAGAGAGTAGTTAAGAAGAAGGAAGAGAAGAAACCTGAGAAGGCAACGGACGCTGGTGCCAGAGCAAGAAGAAGATTAAAAGATAAAGAACATAATAAGTATGTAAACTTCTTACATGCCGACGACTAAATAGAGTCACTTATAAGAAAGTGAATGACTGATTTATCGTTAGATGCCTCGCAAGAGACACGCATTACTGTTATGCAATTAAAAATAGAACGTCTCGAAGAAAAGCAAGAAGAACTTCGTGAGAGACTTAAGGTTGTTGAGAAATGGGTAATCGGGGCTGCCGCAGTGTTGGCAGCTGCCACTACTGTCATAGGTTTTGCTACTAATATCTCGAAAGCCTACCTTTAATAAATATCTCTAGGAATAGAAATTTACAGGGAAAAGAAAATGCCATTATGGGGTACAACGGCAGCGTCTGCTGATAACAAACCAAAATTCCTTGTTGATGATGAGGATTCTGATTACAATAGAGAGAATTCTTATGCAACTGATAGTGGTTGGGTGATGAGAGCAGGAACTGCTGCTAGCGGAAACGACAATGCGGATGCACAACCAGAAGTATTAGCTTGTATTGGAGAGTTGGCTGATACAATTTCAGGCGCAACAATCACTGATGCAAGATGGATTGTTGGTGATACTGCTACCACAGACATGACTGCTGTTGAAGGTACTGGAGTTCTAGAACTTGAAATCACATGGGATGAGGCTGTTACTGTAACCACTACTGGAGGAACACCTTCAATCGTAGTTGCAAACAATGATGCATCAGGTGCTGGTCAAGGTAATTATACTTTAACCTACGTCACAACTAATTCGACTGCAAACAGAAAACGTTTCAAGAAAACAAGTGCAAGTTTAAGTAACACTGACGTTCTAACAGTTGGTGGAGCAAATATTGTTCTTAACAGTGGTACAATTAAAGATACTGCTGATGGTACAACTAACTCATCATTGGTAATGTCTGGAGTTGCGTTCTCTAAGAGCATCTTATCATAAAATAAATCTTGATATAATATGATTTTTAATGAATTAAATGATGACAACTATTTGATCTTTGCTATCAAACATTATGATAATCCTCAAGCGGTAACGTATGAGGATTTTTTGAATGATATGAAGAAATTCAAGTATGTCAAAAGACTACTTAAACGATATAAGAAGACAGGTGATTTGAAATCTCATCTTCTTATAAATCATTTTATAGTTCTTTATAATGTATTTCAGGATGCTACAACCCCTCTCTTGTTTTACAAGATAGAAAAAGAGTTGTGGAGTTCAATGAAAACCTTTATTATGTTCCTTGGTAAATTGCCAGAACATCCTCGTTCATTTATTAGTGATATCCAAGTAGATATTGAATGTCTTAAGCAATTAAATCAGACATACAATGAACAAAAAGAGTCTTGACAGGATCCTTAATTATTTTAGGGAAGAAGCACCAACAGTAAATGTTGGGTCTGGTAATATTGCTGGTACTGCAGAAGCAGGTGATGCTCCTCCAGTTAATCTTAAGAAGAAAAAGAGACCTCCTATAATTGCACGGGGTAAGTTACCAGGTCTACGTAAGCGGTGGAGTAAGAAACATAGAATAACTGAAGGTGAGATTGCAGATAGACTTAGGAAAGTGGTTGCTGATATGAAGGCTGCTGATAGAAAAGCAGGACTTCTTCCAGGTGGTAAAGACGTTATTGATTTGGATGTAGAACGTGAGCGTCGTCGCAAGAAGAAAAAGTGAGAGTTAACGACGCTGTAGTAGAAAGACTCGAACGTGTAATAGAGTCATTACAAGATAATTCAGTTAAGATGGGACAGATGCTTGCTGTCCATGATGAAAAACTAGACAAGCAGGATAGAATAGACGCAGTTCTCTTCGAGAAGGTAGAGTCAGTTCACAGAGAAGTTAATCGCAGAGCACAGGAAATTAAAGATGGATGTGAACGAGACATCAGAAAAGTCGATGACCGTCTTCGAATCATTGAAAAGAAAATGTGGACTATTTTTGGTGGTCTTGCTCTTATATCTTTCATCGTTAGTCCAGTCGGACAGAAAGTAATCCGTCCATTGTTGACACCTGTACCGGCATCTGTTATAGTAGAACCAACAGTCTGAAGCTTGTTTGGATCACATAGATGCTAAATATATAAGTCTACTCTCTCCAAGATTAGAGAGATTCAAAAGAATTAAACAAAATCTCTACAACTGTCGTTGCCCTATTTGTGGAGATTCGCAAAAGAATAAGAGTAAAGCGAGAGGTTATCTCTATACTATTAAGACGAGTGTGAACTACAGGTGTCACAATTGTGGAGCTTCTATGACTTTGAATTCCTTCATGAAGAAGGTTGATGCGACGTTACAATCGCAATACTCTTTGGAGAAATTCAAAGATGGAAAAACAGGAAAAGGAAGTACAACCAACGAACCAGAACTCTTCACAGAAGTCGCAAAAGAATCCAAACCCAGATTTAAAAGACGTGTCAGGATTGACTTACCAGGAGCATATGAAGAGGAGGCCTCAACCGCAGCCCGATATCTGGATAGTAGAAAAGTACAAGGAGATTTTTACTATGCCAAAACCTTTAGACGATTCATCAATGGAATAAAGCATACATTTGATGACATTCGTTACGATGAAGAACGAATAGTTATACCTTTATACTATAATGGTGATATAGTGGGTGTACAGGGAAGAGCCTTAGGTCCCAACTCTGTTAAATATATCACAGTAATGTTTGATGATGACGCACCAAAGATCTACGGACTGGATAAAATCCGAACAGGAACTCCAGTCTTTGTTGTCGAAGGACCTTTTGACAGCACGTTCATTCGCAACTCGATTGCTATGTGCGGAGCTGATGCTGATGTTAGCCGTTGGGGTGTCAGCAATCCTGTTTATGTTTATGATAACGAACCAAGAAACCCCCAAATCTGCAAACGTATACAATCTGCTATCACCACCCAGCAAGCTGTTGTAATATGGCCTGATCATATTCAGGAGAAGGACATTAATGATATGTTCTTGGCTGGACATGATGTGCAAGATCTGGTAGAATCGAATGTGTACAGTGGACTACGAGCAAAACTTAAATTCAACACCTGGAAACGAACATGAGCGAAGGCATCAAAGTTAAAAAACGCAATGGGAGAGGGATTGAATCCCTTAACCTTGATAAGATGCATAAGATGGTTGAGGAAGCATGCGAAGGTATTGCTGGTGTCTCTGCTAGTCAAGTTGAAATTCAATCTGGCATTCAGTTCTATGATGGTATTACCACAGCAGAAATTCAAGAGATTCTTATTAAGTCAGCCAGTGATCTTATCTCTCTTGATAATCCTAACTATCAGTTCGTTGCTGCACGACTCTTACTCTTTAGTCTTAGAAAAAGTCTTTATGGACGCATGAGGGAAATGCCCTCGTTAGAGGATCATATTACAAAACTTGCATATCAAGATTTGTATGATAAGGAGATTTTTGAGAAGTATACAAAGGAGGAAATTGAGAAAGCTGAAACATTTCTTGACCATGATCGTGATTATAAGTTTACATATGCTGGTTTAAGACAAGTAGTCGATAAATATCTGGTACAAGATAGGAGCACTGGCGAAGTTTATGAGACTCCGCAATTCATGTATATCATGATTGCTCTCACAATGTTTAGTAATTATCCAAAAGAAACGAGGTTAGATTATGTCCGACGATACTACAACGCAATCTCCCAACACAGAATCAACATCCCAACCCCGATCATGGCGGGGGTACGGACCCCAATTCGTCAATTTGCATCTTGTGTTCTGGTTGATATTGATGACACCCTCGATAGTATCTTTAGTTCTGATGTGGCTATTGGCAAATACGTTGCACAGAGGGCTGGTATCGGTATTAACGCAGGGAGAATCAGAGGA
>LULN01000027.1_pt1 | contig 83435 bp, 79 predicted proteins | sample 728131 | NCBI WGS metagenome assembly LULN01 (sample SAMN03860288, study PRJNA289734) | marine metagenome | biome: seawater column; feature: ocean; material: water; isolation source: Red Sea water column Station 149 - depth 100m | place: Saudi Arabia: Red Sea | collected 2011-10-15 | depth 100 m
GTTATTGATGGTCAGACAGGCTATGTTTTTGAGAGCAATAACCTTGAAAGCCTTACTAATAAAATACAAGAAATTAAAACTAACTATAAAGACGCAATACATGTTGGAAAAAATGCAAAAGATTTTATATTAAGTAATTATTCAGCAGATAATTTTAAATTTAGTTTCAAGAAACTTTTTGATACTGTTTAATAATACAAATAAAAAAGAGTCCAGTTTCCTGAACTCTTTTTTGAGGTAACAGGCTTATTACCTAAAACTTATAATAATGCCTCTATACCTTTAGCGTTATTAATATTTGATAAGACTATCTATTTTGAGGAATTTAAATAGTCTATTTTAGATAAGGGGTTTCTCCAGGATGGGAACCCTCTTATCTTCCAAATTGTCCTTACTAGTTGCTATTCTTAAACTATGGAATTTGTGTTTTATGTATTAATTATTTTGCTTCTTGGAGCAAATCTTTATTTCTCATTAAAAAAAGATAATGAAAAAGAGAATGATGATGAATATTTAATCAAGGGTATTGTTAGTGAAATCATTGAGAATGAAGAGTCACAAATTTATAAACTTCTTGATAAATCAGACCAAACAGTAAAAGACTTTTTAGAGAAAACAGGAGAAATTAAAAGCTCTATAAGCGGTGTAGACCAACAAACAAGAAATTTAATTTCTGTTTTAAATAATAATCAAAGCAGAGGACAGTGGGCTGAGCTGCAGGTCGAAGACCTTCTAGGAATCATGGAGTATAAGGACGGGGTCCATTATGAAACACAAAAGATTATGGAGAAAGGAACAAAGCCAGACTTTACTTTTTATCTTCCAGATAATAAAACAATAAATATGGATTCAAAATTTCCTTTAACCACATATATGGAGATTTCAAAATTAAACAGAGATCTTGAAGATGAAACCCTTGATGAAGCATCAAGAAAGCAAATAACAGAGTCAATAAAATCAAAGAACAGAGATTTTATAGATAAAGCAATTAAAACAAAAATTGATGAAACAGCGGGTCGTGAAGGATATATATCGGCTGAGGAAGGAACTGTGGACTTTGTACTAATGTATGTTCCACTTGAAAGTCTCTATCATTTCTTACTTACATCAGAAATAGGAGCTGACAGGATTCCTGTTATTCAGTATGCGTTTAGCAAAAAAGTAATATTAGTTAGCCCACAAACTTTGATGGCTTATCTAGAAACTATACGACACTCAATGAAGCTCTTTAGTTTGCAAACAGACACAAAGAATATTCTTGCTACCCATGAAAAAGTTAAGAATGAAATAAGGAAATTTATTGAATCTTTTGACGATGTTACTAAACGGTTGGATCAGACTGTTGAGTCTTTTGAAAAACTAAAAACTACTCGTGTAAATAAATTAGAAAAGTCTTTCGAAGAATTGGATGAAGTAAATAAAAGTACGGACGACTAATAATTTCTATTTTGCAACAACCATAATGCACTGATCATCAATATAGTTTTTACCTTGCTCTTTTAAATAATTTGAAATTTCTTCACTTTCTGCACCAGGTTGATACCAAAAGTTATCGTAACCTTTTTCTACTAGGTCTTTTGTAATTTCAATACCTATATTTGGAGGCACAACAAAATTTATTATTGAAGGGCAATCTTTAATATCCGTAACACTTCTATAAGAAGGTGAACCATCTATTTCTTCCTCTTTATTATTAATTGGAACTACATTAAAACCTTTAGATTTAAGGTTTAATAAGATTTTATTTCCATACTTCGTTGGGTCATTGCTTGCTCCAACTAAAGCAATTGTTTTATTTTTATCTTTAAGTGATTCTATCAATTAAAAATTTTCTGCTTTCATTGCAAAAAGATCATCTTTGCCAGCAGTTATTGAAGAGGCATAACCGGAAGCAAGTGGAAGTAGTTGTTCCATATAAAAATTACAAAGAGTTAATTTATCTGCATAAAAATCATCATTTGTTTCTGTATGTTTTTTATTGGCAAGAATAGCTGCTTTGCCCATATAATATCCACCTAATACCTGTCCAAACATTTTTAAATAGGGTGTTGCGCCAGCACTAGCATCAACTAATTCGCCTTCAAGCATTTTTGAACCTAGCCACATTGTTATTTCTGACAGTTTTGCAACTTCAGTTTCTAGCTTTTCTGCCATAGAGGCTACAACGTCATCCTCGCCTTTCATCTCTTCAACAACTTTATTTACATCATCAAGAAGCCTTTGCATTGCTTGACCATTGTCTAAAGGCAGTTTTCTAAACATTAAATCTAAAGCTTGAATCCCATTTGTTCCTTCATAGATAGGAGCTATTCTTGAATCTCTTAAATATTGGGCTACCCCTGTTTCTTCCACATACCCCATACCTCCATATACCTGAATAGCTACTGAAGAGAGCTCTACGCCTAGATCTGAAACCCATGCTTTTGTTACTGGTGTCAGTATCCCACACCTTTCTTCACCAAAAGCTTTTGTTTCTTCATCTTCGGCAAAATATTCTAGATCCATCATTAGTTGGTTGTCATACATAAGGTATCTCATCGCATCGACATAAGCTTTTATTGTCATAAGCATTCTTCTAACATCAGCGTGGTCAATAATTGTTGAATTTTTAGCATCTTCTTTTGACATTCCAATAGGTCTTCCTTGAACTCTATCTCTTGCATATTGTGCTGCACCTTGTAACGCACCATTTGCACATGCCAATCCCTGTCCTCCAACCCAGACCCTGGCTTCATTCATCATGGTAAACATATAATTTAAGCCTCTATTTTCTTCACCAATTAGATAACCAACAGATCCGTCATACTCCATAACACATGTTGGGCTTGCATGAATGCCCAATTTCTCCTCTATAGAGATACAGTTCACATTATTATTCTCACCTAATGAGCCATCGTCATTAATTTTTATTTTAGGGACAATAAACATAGAGATTCCCTTAGTTCCTTCTGGGGAACCAGGCACTTTTGCAAGAACAAGATGAATTATATTTTCAGTCATGTCATGCTCTCCAAAGGTAATCCAAACTTTAGTTCCTGTGATCTTATATGAACCATCACCTTGGTCTTCTGCCTTTGTAGTTATCGTTCCTAAATCAGAGCCAGACTGAGGTTCGCTCAGATTCATAGTTCCAGTCCACTCACCAGACACTAATTTAGGTAGGAATTTTTGTTTTTGTTCTTCGCTTCCATGAAAATTAATAGCAGAAATTGCACCAGCGCTCAGTCCTGGTGCAAGCCCAAATGCTAAGTTTGCAGTACTTAAAATTTCAAGAGTTCCCCCAGAAAGCGTTATAGGCATACCTCCTCCGCCTATTTCAGAAGGAAGAGAGATTGAGGCCCATCCTGATTCAGAGAAGCTTTTATAAGCTTCTACGAACCCATCTGGCATAGTGACAACACCATTTTCAATAGTGGCTCCTTTTTGGTCTCCAACTGAATTAATAGGAGCTAAAACTTCTTCAGCAAATTTTGCACATTCTTCCATTGTTGGGATAACGATATCTTCTGAAAAATCACTAAAAGCTGAAATTTTACTGAGAATGTTGTATGAATCAATTACCTCATAGCCAAAAACTATATCTTTTACAGGAGCTTTATATGCAACAGCCATAGATTTTATTCTAATATATTTTTCTTATTTTATAAAAAAGGTTAGCGAGGATTTATTTCAACTAATTCTGAAACTTCTTTAATTTTTGTTAAAGAAGGGAATGTAGAAGTCCCAGCTAATAATGCACCTGCCGCGCAAGCATTTTTTGTTGTTTCAATTACATCTTCTATACCGAAAGCTCCAATATAAGCCGCTGTAATATCTCCCGCACCTGTTGAGTTTATTGTTTTAAAATCTGGAGGCACAATTTCAATAACGCCATCTTTACTTAACAAACGAGCTGGGAGGTTAGACGAAGTAAGAAGAATCCAGTTTACAAAATCTTCATTTAAAAGTCTGTTAGCTTCGACTACATCTATTTCATCCTTACTTACTACCAGGAAGTCAATTTTGTAATCTATCTTTTCGTCGTATCCCGCTTGTGTCACAAAGACCTTAGTAAGGTCTTTTTTCTTAAGCTCTTCTTTTATATATTTAATTGAATATCTATCAATAATGAGAGAATCAAAATTTTCAATTTCGCTCAAAGAATTCCACTCACAATTTTCATAACCAGAGGATATTATTGTTCTCTCTCCATCACTATCAATATAAATTGAGCATGTAGGAGTAAGGTGGTCATTCAAAATAATATCTTCATGTCCAATTTTATTGTTTTTTAGATAAGTTAATAAATAATCTCCTAGTGGATCTCTACCGATACTGTTTCCCATTATTGAGGTGTCTATATTCCAATTATTTATGCTTTCAGCACAATTAATGGCTGTTCCACCTGCTCTAATTTTATAATCTTTACTTCTGATATCTCCTCCAACTTCAGGAATTTCATCAATAAAGTACATTAAATCAGGGTTAATTGTTCCATAACACAAAACTTTTTTGTAGTTCATATAAATATTTCTAGATTAATAAGTTTATTAGTAGTTAAACTAAACCACTAATTACGGCACCAGCTACAAGTATTACTATATAGCTAATTAGACCTCCACCTATTGCTGCAACCTTTGTACTTCTTGATATTGCGCTAGGTCCTGCAAGGTGGTATATTAAAACACCAAAAAATGGTACAAGATAAACTATTGCTAGCCACATATACTTTCCACTTCCCTTAACTTTCTCATTCGAATCAATATCTTTGATTGCTAATGCAGCCCAAGCTGCATATAAAACAAAAGGCATTAGATATCCGTAAAGTTGAAATAACAATTGCCAAACGTTCGGGCTTGTAATTGGTACTCCACTCATAATTATCTCCTTTTCTGCTCCTATTAAATCTTCAATACTATCTCCACCCAATAGATGAAACGGAAGATCTAATGAATTCATATCTGGTACGTAAAATAAATTTATTGCTGGTGATGGTTTATTTATGTCTGCAAATGTCATATTCTCTTGTGGTTCTGGCCAGGGATAGTCTTTATATCTAGCTTTAGGAGCTTCTTGGCTTGCCGCATCTGCGAAAAGACCTGCAAGCATCATCAAACCTGAAACATCTCCTTGAAGTGGGAATCTTGACAAGAGAGAACCATTCCCTACTGATTCACAATCATGTAATTGCTCAAGTAATGGAGGAGTGGATGTTTGATAAATATTACCTTCATAACAATTACCAGGACCCCATGGTCCAGCTAAAGCTAAGTCTGTATAACCTGAGTCCATAATTACATTATTTTTCACCCTTACATGCTGCGAAAAATATAGGTTTACATCTAACATTGGACTTGCTACTAGTCCATATTTATCGTGATTAATAACTATATTTTTTTCAACAACATCTCCAACTCTCCCAGGCATAACAATACCCATTCCTTGAGCGACCAATCCAAAACGATTTGCGGGAGCCTCATAGTTATTGTTGTCTACAACTAAATTTCCCACAATAGTTGTTTCTCTTCCTGGTGGATTTAGTTCTGAATCAAGAGTATTAGGTATAATACCAGACATATTGTCTCTCCATATGTTGTTATATATATACAAATGACCTCCAGCATTTGTACCAGAATATCCAAGTGCATTTCCCTCAACTACACTGTCATAAATTAATGCATTGCAGGGATAGCACTGCCCAATATAAATCCCACTATCTGGATGACCCGAAGCGTATATTTTTTCAAAAACTCCATCTGTTGAGTCGAATGCATAAACACCATAGTCACCGTTGTTATATACAGTTACATGAGAAGCTTTGTAGCCTTTACTGCCATTCCAATAAACTGCATTTAATGAAAAGTTCCTTACTGAGAGATTCTCAACACTTACTCCATCAGTATCATAAATTTGGATTCCATTTTCTCTCATGAACTCTCCATCTATGATTACACCATTTCTATCTTTTCCTCTAATTGTTAAATAAGGGGTAGTTATTGTGACACTTTCGTTATACACTCCTGAATTAATCAAAATTAAATCTCCAGCTTTAGCTGCATCTACTGCACTTTGTATAGTTTCATACTGTAAACTTTTTCCTACTTCTAAAACATCTGTGCTCAAAGCAGTGTTTACCTCTTCAGGAGGTGGAACATAATCTACATCTCCAACAATTATGATTCCAACCATACCCTTGTTATTTGTTCCATGAAAAGGGCAATAATATTCATAAACACCAGCTTCATTAAAAGTATGTTCAAACTGATCGCCTTTTGTTATTATTCCATATTCAAAATAATCAGAAGAAACAGCTTGCCAGGAACCATCACTTGCGATTACATTGTGATCGTTTGCTCCTCCAGATTCCCAAATAACGGTACTTCCTACAGGAACTCTTAGTATTTTTGGAGAGAATTCATCATCAACAACCCTTACAATTTGTGCTTCAGGCCCAGAAGCATCTCCAGAACCACATGCAGAAACAATTAAAGATAAACAAGCAAAGAAAAGAATTTTCCCGTAAGATACTTTATCGGATTTCCCCATATGTAAATACTACAATATTGTCATGGAGAAAAAAACTTGGTATTGCTCAAAGTGCAACAGCATGAAATATGAAGAAGACAGAGTAACTATGACAGGTACTGGTTTTTCACGATTTCTTAATGTGCAAAATAGAAAATTTTTAACAGTTACTTGTACAAACTGTAAATATACAGAGCTTTTTAAAGGCGAAATGAAAGCTTGGGAAAACGTTTTAGACTTCTTTGGAAATTAATTTTCTTTTTTTCTCAAAATAAAGTCTTTTAAAACTATTGTTTCTGTTTCTTTTTCAATTACATTCGCAATTGTATAATCTTCTTCGGACCAAGCATGGATTTCTAAAGTATTTCCAGGAGTTACAGGTCCGCTAAATCTTGCAGATATTTCAGAAACTTTTAGAGGATTATTTTCAAAATCACTTTCCATTATTTTCTTACATGTGATTCCATATGTACAAAGACCATGAAGGATTGGCTTTTCAAATCCTGCCATTTTTGCAAAGTCAGGATCCACATGTAGAGGATTATTGTCACCAGAAGGAATTCTGTAAAGGATTGCTTGATTATCAAGAGTTTTATACTCAAGAACTTTATCAGGATCTCGCTTTGGAGGAGTAATTCTTTCTTTCTTTTCAGGCTTTATTCCAAAACCACCTTCTCCAATAAATAACATAACTGATTCAGCAGTTGCTATTTTTTCATTTTCTAAATAAGAATCAGAGGTAATAGTTACTGATGCAAATTTTTTGTAATCTTCAACAGCTGTAATTGTTGCTTTGGTTACAGCTGTACCACTCGATGGGATATCTTTATGGATTGTAATTTTTTGCTCACCATGAAGAAGAGATGTTAGAGAAACCTCAAGACCCTCACTTCCTATGATTGAAAAAACAGACTCCATAGGGTAAATACATGCTGCAAAAGAAGGTATTACTTTTGGATTAGATCCAACTGTAAACTCCAGGTCACTTTTATTCAGTGGGTCTTGACTACTTCCAACTGCAATATTATAAAGTATGACTCTTTCTTCTGTCCATGAACCCTCAACTTCATCAAGCTCTTTCTTCAATAATATTTCTGGATCTATTGGCATAGTCTTATTCTATTGAGAGAGTCCCGTTTTTCTCAAGTTCTTCTATAAAGTTTTTACTTATATTTAGTTCCTCAAATATTTCGTTAATATTTTTTACAATAGGTTGGCTATGCTTATCTTCAATCATATTATTTCCTCTTGGAAAGTTGTCTAAATAAGAGTCTCTAGAAACCGGATGGGGATGTTTTCTTGCTTCATCAAGAGTTAAAACAGGGGTAACACAGCAATCAGTATTAACAAAAATATTAGACCATTCATCTCGAGACTTACTTAGAAACACTTTTGAAAAAGTCTCAACATGGGAGGACCATTTATCAAACATCATTTGTTCTTCTATCATTTCAAGAGGTAAATCCAGTGTTTCTATTAATTCTTTAAAAAATTTACTTTCCAAAGCTCCTACTGCAATGTATTTAGAATCTTTTGTTTCATAACATCTATAAAATGGAGCACCACCATCAAGTAAGTTTGTACCTCTTTTGTCTCCCCACATTCCAGCATCTTTAAGGCCAAACATTAAAGACCCTAGATACGAGACTCCTTCAAACATTGCAACATCATAAACTGGATTTTCTTTTTGATTATTCTTTACTTCGTATATGCCTAAAATTCCAGAAATTACTGCAAACATGGTTCCAGATCCATAATCAGCTAAAAGGTTAATAGGTGGTTCTGGTGGTGAACCTTCTTTCCCTAAAAGACTTAACATTCCTGATAATGCTAGATAATTTATATCATGACCTGCATCATTTTCTAGACCACCTTTCTGACCCCATCCAGTTAACCTTATGTAAACTGTTTTAGAATTAATACTATGAACATCTTTTGGCCCTAGACCTATTTTCTCCATTACATTTGGTCTATTGCCCTCTAAAAATATATCTATCCCAGGCAACATTTTATTTATTAGATTTATTCCCTCTTTTGATTTTAAATCTATGGTTATATTTGTACGATTTCTCAGTGAGGGGTCTGTATTCGGAGGGAGCAGGTCTACAGCATTTGGGTTATTTACTCTAATTACTTCAGCACCTAATTCAAAAAACATATTTGCAGCTAAAGGACCAGGGCCAATTGAAGCTATTTCTAATACACGAACCCCAGCAAGTGGTTTCATTATCTAAACCAATTCAACAATTGTTCCGTTCGCAGTACCGCCGCCTTCACATATTGCTTGTAAGCCGTATCTAAGATTATTTCTTTTCATTTCATGCACAAGATTTGTCATTAGTCTTGCTCCCGTAGCTCCAAGTGGATGTCCAATTGCTATGGAACCTCCATTAGCATTTACGCTTTCATAATCAATTTCTGGAAATTCTTTTCTCCAAGCTCCTACAACTGATGAAAATGCTTCATTAACTTCTACTAGATTTATATCTTCGGGGTTTAATTTAGCTTGTTCAAGAGCTTTTTTTGTTGCTGGAATTGGTCCGCTTAACATTAAAACAGGATCTGTTCCAACAACTGACATGCTAACAACCCTAGCTAATGGTTCCAGATTATATTTATTGACAATTTCTTCAGATACCACCAATAGCCCTGCTGCACCATCAGAGATTTGAGAGGAATTTCCGGCAGTAATAACTCCATCCGGCTTAAAAGCAGGGTCTAGCCCTGAAAGAATCTCTTTAGTTGTTTCGGGCCTTACTCCTTCATCTTTATCTAATGTATCAGTAATTGTTAGAATTTGCTTTTCAAGATATCCTTTATCGTGAGCGTTGATAGCTCTTTGGTGCGAAGAGTACGATATTTCATCTAACTCTTCTCTCCCTAGTTCCCATTTTTCTGCCATCATTTCTGCAGAAAGTCCTTGAGGAACTAACCCAGGATACCGATCGTACATTTTTGGACCAAATGCTGTAGAAATACCTTCAGGTCCTTCGTAACTAAATGTTGATCCCATTGGGACCCTTGACATCATTTCAACACCACAAGCGATTGCAATTTCATAAGATCCAGCCATTATTCCCTGAGCTGCAAAATGTAGAGCTTGCTGAGAAGATCCACATTGTCTGTCAACAGTTGTTCCAGGAACACTTTCCGGTAGTCCGGCAGCTAATGCAGCATTTCTTCCAACATTTCCTGTTTGTTCTCCAAGTTGAGAAACGCATCCTGCAATTACATCATCAACATCAATAGGATCTATATCATTTCTGCTTACTAGATTTTCAATTACTAATCCTAGTAAATCTATTGCGTGTATTCCCTTTAGAGATCCACCCCGTCTTCCAATTGGTGTTCTTAAACCGTCTACTATAAAAGCACTTCTCATAATATTTTTATGCTAAAGTTGCATCCAATCTTCTGGATTGTCATCAACAAAGAAATCCGATACAAGTTGTTGCCCAGGCTCAATTGCATATTGTTCAAAATCGGTGACACCTTCTTCTTCTAGAACGTCTTGATCTAGGAAGAAGTTACCTGTGCAATCAGAGGAGTCTCTTTTTAGGACTGCATATGCAGCATCAGCATATATTGATGGTTTTCTAGAACCTTTAACTAATTCTGCACCAATTACATTTTGCACTGCTGCAGTATCTAAAGCAGTTCTAGGCCATAAACAATTAGAAGCTATACCAAATTCTCCAAGTTCTTCCGCTAGTCCATGAGCAATAAGTGACATCCCATATTTAGCAGTAGTATAAGCAAGAGTTATTCCGAACCATTTTCTTGCAATATCTAATGGAGGTCCAAGAGTTAAAATATGTGGATTATCTCCTTTCTTGAGGTGAGGTATGCATGTTTGGCTTAATAAAAATGTGCCTCGAACATTTATGTTATGCATTAAATCATATCTTTTCATTGGTGTATTAAGTGTGTCGCTTAGATGTATAGCGCTTGCATTATTGATACAAATATCTATACCACCAAATTTTTCAACAACTTGACCAACTGAATCTTGAACTTGTTCTTCAAATCTTATATCACATACTAATGGAAGCGCGTTACCACCAACTTTTTCAATATCTTCAGCGGCTGTATATAAGGTGCCAGGAAGCTTTGGATGAGGTTCAGTAGTTTTTGCTAGAATTGCAACATTTGCTCCATCTTTTCCAAGTGCTTTAGCTATTTCAAGACCAACACCTCTAGACCCACCACTCATAACTATTGTTTTATCTTTAAAGAAACTCATAGAATTATTTTATTAAAATTGTGTATTTTCTGTCGAGTCTTTTTCAGAAAGTAATTCAGAATCTTGACCTAAGATTATCTCACCGACCTGTTCATAATAATTCGAACCTACTTCTTGTTGATGCTTTGTTCCTGTATACCCTCTTTTTTCTAAATCAATTTCTTTCTCTTGGAGTTCAACAAAAGCTTTCATATTTCCACCTTTATAATTTATTGCAAGTTCATACATCGCACTAGCCATAGAATGAAAGCCTGCAAGAGATACAAATTGTAATTTATATCCGTAATTTGAAAGTTGGCTTTGAAAATTAGTAAGTTCATCATCAGAAAATTTCTCAGTCCAATTAAATGATGGAGAACAATTATATGCTAAAAGTTTTTTTGGAAATTTAGATTTAATTTCATCTGCAAATTCTTTTGCAAAACCTAAGTCTGGTTCATTTGTTTCACACCAAATTACATCTGCAAATTCTGCATAAGAGAGGGATTTTGTAATCGCCAATTCTTTATTGTTTTTTAGTTCAAAGTATCCATCTTGTGTTCTTTTTCCAGTTAAATATGGTTTATCAACATCATCAAAATCAGAAGTTATAAGATTTGCATGCAATGCATCAGTTCTTGCTATAAGTATTATTGGAGTCTCTAGTACGTCAGAAGCCAATCTTGAGGCATTTAGTTTATTAATAAATTCACGGGTAGGAATAACTACCTTACCTCCCATATGTCCACACTTTTTTTCTGATGCCAATTGGTCCTCAAAGTGTAAACCAGAAATTCCCGAGTTAATGAATTGAGAAGTTAAGTTAAATACACTATAAATACCCCCAAAGCCAGATTCAGCGTCAGCAACAATTGGTGGGAGAGAACTCATTTCTTTTTCAGAAATTACTCTTAGCAATGTATTGTTCATTTTTTTTATAAAGTTCGGACCACTATTTGATGGATAAAGTGATAAATCTGGATAAGTATTATCTCCAATATTACTTTCCGATGCTATTTGCCATCCACTAACATAGATAATTTCAAGTCCTGCTTTTAGCATCTGGACTCCTTGTTGAATAGTTGCAGCACCTAATCCTGAAACCCATGTGTCTTCTCTATTTAATAATTCCCATAAATAGAGAGATCCCTTTTCAGATATAGTATTACTAACCTTGAAAGGAGAACGTAAAGAAGAGACATCTTTTGATGTATAGTTTCTTTTTATTCCACTCCATCTATCTTGATCTAGATAATCTTGGACTAATTTTTCGTCTTTAAAATTAACTTCTTTCACCTCGAATTAATGTTGGCTAGCAGCAACGCTTGCGATTATTACTATTAAAGTTAATATTCCTGCTCCAGCAATCAAGACTTCATTTCTAGTTATTTTAATTTTCGGTGCTGAACTCATGATTGAAGCAAATAATAAGATAGTTGCTGAAATTATCAAAGCAAAAAGTACAGCATAATCATGAAAGTTTATAAATACTTGTGAAATAAAGACAGATACAATCCCCCCTGAAATAATCGCACCTAATGGTACGACGATTGATCCCGTTATTCTTTTTCTAACAATATCTGCTTGCTCTTGTTCATAAACATCAAGCCCTTTTGGGACACCTAATATCATTGTTGTTAAGGCTATAAGACTTTGAGAAAATATACCAAATAATACAACTCTCCAAAAAGAACCAAAGACCGGAATTAAATAAGTTGTTGGATCTTCTGGCAAGATTCCTTCGATTACCTGTCCAATACTAGAAGTTATTAAAAATCCAGTTGATGAACCAAAGATTAAACCTAAGCCTAACCCAAGAAAAACAGATTCTCTATCAGAAGTGTGAATCCCAAATCCTTCAAAGTTAGTATCTAGGATTTTTTTTATGTTTACGGCATTAACTATTGCAAAGAAAGTTGTAGTTAATGCTAAATTCAAAATATATTTACTTTGCTCATAGTTAGCAATTAATTTGAGAGTTTCAGATTCAAGCACAAGACCATCGTATAAATTAGAACTAATAATAAAAGCTTGAATAAATCCAGCAACTACTCCAAAGAGGGAGCCGTATTGGAGTGTTTTTATAATTTTTGTAAACAGTGTTACAGGAGGTGCAACTTCTTCTATTGTTGCTACAACAGTCTCAGCAACTACTGGCTCTTCCTCAACAGTCTCAGCAACTACTGGCTCTTCCTCAACAGTCTCAGCAACTACTGGCTCTTGGTTGTCAGATTGTGGACTAGGAGCAACAACTTCACCAGAAGACCAACTGGATAGAATATTATTGATATCAACACCGTTTGCTTCAGCTCTTGCTTGAGCTGATCTAGATACTAATTCTTGAGGCACCCCTGTTGAGTTGCTAATTTCTTCTACTAATTTTTCATCCATTTTGACTCACTTTGAATTTTAGTCATTTGAAGAGTTTCTAACTACATCATCAAACGTTTTTTCTGTTTTATACCATTGCATCCAAATTATTAATATTGAAGCCCATAATATAACCCCTCCACCAAGCTTTAATATCACACCTGCAAGGGTTTGGTCATCTATAGTTGAAATGTTAAATACTTGATCAATTCCTACATATGCAGAGTAAAGTGGCTCATTACCAAAAGCTAAAAAGCTTGCTGGAATTGTTGGAAATAATGACTGTAAAAATAGATATGCTATTTTTCCAGGTGAGCCAAGTTGTTTTATTTTATCTGTAAAGCCAATTACTGGTACCCACATATTTAACGAAACTAAAAGCATTAATGAATGTATAAAAAAGTGAAATAATTTATTTGTCACCATTAAATTAACAATCAAACTCCAGTGCATACCAACCATTACTGTATTAAAAAGAACAAAAGCTACTAGTGGGTGACTAGTTACTTTTAGAAGATTGATGAATGGTTTTACTGATATTATTTTTTTTTGAGCACTATGCATTCCTAGTAGCAATAAAGGAGGGGATACTAATGCAAGAACTAAATGTTCTAAAGAATGGACCCAAAATAAATACTGTTCACCGATGTCATGTATTGGCCAATCAGTGAAAAGCCACAGAATAAAAAGGCCTGAATACCAAAATTTTCGTTTATCTTTTTTTAGAAAGTTGTTATCAGTTGTGTATTCAAAAAAAATTATTAAAGAAAAAATTAATGCCCATACATCAAAATGGGGATGCCATGTAATTGAAATCATTAATTAAAGTAATCTCCTGCTGCTCTTTCGATCATTACAATTGCAAAAAGTATTACTGCTAATATCATGCCTCCTGCAAAGAATCTGTTAACCATTTTATTTTCAAAGCGTAAATGCATAAACCAACCAACAACAACAACATATTTACCTATTGCTAAGAAAATTAACAAAGGATCTGTAAAAACTCCTACGATATCTTCTGTGTAATAGAGTGCCACTTCGATTGCTGTTAAAACTCCTAGAAATATAGCAATTTGAACATATTTTTTTGGAGTAGGGTGTTCTTTGTGATTATCAGACATTAGATTAAATACACCACAGTAAATAAAACAATCCATACAATATCAACAAAGTGCCAATATAATGCAATGAATTCAAGATTAAACCCACTATCTAAAGACAACCCTTTTTGTCTTTGACCAATTATCCAAAGTCCAATTAGAAAAACTACACCAATAAAAACATGTAGTCCGTGAAACCCGGTTAAAACATAAAATGTTGAACTGAAAATATTTGTAGAAAGCTCAAATCCCTTATGGTAAAACTCAGTAAATTCATAAATTTGTCCGGCAAGAAACACAGAGCCAAGCATTGCTGTTGCTAGAAGCCAAACCCTTGTTTTTTCTTGATCTTCATTTTCTAACGCATTGTGGGCAAGCACCATAGTTAATGAGCTCATTAATAAAACAAATGAGCTTACAGATGTAAAAGGAATGTCATAAACATCAGTTAATTTCATTCCAGGAAAATCACGACCTTTAAAGATCATGAATGTAGTTATTAAAGTACCGAAAAATAATATTTCAGTTGAAAGAAAAACCCACATTCCAAGTTTTCTAGTCTCAACACCAGTTGATTCATGCGGATAGTCGTGACCTCCACTCATTCTTCCTCTTCTGACCTAAACTCTTCTTCAAGTGGCTCTGTAGCCCAACCAAAAGAACCTACCAATATAAGAACGACTCCAATTAAGGCTAAAGGAATTGATTTGTAAATTACAGCATATCCTAAAAATGGCAGACCTGATGATAGGACAAAGGGGTAGTAAGAAGGATTAGGCAATTCTATTTCTTCTTCTGGGTTTAAACCTTCTTCTTCAAGTTGCGCTAGTAAGGCATCAGCGGAATCTCTTCTTACTGCTCTTCCTTCTTCATCTTCGTCATATTTTGCATGCCAGAAATCATCTAATGCCTTAACATGAGGGGCTTTTGAAAAATTCCACACTGGTGTAGGAGAAGGAATAGTCCATTCAATTGTTCTGGCATCCCAAGGATCAAAAGGAGCTTTTTCTCCTTTTCTTTTTGAGTACATCCAGTTGGCCATAAATATAAGTATTGATAAAGCGATAATAAAGGCTCCAATTGAAACTATAAGATTCCAAAAGCCTAAATTTGTCTCTTCTGCATATACCCATGTTCTTCTAACCTGTCCTTGAAGGCCAAGCCAGTGCATAGGTCCAAATGTTAAATTAAATCCAATGAGCATTGTCCAAAAGTGTATTTGACCAAGAGTCTCGTTATACATTTTCCCCCAAACTTTTGGAAACCAATAATATAAACCAGCAAAAATTCCAAACATTGCACCACCAAACAGAACATAATGAAAGTGGGCAACAATATAATACGTATCAGTTTGTTGTGTATCCGCTGGAACAACCGAGTGGGTTACTCCACTTAAACCACCAATAACAAACATTCCTATAAAACCAAGAGCAAACAACATAGGGGTTTTTAGATTCAACTTACCTCCCCATATTGTTCCTAACCAATTAAATATTTTTACCCCTGTGGGAACAGCAATAATCATAGTTGAGATACCAAACCCAGCTTGTGCAACAGGACTGATTGCGGAAGCAAACATATGGTGTGCCCAGACTCCAAATCCGATAAACGCAATACCAAAACCTGCAAAAACTATCGCTGGATAACCGAAGAGAGGTTTCCTTGAAAATGTAGGTAGTATTTCAGAAACAATTCCAAAAGCAGGAAGAATAAGAATATATACTTCGGGGTGACCAAATAGCCAGAATAAATGTTGCCATAAAACAGGATCTCCTCCACCTTCAGTCAAAAAGAAAGTAGTGCCAAATTGTCTATCAAAAGTTACGTAAAAAAGAGCAATTGCAATTATTGGTAATGAAAAGGCAAGAAGAAAAGCTACAGCAAAAGTCATCCAAGTAAAGACAGGCATTCTCATCAATCTCATTCCTTGAGTCCTCATATTTAGTATTGTTACGATGAAGTTAAATGCTGAAACGAGAGAAGAAATTCCTAGTATTTGTAAGCCTATTGCCCAATAGTCCATTGCAGTTCCTGGCGAATATTTAAAACCTGCATTAGGTTGATATCCAAACCAACCACCATTTGGAGCATTGCCAAGCCATCCGACTTCCTCAGCTAGGTAACCTCCTTCAGGCGCTCCTGCTGTTCCAAATACGAATGTTGAGTATAAGAAAAGTCCTCCAAAAACCCAAATCCAAAAACTAAGAGCATTCAATCTTGGGAAAGCAACATCCCTAGCTCCTATTTGAAGAGGGAGGAGATAATTGAAGAACGCAGCACTAATTGGCATTATTGCTAGGAAGACCATCGTAGTCCCATGCATGGTGAACATTGCATTGTATTCAGCCGCACTTAAAAAATTATTATCTGGTTGGGCAAGTTGTATTCTAAGAACTAAAGCTTCTAACCCTCCAATTAATAAAAAGAAAAATGCAGCATACCCATACATAATCCCAATTTTCTTATGATCTACTGTAGTTATCCAACTCCAGATTCCATACTCTGAAGAAGGTCTTCTAAAAATATTTGTTTGTTTATCAGGCTCAATAATTTTTGTCATTTTAAAGTTCCTAAATAAGCAATTAAAGCTTCTATTTCTTTCTCAGTTAATTCTAGATTAGGCATAAAAGTACCAGGTTTTATCTCAGCAGGATTTGCTAGCCATTTTGTAAGATTTTCTTTATTATTTTTTAGTGCAGCTCCAGCAAATACATTTCTATTTGCAAAATGAGTCAAGTTAGGTGCGATACGATCACCTTGGACATCCCAAACACCATTAATCACATGACATTGAGTACAGCCTGCATTTAGATAAACTTGCTGACCCTCAGCAGCAAGAGTTCCTTCAGGCAATTCTTTATTTGCATTTAACTTCTGATTACTTACCCAATTTTCAAAATCTTCTTGGTTTAGTGACAAAACCCTTCCCCTCATTTTTGAGTGGCTAAGTCCACAATACTCGCCACATTGTGCCCAAAATTCATCTGGAGAGTCAGCGTGTAAATTTAAATATGTTTTTTGACCTGGCACAAGGTATCTCTTACCATTTAATTTCGGAACCCAATAATTATGGAGAACATCATTTGACCACATTTCTAATCTAACGGGAGTGTCCGCAGGTATCACCAATACATTGGCAGTTGTAATATCATAATCAGGATATTTATATTCAAACCACCATTGATGCCCTATAACTTCAATTTTTAGTGCACCTTCAGGCTCTCTAGCTAAATCAAATATTGTTCTAACAGTTGGTACAGCTATAGCAGCCAATATAAGAATAGGAATAATTGTCCACATAAGTTCGAGAACGTTATTGCCATGAATTTGTTTTGGCTCTGGCTTACCAGGCATGTCACGAAAATAAAAAACTGAAAAAATTAAAGCACCCTGTACAATAAAAAATACTCCAACAGCTATCCAAAAAGTCAACCAAAATAGATCATCAATTTGTCTAGCGTAAGGACCAGCAGGACTTAGAGAGTCTAATGGGGCATTTTCTATACAGGCGGTTAGAAATAGTAAAATGAAAACAGATAAATTTTTATATTTAAAAAAACTTTTTTTACTCATAAATTAACAAAACTTGCAGTCAATCCTTAAGGATAGCGTCCTACATATATATAGTGTAATCATAAGTACTATGTCTTTATGGTTATAAATTTGAATCAAAAATTTAGTAATTATGTGAAACTATCTAAATTAAGAGTTGTTGAGTTACTTTTGGTTACAACTGTTCCATCAATGATTATTGCAATATACGGCATGCCTCCTGTAAATTTAGTTTTATACACATTAGCCGGCGGAACTTTACTTGCAATTAGCGCAAATGTTATGAATCAAGTTTTTGAAGTTAGTAGAGATAGTTTAATGGATAGAACCTCAGACAGGCCCCTTGTTACCGGAGAATTAACTAAAGTTAATGCAATTTCTTATTCTGTTGTTTGTGGTATTTCAGGGTTTTTGATTCTTTACTTTTTTACAACTCAATTAGCGGCGTTAATTGGTTTGCTAGCTAATTTATTTTATACATTTATTTATACCTTATTGTTAAAACCAAGAACCAATCAAAATATTGTTATTGGAGGAGCTTCAGGCGCAGCTCCAGTCTTGATTGGTTGGACAGCTACTGGTACTTCACTAGAAATTGGTGCATGGGTTTTATTTTTATTAGTTTTTACATGGACACCGGCACATTTCTGGGCACTCGCTATTGAAAATAAGGAAGACTATGAAGAAGCAGATTTTCCAATGCTTTCAACACAAGAAACATTTGAAAGAACCTCAATATTTATTGCTCTTTATTCATGCGCAACAGTAATAGTTTCAATTATTGCAGCACCAATTTTACAACTAGGAATAGTGTATTTATTTATTGCTATTTTTTTCGGATCTAATTTAATGATTAAATCTTACAACTTGTATAAGAGGAAGATTCAACCAATCAAATACTTTGTGTTTTCAAATACATATTTGGCTGTTATATTCATAGGTATTGTGGCAGATGTTCTTTGGACTTTAAAAGAAATTTAATTTATGTTTGATTCATTATTTTCTATAACATATCCTCCAATACCAATTACACAAATAGGCCCTGTCTCTTTTTCACTTCACGGGGTTTTTGCTGCATTGGGGTTTTATTTTGGGGCAAATCATGCAATTAAATTAGCTGAAAAAGACAAACAAGACACCGTACTGTTTGAGCAAGGTTTAACTTGGGCAATTTTTGGAGCAATAATTGGTGCAAGATTTTTTACTATTCCGGCACATATAGGAGATCCAGGATATGGCTTAGATGATGTATTTTCTCCAACAGGTAGCTATTCAATAATGGGTGGAATGTCGGGAGGAATTATTGCCGCTTATATAAGAATACAGCTAATTGGAAAGGGTGATTTTAAACAATATTCAGATTATGCCTCAACAGGACTGATTCTAGGAACTGTAATAGGAAGAATTGGAGACCTTGCAATAGTGGAACACCTTGGAAGGTCAACAAGCTTTATTTTGGGTTATGAAATAAAGCCAGGCTATGATGTAGCACCTCAGCATGATGCCTTAGAATGTTCAGAGCCCTTGGTAACATGTGGTACGTTTCATCATGTTCCGATGTACGATCTTTTCTTTGCTCTTATAGTTTTCTTTATATTTAAATCATTAAGAAATAATTTTACCTTTGGCAAGGGTTCATGGATTGGTTTATGGGCTATTTGGTATGGTACACAAAGAGCAATCTTAGATACTTTAAGGTTTGGAATGGGAGATGCAACTATAGGAGATTTCACATGGAATCAAATAGGTGGATCAATGCTTGCTTTAATAGGTCTTTTTATTTTCCTTAGGAATAAAAACTTAAAATAAAGTATATATAAAGACCGAATAGGAAATTAACGCAGTCAAGCCTATTAAATAACTTTTTTTAACAGTTGATTTAGAAAGCAATATAACAATTAATGAGGCAACTAACATTATTATCATTTCAGCGGTTACATCAGTCTCAATTATCCCTGGCGCAATTGATACAGAGACACCTCCCACCAATGCAATATTAAATAAGTTTGAACCAAAGATATTTCCAAAAACTATATCAGGGTTTTTCATTTTTGCGGCGGCTATAGTTCCTGCAACTTCTGGAAGGCTAGTTCCTAAAGCCACAACAGTAACTCCAATAATTATGGATGATATATTGAAGTATTCTGCCAAATTAACAGCATTATTTACTACCAAGGTGCTTCCAAAAATTGTTGCTGTTAGCGACGCAACAGCCCTTAGTCCAACATAATCTTTTTCTTCAATTAATAAGTCTTCTTGATCAACAGCCTCTTCTGTTACAAGTTTGTAAGTAACAAAAATAACTAATACCAATAAACCAATTCCAAGAAAAAGTGGGAACTCTTTAAGCATTAAATAGAAACTTACAAATAAGATTGTTGCAAAAACCATCCATATTGATGAAGTATTGTTAAGGTTCAACTTTTTTTTGAAATCTCTATTTAATGCAAGATACAAAACAGAGATTGCAACTAAGGAGTTTGCAATATTTGAACCAATAATATTTCCTATACCTAATGAGAGGTTTCCGTTTAATGCCGCCCCTGAGCTTGCAAATAGTTCTGGAGCAGATGTTCCAAAACCTATAAAAGTTGCTCCAATTACTGAATTTGGCATATTAAATTTCATTGCAATTTGGATGGCAGTACGGACCATTTCTTCTGCGCCTTTAACCAGAAGAAAAAATCCTAAGATTAATCCAATAATTGTAATGTAAAGGGCCATTAAGTTTTAACCTTTAGAGTCTCTCCAGGAAATCCATTCTTTTACAGGTGCTAAGTCGTAACCCGGACCATTTACAGCTAATGTTACTTCAGTTGCTCCAGCTTCAAGTAAATCATCTGCTTTATCGATTCTGTTGATATCAATTCCGATGGATCTTTGAATTTCTTTAGGGTCTCTTCCTATTTCTTTACACCAATTATTTAATACATTATTTTTGTGAGCTACAGTTTCGATACCAGACCTTTCTTCAGTCCTAGTTGCGAAACCATGCCAAATGTCTGCATATTTAGCAGTGATTCTAAGTGTTACTTTTTCACCACCACCACCAATAAGTATTGGGATTTTTCTGGTAGGTTGAGGATCCAACTTCTTCATTCTTTCAACAATTCTCTCCAATGATTTTTCAAGTTCCTTAAGTCTCCATATTGCAGACCCAAATTCATAACCGTATTCGTCATAATCTTGCTCAAACCATCCAGAACCTATTCCTAGAATTACTCTACCCCCTGATATATGATCAACAGTCCTTGCCATGTCTGCTAGTAATTCTGGATTTCTATATGAGTTACAGGTAACAAGTGGTCCTATATCTACAGTGCTAGTTGCTTCAGCCCAACTAGCAAGCATAGTCCAACATTCAAAATGCTTTCCTTCTCTTCTTTCTCCTTCAGCCCATTGTGTTCCATCTTCTTTATATAAAGGATAAAAATGATCCCAATTATAGATAACATCAGCACCCATCTCTTCGGCCTCTAGCGCTGCTTGTCTTATTTGATCATATTCAGCATGCTGAGGTTGTAAAAAAACTGCAACTCTTGGCTTCATTTTCAATTCTCCTTTAGTACTTTTTCAATGGCTTTTTCATTAAAATTATTCTTAATATTTACTACAAACTCTATATTAGCTTCTAATCTCTCTAATTTTTGAGCTGCTATTTTCTCTGAAGAAGGTAAAGGGTTTTTTATAATGTAATCTTTAATGTTATTTCCTAGCTCTTCGTCATAAATTGATGATAGCGAATCAAGCATTCGTGAAGCTGTCCATGCTGGCATTACTTTAAGTAACTCATCAAAATTTTCTTTTATAACTAACCATGATTCTTTGCCTATATAATTATTCATAATCATAGAAGCCAATATATAAGGACAATCCGCACCTCTAATTTTTCCATCAATCATGTATTGCACTATTTCTTGTGGTGCATTTTTATCTTTAATTATTCCTAATATTGATCTATATCTTCCTTGTAGTTGTGGAGAGGGTGCCTTCATAAATTTATCCAAAAATTTTTCTACTTTATTTCCTTCATCTAAAGCTGCAATATATAAAACAGTATTAAATAAACTTCCCTCTGAGATTGATTCAAAATTTTCATTCTTAAAAATTTCACTAAAGTGATTAATAAATTGTGTGTCTTCTAAGTATTTAGCTCTCATTTTGTTAATAACTCCTCTAAGTTCTTTTATCTCAGGATCATCATCTGAATTGACTTCAACCCCTAGCTCACTACTTAAAGGAAGTGTTAATTTATCAACAAACTCTTTAAAATTCTCTGCTTTATTTTGATTAGCAATATATGAAAGAGTCGCAATTATTGACCCTATATAATTCCATATATCTTCATCTTTTTCATCTTTATAAAAAAGAAGGAATTTTAGAAAACTAATTACCTCTTCAGCAGAGAGTTTATGGCTATGCTTTTTGAATTGCATCCATCTATCTTCCAAAAGTCTGTATTTTTCTAGCTGATCTAATTTTTCAAAATTATTTAAGATTTCATTGAATACTTTTTCGTCATAGAAAACATGATAAAAGCCCCAACCCCCACTATTTACAAGGGGGACTTCTCCTTTTTCTTCTATATCTATTTTTTCATTAGTTTGATCTAAAATTAAGTTAAATTTTTCATCTGTATCTAAAAATTTAATACTTATAGGTATTGGTTTATTTGAATTTTCTATTTTGATATCTTTTAATAAAAATCTTTTTTGCTCTAATAGCAAGGAAGAGTCATTAATTGAAATACTTACACTAGGGTAGCCTTCTTCTTTTATCCAATAAGGGAGCATTTCATTTAACGGCTGCCCACTAGCCTTACTTAAACTATCCCAAAGGTCTGAGGAATTTGTATTATCGTATTTGAATTTATTCAAGTATTCTTGTACACCTTTTTGAAATACTTCTTCCCCTATAAAAACTTCAAACATTCTTAAAACAGTAGAACCTTTTTCGTAAGTCAGAACATCAAACATTTCTTCAGCTTCTTCTGGTGTTGCAACTTCAAACTCTATAGGTCTTGAATTTTCTAATGAATCAATAGCAAAACCTGCACTTCGAGATAAGTTCATTTCATTCCATAGTTTAAATTCTGGATACTTATTATCGGCTGCTATAACTTCCATTAAGCTTGCGAAAGCTTCATTAAGCCAAATTCCATCCCACCATTTCATAGTTACTAAATCACCAAACCACATATGAGCAAGTTCATGAGCTATAACAGTTACAGATCTATTTAACTCAGGCCTAGTTGCTTTTTCTTCATCTATTAAAAGTAAATTTTCTCTAAATGTGACGGCTCCTACATTTTCCATTGCGCCCATCGCAAAATCTGGAATTGCAATTAAATCTAGTTTCGATCCTGGGTAGGGGATTTTATAATAATCTTCAAAAAAATTAAGTAGCTCAATGCCTGCAGTCCCAGCATAATTAGTTTGATCAGAGAAACCCGGTCGGTGAATTATTCTGATTTTGGTATTTCCTGCTTCTCCTATCTCAGTAGCTTCCAATTCTCCAATGACAAAAGCAACAAGATATGTTGACATTTTCATGGAATCAACAAATGTGGTTTCTACTTTATTATCACCAACTTCTTTTTCAGAGAGGACTTTTTCATTGCTTACTCGTAAATATTTCTTATCAGCAACGATGCTGATTGAAAAAACTGCTTTGTACTCAGGTTCATCCCAGCAAGGGAAAGCATTTCTAGCAGAAGTTGGTTCAAATTGAGTAGTCGCAATCCACTTCTCCTCATCTTTTTTAGTCAAAAATTTACTTCTATAAAACCCCTTTAGATCATTTGTAATCTCTGAAGTGAATTCTAGATAAAGCTTATATTCACCCTTTTTAATTTCATTTTTAGAAGAAAGGCAAATTCTTTCTTCATCTTCAAAATATTCAACTGAAAGGTTGTTATTTTCTTTATCATTAGCTGCTATTAATGAGGCGTGGCTTATTTTAATTCCTATACTGTTCAAGAAAATTGATTTTGTATTTTCTAAGACTTGGATTTCTACAGTCTGGATTCCTAAATATGAAAAATTTTCTAGATCAATATCTAGCTTTATTTCGTATCTCTTCGGAGAGGAAGTTCTTGGAAGTATATTTTTATTCATTAATATAACTTAATCCCAATCTATATTTACGTCCTCTTCAGAGTCAACTAATTGAACTTTGTGTCTTCCAAAAAAGTCTCTCTGGGCTTGTATTAGATTTGAAGGGTTACTTGAAGAGCTTAAATTTAGATACCAATTTAGCGAGGCTGACAAAACTGGAATAGAGATATCATTTAAGACCGCTTCAGAGATAATTTTTTTTGTTGATACCAAATTATCTTTAAATATTTTATTAAGTTTTAAATCACCAAGAAAGTCTTTTGATGCTGAACTTACAACATTCAACTCTTTTAATAAGTTGGATCTAATAATACAACCTCCCATCCAGTTATTTAGAACTGTACCAAAATTTATATTTACCATGTGCTTAGCTATCAACTCCAGCCCCTGAATCATTGAAGCAACTCTTCCAAAATACAAACAGTTGCTTAGGTCTTCTTCAGAAGTTACCTCAGACTCCATATTGATTTCATCCCAATCATTTTTATTATTACTTTGAACTCTTGCATCATAAGCAGCATAAATTGAGGGAGTAGGAACCTTTAGATTTAAAGAAGTTTCGACAGTGAGCTTTCCAGTACCCTTGTTACTTGCAAAAGGTTTTATTTCATCAAGGACATAAACCTCATCTTTTTTTTGTCTTAAAATTTTCGATGTTATTTCAATAAGATATGACGACCTACTTTCTTCCTTTAAATTATCAAAAAAATTAGCTATCTCTTCATTTGTTTTTTTAGACCTTCTTAATATTTCATAAATCTCTGCAATCAATTGCATTTCAGCATATTCAATACCATTGTGTACCATTTTTATAAAATGACCAGACCCATACCCCTCATAGAAACCTATACAGTCTTGATCGGTTTTTGCAGAAATGGCACTTAAAGTATTTTTTAAATCTTCACTAATTTTATTCTTATAACCAACCATTATTGCTGGACCGTTTCTTGCACCTTCCTCACCACCAGAGACACCCATTCCCATAAATTTTATTTTCTTCTGCTCTAAAGCCAATCCATTTTCTTCACTATCAAGATAAAAAGAATTTCCACCATCAATAACTAGGTCCCCCTCATCAAGTAAATCCTTAATTTTTTCAATAACATCTTTTGTTGCTTTGCCCGAAGGGACCATCAGTAAAATCGTTCTTGGTTTCGAGAGACTATTGATTAGATTATTAACATCTGTATGCCCCTCAAAAGTGTCTGAAAATTCTTTTTTAATTTCTTCTAGTTTTTCTTTTGAATCATTAAAGGCTTTGATAGCTACACCATTATCTGAAAGGTTTAAAGCAATATTTTTGCCCATTACTCCTAAACCAATAAGTCCAATTTCTTTAAGCATTTTCATATTTTTCCATTATCTTATTTGAGCAAAGTTTATTTGCTAATTTTTCTCTAATGTCTAATTCTATTACTAGATAATCAGATTCATTTTGTACATTTAAAATTTTTCCATACCTGCTTATTTTTTCTAAGTTATTGGGTTTAACCATATACTTATCAATTAAAATTTCACCATAAATTTCTTCTGCAATACTTTCTATGAGTTCTGGCATACCTTTATTTTTTAATGAAGATATAAATATTGCATTTGGATATTTATCTATAAGTTCATTGTAAGAAGCTTTATCAATCTTATCTATTTTATTAAATACCAAAATTTCATTTGCTGTTGTTCCTATCTGTTCTAATATTTTTGAAACTGTGTTCATGTGTAGTTCGGGAACAGCAGTGGCAGCATCCACTACGTGTATTAACAAATCTGCTTCTGTAGCAACTAAAAGGGTTGATTTAAAAGATTCTATTAGAGTTGTTGGGAGATTTTGAATGAAGCCAACAGTATCAGAAATAATTAATGGATCTTGAATATTATTAATTTTTAGTTCACGTTGTAGAGAGTCCACAGTTGCGAACAGTTCATCAGCAGCATAAGCATCAGCATTTGTTAATTTTTTAAGAAGAGTAGATTTTCCAGCATTTGTATAACCAACTATAGAAACAAGAGGTGTATTATTTTTTTCTCTAGAATTAGATTGAAGAATTCTTTGTTTTTCAATTTTTTTTAGTTCTCTCCTCAGTTTGTTAATTCGATTATCTATTAAACGGCTATCAGTTTCTAATTTTGTCTCTCCAGGACCACGAGTTCCAATTCCTCCCCCTTGTTGATTCAGTGTTGAACCAAGGCCAGCAAGCCTTGGCTTTAAATAAACAGACATGGCTAACTCTACTTGAAGGCTTGATTCTTTAGATTGAGCATGGAGTGCAAAAATATCTAAAATTAAACCAGTCCTATCAACTACGTCACATTGGAATATAGCACGAAGTTCTTTCTGCTGATTAGGTGTTAGTTCACAGTCAAAAATTACAACATCAATATCGTTTGCTTTTGATATTTCTTCGAGTTCAATTATTGAACCTTTTCCGATAAAAGTTTTTGGATTAATTCTATCTACTCTTTTTGTCTGAATTATTGAAGGGTCGGATCCAGCTGTTTTTACTAAGCTGGTCAACTCCTTCAAAGACTCTTCTTTATCAGCTCTTGTTTCGTTAGCAAGAATAATACCTACGAGTAATGCATTTTGTACTGTAACAAAAATATCTCTATCAGAAACTGTAAGCAATCTTCTGTCTGTCTGATTTGGGTTATTTCTTTGGTTCAATTATTCCTAAATTTATATCACTAATAATAATAAACAATTATATATTAATTAGCGGAGGTGGACGGGAATCGAACCCGCCAAAGATTATTAAACCTTTCACCGGTTTTGAAGACCGGGGAGCCCACCAGGCGCTCATTCACCTCCATTATTAAGACTAATTGTATAAAAATATATATATTGAATACAATTGATAGCATCTTTTACTGGAGCCTCTTTAAAAGACATTAAAAAATGGGATTCAGGCGTAGGAGTTCCAACTGATAAAAGAATAATTGCAGCATTAGAGGGAATTCTAGGAAATGAAATATCATCAGCCATTGGAAGCATACCTGAGCCGGAAACATTTAAAAAACAAGTATTTAATGTTGAGAACTCAATTTTTGAAGTTGATAAAAGAAAACAACATAATATTAGTTCAGGATTTTTAAATAGATTTAGATCAAGTGTAGAAAAAAAAGGTCGAAACACTCAAACCGAGATGTTTACTTATGAAGATATGTCACAAATTGAGGAAGAAGTTGATGATTTAGAATTATCAGAAAATATTTACGAAAGTGCCCTTGAAGAAAGTCCATATATAAATGACCCTAATCAGCTATCTTTTTATTTTTCTAGAAACTTAAAGAGTGCTCTCGCAACTTTATTGTTTTTTTACCTCGCATATAAGGGTATGCAACTTTTTTGGGATTCGTTTAGGTTATTAATTGACAATTTGTTGTGACAATTAACAGACTATCTTTCTACGGTCTCGTTATTTCTATAGCTTCTATTATTGCAGGAGCAATAGTCAGAGCCACTGGTTCTGGAGATGGTTGTGGTGCATCATGGCCAACTTGCAATGGTGAGATTATCCCTGAACTTAAAACTTCATCAGAACTTATTGAATTTTCACACAGATCTATCAGTGGAATACTTTTAATAATTACACTTATTATTTTTCTAAAATCTTTTAATAATAGTGTTCCTGTTTTACAAAAAAGAGTTATTCGAGCTCTAACTTTTTTTGTTTTACTTGAAGCTTTAATTGGAGCAGTAATTGTTATCTATGAATGGGTTGGCCTTAATTCATCAACACCAAGAATTATCGCGGTCCCACTGCATTTAATAAATACATTTGGATTATTAGGTGCCTATACTTTATTATTTCATTTAACAAAAAATTCAAAAACAAGCTTAAATAATTTTTTTGATAAAGGTTTTAAAATTGGATTAATTTTGTTTTTATTCTCAGGAGCAACGGGATCTATTGCTGCACTGGCAGACGTAATATTTCCAAGCGAATCATTCATAATGGGGCTTGCTGAAGATTTTGATTCAAATAGCGAAATACTAACAAGGTTGAGAGTACTCCATCCCATAGTGGCATCATTTTTATCTATATATCTTTATTCTGAAGCAAACAGGCTTCAAAGAGAATATAAAGTTATAACAAAGAATATCAAATTATTAGTTCTGCTAGGGGTTTTCCTTGGGGTATTAAACGTAGTTTCAAACATAATTTTGCCTTTAAGTATTTTACACTTACTTACTGCAGACCTCCTTTGGGTACTTTATGTTTATAAAAGTGCTGAAAAAATAAATTAATTTCAAAAAATTAAAATAAACCTATCAATAATTAGATATATACCCCAAATTGTCCTATCCTTACATTTCGGTAACTTGAACTAAATAAAAAAGGTCAAAATATTAATGGTAACGAAAACTATACCTTCAAAACCTAAGGCTTCAAAAAAGGAAGCAGAGCTTGCTGCTGAACAAGATTCCTTAACACCAGAGCAAGAAGCTGCTGCACAAGAAAAAGCAAAATCGCTAATTAAAAAATTAGCTGATGATAGAGGAAAATTAACCACAGATTTAGTAAGCCAGTACTTAACAGCAATCGGAAATTTTGATCTATTAACTGCAGAACAAGAAGTTGAGTTAGCACAAAAGATAGAGTCTGGTGAGAAAGCAACTGTGAAGCTTGAAAAAAAGAAATTTAAAGATAAAAAAGGCGAGATTAGATTAAAACGAGATAGAAAAAAGGGAGCTGAAGCAAAAGATGCATTTTTAACAGCTAACTTAAGACTTGTTGTTGCAAATGCAAGAAGATATGCAAACACTTCAGGAATTGACTTTCTTGATTTAATTCAAGAAGGAAATCTTGGATTGATTAGAGCAGTTGAAAAATTTGACTGGAGAAAAGGATTTAAATTTTCAACATACGCTACATGGTGGATTAGACAAGCGATAACCAGAGCAATTGCTGATAAGTCTAGGACTGTTCGAATTCCAGTTCACCTTCATGACACAATGGCCGCCGTAAGAGCAGCCCAAGCTCAATTAAAAGCAGAACTAGGAAGAGATCCTAAACCACAAGAAATAGCAAAGGAAGCTGGAGTCGGAGTTGACAAAGTAGAACTTGCCTTAAGTGTTGCCGATACCGTATCACTAGAACAGCCAGTTGGAGAAGATGGAGCTCAACTAGGAGATTTTATACAGGATGAAGATGCTAGTGACCCATCATTAATAGTCCAAGATCTCGATGTTGCAGAAAGCTTAAGAGAAAGTATTAGTAGACTTCCAGAAAGAGAAGGAAGAATTCTTGCTCTAAGATATGGTTTTTATGATGGAGTTCCAAGAACTCTTGAAGAAATAGGTGAAGAGTTTGACCTTACAAGAGAGAGAATAAGACAATTAGAAAAGCTTGCTTTATGTCGACTAAGACATCCATCGTTTGGAATTAGAGAACAAGACTTAGTCTAAATTCACATCCTATCTGTTCGTTTAAAACATGAAAATAATCTAACATTGAATGTATGTTTGATTTACTTCAACAAGCGGTTGATTCTGCAATAGCTTCTGGGGCAAAGTATTCAGATGCTAGGATATTAAGTTCTAAATCTAGATCAATACAAGCAAGGAACGGAGACATTGAAGATTTTAATGAATCTGAAAGTATTGGAATTGGAATTCGGGCTTTAGTTGGCTCTTCATGGGGTTTTTATTCAACTTACGACTTAAGTTCTAAATCATTAATAAATTCAGGGATAAAAGCATATAATATTGCTAAAGCTTCTGCAAAAGTTCCAGGAAAAGAGTTTCCTTTAGCAGATGTCCCTATTGTCCAAGACGAATACACAACACCACATGAGAAAAATCCATTTGAAATTTCATCAATTGATCAAATTAATTTACTTGCAAATTCAACCGAAGAAATGAAGAAACTAGGCAGCTCTCATGCATCTGGAAGGTTAGATTTTTGGGACACAGAAAAATGGTTTTTTTCTAGCCAAGGGCATGAAATATATCAAAATATAGTCGAGTCTGGTGGCGGTATATCATCTCTTTCTATTGGAGATGGTGAAACACAGATTCGCTCTTACCCCCAATCATTTGGAGAATACAGAACGGGTGGTTGGGAAGTAATAGAGAGTTTTCGATTTGAAAATGAACTCGAAAGACTTGTTGAAGAGTCTAACAGGCTTTTGACTGCTCCACAGTGCCCTGAAGGAACGAGAGATTTAATATTAGAGGGAAGCCAACTTGCTTTACAAATACATGAATCAGTCGGCCATGCAATTGAACTTGACAGAATCCTTGGTTGGGAAGCCGCTTATGCTGGTGCTTCCCATTTAGATTTAAAAAAATTAAATAAACATAAGTATGGTTCAGAACTAATGAACATCATTGCAGACGCAACTCTTCCGGGCGCGTTAGCAACTTTTAAATATGATGATGAAGGCACTCCAGCGCAAAGAGTAAACATTGTTGAAGAAGGAATATGGAAAGGTGTTTTAACTGGAAGAGACAGCGCAGCAATAGCTGGTGTTGCTCCTGGGGGGATGGTTAGAGCAGATGGTTATGGAAGGATACCAATGGTAAGAATGACAAACGTTGGTTTATTACCTGGAGATTCTTCTTTAGATGAAATTATAGAAGCAACAGATGATGGAGTCTATATGGAAACGAATAGGTCTTGGTCTATTGACGACATAAGGTTAAATTTTCAGTTTGGATGCGAGGCTGGTTGGCTAGTAAAGAATGGAAAAATAACTGATATGGTAAAGAATCCAACGTATACAGGAATTACTCCAAATTTTTGGGGAAGCATGGACATGTTGTCTGGTGAAGATGAGTGGGTTTTTTGGGGAACACCAAACTGTGGAAAAGGTCAGCCAGGACAAGTTGGTCATACTGGACACCCCGCGTCACCTGCAAGATTTAAAAATGTAAGGATAGGTGTCAAAGGATGAAAGATTGGAGTGAATTTTTAGAAGAAGCTAAAAAACACATCCCAGAAAAAATTGAATGCGAAATTAAAATGATCTCCTCAGTTAGTTCATTAACTCGCTTTGCAAATTCTCACATCCATCAAAATGTTGAAGAAGAAGTTGGAGAGATCTATTTAACCATTCATAAAAATGGTAAAACTATTACTTTAAATTCAAACATAACAAGCATCGACTCTCCAAAAAGCTTCATAGAGAAGGCATTAATGGACGTTGATAATAGTCCAGAAGATCAAGGTTGGGCTGGCATTCCAGAAAAAGATCTTTCTTATAGTGGCTATCAAGAATTTGAGTCTAAAAATCCTGAAGAAAGGGCAGACAAAGTAAGAGAGTTTATAGAAGCTGGTAAAGATCTAAATGCAGCAGGGTATTGTTCAACAAGTGTGGATAATTATTTTGTTTGGAACACTAACGGATTAGAGTCATCAGATTCTACAACCAGTGCTTTTATTGATGGTATTTTTAGAACTGATACATCTTCAGGGTCATCACACAGAGGTGGACGTACACTAGAAGATATAGAATCTAGGGAAGTAGGTCTTGAAGCATATAAACTATCAAAAGATTCGCAAAACCCTGAAGATATAGATCCTGGAAAATATGAGGTAGTTCTTGGACCAGAGGCTGTTAGTACAATTCTCGTTTTTCTCGGGGTTTATGGTTTTAATGCAAAAAGTAAAATTGAAGGCACATCACCTATACACAACACTTTTCATGAATTATTTGGATGGGGAGATAGTTTTGGCGGCATAGGTACAAATTTGTATATGAATCCTGGAAATTCAACGAAGGAAGAGATGATATCAGAAGTCAAAAAAGGAATTTATATTAATGAGTTTTGGTATTGCAGAGTCCTTGACCCAATAACCCAAGTAGTGACAGGATTAAATAGAAATGGCTCATTCTTAATTGAAAATGGAAAAATCACAAAACCTGTTGGAAGGCTGAGATTTACTCAAAGCTTCATATCCTCGCTTGGTGTAGGCAATGTAAAGTCAGTTGGATCTGAAACAAGATTTGCAGACTCAGAATTCGGAGAAGGAATTTTGAATGTTCCAATGCTTCATTTAAATGAATTTAATTTTACAGGAGGAGTCTCTGGTTAAGGCAAAATATTTTGAGGGGAAAAAGCCTTTAATTATTCCTCATAGAGGAGGAAGAAATATAGTCCCAGAAAACACCCTCCATGCTATAGAAAACACGTATGTTGAAAAATTTAGTCATTTTGAAACAGATTTGAGGATGTCTAAAGACGGTGTAGTTTTTTTGCATCATGATAAAAGCTTTGACAGAACAACAGATGTAAGTGGAAATGTTAGGGATTTTAATTGGGAAGAAATAAAAAAAATAAATGCTGGATCAAAATTTTATAAAAAGATTGGAGATTATTCCTCAACAACAAAATTCGTATCCTTAGAAGATGCGCTTACAACCTATAAAAATATGAAATTTAATCTTGATTTAAAACAAGGTGGAATGGCTGAGAAGTTAGTAAATATAATAAAATCAACAAAATCTGTTGATAGAGTTTTAGTCTCATCGTTTAGTTATAAACGGCTAGATGAGTTTTTAAGCATTAGCAAGGGGGAAATATTAACCTCCGGGTCTTTTCGAGAGAATGCCATTGCCAAGTTTTTGCCCAACAAAAAAAGAAGCTTTAAGGTCCAAGCCCTACAAGCACCATATTATTGGAAGGGTCTAAAAATTTATTCAAAAAAATTGAGAGAATTTACTAATTTAAATAACCTACAGTTGCATATTTGGACTGTTAATAAAATTAACCATTTCAAAGAATGCATTGAAATTGGTTGCGATGGCGTCATTACAGATGAGCCAGTTAAATTTAGAGACTATTTAAATAGTAATTAATTCTAAGTCAAATTTAGAAAAGTTAGTTTACCATTATTAAAAGAAGACTGTTAAATGAGAGAGAATATGAAAAAGAATATACTTGAGAAAGGTTTTATACCTGAAGAGATTTGTACGAATTTACCAACTGGCTTTGAAGACGTTGAAGAAATTTCATCTTCTTTAGATAAGATTCTTGCAAATAATCAAATAAACAATGTTGTTAATGAAATCGACCAAGATAAAGATATTTCATCTCTATCAACTTCTCAGCTAGAAAGAGGTATGCTGCTTTATTCCTACATTGGGCATGCATACATGTGGGGAAAGGAAAACATCGATGACATAATTCCTAAAAATATTGCCATTACTTGGCATAAAATTTCTGAAAAACTTCAAAGACCTCCAATTTTGTCTTATGCATCATATGCTTTAAATAACTGGTCTTTACTTGATGAATCAAAGCCACTTAGAGTTGAAAATATAAAAATTCTTCAAAACTTTTTGTCTGGAGTTGATGAAGATTGGTTTATTATGATTCATGTTGCAATTGAGCATGAAGCAAAAAATATACTTGGGTCATTAAAAAAATATTTTCTTGATGAAGACACTGAGAAGGACAATCTTGAAGATGCATTAGTAAGCATTAAAGAAATAAATAAAATTATGAACAGAATGCCTGAAAAGTGCGATCCCTACATTTATTACAATAGGGTTAGACCTTATATATTCGGATGGAAGAACAATCCAGCGACCCCTCAAGGTGTTGTTTATGAAGGTGTTGAAGAATATAAAGGAAAACCTCAACTTTTTAGAGGGGAAACAGGTGCTCAAAGCTCAATTGTCCCTGCTTTAGATGCTCTTCTTGGTGTTACTCATTCTAACGACCCATTAAGAGAATATTTAGACGAGATGAGGCTTTATATGCCTAAAGACCATAGAGAAATACTCAACAACTTAGATGAGTGGTCAGAAAACAATAGAAAGAATTTAGAATTAGACAAAGACTCAGTTGAACTCATAAACAATTTGATTAAAGAAGTACATGCCTTTAGAGATAAACATTTAGAGTACGCAAGAGTCTATATTTTTGAACAATCTCTAACTAATAACTCAAACTCAAACATTGTTGGGACTGGCGGAACACCGTTTATGAAATATTTGGATAAACATCTTCAAGAAACGGTACCCAAAGATGATTAAAAAGATTGGCATACCAAAGGAAGTTAAAAAAGATGAAGGAAGGGTTAGCCTCATACCTGAACATATAACTCAGTTCACAGGTCTTGCTGATATTCTTGTTGAATCAGGAGCTGGAATTGGATCAGGATTTTCAGATAGTAATTATATAGAAGCAGGAGCGAAGATAGTAAATAGTCCTGAAGAACTGTATGGGAACTCAGATATAATTTGTAAAGTTAAAGAGCCCCAAGAACAAGAATTTGATTTACTTAATTCTTCCCACGTATTATTTGGCTATTTACACCTTGCTTCGAACTTGGGCTTAACAAAAAAACTATTGGAAAAAAAGTTAACTGGAATAGCAACTGAAATGATTATGGATAACAGCATATATCCTTTGTTAGTTCCTATGTCAAAAATTGCAGGAAACATAGCAATACAGAAAGGAATGCAATTTCTTGAGTATTCATCAGGTGGAAAGGGAGTTTTGGTATCTTCTATTTCTGATAAAAAGAATTCGAACGTTACGGTCATTGGTTGCGGTGAAGTAGGGAAAAGCTCAATAAGTAAAGCAATAAAAATTGGAGCAAATGTTACAGCTATCGATTTAAATGAAAAAGTACTTGAAGATTTAAAAAAAGTTTATGGGGATTCAATAAACACTATAAAAGGAGATACACCAGAATCTACAGATGCAATTAGATCTGCTGATTTAGTTATCGGAGCAGTTCTAATTCCAGGGATGAAGCCACCTATTGTTATTAGCAATGAAGATATATCAAAAATGGAAAAAGGAACAGTGATTGTAGATGTAGCAATAGATCAAGGAGGGTGTGTTGAGAACGTTAAAGCAAACACTCATTCGGAACCTTTTGAGAACAGGGATGGTGTATTAATTTCTGCAATTGCAAATCTTCCAGGAGCAGTACCAAAAACTTCTTCTATAGAACTCTCAACAGCTTTGCAAAAGTATGTACATTTCCTATTAGAGGAAGACTGGTTTGAAAATTATAAAAACGATAAGAACCTTAGTCCTTCATTACAAATACATAATGGATTATTGCTTTCAGAAGAAGTTGGAGATAGTTTAAGTTTAAGTGTTTCTAAATTAGTTTAGGTGCCCACTTATTTCTGCTCTGCATAAATTCATCTATTTTTTCTTCAAACTCTAAAGATATATCAATTTTATCAATACCATTTAAGATTCTATTTTGAGAGAAATCATCTATAAAGAAATTAAATTCGATCTCCTCACAAACCACGGATTTTTGTTCTATAGATATTTCTATTTTTGTTTTTGGATTTTCTGAAACTTTTTTAAATAATTTTTCAACTATATCTTCACTTGCTTCTATTGGGAGAAGTCCAATATTTATTGAATTCAATCTAAAAATATCTGCAAATTTAGATGAAATGATTGCATCAAATCCCCAGTCTTGGAGTCCCCAAGGAGCATGTTCTCTTGAAGATCCAGTTCCGAAATTTGTTCCTGTTAGTAAAACTTTTGATTCTTTGAAAATTTCATTATTCAATGGAAAATTAGCATCTTTTTTCCAATCGTAAAATAAAAATTCTCCATACCCTGATCTTTCAACTCTTTTTAAGAATTCTTTTGGCATTATTTGATCAGTATCAATATTTGACATTGGAAGCGGGAGCATGGTGCTTTCTATATAACTAAGCTTTTTCATATTATTTACTTCCTTTCCCTAATATCTACAAAATAACCATTAATTGCTGCAGCCGCTGCCATCTGAGGACTTACTAAGTGAGTTCTTCCTCCAACCCCTTGTCTTCCTTCATAGTTTCTGTTTGAAGTAGAAGCACACCTTTCACCAGGCTGTAATATATCAGGATTCATTCCTAAGCACATTGAACAACCAGCCTCTCTCCAATCAAAACCAGCATTTATGAAAATCTCGTCTAGACCTTCTTCCTCAGCCTGTTTTTTTACAAGAGTTGACCCTGGTACAACCATTGCATTTATATTTTTATGGACCTTTTTTCCTTCAAGTACCTTTGCTGCAGCCCTTAAGTCTTCGAGCCTTCCATTTGTACAACTACCAATAAAAACTCTATCCAAAGAGATATCATCAAATTTTTGTCCCGGCTTTAAATCCATATACTCTAAAGCTCTTTCAGCAGCTTCTTTATCTGCTTCATTTTGGAAGCTATCTGGACTTGGTATTACTTCATCTATAAAAATTACTTGAGATGGATTTGTTCCCCACGAGATAGAAGGTTTTAAATCGTTTACATTAATTTTTATAGTTTTATCAAACTCAGCATCATCATCAGAATAAAGTTCTTTCCATTCATTAAGAGCTTTATCCCAGTCTTCATTTTTTGGGGCAAAATTTTTATTCTTTAGATATTTATAGGTAATTTCATCAGGAGCAATCATTCCAGCTCTAGCACCACCCTCAATAGACATATTACAAATAGTCATTCTGTTTTCCATACTCATTTTTTTAATTGCGTCACCAGAGTATTCAATAACATGGCCAGCTCCACCTCCAGTTCCTATTTCTCTAATAATTCCTAATATCACATCTTTTGGAGTTATTGTTTCATTCATTTCCCCAACAACTTCTACCTTCATCGTTTTCGGTTTATTCATTGCCAAAGTCTGTGTTGCAAGCACATGTTCAACCTCAGAAGTTCCAATTCCAAAAGCTAATGCTCCAAAAGCTCCATGAGTTGCAGTATGACTATCCCCACATACAATTGTCATTCCGGGTTGAGTAATACCTTGCTCAGGTCCAATTACATGAACTATTCCTTGTCTTGGATCATTAACCCCATAAATTGTTACTCCAAACTCCTTACAATTATCTTCTAGTGCATCAATTTGTTTTTTTGACAACGGGTCTTTAATTCCCAAAGCTCTATTAGAAGTGGGGACACCATGATCAACTGTTGCTAAAGTTAATTCAGGATACTTAACTTTCCTTCCACTTATTCTCAAACTATCAAAAGCTTGTGGAGATGTAACTTCATGAACAAGATGCATGTCAATAAACAACAAGTTAGTATCAGCATCAATTGATGCAATTAAGTGCTTATCCCATATTTTCTCAAATAATGTTTTTGGTTTCATATACTAAATTTACTAAATTCTTTCTCATTTAAACATACAAATTTTATTATTAATGATGTGGATTTAATAATAGAAAAATTTTTAGAGATCGTAATAATACTAATTGCAGCAAAAACTGGTGCAGAGTTGATGAGAAGAATCAATCAACCAGCTGTTATAGGCGAATTAATTGCTGGAATAGTTATAGGCTATTACGGATTAGGACTTTTACCACATGCTGAACCTGGAGACGTTATTTCAACTTTGGCAGAGATAGGGATTATTCTCTTGCTTTTTGAGGTAGGTTTAGAAACAGATTTGAAAGAGTTTGTTGAGTTGGGATCAACTTCATTGTTTGTTGCATTAATTGGAGTGGTTGCTCCTTTTGCTTTAGGCTATGGTTCGGTTTATGCACTAAACCTTGGAGGGGACTTCCAATTTGAAGTAGCACTCTTTGTTGGAGCTGCAATGACAGCCACCTCAGTTGGTATTACTGCAAGAGTATTTGGTGACCTAGGGGCATTAAAAACTAAGGAAGCCAAAACCATAATTGGTGCAGCAGTAGTTGATGATATTTTGGGGTTATTAATTCTTACGGTTGTTGCAGGGTTATTAGGCAATGATGGAGACTTTTCAGTTCAAGACCTTGGAGTGATAACATTTAAAGCTGTAGGGTTTTTACTTGTCACTGTTTTCCTTGGTAGAAAGCTTTCACCTACAATATTTAACTTTTTTGTGAAAATACCTTCACCTGGAACGTTCGTGACAGGTTGTTTTATTTTTGCAATGGGATTAGGAGCTGCAGCTCATTCAGTTGGTTTACATCCAATAGTGGGTGCTTTTGCAGGAGGAGTGTTAGCCGGTGAAGCAAATATGACTACTCGAATAAGAGACGAGATGAAAAATATAAACTTTCTTCTAGTGCCAGTATTTTTCGTTTATATAGGTTCAGAGGTAAACATAACTATCCTCGCATCCTTAGATATATTTTTAATGGGGTTATTAATTAGTTTCTTAGCTTTTATTGGTAAATATGTTTCAGCAATTGGAGCTATAGGAAAAGGAATGAACACTTCTGTAATTGGAATTGGTATGGCACCAAGAGGAGAGGTTGGGTTAATTTTTGTTGCAGTTGCTACCTCTACTTTGTCTTCAGTAATTAATGAAGAAATAATTGCAATAATTATTTGGATGGTTATTAATACAACTATTATTGCTCCAATTTTATTAAATAGAATCTTAAAGAAATCAGCTAAAAAACAACAAGATGATGATCGCTTTGAGTCACCAGTAGTTGAGTGATAAAATAGACATAATAAAATAGATTTTTACTATCATATTATGGGTCAATATTAAGGGAGAATATTAATGTTATTTAACTCAATTATCGCTGCTGCTCTTGGATTAGCTTTAGCAGCTTTTTATGCAAACAAAGTTTTATCAATAAAAGTTACTGATGAAAAAGTTGAAGAGCTTTCTGCTTCTATACGTGAAGGATCAATGGCATTTTTAAAAAGAATGTATTCATGGATTAGTGTTTTTGTTGTTGTATTAGCAGTTTTGATATCAACATTAACTGAATGGGGATATCCATGGGGTTCAATAGCATTTGTAGCTGGAGCCTTCCTTTCTTCACTAGCTGGTTTTATTGGAATGAGAATAGCAACAGCTGCCAACGGAAGAACAACAGAAGCTGCTAGAGACGGTGGAACACTAAAAGCATTACCAGTAGCTTTTAGAGGGGGTGCTGTAATGGGATTTACAGTCGCTGGACTAGGACTTCTTGGTGTAGCAGTAGGATATTGGGTTTTCATTGATATTTTAGAATTGCCAAATGGTTATGATGTTTTAGCAGCAATTGGACTTGGAGGTTCCTCGATTGCTCTTTTTGCAAGAGTTGGTGGAGGAATATATACAAAAGCAGCAGATGTTGGCGCAGATCTAGTAGGGAAAGTTGAAGCTGGTATACCAGAAGATGACCCAAGAAACCCAGCAACAATAGCTGACAATGTAGGAGACAATGTAGGAGATGTTGCAGGTATGGGAGCGGATCTTTTTGAGAGTTATGTAGGTTCCTTAGTTGCTCCTCTTGCTTATGCAGCAATAGTATTTAGTGGCCAAAATGTTTTACCTTCATTATTATTTTTTCCATTAGCAGTTGGAACGATTGGTATGGCAGCTTCTATAGTTTCCTCTTTTCTTGTTAAACCAAAAGAAGGAAAATTAGCTCAAGCTTTACATAGAGGAACTTATAGCGCTGCGGCTTTAACAACTTTAGGTGTTTACTTTCTTAGTGATAGCATGTTTTCTTCATATTCAGAAAATTCAATAGGACTCTTTTTTGCTGTAATAATAGGACTTGCGGTGGGATTGTTAGTCGGCCAAATTTCAGAATGGTTTACATCTGATCATTATTCAATAGTAAAAAATATAGCTGATCAAGCTAAAACAGGGCCCGCAACACTAGTATTGTCTGGGATTTCAGAAGGAATGCGGTCAGCTGCTTTTTCTGTAATAGTTGTAGTTTTTGGTATAGGAGGAGCTTATACAGCAGGGGACTGGGCTTTAGGATCTGGTGGTGGAATTTATGGTATTGCGATAGCTGCAATAGGCGTTTTAGCTACTTTAGGAATAACAGTTGCTGTAGATGCTTATGGACCAATAGCTGATAATGCCGGAGGTATTGCTGAGATGGCACACCTTCCTCCAGAAGTTAGAGAAGCCACTGATGAATTAGACTCACTTGGAAACACAACAGCTGCAATTGCTAAAGGGTTTGCAATCGGTTCCGCGGCTGTCACAGCTTTAGCATTATTTTCTGCTTTTGTTCAAAGTGCAGGCTTAAGTGAAATTGGATTAAACATAACGAAGGTAGAAGTTACTGCTGGATTATTTTTAGGGGGAATGTTCCCGTTCCTTTTTGCTGCGATGACAATAAATGCTGTAGGGAGGGCTGCTTTCAAGATGATTGAAGAGGTCAGAAGACAGTTTAAAGAAATACCTGGACTTAGAGAAGGCAAAGAAGGAGCAAAGCCTGACTACACAAGATGTGTAGACATTGCGACTTCCGCTGCTTTAAAAGAAATGTTGCTTCCAGGAGGTTTAGCTATAGCATTACCATTGATTATTGGATTTTGGAATAAAGAAGCCCTAGGTGGTTTCCTAGCCGGATCTCTTGTAACAGGTTTCTTGTTAGCAATATTCATGGCTAACTCAGGGGGTGCTTGGGACAACGCAAAGAAATATATCGAAGCAGGAGGTGGAGCAGGGAAAGGTTCTGATGAACATAAAGCTGCTGTAATTGGGGATACAATCGGAGACCCATTTAAAGATACCTCTGGTCCTGCAATGAATATAGTCATAAAAGTAATGACTATTGTTAGCTTAATATTTGCTTCAGCATTTTAATTAAGTACATTTTTGGTTTCTACGTATAATATTATTCAAATAGTCTATGAATATATTATTGATAACAAATGATTGGTTGCCAAAAAAAGGCGGAATAAGTACATATCTAACTAAATTGTCAGAAAATTTGAATTCAAATCTCATTATTTATGCTCCTAATTGGGCTGATGGTGAGAACGTAATAAAATCAAAAGATAAATTTATATTTAATCCAAATAAAGTGTTCCAAGAAGTACAGGAAATTGTTTTTACAAGAGAGGTAGATTTAATTATTCATGGTTCTAGTAATCCAAATTTTTTGTTTGTAAATAAATTAACAAATTTAGAACTTCCAAATCAACCACGTCATATAAAAATTCCTCAGTACATGATATGTCATGGTGCAGAATTTAATATATTAAATTACATTCCAGTAATAAGAACAATCTTAAAAAGAAATCTTAATAATTTGAATAGTGTATTCACTGTAAGTGAATTTTCGCGTAAAAAATTAATTGATATAACTTCAACAGAAGTAATAAATATTGGTGCAGGTGCCGATGTTGAAGATTTTAAACGAGATTATGAAGTAAAAGGAGGATTAACTGTTGGTGTGGTAAGCAGATTTGTTTCAAGGAAAAAAATAAATTGGCTTATAGATGCCGTTCATGAAATAAACGAAGAAGGCCATGAAATAAAGTTAAATATCCTGGGATTTGGTAAGCAAGAAAATTATTTAAAAAAATTAGCTGGTATATCTTCTGCAGAGGTAACTTTTTTTGATGATTTAAAAGATGATGAAAATAGTGATTTTTATAAATCAATAGATATTTTTGCTATGCCTTCTACTTCAAAGTATTTTGGAATTGAGTATGAGGGCCTAGGATTAGTTTATCTTGAGGCAGGAATTCATGGTTTGCCAGTTATAGTTGGAGCTTCCGGTGGTTCTATAGAAACAATTCTTCCGGGTAGAAGTGGATTTGTTGTTAGTTCGCCAAAACTTTTGAAGGAAGCAATTTTATATTTTATTAATAATCCGCAAAAAATTGAAGAGTTTGGTAAGGCAAGTAAAAAGTTTGTTGAAGAAAATTACAATTGGAAAAACTCAATTGATAAGCTTGAATCAAACTTTCATTAAATAGCTATTCTTTTTCTTTTACATCTCCAAATAAACTAAGTATTTCTTCGGGACTTATAGTTAAAGCATCTCTCGGGCTTTCTAATGGTTTATTCTTTTTTTCAGTAACAATTTTATTTATTAGATTATCTTTAGTTGCATCTTCTGCTTTCATACGAAATCTTCCTCTATAAAGGACAATTTCAAGTAATTTTGAGAGCTCTACTAATTCGTCTTTAGATAATTTTTTAATTGTTTTTTCTACTATTTTGAAAGCTTCATTAATTGAATCTATGATTTTTTCTTTTGTTGCACTTTTAGATATTTTTTTATTTTCATTATCTATTATTTCTAAAATTCTTTGATATTTTTCTTCTTCAATTAATTCAAAAATCTCACCCTTTTTTAATGTTTTTAGTTCGTCATTATCAAAAACTTGTCTAGTTCTTTGTTTCATTGAGTAGCCACCATAAGGGCCAACTGCCGTCATATAATCCCAACCATTTTCACTGACTATATGTCTTGGATTTTTTGCTGATAAAGAAAATCTCTCTATTGCTTCTTCTGTTGTTAGCTTGTCCGGATCTTCATCTTCAAAAATAGGTCCAATCATATTTTTATAAATACATTTATCTTGTCTTACTCCTTTTTCTTTAACTCCATGTTGAATATAGAAATTTCCATTTGGCCCTAACTTAATGTAGATTGAAGTACCACATTCAGGACATTTACATATGATACGTTCTTTACTTAAGCTCGCTTCTTGCTTTTTTTCAAGGTCTGCAATGAGCTCTTTAGTTATTTCTTCTATTGTAATTTCAGGAGGTAGCCCAATCTTAAAATCATCATTTCTTAGAAGATAAGGATAAGGAACTCTTCCTTGGATTCTTCCTGTTTTTATAACATAAGGTGAATCAAAAGGTAAAGGAATTGAAGTTAACTCAATCGGATCAGGCATTTTCGTATCCTTCAATATGTTTTTTTATTTTGGTGTAAGAATCTTCTAAAAATTTTACTTTTGCCTCTTCTGGATTCTTACTTTCAAGTATTTTGTCTAATTCATCTTCCATTAGTTTTGAAAATTCATAATCTATGTATAAATCAAAATAAGGTTTCATAAAATTATTAATCATTGCAATAGCAAGAATTCTTGGCTTTAAACTAGATTCAGAATTAATAAAGACAGAAGTAATACTTTCAATGATTGAAACATATGTTGATGGCCTACCTATTCCTAGCTCTTCAAGCTTGTTAATCAATGAAGTAGAAGAATATCTATTTGGTGGCGTCGTAAATTTTTCTTCTGATTTGGAATTTATTATATTTATCAAATCACCTTCAGTAAGGTCTGGTAATTCTTGAGATTTTTCACTTAAATCTTTAATTAAATCTCTATAACCTCCAAAAGTCCATGTTGTTCCAGAAATTCCAAGAATAATTGGGCCAAAAGCCTCATCTTGTACTTCTATTTCTATGCTTTTTGTTACTCCCTTGGCATCTGTCATTTGAGAGGCGACAGTTATATTAAAAATTAAAGAATAAAGTTTATATTCATCGCTATCTTCTTTATATTTTCCGAGTAATTCTTTTGGCTCAGTAAAAATATCTCCAGAAGGCCTAATAGCTTCATGTGCTGCTTGTGCATTTTTATTATCTCCATATAAATTTGGATCTTTTGGTAAATGGTCTTTTGTAAAGTTTTCAGATATATATTTTCTAGCTGCTTTAATTGCCACTTCTGAGAGCCTGATAGAGTCTGTTCTCATATAAGTTATCAATCCCTCTTGGTAAAGCTTTTGAGCCACACTCATCGTTTTTCTTGGTTGAAACCCCAGATTATTTCTCGCTGAAGATTGAAGGCTTGTAGTTTTTAGAGGCTTAGGTGGTTTCCCACTTCTAGGTGTTTCTTTTATCTTAGATGTTTTAGCTGAACCATTACTAAGTAGGTTTAATATTTCTTTACAGTCTTTTTCTGAAATGTATTCTCTGTCTTTATTTATTTTTTTACCATTTTTATCAAAATCTTTCGATGAGGCAATCCTTTTTCCTTTTACGCCTTTTAAATTCGCTATAAATTCAATATCTGAAGTTTTACATGTTGCTTCTATTTCAAAATATTTTGATTTAACAAATCTTAATCTTTCTTCTTCCTTTTCAACAATTAGCCTTATAGCAGGCCCCTGGACTCTTCCTGTTGAAATAAAAGCACCACCAAGGTCTCTTAATTTTGGTGATATTTCGTATCCAATCATTCGATCAAGAGTTCTTCTTGCCTCATAGGATTTAAATTTTCCTATATCTATAACTTCAGGATTTTCGATTGCATTTAATACTGCGGGTTCGGTAATTTCGTTAAATTTTATTCTCTTAGGTTCTTTTTTAAGTTCAAGAGCTTCTTTTAAGTGATAGGCGATAGCCTCTCCTTCTCTGTCATCATCAGTTGCTAGATAAACATCAGGAGCTTTATCTGCCAGTTCTCTTAATTCTTTCACTACTTTTTTTCTGTCTTCAGGTATAACATAAATATTTTCAAACTCATTAGGCTTTACAGCCCCCCAGAGTATTTCTTCTTTTGTATATTCAGGTGGAATAGATTTTGTATTTCTAGGCAAATCTCTAATATGGCCAACACTTGACTTAACTATATATTCAGACCCAAGTATTTTTGATATAGTTTTTACTTTTGTAGGAGACTCTACAATTACTAAAGGTTTTGACATGTCCTTATTGATAACACTATTTTTTCAATATGTACAGCTTTTAAAAAAAAAGTATTTTAAATACCATTTATGATGAGTAGAGAAGAATGAATTCAATAAAAATATTTTCGAAATCACAGTTCTCCATTTTATGGTGGTCAGGCTCACTTTCAAGCTTTGGAGATTGGGCAACATTATTTGCATCAGTAGCTTTAGCTAGTCACATAGGGACGACTGAAGGAAATTCTGAAATAACTGCTGTGGTACCTTTAGTTGCAAGAATCATACCAGCCTTTCTATCTTCTATTGCCGGTTTGATTGCTGATAAATTCAATAAAAAAAATACTATGATTTTTTGTGATCTTTCCAGAATGTTTATTGTCTTTCTATTATTTTTTGCAGATAATTTAGTATTTTTATTCATTATTAATTTTATATCAGAGGTATTTTCTTTAATTCGTCAACCATCAAGAGAAGCAATTGTCCCTGAAGTTGTCGAGAAAGAAAATCTTGTTAAAGCAAATTCACTTTTTGCTATAGGCACATATGCGACTCTGCCGATTGCTTCAATCTTGTTTGCTGTTGTAAGCGATTTAAAAGTTCCAGAAATTATCTTAAACTATGGCAATGGTTGGAGCGGATCTATTGTATTCATTTTTGATGCTATTACATTTCTGATCTCTTCCTATATACTTTTTTACCTTAGATCTGACAAAATTAATTTATCACCAGGAGGTGAGAGATTTAGCTACCTTGAATTTAAGGAAGGTTTAAATTACTTTTTTAAAACTCCTTCAATTAGAAACATTACGATATCAATTTCATTGAGTCTTTTTGCTGCGGGAGCATTATTTATTTTAGGTCATACTTTCTTAACCGTAAATTTAGGATTTACAGAAAGTTCTTTTGGTTTTATGATTGCAGCTTTTGGATCTGGGATTCTATTTAGCATGATCACACTTAGTTATTTTGTTAGTTCTTTTTCAAGAGTAAGTTTCTTAATTGGTCTAAGTATGATTCTTACAGGACTATCCCTTTTTAGTGCTTTTAAATCTCTTGAATTTATAAATATTTTATTATCAATATTTGTTTCAGGAATAGGGACAGGGGGTGTTTACTTGCTTACAATCAGCTTTTTACAAGCTTCAACTAAACCTGAACTCAGAGGCAGGGTTTTTGGTAATTTTTACTCCATAGGGAGAGTAGCTTTATTAGTCTCTTTTTTAACTACAGGAATACTTGCAAATTTTCTTGATAAGCATTTTGATGCGACAGGAGTTGAAATAGTCTTGCAAGGTAGCGCTATTTTAATTTTCATATCAGGCTGTATAGGCTTCCTTACAGGATATAAGAAAATAATAAATGAGTTTGGAATTGAGAATTCAAACTTTAATAATATAAAATTAGATTTCAGACCAACAGAGGATGAACAAGAATGAACTGTAACTACCTAGCTTTTGAAGGAATAGATGGGTCAGGCAAGACTAGTTTCATAGAAGGTCTTTGCGAAATTTTAGAAAATCAGAATAAAAAATATAAAGTTGTTCGTGAACCCGGGGGAACAGAACTAGGGGAAGGCATAAGAGAGCTTTTATTAAGTCATGAATATAAAGTTCCTGATTTGAGCGAGGCTTTTCTATTTTGCGCAAACAGAGCAGAACTTATTAAAGAAGTTGTAATACCAGAAATTGAATCTGGCTCGATTGTAATTAGTGATAGAAGCGCTTACTCTTCTATCGCATACCAAGGAGCTGGAAGAGAGCTCGGAGTAGATCAAATATACGAACTTAACAATATTGCCTTAGATGGTTTTTGGCCGGAGAGAGTAGTTTTACTAGACATTGATCCACAAATTTCTCTCGAAAGACAAAAGGTTAGCGATAGGATAGGCAGTTCAGAAGTTAATTTTTTTCACAGAGCTAGACAGGGGTATTTAGATTTAGCTGGTAAATATCCCGATAAGTTTCTAATAGTTGATGCAGAAAAAGAATTTTCAAAAAATCTAGATCTTATATGTGAATGGTTAAACATTGGAAAAACTTAATAAAAAATTAGCACAAGAATCTGAATCTCCTTTCCATGCTTATTTACTATTAGGTAATACATCTAGTCATTTATTAAAACAGGCAAAGATATTTGCATCAAAAATATTGTTTGGCATTGAAGAAGAGGTAGACCATCCAGATATAAAACTTGTTTCATCAGAAAATTTAAATACTTTAGGTGTTGAAGACATTAGAAATATTATTGAAAATGATGGCTTAGTTCCAGTTGAAGGAGAATATAAAATTGTTATATTTCCCCCAGTGAAATCACTTACTGAAGAAGCATCAAATGCATTATTGAAAACACTAGAGGATCCCTCAGACTCTAGCATTTTTATATTAACTTCAAGTGGAAAATTCTGGTCTCATGCAAGAGATGACTCCATATTGGGCATTCTTTCTACAATAAAAAGCCGGTGTAGAAGAGTTTTTATAGATACAGATGTTGAAACAGAATTTAATTTTTCAGAAAAAGATTTTATAAATTTTATGGAATCTAATAAAAGGGAAGATGAAGATTTTTCAAACATTCCTCAAGACTTAGTTAATGTATTAAAGTCTACAAAAAAGAGAAAGAGGATAGCTACCAAGTGAATCATACTAGATTCATAATTGCTTCATTTGAATACCTAACAAGAAACATACTACTTACTAAAGAATTTGGAAAAAAAGAATTTAGATACTGTGAATTACTCCAAGACTCTATGGATGATCTAGATAAAGGGATAAGGCCAAATACAGTGTTAAATAATTTTGCTATAGTTTCAAGTAAATTATGAGCACTGTAAAACTTTTAGGGACTGGATGCCCAAGCCCAAGCCATGAAAGATACGGACCTAGTACTCTTGTTCAAGTTGAAAATAATAACTACTTATTTGATGTCGGGTCAGGTGTAACCCAAAGGCTTAGCGAGTTTGGTATCAAATCTGCAGCAATAGATGTCTTATTTATAACACATATTCATTCGGATCACATTGTTGATATGTACCAGCTTTATATTTCTGGATGGCACCAGGGGAGAGAAAAACCTTTTAAAGTAATTGGTCCTTTAGGAATAAAAGATTTTTTTGAGTCTCAGTTAAAAGCTTTTGAAAAAGAACTTGAAGGAAGAAAAAAATGGGAAGTTAGGCCAAATGGGGATGGTTTATTGTATGAAATTTATGAAGTAGAAAAAGGCTATATATATGAAGATAAAGCAGCACAAATAACACCATTTGAAGTAGATCATAAACCAGTAGAGCCAGCATATGGTTATAAAATACAATTTAACAAAGGAGGAAAGGCTAAAAAAATAGTTATTTCTGGAGACACACGGAAAAGTAAGACTTTAATAGAGGAATCTTTTGAAGCTGACGCATTAATACACGAAGTATTTGTTGGCTTAGGTTTTGATAAAAATAGAATGACAAAAGAAACAATAGAAAATGTAGCTAATTATCACACTTCCCCAAAAGAAGTTGGGGAGATAGCAAAAGAAGCAAAAGTAAAAAAATTAATTCTTACACATTTTGTCCCTCCTTCGTTTGATGAAGAAAAATTAGAAAATGAAGTGCGAGATATTTATAAAGGAGATATTGTAATTGGAAAAGACTTACTTAACATAGAGGTTTAATTAAATAAAATTTATTTTTGAAAATTTTCTTACATTAAATATTAAGTATAGGGAAAGAAATAAAGCGGAGATTACAAGACCTGTATATCCAAGAAAGATATACGTAAACCCAAGACTTAAATGAGCAACAGAACTTCCAGCGAAAACCATTGAATCACTTTTTATATTTAGGTTTATAGAATTTTTTATTGAATATTTAGAAATCGCAGCACTGATTGCAATAAATGTAAAATTCCAACCCAGGCCAAGAAGGTATAATCCAATTTTTAAGAATAAAATATTTGTGTTAAATAATGAAAGGACGCAACTTAAACAAAGTATAAAGCTACCAATTGCAGCAAATAATTTAGCTCCATATTTATCAACAAGATTTCCTAAGATTGGTGAGAATAAAAACATCCCCAAAGTGTGATAGCTTATAATTGTTCCCACTAGTTTAATTGTTTCACCTATATCTTGAATATGTAAAGGAGTTGCGGACATAATTACAACCATTACGAAATGATTAAGAACTAAGATTCTTGTAAGTAATTTCGCATTACTATCTAATGAAATTAACTCTTTAGTTTGTTCAGTATTTGAAGGTTCTCTTAATGTTGTATCTTTTTCTGAAAGAAAATAAATAGAAAAACCAGCAAGAATCATACCAGCTGTAGCTATAAAATAACCAACAATAAGTTCAGAGTTAAATGTTTTTTGAAATAATTCTGAGTATTCACCAACAAGCCTAGGCCCAAATATTGATCCAAAGACAGAAAACCATACAGCTAAAGATAATGATGTAGCTTTATAGGTTTCGCTAGCCACGAATGAAGCTGCGTAACGAGATTGAAGTGTTGCTGATTGGCCAACTCCTAAAGTAAAAGAACCTAATAATAAAAGAAAAAAAGAATCTGTAATAAGACTTAAAATTAGTATTGCTCCGCCAAAACCCCCAATAAAAAATGTATTACCAAGAGCCGACAATCTTGAATATTTTTTTGAAAAGTAGTCAAAAATTTGAGTTCCAACAAAAGCCCCTCCTACACCTAAAGCGTTGGGAAATCCAACTAAATAGGGATTTGCAGAAACTTCTCTTACTGATAATGCAGCTACAGTAATTGCTGCAATAAAACCGATTGAGGAAAAAGCAACTGATAAAAGTAAGCTAAGTATTTTTTTAATTTCAGAAAACATATTTAAAGAGTAGCTATTTCTTTGATTAAAGTTTTGATGAGAAAAAATTGAAAAAGAATTTCTTAAGACTAACATAGAAAAAGCATGGAGAGAGGATAAAACCTCAGCAACCTAGAAAGCTAACTAAGGTGCTTAAATATGTGGTTTATAACAAAAAATAGCTTTCTCCAAAAATTTTATAAATAGGAGAATTATTTTGAGCAAATATGTAACAGCAGAAACAGTTTCACCTGGTCATCCTGATAAGATCGCAGATTTGATTTCAGACTATGTTTTAACAAAGGCTTTAGAAAATAATAAAAAATCAAGAGTAGCCGTAGAAACTTTTTTAACAGGAACTGATAATGGAGGGTTAGTTGTTGTAGGTGGTGAAATCAGCGAGATTGCCAACATCACCGACGAAGCAGTTGTAAGTATTGTAAATCAAGCACTTAAAAAAACAATAAAAACTAGTTTCCCAGATTTTGATTTAAATAATTTAACAATACAGAATGAACTTACTCCACAGTCAGAGGAGATAAGAGCAGCTGTTGAGGATGATGAAGACCAAGGAGCTGGAGACCAAGGAATCATGGTAGGTTATGCTATAAATGAAACAGAATCTCTTATGCCTCCTACTTTTGATAAGTCTCGCAACATTCAACAGGCTTTGTGGGATATACAGCATTCTGATGAAATGTTAGATTTAGATTCAAAAGTGCAAGTTACCACAGGAGGAGATAAAACAAAAGTTGTTGTATCTACCCAACACCAAAGCGAAATTGATATTGATGATTTACATTCAAGAGTATTTGAACTTGTAGGGGACTATATAAGCGAAGAGTACACTCTTGATTTAAATCCTTCAGGATCGTTTGTCAAAGGAGGTCCAGCTGGAGACACAGGGCTTACTGGAAGAAAGATTGTTGTCGACGCTTATGGGCCATCTGTTCCGGTTGGAGGAGGTGCGTTTTCTGGGAAAGACCCAAGCAAAGTTGATAGATCTGCTGCTTATGCAGCTAGACACTTAGCAAAGAACATAGTATCTCACGGCTTAGCAGAAGAGTGTCTAGTTAGAGTTTCTTATGCAATAGGCAAAGCTGATCCATACGAATTAACTGTTGAAACTTTTGGTACTGAAAAATCAGAAAACAAAGTGTTAGATGATTTCATAAGCAAGTTTGACATGAAGCCTGGGGCAATAATTGAAAGGCTTAATCTTCTTGACGTTGACTACAAAGAGGATACTTTGTTTTCACACTTTGGCCATAATGACAGAAATTGGGAAAAAATAGAAAATTTGTAGAATCTATTTTCACATTTGATATAATTCAAATATACATAAAGAGAAGGTTAAGACCTCAGCAACCTGGATGACTATCCAAGGTGCTTGAAGATGTGGCAGAAATGCAACTAAATAGTCAAAATCTTCTCCAAAAAAGGAGAACATATGAAATTTAATTCAAAACTTATACATGCAGGATATGATTCGGGTGCTGATAGTCAAGGTTCTATTACACCTCCAATATATAAAACAACTGCATACCAATTTAACAATACGGAGCACGCTGCAAGTCTTTTTGCTCTTCAAGAGTTTGGCAATATATATTCAAGATTAACAAACCCAACAGTGGGATCGCTTGAAAATAGACTGACTGAACTAGAGGATGGTGCAATGTGTGTTGCCCTATCTTCTGGAACATCTTCAGTAATGTATTCTTTAATAAACATAATGAGCCAGGGAGATAATTTTATTACTGATACTCAGCTTTATGGTGGAACTTTTACGATGTTTACTAACATACTTCCAGAATTTGGAATAACATCTAAAAAAGTTGATACAACAGATCTTGATTTAGTTGAGAAAAGTATAGACAAAAATACAAGAGCAATATATGTTGAGACAATTACAAATCCAGGGTTAGTTGTTGCAGACATAGAAGGCCTATCTAAAGTTGCACATTCAAAAGGAATACCGTTAATCGTTGATGCAACATTTACAACACCTGCTATTCAAAAATCACTAGATTTTGGAGCAGATATAGTTGTTCACTCATTAACAAAATGGATGTCGGGGCATGGGAGAGTAATTGCGGGAGCAGTTATTGAAAAGGGTGGCTTTGAATGGGGAAATGGTAATTTTCCTCTTTATGACACGCCAGATACTAGCTATGGAGGCATGCGTTGGGGACATGATCTGGGAGATTTGAGTGGTGTTGCTTATTCTCTTAGATTAAGAACAGTTCCTTTAAGAAATCTTGGTGCAAATATGTCACCAGAAACTGCATTCGAGGTAATGAGTGGGCTAGAGACCTTAGGCTTAAGGATGGAAAGACATTGTGAAAATGCAAAAAAAGCTGCTGAATATCTTTCAGACCATGATTTAGTCGAGTGGGTTCGCTTTCCTGGTCTAAAAGATGACCCAGCTTATGAACTTTCAGAAAAATACTTGAAAGGCACAGGTGGAACAATGGTCGTTTTTGGTATTAAAGGCGGCAAAGATGCTGGACAAAAGTTTATTGATAATCTTAAGATGTTTAGGCATGTTGCAAACGTTGGTGATACTAGATCTCTAGCTATTCATCCTGCAACTACTACTCATTCACAACTTGATGATGAAGCCTTAGTTGCTGCAGGATCGCCTCCTGAGTTAATTAGATTGTCAATAGGAATAGAGGACATCGAAGATATTGTCGACGACCTTTCGCAAGCTCTTGACAGTACTAAATAAAAATATACAAAATTATTTAGTACCAAAATTAGAACTTGAATGCGGAGACGTCCTTCAAGATGTAGAGCTTGCGTATACGACTTACGGAAAACTATCAGATTCTAGGGATAATGCAATACTAGTTTTTCATGCATTAACAGGAAGCCATTTATTATCTGGCAAATATGAAAGATTTGATGATAAAAACCTTCCTTGGAATGATGAGCTAGAAATTGGTTGGTGGGATGAGTTTGTAGGGTCAGGCAAGATGGTTGACACCGATAAATATTTTGTTATTTGTGTCAATTACCTTGGAGGTTGTTATGGCTCAACTGGTCCAAATTCAATAAACAAGATTACAAATAATATTTATGGAGACAGCTTTCCTCAAATTACATTTAAGGATATTGAAAATAGTCAAAAGTTAGTTTGTGATATGTTGGGTGTAAAATCTTTACATGCTGTAGCGGGAGCTTCAATTGGTGGCCTAATGGCACTAGAATTTGCAATAAACTATCCAGAATATGTAGATAAAATAATCTCAATATCTAGTAGTCATAAAGTATCAACTATCCAGTTATTACATAACTTAGAGCAAGCATATATATTGGATTTAGCTAAAGACTCTAAGAGTCGTCAAGAGGAATATCTATCTTTGGCAAGAATGGTGGCTCATAAGACATATATTTCTTTAGATCTTCTTTCGGAAAGAGCAAAAGCTGAATCAAAATATATAGATAATGAAATGGGATATTTTCTCAAAACTCCTCAAGAGTCTTATATGATGCACCAAGGTGAAAAGTTTATTGAAAGATTTACCGCTGAATCTTACCGTACGATAATTAATGCATGGCAAAAGTTTAAAATAGATGAAAAAGATATAAAAAAACTTAGTGGAAAAGAAGTATTGGTTTTAAGCGTTGATTCTGATGTTTGTTTCTACCCTGAAGAGCAGATAGAATTAGTCGATGTTCTTGAGCTAAACGATGTTTGCGTTAATTATTCCTTACTTCATTCAGACAAAGGACACGATGCATTTTTACTAGAGCCTGATATATTCTTTGACCAGATTGCAACCTATCTTTAATTTTTTAAAAATAAATTAACAATAGCGACATATTTTTTCAATCTTTTAGTACTCTTTAAATGTGAAAAGATTTCTTGTTTTTTTAACTGTGTTAGTAATAGTTGGATTAAATAATTCAGCATATTCTTCTACTTCTACTTTTGATGGCCAACAACAAACTTTTTATGAGGATGATCCAGTTCCCGCAATTGTTATAGAAGAAGAGATTGAAACAGAAGAGGATTCAGCTTGGACGTACAGATTTCTTATTCCTACCTCTGTAGCTATAGCTGTACTAGTTATTATTGGAAATGTTATTCAATATTTTCGACAAGTCACACGAAAAAGATATAAGGTCATAGAAAAATAAAACTATCCTGTTTATAGATGACAAATAAAATTGAGAAAGATATTATAAAAAATCTTGATACATCAAAGAACTACGTTGTAGCTTTAAGTGGGGGTGTTGATAGTGCAGTATTGGCTACAGTTGTAGCTAAACAAACATCTAATTTGAGATCTATTTTTGTTAGACATAATCAAAAACATTCAAAGGAGTTAGAAGAAGTAGCTAATAAAATTGCTAATAATTTAAAAATAAATCACAAGGCATTAGATTCTAATCTTGAAGAAAACTCATCTGAACGAGATACTTCTAACAGGGCATACTCTTTCGGACAAAGTAGAAACATTTTTTATTAACCTACTAAGAGGTACGAGGGTTAGAGGTTTGAAATCAATTCCTAAAATGACACAAAGACTTAAAAGACCATTGCTAGGGATCTCAAAAGATAGTCTTATTAATTATGCAAAAGAAAACAACATTGAATATTTAGATGATGTGACTAACTTTGATAACAAAATTATTAGAAACTGGATAAGGAATGAGCTAATTCCAAAAGTAGATGAAAAATTTCCAGGAGATATTGAGGAAAAAATTAGTAGTTTAATAACAGAAATAGAATCAATTTTTGAAACAACAGAAATAGAATTTAAATATATTAAAACCGCAAAAGGGTATATAGAAATACCTGTAACTCTAATAAAAGAAAAAAATATAAAAAGCAATATGTATCTTTCGTTACTTTCAAAAACACTAGGTATTCCGAGTTTGCAAAAAAAAGATATTCAAAAAGTAACAACATCGATCAATGATGAAAAAAAAGTTGACTTTGATAATAATTGGAGCTGTGGTGTTTCCAACGCCTTATTGATTTTTATAAATAAAAAAATCTGGCAAGAACAGTATGAAAGCAAAGATCAAGATTTAGGACTATTTAAGTTTTCTTCATTAGAGAAAATAAAAGCAAATAATAATTGGACAGCTTCTCTTCCTAAAAAAGAAAATATCAATATTGCCCCTCTTAAGAATGGCGACAAAATAAAAGTTAATGGAAATACTATTAAGGTTTCAGAGATTTTTAGAAATTATGGTATCAAGAATGTTTTAAAAGAAGTATGGCCCGTAGTTTCTATTGGCGATGAAGTTTACTGGGTCCCTGGTATTAGAAAGTCAGACTCTCTAATTGACTATGAAAAATCTGGAAAATCAAATATAATTACTGCTTCAATAGAAAAGAGCTCAATTGAAGATTACTAAGAAAATCTTAAGCGAAGAACAAATACAAGAAAGAATTATTAAATTAGCAAGTGAAATTAACACCGACTATAAGGGAAAAAATCTAATTATTTTGGGAGTATTAAAAGGTGCTTTTATTGCAATTAGTGATTTGGCTAAAAATTTGAATATTGATGTGTCTTTTGAATTTATGAGCATTTCCTCTTATGAAGGCTCTGAGTCAACAGGCCAAATAAAAATTGAAAAAGATTTAGATATTGACATTAGTGGAAAAAACATTTTAATTGTGGAGGACATATTTGATACAGGCCTAACCCTCTCGTCATTAATTGATATTTTAGAATCTCGAAACCCTGAGAGCATTGAAATTATGTGTATGTTTGTAAAATCTGTAGAGAAAAAAATTCCTGTAAAAATAAAGTATAAAGGTTTTGAAATTGGCTCAGAATTTGTAGTTGGCTATGGGCTTGACTATATGGGTAAATATAGAGAGCTTCCTTATTTAGCTGAATTATCTTGAATTTTCTTGGTTGCTTTTAAACCTTAATATATTAAATTAAAACATAATGGAAGATAAAGAAAAAAAGAAAACAAAACCTTTTTTATTGTATGTTGCTTTAGGATTGTTAATATTTATTGGCGTTCAACAATACAACCAAACTATAAATGAACCCGAAGTGTCAACATTTTCTGAATTTAAAGAATTAATAAACAATGGAGAAGTGGTTGAGGCCACTATAAAAGAACAGTCAAACACTGTTCACTTTAAAACAAAAAATGAAGATAAAGTATTTCAAACAGAGTATCCAGAAGGATTTGAAGGAGAGATTTTTCAAATATTAGTTGATCAGAATATAGTCTTGACAACAGATACAGAACCAGCGGGTTTTCAGGAATATTTTATTGCATTTCTGCCTTGGTTATTTATTGCAGGATTTATGTTTTTTATGTTTTCTCAAGTTAGATCTAACGGAAATCAAGTAATGCAATTTGGTAAGTCTAAGGCAAAAGAAGTAGATGAACAATTACCTAAAGTTACTTTTAAAGATGTTGCTGGGGCAGAAGAAGCAAAAGAAGAGCTTGAGGAAATAAAAGAGTTTTTAAAATCTCCAGAAAAGTTTAATAATCTCGGTGCAAAAATTCCCAAAGGGGTTCTCTTGGTTGGTCCCCCGGGAACAGGAAAAACTTTACTAGCAAGAGCAGTTGCCGGAGAATCAGAGGTACCTTTTTATAGTATTTCTGGTTCAGATTTCGTAGAGATGTTCGTTGGAGTTGGTGCAAGTAGAGTGAGAGACCTATTCAAAAAAGCAAAAGAATCTGCACCATCAATAATATTTATTGATGAAATAGATGCAGTTGGAAGAATGAGAGGTGCTGGTTTAGGAGGTGGTCACGATGAAAGGGAACAAACTTTAAACCAACTTCTTGTAGAAATGGATGGATTTGAATCAAATCAAGGCGTTATATTAATGGCTGCTACAAATAGGCCTGATGTTTTAGATCCAGCTCTTCTTAGGCCAGGGAGGTTTGATAGACAAGTAATAGTTGATAGACCGGACCTAAACGGTAGAACGGAAATCTTAAAAGTTCATGCTAAAGACAAACCTTTAGCAAAGAATATAAATTTAAAAACTGTTGCTAAACAAACCCCAGGTTTTACAGGTGCAGATTTAGCAAACTTATTAAACGAGGCCGCATTACTTACAGCAAGAAAAAACAAAAAAAAGATTTCTATTCAAGATATAGAAAACTCAATAGATAGAGTGTTAGCTGGTCCAGAAAAGAAAAGTCGTTTAATGAGTGATCAAGAAAAATTAATTATTGCTTATCATGAAACGGGACATGCCTTAGTTGGTTGGGCTTTGCCAAATGCTGACCCAATACATAAAGTAACCATAATACCTAGAGGAAGGGCATTGGGGTATACTCAGGCACTTCCGGAAGGTGAAAAATATCTTACTTCTAAAGCTGAATTGAAAGACAGGCTGGCAATGTTAATGGGAGGAAGGGTAGCAGAAGAGATTATATTTGCTGATCCTACTACAGGAGCTTCGAACGATATAGAGAAAGCAACTGAGATAGCAAGAAAGATGGTCATGGAGTTTGGAATGAGTGAAAAATTAGGCCCTATGCTTTATGGAAAAGGGTCTAATGAAGTTTTTTTAGGAAGAGACTACGGTAGACAACAAGATTACTCAGATGAGGTTGCCTCATCTATTGATGATGAAGTCAAGAGTCTTTTAAGTGATGCACATATAATTGCTGGAAAAATTTTAAAAAAGTTTAAAAAACAGATGGAGATAATGGTAAAAGTATTAATTGAAAAAGAAACCATAGACAGAGATGAAGTTGCCATGATATTTAAGTCAGTAAAGAAAGTCAAAATTAGAGGAACTGGACCTACCCTTAAGCTGGCATAGTAAATAGTTTCAACGGCATGTTAGTGCATAGATAAATGAAATTTGTGTGTAAGCTAATATATTGAGTAATTTATAAGGAAATTAATGGCTGGTTTAAAACCAAATGATTTTTATTGGGTAATTGAAGGAAAACTTGCCGTATCTGAATGTATTGGTGGAGGCGGATTAACAGCAAGAAAAATAAGACGAGAAGAAGAAATTCAGTGGTTAAAAAGTCAAGGAATCAACTCAATCTTTTCTTTACTTGAATCTGACTTTAATTTAACAAACTATCAAGAGGTAGGTTTCCGAACTTACCATTTTCCTTTAGGTCAAAATACTCAGAAAGAATCAATAGAACTAATTTTTGAAGCTATCAAAGAAGCTTTATCTGATAAAGAAATCAAGCTATTGATTCATAGGGAATATTTAGATGAAGAAGTACCAGGGATACTTGCAGGATATTTGATTTATTCAAAATTACTTGATGATCCTATTTTAGCTAGAACAATTCTTGAAAGAATATTAGGTAAGCCGCTTTCTCCAAAAGCAATATCATTCATTCCAAATAGTTAGACTTTTTTAATTAACTCTAAATAAAAAATTTCCAAATTTTAAAAAAAGTAGTTAACATAATCTACAAGTAATTACGGGCACCAATTTAAGGGCACGATAAATATGAAAATAGTAAAAGAAATAGATCAAAACATTCTAAATGATGAAATATGTTTGATTCCAACTATGGGAGCTTTACATGAAGGCCATCTCTCATTAATCAAAAAAGGTAAAGAGTTTGGGCTCTCAACAATGGTTACAATTTTTATCAATGAGCTGCAATTTGATAGCAAAGAAGATTTTAATAATTACCCATCAAAAATTGAAGATGATATTAAGACTTTAGATAATTTAGATATTGATTATTTATTTATTCCAGAAAATAATTATATTTATCCAGATAGCGGGTTTGAGAAAATTGACTCAGGAGCTATAGGAAAAAAATTTGAAGGCAAATCACGGCCAGGCCACTTTGATGGAATGCTAACCGTTGTTAACAGGCTATTTCAATTGACTCTTCCAAAGATTGCAATTTTTGGGAAAAAAGATGCCCAACAATTGTTTTTAATTAAAGAAATGGTAAATAGAAAAAAATATCCAATAAAAATATTTGAAGGGTTGACTGTAAGAGATAATTTAGGACTAGCTTTAAGTAGCCGGAATTTATTATTAAGTAAACACGGAGAAGAAAAAGCAAGACTAATTAACCAAATACTCAACAATTCAAAAAAAGAATTTTGTGAAACAAAAGATCTAAATATTTTTAAAAAGTTAAAATCTTATTATTCAGATGGAGATATAGAAATAGATTACTTAGCAATAGTAGATTCAGAAACATTTGGGGAGCCTTTAGAGGAAACAGAGAATTATATAATAATCATTGCAGCCTATATTGAAAATATTCGATTAATTGACAATATTGAATTTAAATTGGAGAGAGTATGAAAAAAATTATTGCTATTGATGTTGGCAACAGTGAGACAACTGTAGGTGTTGGAAACTCTAATGAATGGACAGGCTATCGGTTTACTACTAGAAAAACTATAACTTCTGACGAGCTGCTTATGATGTTCAAAACAATTATTGATATTAAACCAATTAAAGAAAACAAAGTAGATGGAGCAATTATTTGTTCTGTAGTTCCACAGATTACTAACAGTGTTGCATTGGCAACAAGTAAGTTTATTTCAAAAGAGGCAATAGTAGTTGGGCCTGGAATAAAAACTGGCTTAAAAGTTAACATAGACAATCCCAAGGAGTTAGGTCCAGACAGGATTGCTAACTCAATAGGCGGATATATGAAAGTAGAATCACCAGTGATTGTTGTAGACCTTGGAACCGCTACAACTTTTGATTTAGTAAATGAAAAAAAAGAATATTTAGGAGGAGCAATTGCACCAGGTATAAAAATTAGTCTAGATGCTCTTACCTCAAAAACATCATCTTTAAAGTCTGTTGAGCTTGAAACCCCTAAAAATGTAGTAGGAAAAAATACATATGAAGCAATACAAAGCGGATTAATATTAGGGCATACGTCAATGATCGATTCTATGATTGAGAAAATAATTTTGGAATCTGGTTTGAAGCCTAAAATTTTTATTACTGGTGGATTAGGTAAAGTTATTCAACCACTTTTAAATTTAAAATCTCAATATGAAGAAAACTTAACATTAGACGGACTTGAAGAAATATATAAATTAAATAATTAGGCTATATAGGTGAGTAATTTTTCAAAATCAGAAAAGGAAATATTCGAATTAAGAAAACAAAAGATAAGTTTTTTTAATGAATTAAGTTCTAATTCTTTTCCAACAAGCTTTGAAGGAACTGTTGATATAGAAAATATTATTACAAAGCACAAAGATATAGATGATGGGGAGCATACTGGAATTGATGTTTTAATTAAAGGAAGAATTTTACAGGCAAGATCTTTTGGAAAGCTCTCATTTTTTGATTTATTAGACAATACAGGCAAAATACAACTTTTAGTAGATAAAAGTAATATGTCAAAAAAAGAACTCTCCCTTTTTGAAAATTACGATTCAGGAGACATCATAGGAGCTCTTGGAGAAATAATGAAGACTAAAAAAGGGGAACTGTCAATAAAGATAAAATCTAGCACTATTCTTTCAAAGTCCTTAAAAACATTACCAGAAAAATGGCATGGTTTAAAAGATAAAGAAACAAGATTTAGACAAAGGTATCTTGATTTTATTGTTAATCCTGACTCAAAAAAGACAATTGAGACACGATCAAAAATAATAAATTTAATTAGAAGATTTATGGAGTCGAAGGGATTTATTGAAGTTGAAACTCCAATCTTACAACCTAAAGCTGGCGGAGCTATAGCAAAACCTTTTACAACGCATCATAATGCTTTAGATATTGATATGTTTCTTAGGATAGCTCCGGAGTTGTATCTTAAAAGATTAATAGTTGGAGGCTTTGAAAAAGTGTTTGAGTTAGGCAAAGTATTTCGAAACGAAGGAATAGATCAAACACACTCGCCTGAATTTACAATGATGGAAAGTTATGAGGCTTATGTTGATGTAACTACGGTGATGGATATGGTAGAAAATATGTGTACATATATATTTGACGAATTAGGCATTGAAAAGAATATTAAATTTATGGACATTGAAGCTGATTTTTCTGGACCATGGAAAAGAGTTAGTATGTATGAGCTTGTTTCAAAAAAGTTTAAAGTTGATATTAAGCATGATTCTGATATAAAAAAAGTAAAACGTGAATTAAAAAAGAACTTAGACATCAAACCAGAAGCTAAAACGGTTGGCCTATTAGTTTATGAGCTTTTTGAAAATTATATCGAAGACGATATTACTAGCCCCACTTTTGTTACAGACTATCCAGTTGAGGTTTCACCATTTGCTAGAGAAAACAAAAGGAAACCAGGGGTTACTGAAAGATTTGAGTTATTTGCATTTGGAAGTGAACTAGCTAATGGATTCTCTGAGTTGATTGACTCTGAAGAACAAGAAGATAGATTAAAAGCGCAGGCAGAGCAAAAAGCCAAAGGGGATGAAGAAGCACATGTTGAAGATCAAGACTATGTAGAAGCTCTCCAGTATGGATTGCCACCTACTGGAGGGTTAGGATTTGGAGTTGATAGATTTGTAATGATTTTAACCAACAATCTCTCAATAAGAGAAGTCTTAGCTTTCCCACATCTAAAACCAGAAAATTAATTACTTCTATTTATAAGGTAGTTGCTTATATTATTTAGAATTTCTTTGATTTTAGAATCTTCAATATCATTTAAACTCTTCGTACCTTCTTTAAAGTGGTAATCTAAATATTTCTTAGATTCATTAATAATTACTTCATTATTGAATTCCTCGATGACCGCGTCCAAACTGATTTCTGAATTTTTTACTTCTTTTAATATTTTTTTTATTTTTTGTTTATCTTTAGATAAAGCAATAAGGACTGGAAGCGTGTAAGTTCCTTCAAGAATATCTTTCCCTGCTTCCTTGCCGAGAGTTTCGGTATCAGAACTTAAATCTAAAATATCATCTGTTATTTGAAAAATGAACCCACTGTGCCAAGCCCATTTGCTTATTGCTTGAGTTGTTTTTTCATCACAATCAGCAGCCATAGCTCCTAGTTTTGCACTAGTTCTTATTAAGCTTGCCGTTTTCCCTTCTATGACTTTCATATAATCATCCGTACTGTGGTCTGTGTCATATTGATACTGAACTTCTTTTGTCTGCCCTTCAACAAGCTCAGCATAAGTGGATGCTAGTAATTTTACTGACTCAAGACCTAAAGTTTCGGCTGCAAGCTCTGAAGATCTTGCAAGTAGATAATCTCCTGCGAGTATTGATAAAGTCCCATTCCACTTTACATTTGCACTTTCAACGCCTCTCCTTGTTTCAGCTTCATCAATTACATCATCATGATAAAGACTTCCTAAATGAATTAGCTCGACAGCTACTGCCGCGTCAATAATTTTTTCATTGTTTCCATTACCTAATTCTCCAGCTAACAATGTACAAATAGGCCTAAATCTTTTTCCACCGGCCTTTATTAAATATTGTGAAATATCATTTAAATATGAATCTTTAGAACTACTAATTTCGTATAATCTATTTTCAAAATTATCTAAATTAATCCATAATTGCTCAATAGGAATAATTTTTTTTAAGGTATTTGACTCCATACAGACAACAATAAAAGACTTTTGTAAATAGTTGGAATTTTGATTTAGATGTATAAACAAAGTCTTATTAATATAGTTGTATGTTTGAGAGATTTACAGATAGAGCAAGAAGAGTTGTTGTCCTAGCTCAGGAGGAAGCTAGGCGTTTAAATCACAACTATATAGGAACAGAACATATCTTACTTGGGTTAATCCAAGAAGGAGAAGGACATGCTGCAAAAGCTCTAGAAGAACTAAATATTAATATCGATAGTGTCAGGTCTGAGGTCGTAGAAATTATAGGAGAAGGGCAACAGTCTCCGAGTGGACATATACCATTTACACCAAGAGCAAAAAAAGTATTAGAACTCTCACTAAGAGAGGCGCTTCAACTAGGCCACAACTATATCGGAACAGAGCATATCTTACTCGGATTGATTAGAGAAGGAGAGGGTGTTGCAGCTCAAGTCTTGAAAAAACTAGGTGCTGAATTGTCACAGGTAAGGCAAACTGTAATCAAATTAATATCTAATTCTGATGAAGGAAAAAAACCACAAGCTGCTTCTACAGGAGGAAGAGAAAGGCCAGGTTCTGGAACGGGGTCTGCAATATTAGATCAGTTTGGTCGAAATCTTACACGTATGGCGAAAGAAGGAAAATTAGATCCTGTAATTGGAAGAACAACTGAAATCGAAAGAGTTATGCAAATATTGTCAAGAAGAACAAAAAATAACCCAGTTCTTATTGGCGAGCCTGGGGTTGGGAAAACAGCAATTGTAGAAGGACTAGCACAAAAAATTATTTCAGGAGATATACCATCAACTCTTCAGGGTAAACAAATATACACACTCGATTTGTCTGCTTTAGTTGCGGGTTCAAGATACAGAGGTGATTTCGAAGAAAGACTTAAAAAAGTCTTAAAAGAAATTAAAACAAGAGGAGACATCGTTCTGTTTATTGATGAAATTCATACTTTGGTTGGTGCAGGTGCAGCAGAAGGAGCTATTGATGCGGCTTCTATTTTGAAGCCAATGCTTGCAAGAGGAGAGCTTCAGACCGTTGGAGCAACAACCTTAGAAGAATTCAGAAAGCATTTTGAAAAAGATGCTGCTTTAGAAAGAAGATTTCAATCAGTGCAAGTTGATGAACCAAACCTTTCAGATGCTATAGAAATATTAGATGGTTTGAAAGACAGATATGAAGTTCACCACGGTGTAAGGTTTACAGATCAAGCTATTGTATCTGCAGTAAATATGGCTGACAGATATATTTCAGACAGATTTTTACCAGATAAAGCAATTGACCTGATTGATGAAGCTGGAAGTAGGATGAGGGTATACAAGAAACCTCTTGAAGGGGAACAAAAAGAGTTTTCAGATAAATTAAAAAATTTAAGAGAGCAAAAAATTGATGCTGTTCATTCTCAACTATATGAAAAAGCAGCACAAATTAGAGATCAGGAAAAATTGGTTATTGATGAAATAGATAGCTTAGAAGGAGTTTCTTCATCAGAAGTCGAGATGGTTATTGATGAAGAGGAAATAGCAGAAGTTTTAGCACAATGGACAGGAATTCCGGTACATAGATTAACACAAGAAGAAACAGCCAGATTACTTGAGATGGAAAAAGAACTTCATAAAAGAATTGTTGGTCAGGAAGAGGCAATATCAGCAGTCTCTAAAGCAATTAGAAGAACAAGATCTGGTCTAAAAGACCCTAAAAGACCGTCAGGATCATTTATATTCTTAGGTCCTTCAGGTGTTGGTAAAACTGAGACAGCAAAGGCTTTAGCCGAATTTTTATTCGGTGATGAAGATTCATTGATACAAATTGATATGTCAGAATATATGGAAAAACATACTGTTAGTAGGCTTATTGGCTCTCCTCCAGGATATGTAGGCTACGATGAGGGCGGTCAGTTAACAGAAGCTGTAAGAAGAAAACCATTTAGTGTTGTTCTATTAGATGAAGTTGAAAAAGCACACCCAGATGTTTTCAATACTCTTTTACAAATTCTTGAAGATGGAAGACTAACAGATGCTCAAGGTAGAACAGTGGACTTTAAGAACACGGTTATTATCATGACCTCTAACCTTGGAACAAAAGATTTAAGTAAAAATATTGGATTTAGTAATTTAGATGACGGCGGTTCTTACGAGAAGATGAAATCAAAAGTTAATGAAGAGCTTAAGAGGTATTTTAAACCAGAATTTTTGAATAGAATTGATGAAACAATAGTGTTCCACGAGCTAACACTCGATGAAGTTAAAGAAATAGTTGATCTTATGCTTGATCGAGTTCATAAGCAGTTAAAAAATTCAGATTTAGAAATAGTCCTTTCAGACGAAGCAAAACAGCACTTGGCAACTGAAGGCTATAACAAAGAATTTGGAGCTAGACCTTTAAGAAGATCTATACAGAGACTTTTAGAAGATCCACTTTCTGAAGAATTACTAAAAGGAAAATATAAAGCAGGATCAACAATAATAGTTTCCCTAGACGAGAAAGAAGGCACTCTTAATTTCGAAGCTGTTGAGGCTCCAAACGAACCTCAAGTTGACTTTGTTGATACTGAATCATAAAATTTAAAATATAAAACTTTATGAAATTAATAATTGATACTGATCCTGGCACAGATGATGCTGTTGCGATACTTATAGCTTTAGCACATTTTACAGATGATGAGCTTTTAGGAATAACTACTGTTGCTGGAAATGTAAAAGTTGATGTTGGAACCAGAAACGCACTTAGGATTTTAGAACATGCTGGCAGAAATAAAATACCTGTTCATCAGGGCGAAGCAGAGCCATTAGAAAGAGAATTAGAAACTGCAGAATGGGTTCACGGCACTGACGGATTAAACTTTGTTCCATTTCCTGAACCTTCTAAGAAAGAAGAAGACTTAGGTGCCGTAGAGTACTTGAGAAAGATAATTGAGAATAGTGATGAAAAAATTACTTTAGCTGTACTTGGTCCAATGACAAACATCGGCAAACTGTTTAGAGATTTTCCTAATACAAAAGACAATATTGAAAAGATTGTCTTTATGGGAGGTGGCGCTGGAATGGGCAATCATACACCTGTGGCAGAGTTCAATATTTTAGTAGACCCAGAAGCAGCTGATATAGTATTAAGTTCTGGAGTCCCATTGGTCATGATGGGGCTGGATGTTACCCATCAGGCAATCTCAACAAAACAAAGAATAGAAAAAATTGTTGCTACAGGTTCAGAAACAGGAAAATTGCTTTCTGGATTACTTGGATCTTTGTTAGATATAGATATAGTTAAAGAAAAATTTCCAGATGGCACTCCAGTCCATGATGCTTTTGTAACAGCATACTTGGTAGACGATACTCTTACTGAGGGAAATGTTGTAAATGTAGAGGTTGAAACTAACTCAGAGTTAACTGTTGGACAGACAGTTGTAGATGTGAATAATATTTCAGGACGTGAGGCCAATGTTCATTGGATGAACAAAGTTGATGATGAAAAATTATTTTCAATCATAACAAAAACTGCAGAATTACTAAAATAAATAACAATTTTTAATTCCAATCAGAACGACACTTGAAAATAATTCATATACAATTAGAAAAGTATCTTTATTTAAATAAAGAAGGAGTAAGGATAGATGATAACTACTAAGAAAAAATCTTTCTTTCTAGTGTTATCTCTTTTGATGGTGTTGTCTGCCTGTGGTGGCGGAGATGATACATCAACAACAGAGACAGTAGAGGTAGCTGAAGAACCTGCGGAGACTTTAGACTCTCCAGCGACAACAGCTGCACCAGCACCAGAAGAAAAGAAATTAAAAGTTGGTTTGGTTGTTGGAGCTCTCGGTGATAGATCTTTCATGGACTCTGCTAAAAGAGGATTTGATATGGCTGTTGCTGACCTTCCAATCGAAGGTGACTTTATAGAAGCCGAAGAAGCTGAAAGAGCACAAGCATACGCTAACTTTATTGCTGACGGTAAAGACCTTATCATTGGTATTAGCTTCTCAGAAGCTGGAAGAATATTAGAAGCTGCACAAGCTAACCCTGATATTCAATTTGCCATCGTAGATATGGTTGTAACTGACGCAGATGGTAATTTAGTACCAAACGTTGCAAACATTGTGTTCAAAGAGCATGAAGGATCTTTCGAAGTAGGATATATTGCTGCAAAACTTTCTAAGACAGGAAAGGTTGCTTTCATGGGAGGAATGGACGTTCCTATCATTAGAAAGTTCCAAACTGGTTGGGAAGAAGGAGCATTATATGCTAATCCTGACGTAGAATTCTGTACTGGTTACGCTGGTAGCTGGGGAGATCCTGCAAAAGGAAAAGAAATCGGTCTAAGTTGTTTTGAAGATGGAGCTGACGTTATTTTTGCGGCTGGTGGTGCTACTGGAGACGGTGCATACGAAGCAGCTGCTGAAACAGGCAATTATGCTGTTGGCGTTGACTCAAATCAAGATTACATACAACCAGGCACAATGATCACATCAATGATGAAAGGTGTGGACAAGTCTGTATATAAAGTAATCCAAGATACAATTGCTGCAGACGGTCAAGTCTTCACATCAATTGATAGCTATGGATTAGCTGAGAACTTTGTTGGGGCTACATGGATTGTAGATGAAACAAATCTCTTCTCAGAAACAGGACCAGCTGATATGGTTGCACAGATTCCTGCACTTCTTGAAGAAGTGAAAGAAGTACGTGCAAAGATTATCTCTGGCGAGATTGTTGTTACCGACGTAACTGCCGGTGGCTAAAATTTGATTATTTCTTAGCCCGATTTATTTCGGGCTAAGAAATTTTTTAAACTATATTTCGTATGAATAAAAAACAAAAAGAATTAGCTATAGAAGTTAAAGGAATTACCAAATCTTATCCTGGTGTAGTAGCTAATAAATCAGTCGACTTTACAGTAAACAAGGGTGAGATACACGCACTAGTTGGTGAAAATGGTGCAGGTAAGTCAACTTTAATGAAAATACTTTACGGAATAGAACAAGCCGATGAAGGTGAAGTTTCTGTTAACGGGAATGTAGTAGAAATAAATAAAGTTGACACGGCTATAAAACTGGGAATTGGAATGGTTCATCAGGAATTTCATCTAGTCCCATCCTTTACCGCTGCTGAAAATATAGGTTTAGGAGAAGAACCACGAAATTCAAATGGTTTGATTAATTGGGACAAATTAAATAAAGATGTTTCAGAAATTGCTGAAAAATATGGATTGGATGTTGACCCCAATCTTCGCATGATAGATGCTTCTGTGGGAATTCAACAAAGAACTGAAATTTTAAAAACACTATATAGGAACGCTGATATATTGATATTGGATGAGCCAACAGCAGTTCTAACACCTCAAGAAACAGATGAACTCTTCCAGGTTATTAGAAGTTTAGTTGACGAAGGTAAAACAGTAATATTTATTACCCACAAGCTAAGAGAAGTAATGGAAATATCTGATCGAGTAACAGTAATGAGAGATGGAGAGGTACAGGGGGTTTCCGAAACAAAAAAAACATCTGTTAAAGAATTAGCTAATTTAATGGTCGGAAGAGAAGTCTTTTTACAAGTTCAAAAAGAAAAATCTAAACCAACTGATGTTGTACTTGAGGTTAAAGATCTATGGGTACATGATGCAAGGGGACTAGTTGCTGTTAAAGGAGTAAATTTTGAAGTAGCAAAAGGAGAGATTGTAGGTATAGCCGGAGTAGATGGAAATGGTCAGACAGAACTCGTAGAAGCTCTGGCTGGTTTAAGAGACACTAGTAGAGGAGAGATACTTTTTGAAGGAAAAAATATTGAAAAGAATTCTCCTAGACAAAGACGAAGAGAAGGTCTTGCTCATATTCCTGAAGACAGATCAAATACTGGATTAAATGTTAGATTAGCAATTTGGGAAAATTTAATTGGAACATCATATTTCAGATCACCTCTTTCAAGAGGAGGAATAGTTAGCATGAAAAATATTTTAAGACATAGTAATGAATTAAGAGAAACTTTTGACATCAGATCGCCAGGTGTGACTATTCGTGCCGGCTCTTTATCTGGAGGTAACCAACAAAAGGTCGTTGTAGCAAGAGAGCTTTCTGAGGAACCGGCATTAACAATTGCTTCACAGCCTACTAGAGGGGTAGACATAGGAAATATTGAAGCTATTCATGAGCAGATTGTTGAAATTAGAGATTCAGGAAAAGCGGTTCTTTTAATTTCAGCAGAACTTGATGAGGTTATGTCAGTAGCCGATAGAGTTGGTGTTATTTATGAAGGAGAATTTGTTGAATGGGTTGATCCTTCAAAAGTTAATCAAGAACAAATGGGCTTATATATGGCTGGAATAAAAGGTTAGAAATGGAAAAATTTTCTTTTAAAGACGTACTTGTTTTAGTAGCAGGAATGTTTATTACAGCTGGAGTAGCTTATGCAATACTTACAGTAACTGGCTTCATTCCAACAGATATAGCAAAGTTATTTTATGAAGGGGCATTTGTTGGGCAAAGAAATATTTTAAATACTTTGAACATTGCAACACCATATATTTTGACATCTGTTGCTACAGTAATTTCATTTAGAGTAGGAATGTTCAATATAGGAATTAACGGTTCGATGTATGTGGGTGCATTATATGCTGCTTGGGCAGGATATAGATTTACTACTTTAGGTCACTTAAGCCATGTGTCTCTCTGTATATTTATAGGAATGTTAGTTGGAGCTTTATGGATGCTTATGCCAGCTTTACTTAGAGTTTATGCAGGTGTTAGTGAGATTATTTCTACTATTATTCTTAACTTCGTTGCTGTTTTGTTTGTCTCATATATGTGTAATGGACCATTTAGAGCTGCACCTATTGCTCCAACAACAGCAAGAATATTGGAAACAGCAGAGTTGAAGCAGTATTTTCCAAACTCTGAATTCCACACAGGATTTTTTATTGCTGTATTTGTAGCTTTTGCAGCTTATTTTGTATTAAATAAAACTACTTTTGGATATGAACTTAGATCAGGAGGAGATGGTTTGGTTGGTTTTTATCCATCAAGATATAGTTCGTATCTTGGAATTCCTTCAGACAGATCTGCAATAACTGGTATGTTAATTTCAGGAGCAATTGGAGGCTTAGCAGGCGCAGTTATTGTTCTTGGCAATACAAGAAATTTTTATCAAGAGATGGCATTCAATCAAGGTTTTGATGGAATTTTAATTGCAATTATTGGGAAACTAGAGCCTTTAGGGGGATTAATATCATCTCTCTTCTATGCCGCTTTAAAAAATGGCGGGTTATTTGTTGACTATAAAACTGAAGTATCTAGAGAGATTGTAGTTATTTTAATGTCGATTCTTATCTTTTTTGTCAGTGCTCAAAAAATAGTTAGTTCATTAGAGCGTTTTGAATTTGTTAAGAGGTTGGATAAATTCTTCTCAAGGAAGGTTAAGTAATGGAATGGCTTGAAATATTTGATATATCTCTTTTTAGGAGTGTATTAAGAAGCATGACACCGATAGCTTTAATAGGTTTTGGTGCTGCTATGTGTTCAGCTTCTGGTGTGTTGAATATTGGTCTAGAAGGTAAAATGCTCAATGCAGCTTTTATAGGTGTTGCAGCAAGTTATTATTCAGGCAGTGCTTTAACAGGCTTTATTTGCGGAGTTTTAGCAGGAGTCTTGACCGCAATTCTTTTTGGTGTGTTAAGTTTCAATCTTGGAGCAGATGAAGTTTTAGCAGGTTTGGCCATTAACATTTTTGCAATAGCGTTTACTAGATATTTACTAGAAACATTATTTGATAGAAGAGGATTCTTTTCTGATCCTTCAATTCAAGGAATAGACCCAATTGAAATAGGATTTTTAAAAGATACTAGATTTGAATTAATTTTTTCAGGGTATACACCCTCTGTGTACCTAATTTTCTTTCTAGCCATACTTCTTTATTTTGTTTATTACAAGACAAGGTTAGGTACCGCAATTAGAGCTACTGGTGAGAATCCTGAAGCCGCAGAAGATGCCGGGATTAATACTATAAGAATGAAGTGGTTGACTGTTATTTTTTCAGGAATATTGGCTGGGATTGGTGGAACATTCTTGTCGTTAGAGAATATGACCTTATTTACAGAAGGAATGTCTGCAGGAAAGGGATACATTGGATTAGTTGCTTCATCGTTTGGTTTCAACACACCTTTAGGAACATTTGGAGCTAGTGGATTTTTTGGTTTGGGAGATGCTATTGGGATAAGACTTCAAGGGGTATATGAGCTGGATTCAAGATTAGTATTAATGATCCCATACGCTCTTACAGTAGTTGTGCTTATTTTGATTGGAGTAAGGCAAAGGTACAGGGTACGAAGAGTTCCTATAGATACTTCTGAATAAAATTGACAATCAACTATAAAGCAAAATATGTAGTTTCAAACAGTCAAACAGTACTAAAAGATAAAGTTATTCAAATTCAAGAAGGTAAAATCTCTGATGTCATTGATGAAAAAGACTTAGAAAAAGGAAGTCAGATAGAAGATCTTGGAAATGTTGCAATAGTTCCGGGATTTGTTAATGCTCATTCCCATGTAGGCCTTGTTAGTGTTAAAGGGCTAGGACATTCTCAAGCGAGTGCCCTTTATGACGTCATGTGGGGAATTGAACCTCACTTAACAGAAGATGATGTATATAAACTTTCTTGTCTTGGGATTCTAGATTGTCTCTCCTCAGGAACTACATCAATTAATGATCACTATTTTTTTTCTGAAGGTGTAGCAAAAGCCTGTTTAGATACTGGGATCAGAGGTTTTATAGGGCATACTGTTATGACGGAGTACGGGCCATGGACTGGTGAAGATCAATTAATTATGGCAGAATCTTTTGTTAAGAATTTTATAAAATCTAATGATTTAATCCATCCTGTTATGGCTCCTCACGCAACAGACACAACTAATCCTGAAACAATTTTAAAAATGAAAAATTTTGCAGAAGATAATAATATACCTATTCATATACATCTTTCTCAAACCAAAGTTGAATTTGATTACATTAAAGAGAATTTTGGAGTATCCCCAATAAAACATGCCCAAGAAATCGGATTATTAGGGAGCAATTTAATTGCAGCTCATTGCAATGTTGTGGAAGAAGGAGATTTAGATTTATTAGCAAGTTCTAATACTTATCCTATTTTCTGTCCAAGCACACATGCTCTAGGTGGGAAACTACTCGACACTAACAATTTGCTATCAAATAATGCAAATTGGGGAATTGGTACTGATTGCTCAGGTGGAAATGATGATTATGACATGATTGAGGAAACAAGGACAGCTTTATTACTCAATAATTCAAAAGGCTTAGAAACTAAATTAACACCAAAAAATGTTTTTGAAATTGCAACAAAACAAAATTTTGAAAAGCTAACTTTACAAAATGATATTTACAATATGGAGAGTGGATCATATGCAGATTTTATAACTATTAATTTAGACTCAGAGAAAATACAACCCATCCATGATTTAATCAATAATATTGTTCTTTCTTCTAGCTCTAAAGAGGTTAAAGATGTTGTTATAAATGGTAAAGAGGTAATTAGGAATTATGAATTTATTGATTTAGATAAAGAAAAAATTATATATGAAGCAAATCAAGTATTAGATAAATTATTAATAAAAAGTAATTTTAAAGAAAGAATAGAAAAAGGTGAGTTCTCATAGATAATCAAATTTCATTACTCCACGATCATTTAGATGGTGGCTTAAGACCAGAAACTATTATTGAGATTGCATCAAAAGAAAATATTGAACTCCCTACGAAAAATGAAGATGAATTAGCTGATTGGTTTTTTGAGAATATATCAACAAAAAATAATCAAGTATTCAACAAATTTGCTTTAACTATTTCTCTAATGCAAAAATATGAATATATTGAAAGAATTTCTTATGAAGCTGTAGAAGATTTAAGAAATGATAATGTTCAAAATGCAGAAATAAGATTTGCACCTTTACAGCATTTAAACGAAGGAACAAGTCCAGTAGAAATTGTTAAAGCAGCTTGTGCTGGTTTGATCGAAGGAGAAAAAGATTTTGGAGGCCAATTCAATTTAATTTTGTGTGGTATGAGACAAAATAATGACTCCTTAGATGTTGCGAAGCTTGCAATTGAAACTACTGATTATAAAGTTGTTGGGTTTGATTTAGCTGGTCCAGAATTTAATTATCCTCCCAGTTTTCATTTAGAAGCATGTCATTTAATAAGCGATTCTGATGTTGGGCTTACAATTCATGCTGGAGAAGCAGCAGATTTGTCATATATTGAAGACGCCATCATAAACTGTAAAGCTGAAAGAATTGGCCATGGCTGGCAAATTATTGAAGGATGCAAACAAGAGGGAGATCTTTTTATACCAAATTCTAAAATTGCGGATATAGTTTTAGATGACCAGATACCACTGGAGATATGTATATCTTCTAATGTAAAATCGGGAGCAAGCGAAGTTTCAATTGAGAACCATCCAGCGATAGCTCTTTTAAAAAGCGGTTTTAAAGTTACATTGAATACTGATAATCGCCTAATGGCAAATACAACCCTCTCTAAAGAGTTTAAAAAGGCAAAAGAGTTTTTAAAATTAGACAGCTCAGATAAGGAGCTATTATTAAAAAACAGCTCCGATTCATTATTTACTAATTTATAAATTCTAGTTTTTTAAACTTTGCGAATCAGACTACCCTTGAATTAATAAGTAACTAGATAACCTTATAAAAAACTAGGAGGAATAATGGCAGATATGCCTGAAAACAGTGAAGAACTATCTGTTTTAAAATCAACAATTAATAAACCTATCGATAAATTAGAAACTTTTCCAGCCCCAAAAAATGTAACAGAGGTTAAATTTTTTACAGATGAATTAACGAGCATCTGTCCTATCACCGGTCAGCCAGATTTTGGGGAGTTAACTATTGAATATGAACCAAATCAATTGTGCTTAGAATCAAAATCTTTAAAACTCTATCTTTGGACTTTTCGAGAAGAGGGTCATTTTTGTGAAGCATTGGCTAGTGAAATTGCACAAAAAATATTTGATACACTAAAACCAAAGTGGGTAAGAGTTACAAATGAACAATCAAAAAGAGGCGGGATTGAAACTACAGCTATTGGGTACGTTGAAGAATAGATTAAGAAAAAAAATTATTTTTGTAATTCCAAAACAGTGGCTGCCAGTAAGATACTTCCATTTTTTATAGCTTCTTTTGCACCCCTAGTTAACGTTGCGTCAGCAAATTCTGGTTGATGGTTAACAACTTTTCCATCATCAGGAACTATGGCTAAGAACGCATGCAAAGAGGGAATAAGTTTAGATATATTTCCAAAATCCGTAGATCCATTTTTTGATTGATCAAAATCTTTATTGGTCTTCATATCTATTGATAATTCTTTTGAAAATTTTGTAAATATAGTTGCTAACTTTTTGTCTGTTACTAAATTTTCATAAATTCCGTTACCTTCAATTATATTTACCTTACAACCAGTAGCTAAGGCTGCACTTTTAAAACATTTTATAATTTTTGATTCAAGTTTTTTTAATTCACTTGTTCGTTGCGCCCTAATCATCCAGCTCGATCTTGTAAAGTCTGGAATTATGTTTGCAGACTCCCCACCATTTGTAATTATTCCGTGAACTTTTTCTGTAGTTTTTAATTGTTGGCGTAAAACACTAATTGAGTTGTATGCCAAGATTTGTGCATCTAATGCGTTTTTTCCAACATATGGCGAACCAGAGGCATGTGCAGCCTTTCCATGAAACTCTACATCTAGCTGCTTTACAGCAATCATTAATGGGTCAACTTCATCTCTTGTCGCGGGATGGATCATTAATGCTGCTTTAGTCTCGTTAAATACTCCATTATTAATTAGTTTTATTTTTCCTCCTCCTCCACCATTTTTAAAAGTTAAAGGGATTATTTCCTCAGCAGGGCATCCAACAATTGTTACGTCAGTATTCAGATCTTTTGTATATTTAGACAAAAGATACATTGCTCCTAAACCGATTGAAGATATTACATTATGCCCACAAGCATGACCAATTCCTGGAAGAGCATCATATTCAATACAAATTGCTATATTTTCTTTACTTGATTTTTTTCCTTTTAATTTTCCAACAAACGCTGTAGGAATATCCTCAAAATATTCAAAATCTTTTATCCGTACAGTTTCTTTTAAAAATTGGATTATTTTTTTAGTTGATTTAAATTCCTGATAACCCAGTTCTGGGTTATTGTATAAATAATTGTTGATAGAATATAATTTTTTCTCAATTTTTGAATACTCTTTTGACAGTTCTTTAATTATCAAAACTATCCTTTACCAAAAAACCTTATTTCTTGTATAGCGCATTCATCAAAAGAATTTTGTCCATTTACTTCTTCTCCTGGATATGCACTTAAAAAATCAATTCTCAAAAAAGTAGTATTAGTATTTACGTCAACCCATTGTTCAAAGTTGTCATTTTCAAGCTCTTTTTGTATTTCTAAATCCGGGTCATCACCGGTAATTAATAAATCCCTTACTTTATAATTTCTTTTAAATGAAGTACTTTTTTCAGCATTTTGTACAACAATAAATTCTATATATATTTCATTTGGAAAATTAAATTCTAGCCATCCATCTTTACAATTTAGTGAATTGTCTTGCCACATTGTGTAATCATTATCGTAAAGATTTTCACATGAAAAATCATTAGAGCTAGCTGATTCATAAGTACTAGATGCTGAACATGACAAAGGTTTTTGTAATTTAAGCATGCTTTGAGTTGTAGTTGATGTTGTCGGTATAGTTGTTTGGTCGACTATTTCTATCTCTTCAATTACCTCCTCAGCAATTTCTGTGTTGTAAAAGTAGCTTGCTCCTGCGATCAAGGGAATAATAAGTGCAAGAAAGAACACAGCTCTTATACCCGGCACTTCTTTTCTGTTTGGCAATTCTGTGGCACCGTAACTTGATAAAGGCCTAACAAGAGGAAGGCCACAATCTCTACAGCTTTTTACAGATGGAAGATTATTGTTTCCACAACTTGAACACTTAATTTGAGGTATACGTGTTCTCTTTTCGAACCTACTTTCTTCTAGCCTTGGTTCAGTTTTCAAGTCGTCTATTTTTAAACCTAACCACTCTCCACAACTTGAACAAAACTCTAATTTTGTATCAACCACTGCCTAGCAAGCTTTACAAGTAATATTTTCCACAATAACCTTTGATAACTAGATTAATAATAAAATAATACAGTAACATTCGAATAAATAAAATACTCAAATAATAAAAGAATAGGAAAATATTTATGGCTGAAAATCAACTAATTCCAGGTCAACCATTAAGGAATGGAGTCGATCTTGTGGCTGATAAAAAAACAGGAGCATTAATAGTTATTGGAACTTCAGCGAAGTTAGAAAAAATTTCTTCTGGCGGAATAACTTTAAATAACTGTTCTTATACTCCTGAAATGTTGTCCGAATTAGCAAAAATGGATGGTGCAATTATCGTTGATGCAAATGTAAACAATATTTTAAAAGCAAATGTTCATTTAAATCCATCAGATAATATACCAACATCACAAACAGGCACTAGGCACAGAACAGCAGAACGCGTATCAGTAGAGACGGAACTGAGTGTAATTGCAGTTTCAGAAGAATCTTCAACAATAAAAGTTTTTAGTAACAATACTGTTAACGAGCTTGAAGAGTCTTCAATTATATTTGGAAAAGTTAATGAGTCTCTACAGTCAATTGATCGAACAAGAAGAAGATTTGATGATGCAGTATTAGAACTTGGTGAACTAGAAGTAGAAAATACATTAACAAACCAACAAGTTCTTGAAGTTATTCAAAGAGGTGAATTGCTTGGAAGGCTTTCACACCAAGTAAGAAAAGAAGCTACTGATTTAGGAGAAGATTCAGGATTAGTTATGATTCAAATAGACTCCCTTGAGTCAGGGGTTAGGAATACTTTAGATTTAGTTTTAAAAGATCACTTACCAGCTAAAAGGTTTAGAAATATAAACAAAGCTGTTGATGAGATAGCAAATTTAACCTATGAAGAGTTGAATTCAATTCAACACCTAGGATCAGTTTTATTTATGGAGTCATTGGATGAGGTCTCAACCTCCAAAGGCTACAGAATTCTTGCAAGATTACCTGGACTGCCTGATAACCTTCATGATTCATTAATACAGAAATTTAAAACACTTCCAAATTTATTAACCGCATCTACTGATAAATTATTCGAAGTAGAAGGAATTGGAAGAAGCAGGGCACAGCAATTAAGGGAATATTTCGACACACTCCTTAAAAACGTAGGTTTTTCATATATTAATGGGCATTAAATAGATTTTTAGTTATAGTATTGTTGACATCTATGGCAACAAAATCAAAAAAAGTAATTGATAAATATAAACCAAATCAATTTGTAGTTCATCCTCATCATGGTGCAGCAAAAGTCATAAGAAAAGTGAATAAAAATGTTGAAATTTTTGTTGAAGGAGAACCTAAATCAAAAAGAATTCAGTATTTTGAAATTGAAGTTTTATTAGATGGCTTAACCGTAATGGTCCCGGTTGAAAATGTCGACGAAGTAATCAGGCCTGTAATTTCAAAGAGTGCTGTATCTAGAAAAGTTTTTCCAATATTTAAGGAGAAACCAGAAGAAGCAGGTACTAATTGGAGTAGGTGGTATAAAGTATTAACTGAAAAAATGACTTCTGGGGATATAATTCAGGTTGCAGAGGTAGTAAGAGACTTAACACATGCACAGATAAATAAAGGAATTTCCCCGGCTTTGAAAAGAATGTTGGCGAAAGCCAGGATGACATTAGCAAGTGAGATTGCTTGTGCATTAGAAATAGATGAAGAAGCTGCCGTAGATAAAATATCTCAATATCTCCCAGAAGAAGAACCTGACGACGGATTATAATTTATTAAATAGCTTAATTAAAAAAGGTAATACATGTTCATTGGCAATGGTTGGGATTTACATAAACACTCGGCATCAAAGCCCATGTATCTTGCAGGTTTAGAATTTGACGAGGAAGGATTTGAAGGATACTCAGATGGCGATATTATCTTGCATGCATTGTGTGATGCTCTTCTAGGCTCGGTAGGCAAAAAAGACTTAGGTCATTATTTTCCATCCAAACAACCTACAGAAAAAGGCATAAGAAGTACAGTAATGCTAGAAAAGGTGCTGGAAATTATTGATTATGATAAATTAAAAGTAAGAAATGTTGACATTACAGTTATTTCACAGCGTATTTCTATTAGTGAAAAAAGAGAAAATTTGGAGAAGAGTATCTCAAAACTATTGAATATAGAGGAAAGTAAAGTAAATATTAAAGGTAAATCAGCTGATTTTCTTGGTCTTATAGGAGACAAGAAAGCATCAGCATCTCTTGTTACAATACTTTTAGAAAATGCTTAAGTTATACAATTCATATAGCAATTCAATAGAAAAAATTGATTTAAATAAAAGAGAAGTAAAAATTTACTTATGTGGACCAACTGTCCAGTCCTCACCCCATTTAGGTCATGGAAGATCAGCAGTGGTTTTTGATTTTTTTGTTAGGTATCTGAAGTATTTAAAATACAACGTCATATTTGTTAGAAATATTACTGATATAGATGATAAGATAATCGAAAAGTCTTTTGAAGAGAATATCTCTTATAAAGAACTTGCAATGAGAGTTTCAAAAGAATTTGATTATGCCTACCAAAAGCTAAATTGTATTAAGCCAGATGAAGAGCCTAGAGCAACTGAATTTATTAAAGAGATTATTAGTTATATTGAAACATTAATAAAAAATGAATATGCATATATAACTAAATCTGGTGTTTACTATGATATTTCAAAATTTGATGAATATTTATTGCTGTCTGGAAGAACAAAGAATGAGGTAATTTCAGGAACAAGAGTTGAATTGGAGGAAGATAAAAATTCACCAGAAGACTTTGCTCTGTGGAAGTTCTCAAAAGAAAATGAACCATATTGGGAGTCTCCTTGGGGAAACGGAAGGCCTGGTTGGCATATTGAGTGCTCTTCAATGATTGAAGGAATTCTTGGTAAAACCATAGATTTTCATTGCGGGGGAAATGATTTAATTTTTCCACATCACGAAAATGAAATTGCACAATCAAAAGGAGCACACCCAAAAGAACAATTTGTAAAATATTGGCTTCATAATGGAATGTTAAATTTATCTGGCAAAAAGATGTCCAAATCTGATGGAAATGTTAAATTATTAAATGAATATATAGATGAATTCAGTGGTCCTATTCTAAGATTTTTCTTTTTAAAATCTCAATATAGAAGTCCTCAAGAATTTAATGTTAATTTGTTAAAAGAATCTGAATCAACATTAAACAATTTGATTGACTTTACATATGGTGTTGATTCTGAACTAAAGAGCAAAGAGGTCTTAGAAATTTTTGAACATTCTATGAATGAAGATTTAAATACTCCAAAAATGTTAGGAAGCTTATTTAAGTTAATAAATGAATCCGATACATTAAATGAGCAAAAGTTACTGGAATTAAAATCAAGCATTAAATTTGTTTTTAATCTTCTTGGTTTTGACTTAATAAAAGTAGAAAATAATCAAAAAACAGATGAGGAGTTAACAAAATTCTTCAAACAATATGATATTAACTTTGAAAATGTTAACCAAGCAGTTTCTGAATTTATCAATAAACGAGAAGACCTAAGGAAGCAAAAAGATTTTGAATCAGCAGATAAAATGAGAGAAAGTATCTTAGGAATCGGAATAAGTCTTGAAGATGGAACAGACAGTGGATGGTCTTGGAAAAATAGTTGAGGGAATTAATTCCGTAGACGCTGCATTAAACTCAAACCGAGTAAATGAAATAATTTATGTAAAGATAAATAATAAATCAACTAAATTAACATCTTTAATTGATAAAGCAGAAAATAAAAATATAACAATAAGAGAAGTAAAGAATAAAAAAGATTGGGAATTTAGCAATAGACATTCAGTAGTAGCTTTTTGCAATCCGATAACGACTTATAAAGAATCAGATATAAGTAAATTTAAAGATTCAAATTTTATTGTATGTGATCATATTCAAGATACTAATAATTTAGGAGCTGTTGTAAGAAGTGCTGCCGCATTTGGATTCAATGTTTTAGCTTTACCAGTTAAAAGATCAGTAAAGTTATCTAATAGAATATTTTCAATTTCTTCAGGAGGCTTAGAGCACGTTAATATTTTAATGTATAATTCCATTTTCTCACTTATAAAGAAACTCAACAATCTCGATATATGGACTGTAGGTTTAGACATGGATGGAGATGTAAGAATAGATGACATCGATTTTAATCAGCAAAATATTGCAATATTTTTAGGGTCAGAAGAAAAAGGAATAAGTCAGGAAGTAAAGAACAAATTAAATGTAATTTCAAACATTCAAATGTTAAATAATACTGAATCATTAAACGTTTCTATTGCTGGAGCTATAGCAATGCATCAGATATTTATTAAAAAATAAATTAACTGAAATTTTTTGTTTGCTATTATTTTACTATTCGCCGGAGTAGCTCAGTGGCCAGAGCAGCCGACTTGTAATCGGCAGGTCAGGGGTTCGACTCCCCTCTCCGGCTCTAAGTGAAAAATTATCAAAATACTGTAAAATTTATATTTGGATTAGTAATAATTATTCAAATTTCCTTAATATTTTTTGGATATTTAAGGCCTTCTATCATATATGACTATTTAGATTTTTGGCCGATAACTATATTTCCATTTCTTATTTTATTAATATTTCGAAAAACGAATATAAAAGAACAAGTGAGTTTTTATGTTTTCATATTTTTAACTTTTGTTTTTTTATTTTTTCAAGCCGGACATTTTTTTAAGTCAGAGTTTCTAAGCACATATTCATTTGATTCAAGTTTTCAAAATCTCAATTTAGATTCTAGTGTTGAGCACCAGGTCTTTATTGATGAAAACAATACAATTCATTTAAATTATTTTACTGGAAGTGGTTACAAGATTGATATTATAAATGAACCTGGAAAATCAGGATTCCCAGAAGCAATAGAAACTATTGTAGGAAGCCCTAGAGCTATTATTTTTAGAGAAGTTGATACTAGTTCTCTGCTAAAGGTTAAAGGCTGGGAAATTGAATTAGGATCACAGGATTTATGGAAACTGGATATTTTTTCAATTGATTCAATCATACATTTAGACAATCTTAACCTTTCGCCATCATCATTATCTGGCACAGGTGAGATATATTTAGGCCCTAATCTTAATTTGAACGAATTAATTTTGAATGGAAAATATGAAATTACTGTATCAAAACAACTACCAATTGTCGTTAGAGGGAATGCTACGGTACCCTCTTCGTGGCTTAATGCAACTGTGGGATACCTTAATCAAATTGATGAAACATATAAATTAGAGATTGAAATAATCGATGGTTCCGAAGTAATATTTAATGATGGGTGAAATAAAATATGATTGACCAACTAGGCAACGGCTTGCTCTTAGGAATAATAATTTCAGTAGCATCAGTAGCATTATCTTTACTTTATGGTGTTACTAGGATTGTAAATTTTGCTCACGGAGAAATTATTGCATTAGGCGCTATCGTTACTTTGTTTTTTTCAGGCCCGATTGATTCAAGAGTGCTCTTCCTCGAAAGGTTTTCACCTTTAGGTCTTAGCTTTGTAACTTCAGCAATAATAGGCATAATATTTTGTGGAGTATTTGGTGGATTGTTAGAGTTACTACTTTTCAGGCCACTAAGGAAAGCAGAAGTTTGAAAGAAGACAGACTTACTTGTTTTTTGAAATGACTCCAAGAAATTTTAAAGTATTGATTGCTGGCTTAATTGTAATGATAGTAATTGGTCTATTCTTAACGTTTACCCGAATGGGAAAAGCGATGAGGGCTGTCAGAGATTCTGGAGAATTAGCAAGTGTTTCAGGAATTAATTCTGACAGTATTATTTTATTTACATGGGTTTCTTCAAGCATGCTTGCCGGATTAGCTGGAATCTTTCAAGCCATCATAAATGATGTTAGGTACAACATGGGATTTCTAATTTTACTACTTATTTTTGCAGGGACAGTGTTGGGAGGAATAGGGACTTCTTTTGGAGCAATGGTTGGTGGGTTGCTGATAGGAATTTTTGTACAAGTATCAGTTGCACTTCCATTTATGGAAGGCCATACAGAAGCTAAAAATGCTGTAGCTCTTGCGATAATGATTCTAATTTTGTTATTCAGACCCCAGGGCATTTTTGGACAAAAAGAAAGAATTTCATGAAATTATCTGCAAAATGGGTAGTAACTATATTTCTTACTATTTTCTCTATCTATTTAGTATTTGTTCTAAACGAGGAAGGCCCACTAAGAATACTTTTTAATCTTTTAACTTTTGCTGGAATATATGGATTAGCAGCAATTGGATTAAATGTTCACTTTGGGTTAACAGGTTTATTAAATTTTGGACACGCTTCTTTTATGGGTGTAGGCGCATATGTTACATTATTACTAATACCTCATGCTGCAGGCAGAGAAGGCGAAATAACGGAATCAGGCCTTCCATTTTTTCTCGCTTTATTAATTGGAATAATTTCAGCTTCTTTATTTGGTTTATTGCTTGGATTGCCAGCCATAAGGCTTAGGGGAGATTATTTAGCTATAGTTACAATTGCTGCTGCAGAAATTTTTCGTCTTCTAGTAAGAGATCTTGAATCAATAACAGGTGGAGTATATGGAATAATTAATTTTTCAGATTCACTTCAGAAATATAGGCCAATTTATTTTGAAAATTTTGTTTCAAGATATGAATTAAACCCATCCCAGGTTTGGGTGGGACTATTGTCTTGGATTTCTATATTATTTGTTTTAATTATTTTAAAAAGGCTTACGAACTCTCCTTGGGGAAGAGCACTAAGAGCAGTTAGAGAAGATGAGGATGCTGTACGTGCTTTAGGTAAAAATGCTGTTTGGCTTAAATTACAAAGCTTTATGTTAGGTGCTGGAATTGCAGGATTGGCAGGTGTGTTTTTAGCTTTTAACTACGGCTCTCTTCAAACTACTACCTTTGTTCCCTTATTGACTTTTTATGTATGGGCAATAATGATTCTTGGAGGAGTTGGTAGTTTAACTGGGCCAATTTTTGGATCAATTATATTTTGGGTAATAATATCAGAAACAGACAAGTTGGCTGCTTTGATATTTGAAAATGCAAATGGTCAACAATTGGCTGGAGTAAGGTTTGTTTTAGTTGGTTTGTTGATAATGGTTCTTATGATTTTTAGACCAAGTGGTTTATTAGGAAAGAAAGAAGAGTTGCTTTTAAATGTCAAATAATTTAATAAGAGTTAATAATTTAAAAAAAAGCTTTGGAGGAGTAAAGGCTGTAGATATAGATGATTTAAGTTTTAAAAGTAAAGAATTAACTTCAATAATTGGACCGAATGGAGCAGGAAAAACTACACTTTTTGATTTAATTTCTGGATTTCAAGAAGAAGATAATGGAGAAATTTTTTACAAAGATAAAAACATAACAAAAAGTCAGCCTTATAGAATTGCAAGACTTGGTATGGTTAGAACTTTTCAACTAACAAAAGTATTTGACAGAATGACAGTTTTAGAAAACTTAATGTTTGCTGGATCTAATGTTTCAAATGATTCTTTATTTCACTCAATTATGCAGCTATCAAAACAAAAAAAATATGAAAATTCTCTTAAAGAAGAAGCAATGAAAGTTATGAAAGATTTAAATATTGAACAAATGTCAGACTCATACGCTAGAGAACTTTCTGGTGGTCAAAAAAAATTGTTAGAACTAGGAAGGTCTATTATTAAAAAGCCAGAAGTTCTTTTATTAGATGAACCACTAGCTGGAGTGAATCCAAAATTAGCTGAAGACTTGCTAGAGATAATTCAAAACTTATCGAATCAAGGAATTACAATTTTAATGGTTGAGCACAATATTGAAGCAGTAATGAAAATATCCGAAAGAGTCGTGGTTTTAGCGGAAGGAGCCTTAATAGCTGATGGCCCTCCTCAAGAAGTCAGAGAAAATCAAAAAGTAATAGAAGCATATTTAGGTACTGGCGATGAATAAACCAATATTGGAATGTAATGGTATAGCAGCTGGATACGTAAAAGGGCTCAATATCTTGCAGGGGATTGACTTAGTTGTTTCTGAAGGAGAAATCATTTCAATAATAGGTCCAAATGGTGCGGGTAAATCAACATTGTTAAAAGCAATTATGGGTTTAATTAATGTGTCCGCAGGTAGATTTTTTATTAATGGTGTGGAGAAAACAAATCTTTCAACACATAAAATTATTAACGAAGGGATAGGCTATGTGCCACAAGTTGAAAATGTATTTCCTTCTTTAACAATTGAAGAAAACCTAGAAATAGGAGCTTGGTCTTTAGCTAAAAATAGAAAAAGCAGTATTACAAAGGTGCTCAATGATTTTCCACTTTTAAATGAAAGAAAAAAAGAAAAAGCTGGGAATTTATCAGGAGGACAAAGACAGATACTTGCATTAGCAAGATCTTTAGTCACTTCTCCAAAGTTGCTTTTGTTAGACGAACCATCTGCGGGTCTTTCACCTGTTGCAATAAATGAAGTATTCACAACAATAAAAGAAATAAATGATAAAGGAGTTTCTATATTATTAGTAGAGCAAAATGCAAAAAGAGCTCTAAGTTTCAGCAATAGAGGATATGTTCTAGATCAAGGCAGGAATGCTTACCAGGGTGAAGGATCAGATCTTTTGAATGATCCTAGGGTTGTAGATTTATATTTAGGCAAACTATAAAAAAGGCCTGTTTTCACAGGCGTTTTTTAAATTATTTAGAGATTCCTACGGCTTAAAATCTACTGATTCTAGAGTCGGATTTTCATCTCCACTAATTTGCCAAATATCATATGTGGCAGCTGTTGGGTCACCATTTGCATCGAGCATAATATCTCCTGATGCTCCAACATAATCAAAGTCTTCTCCTGCTGCAGCAAGAGGCATACAGTCAACACCAATACATGGTGTACCTC
>LULN01000014.1_pt1 | contig 74566 bp, 84 predicted proteins | sample 728131 | NCBI WGS metagenome assembly LULN01 (sample SAMN03860288, study PRJNA289734) | marine metagenome | biome: seawater column; feature: ocean; material: water; isolation source: Red Sea water column Station 149 - depth 100m | place: Saudi Arabia: Red Sea | collected 2011-10-15 | depth 100 m
ACTATATTTATTAATCATCAAAGTTTTCATAAATAATTATTGATAGAATTTGTTTATTAGTCAAAGGAGATAAATGACAGAAACAGAAAAAAAACTTGCATCAAATGCATCTCTATTAACAGGAGTAACTATGTTGGTTGCAATGCCATTTTGGTTTGAAATAATTGTTGTTTCAGACCAAATACTTATGCTGCCTTGGATGGTAATGAGTTTTGCATTAATTGTATTGATTTATTACTCAAAGAAACTTATTGAAGATAGCAGTCCTCCAAAATGGACAGATTTATTTTACTATCTTGCTTTGATTGGTGCCTGGTTTGCAGCAGTAGAAGCTGCTTCCGGAGGCGCTCTTGAAATTGAATATAACACTGGTTTATTGGATGTAGGTTGGTTTTACTGCATATTCAAATATGGGAAAGAAAAACTTCCATCCTGGGGAAGAGTGGGTTTTGGAATATTTGCAATAATGTGCTTACTTGATGGTGGTGCATTTGCTCTAGGTACTTCAATTCCTGAATCTCTTGATATTGGTTGGGTTCCTGCTATGTTGTTAATAACTTTTGGCTCATGGCAAGCTTATAAAAATCTATAAATCTATTAATAAATTATTAAAACGCACTGTGAATTTTTCATAGTGCGTTTTTTTGATTCTTTATTTAAAATATAAAATATGTCTAATAGTGTTATTGTTTCTCCACATCATCTATCTTCAGGGGCTGGTGAAAAAATATTTAAACTAGGTGGTAATGCAATAGACGCTGCAATAGCTGTCAATATTGTTCAAGGTGTTGTTGCGCCTGAAACATGTGGGATAGGGGGAGATCTTTTTGCACTAATCTGGAAAGATGGAGAAGACAAGCCATACTGCTTAGATTCTTCTGGTTATGCTGGAACAAATGTAGTTGATATAGATTTTTCAAATCTTGAATCATTACCTCTTAATCATGAAGCTACAGTAACTGTTCCCGGAGCTGTTAAAGGCTGGGCAGAGATGCATAAAAAATTTGGAAAGCTTGATTTTAAGATTTTATTTGAAGAAGCAATAAAGATTTGCAATGAAGGGTTTGAAATTACTCATGAACTAAATCAAAGCTTAACCCACCATAAAGAAGCACTTATTAAACAAGATTCATCTGAAAGTTTCTACTTAGAGGGAGAGCCTGTTCAAACTGGAAATATAGTAACAAGAGTAAAACTTGGTAAAACCTTATCTCTTATTGCTGAGAATGGTCCAAATATTTTTTATGAGGGAGATATAGGAGAGGCAATATCTAAAGCTACAAATAACACATTAACAATTGAAGATATAAATAATTTTAATTCAAGTTGGATTTCACCATTAGGTATAGACATTTATGGAAAAACTGGATGGGTAACCCCACCACACACACAAAGTTATTTAACTCTTGCAACTCTAAAAGCTTATGAAATAATTACAGATTCAAGTAAGGAGATGAATCCTCATTTATTAATTGAATGTTACAGATCTCTTGCAGCAGATAGGGATCACATTACTTACGATTATGGGAACAAGATAGATTCATTTATCGGGCTTAGTATCAAATATATAGAATCAAAGGTTTCAGAAATTAATCCCAATCAAACAACACCTTTTCAATCCCCAGAAAAACTTGGTGGCGGAACGGCTTACATGGCTATAAAAGATGAAGATGGAAATGCAGTTTCTTTAATTCAATCAAATTTTCATGGAATAGGAAGCACAATAGGTGTATCAGACTTGGGTTTCTTCCTTCATAATAGAGGTGCTGGATTTAATTTAATTGAAAATCATCCAAATAAAATCTCACCACTAAGAAAGCCGCTACACACACTTTCTCCAACTATATGGAGTAAAGATGGAAAGCTAGATATGGTTATTGGAACAAGGGGAGGTAGATATCAACCACAATTATTAAGTCAGTTTATCCTTCCTTTACTTCTTCAAAGCTCATCTTTAGATGAGGCTATGAATCAAAGCAGGTGGGCTATTGATTACTTTGACGAAAATAGTGAATCAAAATTAATTTATGAACCAGGCGTGGAAGAAGAAACAATTAAAGACTTAAAAGAAAAAGGCCATAAAATAAAAATCAAGGACTCTTTACAGTCAAGTTTTGGACCAATTTCAGCAATTTGCAAAGATGACAATGGTTCATGGTCTGGGGTAGCAGATCCAAGAGTTGAAACATCAAAAGTAATATATTAACTAGTTATCCACCAATTTTTTTGTAGTTGTTTTCTTGATACTCTAAGCTGTCCCAATGTTTTTCAATTATCTCGTCTAATCCACAAAGGTAGAATAAAGGAAATAATAAAGCTTCAACCTGTTCAGGAGAACCTCCTTGGAATCTATGTTTGTAATATTCATACTCTAGAAAATAATTTAAAGTTAAACCATCATCTACATGAACAAGCATTTCATCTTCTAAAATATTACATTCCAGTTTAAGTTTATTTTCCATCTGACTGTCGGAAAGATTTTCAAACTCGGTATAAATATTTTTATATTTCATTATCGTCTCAGCTTCATAATCATTGTTATAAGAAGTACAAGAAACTAAAAGAATTATTAATAAAATATATCTTTTCATAAGGTAATTCTAACTATTTAAGAAAATATTTTATTGAACCTAATGGATCATCCTTGTAGTGTTGGTAAAAGGATATTGCAATGAAACGAATTTATACATTTGGACATGAACAAGTTGAGCGCAACTTAACTGTTGGAGACATTATTGAAAATAAAGCCAATGATATAAAAATGACTCAAGTTACAGCACAAAATGCGCAAGAAGCTGAAATTCTTGCAGACCAAGATATAGACATGATTATTACAGGAAGTGATTGGTACGAAGATGTTAGAAGTGGGGCACCAAATACATTTATTACAGCTGCTCTCTTTGCAGGTAGATATATTACTAACGAAGAAATATTAGAAGGAGCATTTAAAGCTGCAATGGCTGGAGCTGACTCTGTACTTACTCCTAGAGGCATGGATGTAGTAGAAATGTTATCTAATCAGGGATTTGCAGTCCAAGGACATGTTGGAATGGTCCCATCTCTTTCAACACAATATGGTGGGATAAGAACTTTAGGAAAAACTGCAGAAGAGGCAATGAAAATTTTAAAAGACATGAAGAGGTTGGAAGACGCGGGTGCTTTTGGTGCAGAAGTAGAGTGTGTTGCGGAAGATGCATTGATAGAAATAAAAAAGCACACTTCACTTGTAATAAATTCTCTTGGAGCAGGCTCAGGAGGAGATGTAATATTCTTATTTTTTGAGGACATTTGTGGGGAAACATCAGGCATGAAAACCCCTAGACATGCAAAATCTTGGGGTGATGGTACTTCGATAAGGAAAGAGTTAGATAAAGAACGAAGAAAGTCTATAAAAGGATTTAAGGAAGATGTTGTAAAAGGAAGCTTTCCTTCAGAAGAATATACAGTTTCAATGTTGCCGGGTGAAAAAGACAAGCTTATTGAAGAACTCGATAAAATATAATAAAGAAGAAATAATGAAAAATAATAACGTTGTTAACATCGCAGGATATAGATTTATTGATTTACCTGATAGGGATGAATTGAGGAGCCCTTTTTTAGACCGTTGTGAAGAGTTAGGCCTTAAGGGTACGATTTTACTTAGTCCAAATGGAATAAACTTCTCTCTCTCCGGAAGTAAAGAAAGTATTAATGAATATTTAGAATTTTTAGAATCTGATGAGAGGTTTGTTGGAATACCTTTGAAAATTACATACAACGACTATCAACCATTTAGAAGAATGCTTGTGAGGCTCAAAAAAGAAATTATTTCATTAGGAATGGATAATATTAAACCTGCTGAATTTACTGGTCCAAATATAAAACCTACTGAATTTCAAGAAATGTTAGACAATGAAGAAGAAGTTATTGTTCTAGATACAAGAAATGATTATGAAGTAAGAGTGGGCACTTTTAAAAATGCAGTGGATCTTAAGATACCATCTTTTAGAGATTTTCCAGATGCTATCTCTAAGTTGCCAGAAGAGTATAAGAAAAAACAAATAGTTATGTTTTGCACAGGAGGAATTCGTTGTGAAAAAGCCTCAGCAGTAATGCTTAAGTCTGGATTTGAAAACGTAAAACAGCTTGAAGGGGGCATTTTAAATTATTTTAAAGACACAGATGCTTCACACTGGGAGGGTGATTGCTTTGTATTTGATGATAGAGTAGCGGTTGATAAAGAGTTAAACGAAACAGATTACGTAATGTGCTATTCCTGTAGAGAACCTTTAACAAAAGAAGAAGTTAGATCTCCAGATTATAAAATAGATGATTACTGTCCATATTGTGTAGACAATAGTAAAAAAGAATTTGAAGATATTAACTAAAACATTAAAGATATAATACAATTTATAAATGACTTCAGACTTACAGACATGGACAACAGTATTGATGTGAGTAATCTGATTACTCATAATTTTACAAACCCAAATGATATTGAAATGATTAGTTTATTTAATTCAGAAGCAGGACATATTTTTAATGATTCTTCAAATTTAGAAACTTCTATGAAGCATTATTTTGATGCTCCAAATAACAATAATGAATCCGTTCCTTTTTTTGCTCCTTTTGATGGAAAGATAGTTGAATTTAAATCTTCTGGTTCTGAAGGGTCTGGTGGAAATGATATTTGGATTCAACATAACAAATATCCAAATGTATTTGTACGTTTTTTTCATATTAAAGGAAGTGAAAAAGTTACTAATCATTTTGGTACAGAAACAGGTGTTTCGACCTTATTTTTTCTTATTAAAAGTATTTTAGGATTTCCATCTAATTCTGAACCATTACATATTTCTGGTGGTGAATTTATAGGGACCGGGGCAGGAGATGTTTCTTTAGAGATTTTGGATTATTCTGAAAGTCTAGTTTTTTTCTGTTCTGAACCTTTTCCAAAAAAGCTCCCAGTACTTTGGTTTTCACCGCAATGCAAAAGAGACGTAAGATTAGGTTCAGTTTTTGAGGCAATGAATGACTCAGTATTAAATGAATGGGAGGAGTGGGGAGTTACTCTAGATAATATAATTGTTTCTCCTGAAGAGCGTAAACATATTAGTATTTTTAAATCAGTTTCATCAACAAACTCAAGATTTTCTCCAAGAGATTTTGAAATTCAAAAACAAATTTTATATTCATTAAATTTGGATGTAATTACTGGAAGAAGTGAAAGGGTGAAAATTAAACTTCCAATAGGTAGCGTATTGTTAATACTTTCTAAAGAAAGAGTCAGTGGAGAACTTTCTAGTGGGAAGAATATAAAAGGTTTTGATGGGCACGGAAGAGGTGGATATATTCAACCATATTATCCAAAACCAGAAGAAGGTAACTCATCTGAAAGTTTTGAATTTTATGTTACAAGTTCAGATGAGTGGTATGCAGTTATAGTTCCTCAAAAAAGTTCAGTTATGACAATTAAACCTTTTGCAACTTATTTGAATGTAAATGGAGAGTTTGTTACTCGTTCAAGTTCATAACTAATAATTTGAATTTAAGAATTAGAACCAATAGCCTCAGTTGTCACTTCTTCTTCAGCCTCTTCTTCTAACAATCCACAATCTTTTAGAACTTCTTCAGTTTGACCACCACCAAATACAACTCTCTCAAAAACAACTACTGCATATAATTCATCCTCAGTTAACTTACCTTGGAAACCAGGCATACCTCCTATAGAGACTTTATTTTCTGCACCATATGTTGGACCAATTTCTGATTGCCACCCAGCAGAACCAAGTTCTATCCATTTTGCATGATCTGAACACGTTGGGAAAGTAGTATATAATTCTCCACCAATAAATGCTGGACCTACTCCACCTCCACCATTTGCTCCATGACATCCCGCACATGCAGCAGCGCCTGAATAAACTTGTTGTCCCAATGCAACGTAATTAACAGTATTTGAGGATGCAACACCAGTTCCTTCAAAAGGACTGCCATCGCAATTAACCGTCTGTTGGGATTTTCTATCTACATTTAAAATACCTTTATCACCACATTCTTGAGCAGCAGAAGTGTTTATCATTCCAATTAAAATAAATAGAGGAATAATCAAAAAGCTAAAATTTAACCAACCAGGAAGTGAAGTTTCTGCATTTAACTTAATTCCCATTGTCTTATTGATTACTGAAACTTTTTTAACCACAGTCTTCACACTGGCTTCAACAGGTGCTTCTTCGACAGGTGTTTCCTCTACAACCTCTTCAACAGCAGGTTCTTCAACAACTTCCTCTGCCGGTGCTTCTTCGACAGGTGCTTCAGCTTCTGGAGCTTCAGCTGCAGGACTAGATTCTATAGCTTCACCACCAGCCCAAGATTGAAGAACTTCATCTACAGATTTTCCTGACGCTTCAGCTCTTGCTTCAGCAGAACGTTGGACTAGTTCTTCTGGAGCTTTAAGTATTTCAGCTACTTTACTTAATAATTCACTCATTAGATTCTCCTAAAGATAATAAATAAGTTATTAAGTAATCTAAATCTTGCTGGTTGAGAAAATCATAATTTGGATGAGGAACATTTTCTCTAACGGATGAAGAATCTTTCAAATATCTTGAAAGCCATTGAGGATTATTTGTTGGTTCTCTTGAGGCAGAATTTGAGAGATCTGGTCCAATCCTTATTAATCCAGTATTCTGAATGACTGCTTCTTCAGCAAATTTATTCTTTAAAACTTTACCATTTTGAGAATCAGGAATTACAACTCTTACATTTTGTGTATGACATGATTGACAATTTAGCTGATTATATATTTCCGCACCCTTTAGTTCTTCATTGCTTACTTCAATGGTATTGTTAAGCGACTCAGAAACTAAATTCTCACTTTGCTGTTTTGGAAGCAAATAACCAAAAAAGTAAGTGAAGATAGCGATTGCGATTACCCCAGAAATGAAAACAAAAGAACTTTCTTTTTTAACTTCAACAGGAGCTTCCTCTACAACCTCTTCAACAGGAGCTTCTTCAACAACTTCCTCAACTGGTGCTTCTTCGACAGGGGTTTCCTCTACAACCTCTTCAACAACTTCCTCTACAACCTCTTCAACAGGTGCTTCAGCTGCAGGACTAGATTCTATAGCCTCACCACCAGCCCAAGATTGAAGGACTTCATCTACTGATTTTCCTGATGCTTCAGCTCTTGCTTCAGCAGAACGTTGGACTAGCTCTTCTGGAGCTTTAAGTATTTCAGCTACTTTACTTAATAATTCACTCATTAGTTTCTTTCTCAGTAGGTTCTTCGGGTTTCTTTTTTTGTCCCTTCCACCAGCTACCTGCTATAAATTCAATTATTTCAGCTAATACTTCAAACATTAGAATCTTCCTCTACAAGCTCTACCGATTCGATTTCTGTTATTGGTCCACTAGATATAGCTCTAATTGTTGTGATGCTGAATAAAAATATTCCTAAAAGAAGTAATAGGGACAAAAATAAGTTTATTGAATAAGGAGTGCTAATTAGAGACCAAGTAATTAAATATCCTTCTCCAAATATTGTCGGATTTCCAGCATTGGCACCAGCATTCCACGCATACCCAGAATTAATTCCGATAATAGCATTAATAAAAAGTGTTAATAGAATTACAAATCTTAGTAAAAAACTATTTGCTGTTTCCATCTTTGTATAAATAATTTCTCTTCCAAATATTCTTGGAATTAGATAATAAACAAAAGGGATAGTAATTAAAACAAGACTGTACACATACCCATACCTTATTGCCCCTTCAAAGCTCGTAACACTTAATATTGGAATGAGATTTGAAAAAGAACTTACTATTTGGAAAATATTTGTAATAAAAAATACAAGAAAAGAGACATTTACAAGTTCATAAATTACTAAATTTTCACTATCTCTTGTTGATACTGTTTTTAGATAATTAGCTAATAAAGATAAAAGTGGAATAGCTAGACCTAAAGAGAGATATAGAGAAACATTTTCAATCCAATTAGGCAAAACTGATCCATAGTGAAATTTATAATTAGTCCACGGCAAGAGGAAAAGATAGCCCCAAAAAGTTATAGAGCTTAATGTCTTACTAAATAAAGTTGCATTGATTCCTTTTGTCATTAAGAAAAACAAAATTCCTAAATATACAAATGAAAATCCTACATATATATGAGAGGAAATATATAAAGAGTTTATAAAGAAATTATCTGCAATTACAACATAGTCACCACTGTAAATTATTAAAGAAAGAGAATAAAAAATCATTGAACCAATTAGGAACTGACTACTAATAAATAAAGACGCTTCTTTTTTAGCTAAAAGGTTAAGAAAAATTAAACCTAATAGACCGAGCATAATTAATAACTTAAAAAATAATAAAAATGTTGAATTGCCCAATAACATAAGATTATCTGGGAATATTATTCCTAATAAAATATCTAATGATTCGAAACCGACAATCCCCAAACATGATAAGAAGAACAAAGGAAAAAGGATCAGTTTTCTACCTATTGATTTTGATAGTAAGTAAATAGTTGCAAACACAAAAAGAAAAACAAGAAGTAAATTGTAAGATGTTTGATTTGAAATTTTATCTAAGACACCATAATTAAAGATACGTGTGTGGGGTAGTGCATCAGAGAATAAAAAATAAAAATCTCTTAACAGGTTTACACTTACTGCCAAAAGAATTATTAAAGGCGTAAAAAAAACAAAAACTTTTGATAGTTCTTGTTCGTTTTTAGGTACTAGTTTTATTTTCATCTATACATATATAGTAATTTACAACTTGACTTTAGTGTTGTTCAAAAAAAATAGTATATAGAAATATGCAAAAATATAGAAAAAGTTATCTGGTAAAATTTATAATATCTATTGGATTCACGATAAAATATAGATATAAGGTTTTGAGGATAGTTTGATAAATTTTGTTTTTAAGCATAGGTATAAAATAGCACCAGCACTTATTGTTATGGGAGTTGGTGGAATAACAATTGGTGTAATAATTGCTCATTTTGCTGGTTTTCCAAAAGGGGAAGTAATTGATTATTTTAATTGGATGCCAAGGGGCTGGTTAATGCAAACAATAGGGCAGTTTCTTGCATTTAGCGCAGGTCAATTGTTTTTACTTGGTTGCGCTCTCTTAGCATGGCAAGACACACCAATGACTTGGGCCAGAGCTGCTTATCTTTCTTTATTAAGCTGGATTCAACTTACTTTAATTTTTGGAGTGTTCCCTTCTGAATGGCTTAACCTATCTCAAGGCCCATTAGAGTGGACAAACCAAAGAGAGTTTATAAAATTCCCTCCAATATTATTTTTAGGGAATGAAATCTCACTAAGCCTAGGCGCATTAAAAGACATTATACAAGTTGGTATATCTCAAGGGTTTTTAGTTGCAGTTATAATTGGCGGTTACCTAATTCAAGATCTAAACAATGCTAAGGAAAGAGGAAAAACAAGAATTTCTGATTATGGAAAGAAAGTTGTGAAAGCAGGTGATGATGGCTAAGTCAGAAGTTTTAATTGAGATGCCAGATTTTCCAGAGAAATACAACCTTGGAATGGTTGAGGTCGAAAAAGTATCCTCAAGAGTCAGGCCAAAACAATTCTTGCACATTGATGAATCAGAATGTATTTTGTGCGAGGGCTGTGTAGATATATGTCCGTGGAAGTGTATTCATTACTTATCAAACGATGCAATTGAAGATTCAATTAACGTAGAGTCACCAGATGATAGCGAAGGAGCAATTGGGTTCTTTGTTGTTGATGAAGAAGCATGTACTCGTTGTGCCCTATGTATTGACAGGTGTCCAACTGGTGTAATTTCTTTAGGTAAATTTGCTGGATCACTAGCAGATCAAGCAGTTGAGAATGGTTTGTACACTGCCCCATGGGAAGAAGATTCTGGAGCAAGAGATGACAGACATGGTTATATATATGGAAGGCTTTAGAATTATATAATGCAAAAACTAAGTTTTAGAGAAAAATTGAGAGACACAGCAGTTGGTGTTGGAGATTCTTTAAAAGGAAGTGCGTTCTGGTCAAGTATCTTCAGGCCGGGCTCACCTTTCAGAAAAGGTTATACGGATAGTCCAAGAAATAGATCATATGTTGTGATGAACAATGTTCTTTATCATTTACACCCTGTAAAAGTAAAAAGACATGGAGTAAGACTTTCATACACCCTATGCCTAGGTGGGCTCAGTTTCTTTTTATTCATAGTTCTAACCATCACAGGAATTTGGTTAATGTTTTATTTTAGGCCGACAGGAGAACTTGCATATGTGGATATTCAAGCACTCCAAACAAGTGTGGCTTTTGGATCTCTAGTTAGAAATATGCATAGATGGGGAGCACACTTAATGGTCCTCGTCGTATTTCTTCATATGTCTAGAGTGTTTTACCACGGAGCTTATAAAGCCCCTCGTGAATTTAACTGGGTAATTGGTGTAATACTTCTTTTCTTAACCTTATTCTTATCATTTACAGGCTATTTATTACCTTGGGATCAATTAGCTATTTGGGCTGTAACAGTAGGAGGAAATATGGCGGGGTACACCCCGGTATTTGGTGCCCAAATTAAATTTATTTTATTTGCAGGGTTAGAAGCAACTGCTGCAACACTTTTGAGATTCTACGTTCTACATGTACTGTTTTTCCCATTCATAATTGTGATATTCATGGCAATTCATTTCTGGAGAGTGAGAAAAGACGGCGGAATTTCAGGACCACTCTAAAAATGGTAGATATTCCAGAACATTTATTATTAAGATCAGCAGAAGCTAGAGCTAAAGCTCTTGGAATTTCAGTAGAACAAGCTTTGGCTGAAATGAAAGGGGAATCAGAACCAACAGTTGTTTCCAAGGAACCAGAGATAGAAGAAGCACCAGCAGCTGAAGTAAAAGAAGAAGCACCAGCAGCTGAAGTAAAAGAAGAAGCACCAGCAGCTGAAGTAAAAGAAGAAGCACCAGCAGCTGAAGTAAAAAAACCAGACAGTCCTGAAGAAGTAGATTTTGCTCCAGAAGTTAAAGTTACTCAGCGACTTTTAACAGTAGTAAAAGCTAAACCAATTCAAAAATCTGTTTCTGTTCCAGTTGATAAAGTAAACACCTGGCCACATTTAATGCTTCCAGAGTTCATTGCCTTGATGGCAATGACAGCCTTTTTGATATTAATAAGTGCAATATTACAAGCTCCACTTCTTGAAGAGGCTAACCCAAACATAACTCCTAACCCGGCAAAAGCACCTTGGTACTTTTTAGGCTTACAAGAAGCACTATCTTATTGGGATCCACAAATTGCAGGAGTAATGATTCCTCTTGTTGTTGGAATGATTGGATTTATGGCAATACCTTATGTTGATAGGAACCCAGACAACAATCCTTCAAAAAGAAAATATGCAATATTAATGTATACTTTTTTTCTTGCAGGTGCTGGAACATTAACTGTTATAGGTGTTTTGTTCAGAGGTCCTGGTTGGAACTGGACTTATCCATGGATTGATGGAATTTGGTTTGATGACTTATTGGATTGGGTTAACTTCTTAGGAGATGGTCACTAATGAATTTAGTTCAAGTTTCATTTATTGCGATCGGAGTTGTAGGAGTTTTAGGTGTATTGGGTATGGTTGCTATTGTTTCAGGCCGCACACCAAGAAATTTTAATTGGAGAAAAAATGTTGATAAAAAAGCATTAAAAGTTGATAAGTCCAAGACAAGTTTTCTAGCACCTGACGAACCTGATACAGGAGAAGAAAAAAATGTATCAGAAGTTGTAGATGAGCCAACAGAAGGTGAAGGTACCGAGGAGACAGATGGTTCAATCAAAATAGAAGAAAAAGTTATATATGAGGAAATATCTGAAGAAGAAGCAGGTATTACTAGAAGACAATTTTTAACTAAAGCTTTAAGAATATCATTTGGAGCTTTTGCTGGAATTCAAGCGATTTCCTGGCTTGGCTTTATGTGGCCGAAAGTTTCTGGAGGTTTTGGATCTAAAGTAGACGCAGGAAGGGTAGAAGATTTAAAAAATCAAATAATTCAGGGAGATGGTTCAGTAATTCCCGCTTTTATTCCTGAAGCTAGAGCTTATGTTTTACCTTATGATTCATCAGAAGCAGCAGCTTCACAGTTTTCAGATGGATCAACTATTGCAGATGGCTTAGTTGCAATCTATCAAAGATGTGTTCATTTAGGATGTAGAGTGCCTTGGTGTAATTCATCACAAGGATTCGAGTGCCCATGTCATGGTTCGAAATATAATATGGTTGGTGAATATTATGCTGGACCAGCTCCAAGAAATCTAGACAGATTTGTAGTTAATGTAAATGCTGCAGGAAAATTTATTATTGATACCGGTACAATTATTGAATCTCCAAGAGCAGGAAGCCTTACTGTGAAATATCCTCAGGGACTTTCCTGTATTGCATTAACAACTACTGATGAATAGCTCTTTATTCATAACCTTAATAGCTCTCGCCATAATCGGCGCCCTAGCTTATTTTGCTGCTATTGGGTTTAGAGGTTCAGGAAGGACTAAAGATGTTCCTCCTAATTTAGATAAGTACAAATCAGACGACGAACTTGAAACAAATCATTTAGATAGAACTTTATCAATAGCCGTATTAGTAGCTTCTTTACTAACAGTTATGATCCCTCTTTACTACCTAGGTGAGGAGAACAGACAAGAAGAATTTGTTGAATATTTTGATGAAGTTTCTGTAGAAAGAGGAGAGCATCTTTATGAGGAATTTGGTTGTGGAAATTGTCATGGAGTTGATGGATCAGGAGGGGCTGCGTCTTATGTTGAAAAAAGAAGCGGAGTAAGTGTTACTTGGGCTGCTCCTGCAATAAATAATGTTTTCTACAGATATGATTCAGAAGAAATTAGATATTGGTTAATTTACGGAAGAGCAAATTCTCCAATGCCTGCTTGGGGTCTTGAAGGTGGAGGGCCAATGAACGATGGTCAGTTAGATGATTTAATTGACTATCTGAGATATTTCCAGATTTCACAACAAGAAGAACTTCAAAATATTGAGACGAATATAAATTCAGCACTTTTACGAATAGAAAATTCATCATTACAAGTTGAAAGTGAAATTGTTAAACAGGTTGAGTTAATAGATGCAATAAATCTAGCTCCTACACAATTGCCTATTGTCCAAGAAGCAGTAATTGTAGTTTCAGGACTAATTGAAAAAGAAAATGGAATTGATTCTGATGAGGATGGTTTATTTGACTCAGTAGAATTAGAGATTTCGGCTTATAGTGCTTCTATCTCTGAGGCATTGGGAACGCAGGTTTTGAACTTGAACCCTGAAGAAGAAGAGTCAACACCTGGAAGAAAAGATTTAAGTGTTGTTAGGGGCTATCTTTCCCAACTCCAATCATCAGAAATTAATCTTGGGATATTAGTTGAAGGCCAAGAGAAGTTTTTGAATGAAGCTACTAGTGGGTTAGCCTTTCTTGAAGAAGCGTTAGAAAATGAATTGTGGAGTGTAGATTTCCAAGAAATTGCTGAGAGAACTTATGAGGGTGATTACGATAAAGCAGTTAGAGCAGTTGGAATATTTAATGCCTATTGTGCTAGATGCCATACTGCTGGTTACTCAGCAGGGGCTGCATATACAAAAAAAATAGCTTCCGGAGGTTTAGGTCCTGCATTGAGGTCTGGTAGAGCAAATATTCAATTTAAAGCTAGAGAAGACATGGTTGATTTTATAATTAAAGGATCTGAAAATGGAAAAGGTTACGGCGTTAACGGTGTTGGCGGAGGAAAAATGCCTGGATTCGGAGCCGTACTTCCTGAATCTGATATAGGATTAGTAATAGATTACTTGAGAGGGATGATGCCTGATGCGTGAAATAATGAGATCGCTTCTATCAGCGAACTTAATGATTACTGGAATCCTTTTATTTATTGGTTCAATTATTACTTTCTATGGAACAACGTTCATGCTTAACGCAACAAATCTTGGAAAACGGTTAGCCTTCCTTGTTGTTGGTGCTGGTACTTTTGGATGGGCAATGATTAATTCTTTTTTGTTCATTTTATATGCCCCTAGAGGTCCAAAACCTGCTGAAATAGATGGATTAAATGCTTTAGAAATTAGAATCTTGCCAATAACTTTTTTTGTTGCTTCAACTATATTATTCATAATGTTTGTTCTTGCATTAAATAGGTATGAACAAGAAAAAGAGGAATCTGAAGATTCCCAGGCCTAATTTCAATTAGACCTAATAACAAAAAAGTAATAGAATGTATACATTATGGAAGCAATTTTTACTTTAGTTAGAACAGTCTTAACAGTCGCAATAATTCTTACAATTGCATTTAGAATATTTAGAATTCTTCGTCCTTTTGAAAGAGGGCTTGTGGAGAGGTTTGGAAAATATAACAGAGAGGCATCTCCAGGTTTAAATATTGTTATACCAGGAATTGAGAAATTAATAATTGTTGACATGAGAGAAGCGGTTATAGATGTTCCACCACAGGAAGTTATTACAAAAGATAACGTAACAATTACTGTTGATGCTGTAATTTATTACGAACCGACTGACCCTAAAAGCTTGGTTTATAACGTAGAAGATTTTATAACAGCTGCAACTAAGTTAGCACAAACAAATCTAAGAAACGTTGTTGGAGATCTTGAATTAGATGCTGCTTTAACTTCTAGAGAAACTATTAATACATCTCTTAAATTAATTCTTGATGAAGCTACAGATAAGTGGGGAACAAGTGTTGTAAGGGTCGAGATTCAAAGAATTGACCCACCACAAGATGTACAAGACGCAATGAACAAAGTTATGAAAGCTGAACGTGACAGGAGAGCTGCTGTTACAGAAGCAGAAGGTGAAAAGAGAGCCGCTATTCTTACAGCAGAAGGTGAGAGACAATCTCAGATATTAAGCGCTGAAGGTGAGGCAGAAGCTCTTAAGGCAATAGCTGATGCACAAAAATATGAAAAAGTAGCTGTAGCTGAAGGTGAAGCAGAAGCAATTGATAAAGTATATGCAGCAATTCATGAAGGCGACCCAACAAATGATCTCATTGCTATTAAATATCTAGAATCACTTGAAAAAGTTGCAAATGGAAAAGCAACAAAAATATTTTTACCAGCAGACCTGTCTGCAACATTAGGAAGTATTGGGGCTATCTCAGAACTTTTTAAAGATGAAGATAAAAAGCCATCAAAAAAATCTACTGAAAAATAAATAAGATCCAATAGAGATTAAAGAAATTCCGCATATTCTATTTATTAAATTTTTAGTTTTTTCAGAAGAGTTGTAAAAAAAGTAACTACTCATAAACGCATATGCTATATCAGCAACAAGATTTATAACTACGGTAAGTAGTCCTAAAAAAAGTAAGTTTAAAAAATTATTATTTTCATTTGTTATAAAAATTGGTAATACTGTCAAAAATAAAACCCACATTTTCGGATTCATTAAATTGACCTTGAATCCAGCAATGATTGCATTTTCTTTTAAGCTTTCCTCAGACTTTGTCTCCTCACTTCTTATGGTTTGAATTCCTTTAAATAAAATATAAATAGATCCAATAAAGTAAATAACAGTAGTCATTATTGGAATAATTGAAAAAATATAACTTACCACTAAAGCAGATGTAATTGCCATTACAATTGCTCCAAATGCAGCTCCTATACCAATCTCTATACCTTTTTTCCTTCCATTCTTCACAGATTCATTTGCAACTAAAGCTATTATCAAGCCAGGGGTTATGGCAAAACTTAGTTGAACTACTATAAATTGCACAATTACTGAAGAATCTATCATTTTTATCTATTCATTGAGATTTTGATTTTGTTAAGTCTGGAATTCCCTGAGTTAATTGAACATCTACACTTTTATACTCATTAGCGATCTGATCAGAAATAATGAGCAATAACTCTAAATATGATTCTTTTCTACCCTCGTTTGAACCAAATGAGTTAGGAGCTTTCTTGTATTCATTTTTAATTTGTTCAAAGATTTCCATACATTCATTTTCATTAAAGTTTTCCTCTATTTTTTTATTTGAAATAATTTCAAAATTTTTTCTATGTCTTCGTGGTAATTTAAAATTCATATTTATATTTTAACTAATCAATAATCTTCTTTTGTAAAGATACCTCATAATCTTCTGCATATTTAACACTGTCAATTTCGATAAATCCAAAATTCTTATGAAAGTTAAACGAGGGAGTATTTATAGAAGGTAGTAAATTTATCTCAGCTGTTAAATTTTCAATAGAATTATTCTTAGAAAAATCAATAATTTTCGAGTAAAGCCCACTTGCTAATTTATTATTTCTAAATTTGGAATCGATGGCAATTCGATCAATATATAGAAAGTTCTTTACTCTTTTACTAATCTCCTTAAAATTTTTATGCTCTATTGCTTTCATGTATGAAATGGTTTTTTCGTTATCTTGGAAACAAACAACAAATCCAACAACTTGGTTTTCAAAAATAACACATTCGTTATAGTCAGAATTTTCAATTGAATTTGTTAAACCCTCTAATGATCTGGAACCTACTTCTGGTACATTATCCTGATTAATTTTATGACATTCTTTAAGAAAATTATCAGCTATAGGAGAATATTCGTAATTGTTCATTTATAAAAAATATACATTTAATAGATAAAATTGTAAACTATGAATTATGGCAAATCACTCCGTTCTAATGAGTTCACCAGAATATTTTAAAGTTGAGTATTCGATTAATCCATGGATGGTTGCTGGTGTTGAAGTAGATTTAGATTTAGCCAAAAAGCAGTGGAATAATTTAAAAGATAGTATTGAATCAGCAGGCGCCACTGTTGAGGTAGTTCCTCCAAATGAACAATTACCAGACCTTGTTTTCACCGCCAATTCAGGAATTATAAATGGCAAGGATGTCTTAATAGCTAATTTTAAATATGAAGAAAGAAGGGGAGAGGAAGAAGTTTTTGCAAATTGGTTTAAAGAAAATGGTTACAATGTTGCTCGAATCCCATCAGAATATAAATTTGAAGGAAGAGGAGACGCATTTGTTTACGGAGAGTATCTTGTTGGGGCATATGGAATAAGAAGTGATAAAGAAGCTTTAATGTATATAGCTGATGAATTTAATTTAACTCCTGTAATTGTTGAGTTAGTAAATGAAAAATTTTATCATCTGGATACTTGTTTTCAGAAACTCCCAACTGAAACTAATGATGCAATATTTTATCCCCAGGCATTCAAAGATGAATCATTATCTGAATTTTCTCAATTTTTTAATTTAATTCCTGTCTCTGAAGATGATGCAAATAAGCTAGCTTGCAATGCAGTAGTTGTTCAGGACACCGTAATACTTCCTTTAGATGGAATTGAGGTAGCGAATAAAATCTCAGACTTAGGTGCAAAAGTAGTAGTTGCAGAGGTTTCAGAATTTATAAAATCAGGCGGGGCATGCCAATGTTTAGTTATTGCTTTAAATTAGTTTTATGAAGTTATTTAAAGCCATTTTGTGGCCAATTAAAAAGGTAATATTTTTTCCATTAAAAATATTGCTTTATACAACATTAATTTTTATATTTCTTATTTTATTTTTTCAATATAGACAAAATTATGATGTTGACGTCAGTCCTCTTACAGTAAATGAATATGAGAACTGCATCGCAGTTATTGAAGACTATGACGTTACAATCTCACTTCTATCAGAATATGTTTCTAATTTAGATAGTCAGCAGCAATCGTTTTTATATGATAATCTTCCAGATCCTTTAAGTGTTTTAACGAAGCCTCAAGAGGTAACCAAAGATGATTTTCAAAATGTAAGGACATTTTTGAAATATTATTTACAAGCTGGTCGATTCCCTGGAATTGGCGGCAAGGCTCTATCTCCTCAAGCTTCTAGTCTGTGCAGAGGTGGATTAAGTTAAATCTTCTATTCTGCCCTGAGTAAGCTCAACGAGTGATTCAGGTTTGAGAAAAAACTTAGAGACTCTATTTCCGGCTCCAATAAATATTTTTTCTCTAATCAAAACTTGCTTATCTATAAATATTTTTATTTCTGGAACTAAACCTAAAGGACTTATCCCTCCATAAATCTGGCTTGTTATCTCTTCAGCTTCTTCTTTTGAGGCAAAGCTAACTTTCCTTGCACCCATTAATGATTTTGCTTTATGGTTAACATCTAATCTGGTTGAACCTAATACGCAGAATAATGTATAGAATTCTTCAGGCTTTTTTGATTTAATTAAAATTGCATTACAGGAATCTTCAATTTTGTATCCATAATGATCACAGAAACTCTGTGTGTCTGAGAATTCATCTTCGCATTCAAAAACTTCGAGCTTGTCTAAGTTAGTGTTGTATATTTCTTCAACTGTTTTATGGAGTTCAGCCATAAACATAATGATATCTTTAAAATTATAAGTTACAATCTCTGTATGGACTTTGAGACAATAATCGAACCTTTCAAAATAAAATCTGTTGAGTCTTTACCAATAACCACTCCTGAAGAGAGAAAAGAATACCTTGCAAGAGAACATTCAAATGTATTTGGCCTTAAATCACAAGAGGTAACAATCGATTTGCTGACTGATTCAGGTACGGGCTCAATGTCATCAGAACAGTGGGCTTCACTAATGAGAGGGGACGAATCTTATGCGGGTTCTAAATCATGGCAAAGGTTTGAAGAGGTTGTTAGAGACCTAACTGGCTATAAACATATAATTCCGACACATCAGGGAAGAGCTAGTGAAAGAATACTTGCTTCTATATGTGTAAAGAGCGGAGATATTATTCCTAGCAATAGCCATTTTGATACTACTCGAGCTAATTTTGAATTTGCTGAATCAACTCCGATTGATTTACTTTGTAAAGAAGGACTAAGTCTATTAGACCCTTCAGATTTCAAGGGCAATGTTGACTTAGAAAAACTAGAGGAACTACTTAAAAGCGAAGATGGTGCAAAAGTTCCATTTGTTCTCATGACCATAACAAACAATACCGGCGGAGGACAGCCTGTATCAATGGAGAATTTAAAAGCAGTAAAAGCATTATGTAAGAAATACAAGAAAATGTTCTTACTTGATGCCTGTAGATTTGCTGAAAATGCATGGTTTGTTTCACAAAGAGAAGATAGTTATAAAGGTAAAAATGTTAGAGACATTGCGAAAGAAGCATTTAGGCTTGCAGACGGTTGCTCAATAAGTTTAAAGAAAGATGGTTTTGGAAATATTGGTGGGTTACTAGCTTTAAATGATGATCAGTTAGCAGAGGATGCTAAGAATTTGTTAATTTTAACAGAAGGCTTTCCAACTTATGGAGGACTAGCAGGAAGAGACCTAGACGCATTAGCACAAGGATTAATTGAGATTACAGATGAAAACTATCTCCAATACAGGGCAAGGTCAATAGCTTATCTAGGAGAAAAGGCTATCAGCTATGGTTTACCAATAGTTCAACCTGCAGGAGGTCATGCTTTATATATAGATGCAAAAACATTTTTACCTGATATTCCTCCTCATCAATATCCAGGACAAGCTGTCGTTTGTGAACTCTATCTTCTTGGAGGTATTAGAACTGCAGAATTAGGGACGTTTGCTTTTGGAGTTGCTGGTGAAAATGGTGAAAATGATACTCCAGCTACTCATGAATTAGTAAGACTTGCCGCACCAAGGAGAACTTATACCCAAAGTCATTTTGATTATGTAGCTGAAGTATTAGAAAAACTTGTTGAAAATAAAGATAAGTTAAAAGGGTATGAGATTACCGAACAATCAAGATTCTTAAGACATTTCACAGCAAAGCTTAAACCTTTAAGCTAGATTTTATGGAGTTCCTTTATAATTTCCATCAGGAATATTTGTCGGTAAATTAAATCCATAATTATTAATTAATTCGAACCCTAAGACATCTCTTTCCTTAAGTTCTTCTTTAGTGCAAATAAACCATTCACTTTTACTTTTTTCACATTTGTTCGTTATGGATGGGTCTAAGGCACCAATATTACTCATCAGAAGCCAGTATAAATACTCAATACTCTGACATCCATATCCACAACTTTTATCGACATATGTATACCAGGCATTGTCCGGATACTGGTCAGGTGTGTCTTCAAACCATCCGCCACGAGCAGCATCCATGGCAGTCGTTAGTTTAGAACTTAGTTCTCCTTTACCACCTATCAAGTCTTTATTTTCTATACCAGTCCAAGGCCACCAAATTACCATTAATATCTTCAATAAACATATATGCACCAATATTTACATTTGAACACTTTTGACGGATTTCACTTACAGTTAAACCATCAGCTCCGCCATCTATTGGCCATACAGGCATAATATAATTATTTTCAACCAGTTGCCATAATACGTTTGGATCATCTGCAAATCCATCTTCGTCATTATCAAGGTATTGTGCCAACACATTTGCAGTATGAAGAACTTTTTCTAACGGTGACTCCTTAGCGGCAATCACATACATTCCAAATACATCTATAAACATAGTTGCACCAACGGTGTTCAGGCATTCTACTTTAGGATGTTTATCAAGAATTTCAAAAGCTGGCTTATCTAAAACTACAGTGGTCGTTGTTGTATCCGCAACTGTAGTGGTCGTTGTTGTATCCGCCTCGATATTAGAAGGTGCTTCTTCAGTTTCTTCAACTACTTCTACAGATTGCGAAACTATATCTAAGCATTCCTCTTGTAAAACATCATATCTTTCACCATCAAAGGGTTCATCGAATATTAAATGTACCCTATCACCCCTTAATTCAATTGTCGGAATATTTTCCCATCCTTTAGAAACTAAACAATCTACTAAAGAAACACCATTAACTTCTTCCGCAGGATAATCAAGTTCAGCTGTTCCATTCTCAGATCCACAGGAGATTAGAAAGATTGTTAATAAAATAACTACTTTTTTCATATAAATTTATTTAAACAGCTCTCTTAAATAGTCTTTATTAGGCGGAGTAAATATTGTTTTAATAGTGTTTTCAAATAATTTATGAAATAAAGGAAGCTGCTCTTTTACCTCATTAGGAGTACTAATAGTGAACTCATCATGAGGCAGGTCATATATATCACCATATCCCCATTCAGTTATTATTCCCCAAAATGCAAACTCTATGGAGGTAATTCTATTGAAATCATCTATATTTCCAGAGTTTTTGATTTCTATATAACTTGAGACGTCATAAATATTTTTTTCAATCGCTTCATTCATAGCCAGATTGATTTCGGAGTTTGGATTTTCCCAATCCCACTCTGTAAATTCTAAAGCAAAAGCAACCCCTGTAACAGTATGTAATAAGTGTTCAACAACTTCTCCAATTTGATCATCCGCACTTGCATCGGGATATTCCCAAATAAAGTCTGTATGATTATCCTCGTAACCTTTTCCAGGGCAACAGTCTACACCTGGAGGATCAGAATCTAATCCATATCGTTCGGGACCTTCATATCCGATTTTTTGAAAAACAGACTCATTCTTAACTGTTTGCAGGTAACTATTTCTTATATCTTGATCAATGTGTTCACCTTCTTGGAGCATGAGGTAATATACTTCACTAACTTTATATATAAATTCATCTCCAACTTCCGGAAGGATAAACATTCGTAGACCTGCAACATCAATATATCTGTGATAATCAAGAAAAGAATCATCTTCAACGATTTCTCCTAAAGATATATTAGACTCCCAAGCTGCTTCCTCTTTTACTTCAGCTGCTTCCTCTTTTACTTCAGCTGCTTCCTGTCTATCATCATTTTCATCATCTTCATTAATTTTTACTTCGCATTCATCAATTAAAATATTAAATTCGTTGAAAAAAGCTTCATCATATCCGCCGTCAAATTTTACTTGTATTTCTGAATCTGTTATCTCAGGAGAAGGAAGGTCACTAAGGCCACTATTTTCTAAACATTCGTAAATTTCAAATATAGGATAATCTAAAGGCCAGTCTAGAGTTTCAAACACATTATCATTATTCACCTCGTCACTTGAGACAGGACCAGAGTTTTCACCATCAGATCCACAGGAAATTAGAAAGATTGTTAATAAAATAAGTATTTTTTTCATATCTAAAATAACTCTTTACCCATTTCTTCTTCAAGTAAGAAGCTATCTTCAATATTTAAACTTCGAACCTTATCAATGTTTTTCATTAATACTTCTACACTTTCTGGAGTACTGGTAATTATTTTATCAATATATTTTTGAATCTTATCCTCCATTTCTTCTGTTTTAAAAATATCATTAACAACTCCAAGATTTTTTAATTCTTGTACGTCTAAATTGGCTGAGTTAAATAATATCTCTAATGCTTTTGGACGGGATACCTCGTGACCAATTCTAGAAACACCTCCAGCTATAGGAAGCAAACCTATACCCGTTTCAGGAAAACCGATAGATGTATTCTCTTCAACCAACCTAAAATCACAACAAAGTAAAAGTTCGAACCCACCTGCAAGACAGTATCCACTAGCTACTCCTATTAAAGGTTTAGTTCTTACTTTATCTTTTCTCCAAGCTTTTAAAAGAAAATCTTCGCTCAGTAATTGTTTCTGATAATCATTAGTTGGCTCAATCTCACCTTTCAATAAAGGAATTAGTTCTTTTAAATCAGCTCCAGCAGAGAATATGCTTGAGTCCGCGCTTTTTAATACAGCAACTCTAACTCCATCATCATTATCTATAACATCCCAAGCATTACAAAGCTCCATAGCAAATTGAGGATTAATTGCATTTTTCTTTTCAAGTCGATTCATGGTTACAGTACAAACACCAGAATCAATTTCAATATTTATAAATTCTGAGTCGTTATTCATCTTGGAGTTTCTGTTCTTTTATAGGACTTAATCCTGTTTCAATTTTTTGTTTGTATGCTTTATCAAAAGATTCTAACTGCCATCCATCCATCCTGCTTCTTTGTTTTTCTATATTTGCTAATTTTTCTTCATCAGAAAATGAAGACCATTTTTTAATCTCTGAAGTTGTTCTTGCACACCCGTAACACAAGTCACTAGTTGGATCAGTTACACAGACACTTATACATGGAGATGTAATGCTCATAGATTATATTGTAATTTGATTTACTAGCTTTTTAGTTGCTGTTATCAATTCTTTTTTTGGTTTTAACAAACCTGCTTCACCACATTCAAATATGTCTTCAAATATTCCTTGATCTTCATGCTCAAACTTTCCACCAAGAAAATAAGATATACCTTTATTTTTCTTTAATATTTGACCTATAACCTTTCCCTCTAATGAAGAGTCATCAAATTTTCCTTCACAAAGTATTGATATATCAAAGGTATTTATTTTTTGTTCAAGCCCAGATTTTTCAAAAAAATATTCAGATCCTGATATCAACTCACATCCAAGGATTTCAGATAGAGCAAAACCAAGACCTCCAGCTGCTCCTGTCCCTTCTTTTGTTGGGTCAGGCTGTGTTTCAAAATTACTCGAAATAAGGTTAACTATTCTCTCAAGATGGAAAGTAATATTCTTTATACTTTTAGGATTTAAACCTTTCTGTGGCCCAAAAACTCCTATAGCTGATCGACTCCCTAGTAACGGAATGAAGGTATCCACTAATACTTTTTTATTAATTCTTTCAAAGCTATCTTCGATTTCAACCTTTGTTATATGTTCAAAATTACTTGGTTTTGGATCTTCAATTAATTTTTTATCAGCATAGAAATTAACTCCCATTTTACTTAAAAGTCCAAAACCTCCATCATTTGTTCTAGATCCGCCTAAACCTATAACATCAGGTAATTTTATAATTTCTGACAAACAGCCAGTATTTAGATCCATAGTGTCAACATCTGTATTATTTATTCCAACTAGTAATGATGATTCAAAAAAAACATCTCCTGATATATCAAGAAGTTGAACTACTTTCTCGGTCCCTACAAGATCTTTAACTTTTAAACTCTCTTTAACAGCTATCCCATATTCCTTAAAAATTATTGTTGAGTCTTCACCTCCATCAGTTACTGGAAAATAGGAGGCTTTAATTGAATTAATTTCAAATAATTCTTTTATAGTTTCTATAACTTCAGAAGCAGTGAGGGTTCCTGAAAATTTATCACTATATACAGCAATTTTCATCTATATCTGTTTAAAAAGATACTGATTAAATACTTCCATTTTTTCTTTCCAAGTATCTTCATAGAAATAATTTACAGTAGCAGCAACAGATGATAGAAGAGCATTTCCATCTTGAGGTGTAAAACAATAACCAGTCAAGTTATTGTCTTTTACATGGAGAGAGTCAATTGCAATAATTCCATGAGATAAGAGTCTTCCATGATATCCATGATCTCTTCCGAAAGAAAAGACTTTATTTGAAGAAAGTTTTTCTGTTGACATTAAGAATTCATTTTTATCTAATTCAGTTAACACATCATTAAGTTCTAATGAATCTTTAAAAGCTAAATTAAACCACAATGTATGCATATATTGAGTTGGAAGTTTAATTGCAGAAGAAAAGAGATTTAGTTTAATTCCGTCTTGTTCAAACAACTCATAGACATCCCTAGCATGATGAGTTCCAAATTCTTGATTATCGTGCTTAGTAATTGTAGGTGACGGTGAAAAAGAATCATTTTGAGAGACATCATTTGCTCTTCTTAAACATACAAAGCGCCCTTCATTTAGGTCACGACCGGCATCTATAGAGAAGCTTTTCACAATAGAAGCAATGTTATGTGTATTACATGAGGCTATTAAATATTTGTTACAGTCATTTTTTAGGGTCTCATTATTTATTCCCCAAGCAAAAAAAGGGCCAAATCCATGTTCTGAGCCTTGAGCCATAAATCTTTTTTCTGAATCAAGTTTTGTATAGATATTTTCCCAATTGTCATTTCCACTTGGAGTACAATCAATAATTACTTGGCAGTTATCGTAAGCATTTTCTACATCTTCTGGTTCAAAGCCAAGGCTCTTAAAATCATTAAGAGCGTCAGTTGTTGAAACTAATTTTGAACCTTTTCTAACTAGAGATTCTACTTTTCCTTTTTCATCAGAGAGAGGAGTTCTCTTAAAAAAGTAAACATTATCTATCCCCAAAGATTCTTTATGTTGAGCAAGAAGCCCTATCAGAGGTTCACCAATTGTTCCAGTCCCTACAACCAAAACGTTTTTCATATTTGTGCTCATTCTTCTAGAATAGAACTATTAAGAATTATGAGTAGTAAATTAATATATCAATTTTCCCAGAAAAAAACAGACGGAGATAAAACTATGTCCGACCTTCTTGGAGGAAAGGGAGCAAACCTAGCTGAAATGAGTAATCTAGGAATTAACGTTCCACCAGGATTCACAGTTACTACTGAAGTTTGTAATTACTTTATTGAAAACAAATCGTTTCCTGAAAATTTTGATAAAGAGTTAAGCGCTTCTATAAAAAAACTTGAAGATTACTCAGGAAAAGTGTTTGGTACTTCAGAGAACCCTTTACTTTTATCTGTTAGATCAGGTGGGAGAATTTCTATGCCCGGTATGATGGATTCTATATTAAACATTGGTCTTAATGATGATAATGTTATCCATCTATCAAAAGTGTTTAATGATGAACGATTTGCACTAGATTCTTACAGAAGGCTTATTCAAATGTATGGAAATGTTGTTTTAGATATAGACCATAAGAGATTTGAAGCAGTACTTGAAAATAAAAAAAGAATTGATAATTTAAATTCAGATGCTGATTTTAACTCAGACCATCTTCGGTGGATAATTGATGCTTATAAGAACACTGTTGAAAGATTTTCTGACGGCCCTTTTCCGCAAGACCCAGAAGAGCAGTTAAAAGCTTCGATTCAGGCTGTATTTAATAGTTGGTTGAATCGAAGGGCGATAACATATAGAAAAATTAATAATATACCTGATCATTGGGGCACTGGAGCAACTATTCAAACAATGGTTTTTGGGAATTTAAATGATAATTCCGGAACAGGAGTTGCTTTTACGAGATTTCCTTCAACAGGTAAAAATGAATTATACGGAGAATATTTAATGAATGCCCAGGGAGAGGACGTTGTCGCTGGGTTAAGGACACCTTTCCCAATAACAAAACATGAAAAAAATACAGATCCTTCTTTATCAGAAGAACACCCTAAATTGCATGCAGAGATAAGAGAGATAGCAACTAAATTAGAAAGTCACTACAAGGAAGTACAGGATATTGAATTTACAATAGAAGATAAAAAACTTTACGTACTCCAAACAAGAACAGCAAAAAGAACAGCACAAGCAAGTGTAAAAATTGCTGTTGATATGCATAGCGAAAAAATAGTAAGTAAGAAAGAGGCAATAAATATGGTTGATGCGGATAGCATCACAACCATTTTGCATCCACAGTTTGTTGAGGATCAAGATAAGGAAATATTTGAGAGAGGCCTGAATGCTTCACCAGGCGCTGCTTTTGGTGAAATAGTATTTGATGCTGATAAAGCTGAAGAAGAGGCCAACAAAGGAAGAAATGTAATTCTAGTTAGAGACGAAACAAGTCCAGAAGATATACATGGAATGTTTTCATCAGTTGCAATATTGACTACAAAAGGCGGAATGACAAGTCATGCTGCTGTAGTTGCAAGGGGCATGGGTAAGCCCTGCATTGTTGGCGCAGAAAATTTAGTAATTGATTATTCTACCAAAACTATTTCTAGTAAAGAGAAAGTTCTAGAAGAAGGAGATTTAATCTCTATAGACGGATCAACAGGTGAGATATATATTGGAGAATTAGAGTTAGAAGCACCTAAGTTATCAGAAGAATTCAATACGCTTATGGATTGGTGCAATGAACACAAAAAATTAGAGATTAGAGCAAATGCTGAAACAGAAATAGATACGTCTAAAGCTCTTGAATTTGGAGCAGAAGGCATTGGTTTGTGCAGGACAGAACATATGTTTTTCGAAGGTGAAAGAATTCTTCCAATGAGAGAGATGATTATGTCTGATAGCAAACAAGGAAGGAAAAGAGCTCTTAAAAAATTAATCAATTATCAAATATCTGATTTTGAATCTTTATTTAAATTATTAAAAGGAAAACCAATAACTGTAAGATTATTAGATCCTCCAATGCATGAGTTTCTTCCAAAAAGCGATTTAGAAATTTCTCAACTTGCTAATGAGATAGGTGTTTCACCAGGGCATGTTAATGAGATTTTAATGAGGCTTTCTGAGAGTAATCCAATGTTAGGCCATAGAGGTGTGAGACTAGGTTTAAGTTATCCAGAAATTTATGAAATGCAGGTAGAAGCAATACTAAGGGCTTCATACTCGCTTTATAAAAACGAAAAATTAGAAGTCACGCCTGAAATCATGATACCTTTAGTGATGAACTCAACTGAATTGACTCAAATGAAAAAAATCTTGATAAAGAAAATAAAGAAGGTTGAAAAGAAATTAAATTATGAATTTAAATACACCATAGGCACAATGATTGAATTACCAAGTGCTGCACTTAGCTCTACAGAAATTGCAAAGGATGCTGATTTCTTCTCTTTTGGAACAAATGATTTAACTCAAACAACACTTGGCCTCTCCAGGGATGATGCTTCGAAGTTCTTAGGCGAATATGTCGAAAAAAAGATTTTCAATATAGATCCATTTGTTTCAATAGATCCAAACACTGTGGGACGTCTTGTAGAGATATCTTCAAACGACGGGAAGAAGGCTAATAAGTCTCTAAAGATTGGTGTATGTGGAGAACATGCAGGTGATCCAAACTCAATATATTTCTTAAATACTATAAATATTGACTATATTTCTTGTTCTCCATTTAGGATTCCTGCAGCTAGGCTTGCTGCAGCTCAAGCAGAAACCAAATAATAACTTAAATTCTTAAGTAATCCTTAAAAAGAATTTACTACTATTTAGATTAATTATGGAAGAAATAGTATTTAACCCTTCAAAGAAGCCAACTGTTGGTATAGAAATTGAGGCACAATTAGTCGATAAGGATTCAGGCAATCTAGTAAATATTGCTGAAGGAATTATTAATACATATGACAATGATGAAAGAGTAAAACATGAACTCTATCTTTCTACAGTTGAGGTAACAAGTTCACCATTGATGAATACTAACGACACCTATAAAGAGATGGCCACAATACTGAGTAAGGTATTAGAAATTGCTAGTGAAAATAATGCAAGCTTAATTTCTACAGGAGCACACCCTTTTGCTATGTATGAAGATCAAGTAATTACTGATGTAAATCCAAGATATGAAGAGTTTGCAGATAAATATGGTTGGGCAGTTAGAAGGCTCTTAACTTTTGGAATGCATGTTCATGTTGGAATGGATTCCAAAGAGAAGGCAATTGCAGTTCATGATGAAATTAGGAAATACTTGCCTTTAATTTTAGCTCTTAGTGCTTGCTCGCCTTTTTGGAGAGGAAGAGATACAGAGCTTTATTGTTCTAGGTTAAGTGTTTTCCAAGGTTTACCAAATACTGGTTTGCCAGAACCATATCATGAATGGGATGAATATGAACAGTCACTTCAAACACTCGTTAAGGCTGGTGTGATAAAACCAGATGTAGGATACAGGCAAGTTTGGAAAGATGTAAGAATTCATCCTGAGTATGGAACTGTTGAGGTACGAATTGCAGACTCTATGCCTTCTTTAGTTGATACTGTGGCAGTTGCAACTTTAGTACAAGCACTTGCTATAAAAATTGGAAGAGACTGGGAAGAAGGAACCTTACAAGACCCAGATCCAAATTGGTTGATAGAGAGGAATAGATGGGCAGCAATTAAGCAAGGTTTAAACGCTGAATTTATAACAGGAACAAATGGTGATACGAAACCAGTCATTGACGTTATTAAAGATTTGTTACCAGAACTTGAAAACATTGCTGAGGAGTTAGGTTCAAAGAATAGGTTAAATGAAGTAAATAATATTCTTAACGCAACCCCGGTTGTAGATTATATGAGAGAAATTCATAAACAAGCTTCATTAGTTGAATTAGTTAAAGAGTTACAAAAAAAACTTCTAGATTCATTAAGTGAAGACAATTAATCAGATATAATTGCATTTATGAATTACAAATTAATAAACAGGCTTGATCCAATGCTATATTTAGGATTGGTTTTGCTCACATTTATCATGCCAGAGGTTGTTTATCGTCTTTACTTATTAGATTTTTCTGCAGCTTTAGCAGAAAACCAAGTAATGATTGTAAGATCTACTGCTCTTCCTCTTTATTTTGCTGCAATGGCATTCTTTCTACTAGGAGGCAATGCTGAAAATGCAAAACAATTAAACATAATTAGATACAGTGGAGGGCTCGGTTTAATAGCTTTTGCAGTATTCACTGAATTTAATGGTTTTTTAGTTTTTGGTTTAGCTGAAATAGCTTTAGCTGTTGTAACAGGATCACAAATCAAAAAAGAAGAAGCTTCAGGCGGATACACAACCGAAAACGAATAAAAGATATTTTTTTAGTGATACCTACTAACTATTTATATGGTCAAATAGTTATAGGAAAAAATGATTTTAAAAGATAAAAAACTACTTATTACAGGAATACTCACTGATAAAAGTATTGCTTATGCATCTGCAAAAATAGCAATAGAAAATGGGGCAGAAGTAATAGCCACAGGTTTTGGTAAGGGATTAAGAATTACTGAACGTGCAGTAAAAAGACTCTCAGAAGATATCAAAGTTTATGAAATGGATATTCAAGATCCTAAACAAGTAGAAGAGGCCGTTAAAGCTATTAAGGAAAATCACGGCAGTATTGATGGAATACTTCATGCTATTGCTTTTTCTCCTACAGAAGCTATGGGTGGTAACTTTATGAATACGGAATTAGAAGATGCTCTAGCTTCTTTTGAGGTTTCAGCTTTTTCTCTCAAAACTTTAGCAAAAGGGTTCCAACCTATTATGAATAACCCAGCTTCTATTGTTGCTTTAGATTTTGACAATTCACAAGCATGGCCAGGTTATGACTGGCAGGGGGTAGCCAAGTCAGGTTTACAATCTATTGTGCGTTATCTTGCATACTATCTTGGTAAAGATGGGATAAGGGTTAATGCAGTAGCTTCTGGTCCATTAGCTACAACAGCTGCAAAAAATATTCCTGGATTCTCTTCTATGGAAGGGGAATGGGATGAAAAAGCTCCGTTAGGATGGGATACAAAAAATGCAGAACCAGTAGCAAAGGTAGTTAATTTCTTGCTATCTGATTTATCTGAAGTAGTAACAGGAGAAATAATACACGCTGATGGCGGTGCACACGCTATTGGTGGATCGATGATAGAAGATTAATTATTGTTTTTTGAAAACCAAAACTGCATTATGTCCACCAAACCCAAAAGAGTTAGACATCGCAGTATTGATTTCTAAGTCAACAGCATCATTTGGTGTATAGTTTAAATCACATTCCTCATCAGGATCATTTAAGTTAATTGTTGGAGGAACTTTACTATGCTTTATTGACAATATTGAAGCCATTGATTCAAAAGCACCGCCTCCTCCAAGCAAGTGTCCAGTCATAGACTTGGTTGATGAAATCGCTACTTCAGAAGCTTTTTCACCCAGAACTGTTTTAATCGCTTCAGTCTCATTTTTATCATTCGCTGGTGTAGAAGTTCCATGAGCATTTATATAGTCAATATCTGAAGGAGTAATACCAGCATCTTTCATGGCTTTTTCCATTGCTTTTACCGCTCCTGCGCCTCCTTCAGCTGGAGCTGTAATATGATATGCATCTGTTGTTGAGCCATACCCATCAATATAAGCATAAATTACTGCATCTCTACTTTTGGCTGATTCTTCACTTTCTAATATAAGAACTGTAGATCCCTCTCCCATTACAAATCCGTCGCGATTTTTATCAAATGGTTTACAAGCTCCTTTAGGGTTATCATTTTGAGTTGAAAGAGCTCTTATTTGAGCAAATGCAGCGATAGTCATTGGTGTTGTACCTGATTCAGTTCCACCAGTAACAACAATATCTACTATTCCATTCTCAATCATATTTTTTGCTTCTCCCACTGCATTTGCAGAAGCTGCACATGCAGTAGTAATTGTTACCGAAGGACCTTCTATTCCAAATTTAATAGCAACCTGACCAGTACTCGAGTTTGGCATTAATTGTGTAATGGCTAAAGGATTGACTCTTGATGGACCTCTTTCGTCAAAAGTTCTAACAGCATCCTCTGTAGCTCCTATTCCTCCAATACCTGTTCCAAATACAATCCCTACGTTGGGCCCAAGCCTTTCTTGATTATCTAGCCCAGCGTCTTTTAATGCTTCCTCTGTTGCATAAATAGATAAGTGGCCTGATCTATCAAGTTTTCGTGCATGTTGTTTGCCCATGTATTCATTTGCATCAAAGTTTTTTACTTCTCCAGCAAAAGTCACCGGTAGGTTGGTTGTATCAAAAGAAGTTATAGTATCTATTCCAGATACACCATTGATTAAACTATCCCAAGTATCAGGTACATTATTTCCTAGGGGATTAATAGTTCCTAGGCCAGTGATAACAACACGTCTTTTAGACATGATTTAATTACAATTTTGAATGAAGTAAATTAACAGCTTGGCCGACAGTCCCCACATCAGTGAGCTCTTCATCATCAATTTCTATACTAAACTCGTCTTCAAAGGCCATTACTACCTCAACTATACCAAGAGAGTCTATTTCTAAATCTTCTTCAAGCTTTGCTTCCATTGTGACTTTTTCAGCATCAATACCAAGTTCTTCAACAAATAGATTTTTTACCTTCTCAAAAACTTCATTAACTTCCATAAAAACTCCCTATATTAAGTAGTAATTCCTCCATCAACAGAGATTACTTGTCCTGTTATATACTCTGACTCTTCTGTAGCCAAAAAAGATACTATATTTGCTATATCTTCAGGTTTTCCTATACGTTTGATGGATAATTTGTCTAAAATATTGTCCTTTTGCTCATTAGTAAGAAAAGATGTCATATCAGTGTCGATATATCCCGGTGCTATAACATTTGATGTAATGTTTCTAGATCCCATTTCTTTACCAATTGATTTACTTAAACCGACTAAGCCAGCTTTTGATGCGGCATAGTTAGTTTGTCCTTGGTTTCCAGCTAAACCAACAATAGAAGAGATGTAAATAATTCTTCCCCATTTGCTTTTCATCATATGCTTGATAGCTCTTTGCGAAGTTCTAAATGATCCAGTTAAGTTAGTATTAATGACTTCATCCCATTCATCTTCCTTCAATCTTGGAAGTATATTATCTCTAGCAATTCCAGCATTATTTACAAGTACATCTATTCCACCATATTCTTTTTCAATTGCAACAAAAGCATTTTCTACTGATTCAGTACTTGTTACGTTAATCTCGACAGCAGTTGCAGTACCATTTGATTTCATTATTTCTTCTACAACTTCTTCACCAGCTTCTTTTGATGAGGAGTAACCAACAACAACATTAAAGGATTTCCCTAGCTCTATTGCTATAGCTTTACCTATTCCTCTTGATCCGCCAGTAATTAATGCAGTTTTCATTTTTATTCTGCTTTATCAGGAACAAAATAGTTAATTGATTCTCTAATAACATCTATTCCAGTTCCTTCATATGGTGGAAGGTCTACATCAGTCTCACCTAAAGGAGTAATTCTATTTCCTAATCTCAAAGCTGCCCCACCCCAGGTTAATCCGGCTCCTACTGCTGTTATAACAAGGGTGTCATTTCCTTTAATTGTTCCATCTTCAATTGCATCAACAAAGGCTGTAGGGATAGATGCAGCAGAAGTATTTCCATACTTATATCCATATTTTAAAGTAGTTGCATTTGGAAGCTTTAAAGTTCTTTCCAATCCTTCTATTATTCTTACGTTTGCTTGATGGGGAATAAGGATATCGATATCTTCTTTTTTTAATCCAGATTTTTCTATTGCTTCTTCAGAAGATTTTGCCATCGCTCTTATGCCACTTTTAAAAATCTCTTGTCCTTCAAAAGTCCAAACTACATCTGCGGCAGCATTTGGAGTGAATCTGTTCATAGCTGAACCAAAATTAGGTATTTCTAAAATATCTAATTTATCTGAACTCATACCATTTGAAAAAGAATAGATTTCACCATCTTCTTCATTTTTACTTTCTTCAACAACCACTGCTCCTGCAGCATCTCCAAACAAGACTGCAGTATTTCGATCAGACCAATTAAGTAGCCAAGTAATATGCTCTGAGCCAATTACTACTGCATTTTTATACAATCCACTTTCAACAAATGCCTTTGCTTGTTCTAAAGCATAAAGAAAACCAGCACAAGCAGCATTTACATCATAAGCTGTAGCATTCACACACTCCATTTTTTGTTGAACGTGGGCTGCAGCTGATGGAACAATACTATCTGGTGTACACGTTGCAAGAATTACAACATCAATATCTTCAGGTTTTAATCCTGCACATGCCACAGCTCTAAGCCCTGCAACAGTTGCCATATCTGAGTTATTTACATGGCAAAATCTTCTTTCTTTTACGCCAGTTCTTTGTTGAATCCATTCATCTGAAGTGTCTACAAAGGTAGCAAGATCATCATTTGTAACAACATTATCAGGCACACATTTACCCCAACCGGTAATCGTAGATTTCAAAATTCTCCTAACTAGCTAAAGACTCTAAAGAATTAATTGTCTTAATTTCTTTACTAGATATAGACTTTCTCACCATTCCAGCAGTTACATTGCCTGGTCCAATATGACACCATAAATCAGGTTTTAATTCATTTTCAATGTTAAGAATTTGATCATAAAACATAACTGAACTATCTATTTGATTAATTAATGAATCTTTCAATGTTTCTTTGCTGGTTATTTTTCCATTAAAATTCATATATACAGGAATATTTCCTTCTTTTATATCTATTTCATCTAATGTTTTTTCAACTTCTTTTTTTGCTGGTGAGACAACTCTACTATGGAAAGCTCCGGCGACTTCTAAAGGCACGATTCTTTTTGAGCTAATTGATTTTGGATTTAGTTTTATATATTCTAAATCCTCATTATTACCACTTACTACAATTTGAGAAGCATCATTGTAGTTTGAAATCCAAATTTCTATATCTTGAGAATTAAGATTATTAATTTCCTCTAACGTCTTCCCCATATCACTTGTTAGTACTGCAGCCATTCCAGTATTTGAATCTTCAACAGCTTTTTGCATTTCTTCTCCTCTTATAGCAATAACCTTTAATGCTTCCGAGTAAGTAAAATATCCGCTTAAAGCCAAAGCAGTATATTCACCTAATGAGTGACCAATTAAAGCTGAAGGTTCTCCCATTTTCTTTATTGCTTCTAAACCGTAACAGTAAGAAATTGCAAATATATATGGTTGAGCAATATTTGTTTTCTTAATTTCCTCCGAGTCTTTAGAGTTAATTATCTCATCTATAGACCACCCAAGTGACTCATTGAAAGTATCTATTAATAAATCCCCATGTGTTTTTAGCAACTCTTTTCCCATGCCTATTTCTTGAGACCCTTGACCTGGGAACATACCAATCCAATTCATTATGCTACCTCAGAAATAACAAACGCTATTGCAGTTTCTTTTTCATGGCTAAGAGAAACATGAATTGTTCCAACCTTATTTGTTTCAGCTAATTGAGATGCATTTCCATATAAGTTAACTGTAGGTTTTCCACCACCAGTTATTTCAATTTCTTTCCACTTCAAATCTCTCCAACCTTTACCAAGGGACTTCATCACAGCTTCTTTTGCAGCAAACCTTGCACCCAGTCTTTTAGCTGGATCATTAAATTTATTAGCATATTCTATTTCATGGTTTGTAAAGCAACGAGCCTCAAATTTTGATTTAGATTTATCCAATATTTTTCTAATTCTATTTAAGTTAACTTGGTCAACGCCAATACCATGTATGTTTGACATTATATTGATATCTCAACAAGAACATCACCTTTGTTAACGGCCTGTCCTTTTTTTATATTAAATTCCACTATTACGCCAGGAATTGGTGCGGTTATTACTTTTTCCATTTTCATTGCTTCTAAAACAAATAGAGAGTCACCTTTTTTTACTTTTTTACCAATCTTTGTCATCGTATCAACAATAGTTCCCTGCATATCAGCAGTAATTATTCCTGGATTTTTTATGTTTCCAGTTAAATCCATTCCAATTTTCTTTGGTCTTTGAGGAGCCAAACTAGGATTTGCTGAATCATCGAGTGTTATATTTACTTTTTGAGGTCTATCTGTGACTACTTCCTCTTCTTCTATTTCTTTTATTTGAAAATTTTCCTCAAGGAACTTAACGTGTATTTTGCTTTCTCTAAATTCTTTTGTTGATAAAACCTCTGAAAGTACAGAAGCAGTTGTTGGTACGCCGACAATAATATACTCATCAAGACAACGCTTACCTTTAGAAATGGCTTCCTCTCTTGAAACTCCCCAAACTACTAACTTAGCAATTAAGTTGTCATAAAAATGAGATATAGATGAACCTGTTTTAACCCATCCATCAACACGAACACCGTTCCCCATTGGTTCTCTGTATTCTGTTATTGTTCCAGGAGTTGGTAAGAAATCATTATGTGGGTCTTCAGCATTAATTCTAAACTCAATACTATGTCCTCTAGCCTCAGTTTCAAAACCTTCTAATGAATTTCCAAGAGCAATTTTTATTTGCTCCTTTACAATATCAATACCATATCTCATCTCTGTAACGGTGTGTTCTACTTGTAATCTTGTATTCATTTCGAGAAAATAAAAATTTTCATCTGTATCGGCCAAGAACTCTATTGTTCCTGCATTTACGTAATTAGATATTTCAGCAATTCTCATTGTTGCTTTTTCTAACTGTTCTCTTCCATAATCTGACAACCATACAGGAGGACTCTCCTCAATAAGTTTTTGATTTCTTCTCTGTAATGAGCAATCTCTTTCTCCTAGATAAATATGATTACCATATTTATCACTCAATATCTGTGTTTCAACATGTCGTGCTGGTTTTATAAATTTTTCTACATATATTTGTGAAGAACCAAAATATGCTTCACTTTCTCTTTTAACTATTTCAAAGTTTTCCAACAGCTCTTTTTCATTATTTACTATTCTTAATCCTTTTCCTCCACCCCCATGAGCAGCTTTTAGGGCAACTGGATAACCAAAATCAGCAGCATCTTTAGTTGCTTCTCTTTTAGTTCTTGATGGTTTGAGTTGACCAGGTACGGGATTTAATCCAGCTTTTGATATAAGTTTTCTTGATTCAATTTTGTCTCCCATTGATTTAATTGTTTCAGGGTTTGGCCCAATCCAAACTACACCTTTTTTTTGAACGGCCTTAGCAAAGTCAGCATTCTCAGCCAGGAATCCATACCCAGGATGAACCATATCAGCATTTGTATCTGTGATAGCTTTCATTAAAGTTTTTATATTTCTATAGCTTTCTGATGGAAGAGATCCTCCTAGGTAATAAGCATCATCAGCCCTTTTAACATGGAGGGAGTCAGAATCAATATCTGAATATACGGCTATGGCTTCCATGTCGAGTTCTTTTACAGAACGTATAATTCTTAAAGCTATTTCACCACGGTTTGCAATTAGGACTCTTTTTTTTGTCATGATATTTATCTAATTTGATAAGCAATTAATACCGCTAAAGCAGCCTTAATCATATCTCCTATCATGAAAGGAATAACGCCGATACTAAATGCATCAACAATTGAAATATTTAAAATCATCATAAGTCCAACTACTCCAGTCATATAAATAGTCATTGTTCCTAAAGCAATTGCAAGAATAGGGTTATGAGATAGTCTTCCTATTATTTGGGCTGCAAGAAAGAAACCAATAATATATCCTATTGTTGGGCTTCTTAATATCGCCAATCCAGCAACACTACCTGAGAAGAATGGCAATCCTGCCAATCCGGTAAAAAGGTACATTAACATACTTAAAGATCCAAAAGTGCTTCCAAGTATTAATCCGGCAAGTATTACTACAAATGTTTGAGCTGTCACGGGAACAGGTGTAAAAGGGAGCTCTATTCTAATCTGAGCACTTAACGCTGTTACTATGGCAAAACCAAATGATAAGAAAAGATTCCTAGCAAGAGAACCTTTCTCAACCCAAGTAATAGCTATATTTTTAGAGGGGAATGTTTCCATGTTTATCTCCTAAGTTTGTTTTATTTGACAGTTCCTTAAATGCTTCTACTACTATTTTTCTAGTATCGCTTGGTTTTATTATTTTGTCTACTAATCCAAGTTTTGCAGCTATATCAGGGTTACTGAATTTATCATTATATTCATCTACTAATTTTGATTTAAGCTCTTCTTTATTTTCAGCATTTTCAAGATCTCTTCTATTAACAATATCAACAGCACCTTCAGCTCCCATCACGGCAATTTCAGCACTTGGCCATGCAAATAATTTATCAGCACCAAGACCCATGGAATCCATAACAATATATGCACCACCATATGCTTTCCTAACAACAACACAAACTCTAGGAACGGTTGATTCAGCATAAGCATAAAGTAATTTAGCACCACTTCTTATTATTCCGCTATGTTCCTGTTCTACACCTGGCAAAAATCCAGGTACGTCAACCAAAGTTAGAAGAGGTATATTGAATGCATCACAAAATCTAACAAATCGAGCTGCTTTTTCTGAAGCTTTAATATCTAAAACTCCCGCAAAATCTAAAGGTTGGTTTGCAATTATTCCAACAGTATTTCCACTTATTCTAGAAAAGCTAGTAATAATATTTAAGGCATAGTTAGATTGAACTGGATACTGTTCTCCATCATCTACAATATTATTTATCACATCATTCATATCGTATGGATGGTTTCTATTTTCTGGAATAAGACTGTCTAACATTTCAACTGAACGTTCACTATCATCTTCAGTTATAAATACTGGAGGCTTCTGATCACTTGATTGAGGTAGGAAGCTTAATAAATACCTTACTTCTTCAAAAGCCTGTTCTTCATTCTCACATATTTGATGACTAACACCTGACTTAGTTCCATGTGCTTCAACTCCTCCGAGTTCTTCGTAGCTTACATCCTCGCCAGTTACTGTTTTTACAACACCTGGACCCGTTACATATAATTGTCCTATACCTTGTACTTGAAAAATAAAATCGGTTAATGCAGGACTGTACACAGCACCTCCAGCTGAAGGTCCAACTACAACTGAAATCTGAGGAATCTTTCCTGAAGCTTCTACATTCTTTTTAAATATTTGTGCATATCCATATAAAGATGAGATACCTTCTTGAATACGTGCTCCACCAGAGTCTTTAATACCAACTATTGGTGCTCTTGCATCAAGTGCCAAATCCATGACTCTCAAAATTTTCTTTGCAACTATTTCTCCGAGACTCCCTCCCATAATTGAGAAGTCTTCTGAAAATACATAAACAGGCCTACCATGAATTGTTCCAGATCCAGTGATTACTGCTTCTCCATCAGGGTTCTCTTCTGAAACAACATTTTCGTCAATTTCTGTAAAAGAACCTTCATCTAAAAGAAGGTCAATTCTTTCATAGGCAGATAATTTACCTTTAGGGTGTTGTATTTTCTTAGCCTTTTCGTCCCTATTCTCAGCTAAATTTTCGTCTGACATGCCCAACTTTCTTGTTTAACTGTTTATTGTTAATGTAAGTATTTGACCCACATATATGTAAAGAAGTAACAAGATGAAGACTATTTTTTTCGAATCTATAGACAATACTCAGAATTATGCTTTAGAAAACTATGTTTCAGAACCACTTTTAGTTGTTAGTTATTCACAAGATTCAGGAAGAGGTAGAGAAAACAAAGAATGGCAGAATGCAGATCAGAGTTTGGCGACCTCACTAGTATTTGAAAACAATAATGAAAAATTAAACAATACACTCGTTCCTTTAATTGCTGGATTTTGTTTTTTGGAAGTTGTTGAAAATAAAGAACTTACACTCAAATGGCCTAATGATATTAATTTTAAAGAAAATAAAATTGGAGGGATTTTAGTAGAAGAACAAAGAGGTCTGGTATGTGTAGGCCTTGGAGTTAATTACTTTTGGAATAGCCCAAGTGTTCCTAATGCTGGGTCTTTATATGATGAAAAAATAGATAATAATTTAATAAATTCAGATGCAGAAAAATGGGCAGAGCGGGTGATAGATTTTGTCGAAAATGATAAATTTGAACTATCTGAATATAAAAAGAAACTAACAACAATTGGAAAGCTTGTTGAATACCCTGAAGGAAGAGGGTGGGCAAGAGATGTAGATATTGACGGATCTCTAATCATTGAAACGCCTGAAAATGAGTTTATTAATTTGACCTCTCCCTTAATTACAGAAGTGAAGTAGTTATTATTAGTAATAGTGGGTACTAAATGAAGCAATTAGTTGTAGAAAGAAATAATCCAGATCCTATTTTATGGGATACTCCTATCCCACAACCTGGGCCTGGAGAAGTCTTAATTAAAAATCATTATTCAGTTGTATCTTCTGGGACGGAGCTTGCAACTATTGATTCAGCAAACAGATCAGTGGGAGATAAGCTACAAGACTCTTCAAATATTACAAAAGGTTTAGAACTTCTAGAAAAAGAAGGTGCAGGAGCAGTTTGGAACGCAGTCTTTCCAAAGAATATTCTCCCTATACAGCTGGGGTATAGCTCTAGCGGGGAAGTTGTTCAGGTAGGTGAAGGCGTAAAAGATTTTCATGTTGGAGATAAAGTTGTATCAAATGGAAATCATGCTGAGTATGTATTAGTTAATCAAAATTTGTGTACACGTATTCCAGATGACACAAGCATGAAAGAAGCTGCTTTCACAGTTCTTGGAAGCATAGCCCTGCATAGCTTGAGGTTATCTGAAACTTCATTAGGTTCGAAGGTTGTAGTAATAGGTTTAGGTATTGTTGGTCAGTTAGTCTATAGATTAGCTGAAGCACAAGGGTCAAATGTAATTGGTATTGATCCAGACTCTAGTAGACATTTAGAAAATAAAAATAATTATGAAACAGTAGAAGGATTAAATTTAGAGAATGTAGATTCTGTGATAATCACTGCTGCCTCATCAAGCAATGAACCAATAGAAGTAGCTACAAAAATTGCAAGAAACAAAGCAAAAATTGTAGTTGTTGGAGATATACCTTTAAATATTTCAAGAAATGAGTTCTACTATAAAGAGCTTGAACTAGTGGTTTCTAAATCATATGGCCCAGGTAGGTATGATAAACAATATGAAGTACTTGGTAAAGATTATCCAATTGAATATGTTAGGTGGACTGAGAATAGAAACTTCGAAGCATTTATAAAATTACTTTCCTTGAATCAGATTCATTTAAGCGATTTAGTGACTGAAGAGATAGATTTTATTGATTCACCAAATGTATATAAGAAATTTGATGGTGATAATAAACCGTTATCTATTCTTTTGCGTTATGAAATAAAAACAGAACCTAAGATTGAATTTGAAAAAGTTGAACCTGAACCTAATGTTGGCAAGGTTAAGGTTGGTATCATAGGGGCTGGAAATTTTGCTTCAACAACTATATTGCCTATTTTGAAAGAATTAAAGAAAGAGTGCCAGGTATTAGGGATTGCTTCTTCAGGAGGTTTAAGTTCAGAACTTTTAGCAAGAAGTTTTAAAGTTAAAAACAAATATGAAACTGAGTCTGAAATATTAGATGCTGAAGAAATAGATGCTGTTTTTATTTTGACGCAACATTTTAATCATGCCGAATTAGTCATAAAAGCTATTGAAGCAGGGAAAGCGGTTTATGTAGAAAAGCCACTTGCTATAGAGGCTTCTTCAATAATAGAAATAGAGGAGGCGATGTATAACGCAGACAATCCAAAAATCTTTCTTGGGTTCAATAGAAGATTTGCAATTGCTACTCAATTTATAAAAACAAAATTAAATAATTCACCAGCAAATAGTATTAATTTTAGATTCAGTGTTCCACCACTAGAAGAAGACCACTGGACAAATGTCGATGAGATAGGAGGAGGTAGAATTGTTGGAGAGGCAATCCATGCTATTGACCTAGCATGTTATTTGTTTGACTCACTTCCACAAAGCATCTCGTCTTCTTCTCCAATTGATAAAGAAAACAATAAAGCTTTAGATAATCAAGTATTTTTAAATATTAATTTTGCAAATGGTTCTCATGCAGCAATCCAGTATTTTTCTGAAACTAATCAAGCATTGACAAAAGAAAGAGTTGAAATACATGGAAATGGCAATTCATACATAGTCGAAGATTTTCAACTCTTAAGATATTTGGAAGGTACTTTAGACAAAAGCAAGATTTTTAATGAAGGAAAAGGGCACAAAGAATCAATTACTGCTTTCTTTGCATATGTGAGAGATGAAATATCTAATCCATATACTTGGTTAGAGTTGAAAAGTATTTCTCTAGCAGGCATCTATGCGCAAAAATATTTAAACTCCGGCAAGCAGCATGGAATTTTTGAATGAAGAAATTATTAATAATTTCTATTTCACTAATAATGATTTCTTATTGCTCGGGTGAGACCTCTTCATCAAATGATCAAGTGATGGTTGAAGAGGAGAAAGAGGAAAAAGATTTATATATAATTGACTATCCTGCTGACGAGGTTGACGTGGACTGGCTAGTTGGTTGTCTAGTTTCTAAAGGTTGGGACAATATTCCAAAGATAGAAGAAATGGGGAATACAGTCAATCTAATATTTGAGGGGCCTTGGGATGGTTCACTTTATGATTCTTTAGCAGATGAATGTGAAGAAGAAAGAAGAGCGGATGAAGGAGATCATCAGGAAGATGAAGGAGATCATCAGGAAGATGAAGGAATAGAGGCCAAAAAAGCTGAAGAAGTTCTACAAGAAAATTTAGGATCTTATGCTGGACTATGGCAAGAACCAGGTGTTGAGTGGATAGATTTTAATTTCAATACGGAGTATATTCTCTGCGATGATCCCGACGGCTATTGCGCAGGTTGGGAACAAAACGCAAGTCAAGAGTGTAAAGATAGCTATATTTTTAAGCGAAATTTAACACAAGAAGAACAAGAAAATAATTGGAAATATGAAAGATGTATTTATCAAATGGTATTTAAGCCATTTAATCCTCTCGTCGAAGATCGTACACCTACTCCATTAACTCAGGAACAAAAAAACAATGCTGAAAGGTTAAGAGAGTATGGATGGAATAAAGCTCAAGATATAGAAATTACTTTTAGAGTTGCTAGTGATATTCCAGAAGAAGTTGTAGAAGCCTCAAAAGATGGAATGTATAAAGCGATTGAAGTTTTAGGAAATTATGGTCCTATGAGAGTATATTACATAGGAAATGATGTTGATGTTATTGATGATATAATTTTGGATTTCTGTGAATTTAATTATCCTGATGAGCCAGTTCAACGGTGCATAGATGATCAAGGTCAAGGAATGAGAGAGATGGCTTATATATATCCAGGAGCAAATGGATTTGCTCAACATTCATGGTATATAGAAAAACCCGTACAGTCATTTGTTCATAACCCATCAGCAGGTGAAAACAATGAATTCATGTATGAACTTAATCGTGACAGAATGGTTAACGCTCATGAATATTTTCACGTTTATCAAGAAGCTCATGTTTTATACAGACCAAGCTGGATAGGTTTTGGATGGGACTTACCTAGATGGGTTGGGGAAGGTAGTGCTGTATATTTTGAAACTAATCTTGCCAATAAACATGGTTGGGGGAATAGAAATGAAATAGTTAAAGAATCTCTATATACCATTGCGGAACATAGAGTAAGGTTTCCTGGATTATCAGTTGGTGATACTGAGTCAGAAGAACAAGTCCAAAGAATAAATCAATATTGTTTTGAGATGTGCTTGGGAGGCCTTCAGTATGAATTCGGCCATATTGCATTCGAGCTTTTAGCAAAGAAAACATCTCCAGATGCAATTATTCTTGATTTCTGGCCGATTGCTGCAGAGTATGGATGGTATGAAGCTTTCAATCAGGTCTTTTCTATGACTACTGAAGAGTTTTATGAAGAATATGAGGAGTTCTTAAGGAAGCCTTTTAATGAACAGCTTGAAGAACTTACTGGATAAAATGTTTTTAAATTAAATGAAACTTAAAGGTACTGAATTTCAAATATTAGTTTGGAAAGAAATAGCCAAAATTCCATACGGCCAAACTAGAAGTTATAAAGAATTAGCAATAGCTATAGGAAAACCAAATAGTTCAAGAGCTGTTGCAAATGCATGTGGTAACAATCCTTATGCTCCTGAGATACCATGCCATAGAGTTATAAGATCAGATGGTCACATTGGAGGATATAGTGGATCTGGTGGAAAAAAGAGAAAGAAACAGCTTTTAGCAAAAGAAGGAATAATTTTTTAACCTATTTGCGGCCACGGCAGGATTCGAACCTGCGACACCAGGTTTAGGAAACCTGTGCTCTATCCCCTGAGCTACGCGGCCAAAAAAAACAGACTAAACTATTATTTCATAACTAACTTTAAACGGGGGTAAAAGTTGTTTGCAGTAGAAGCAAAAAACCTAAAAAAAACATTTAAATCTAAAGATGGAGATGTAGAAGCTGTTAAAGATGTTAGTTTTCACGTTAACCAAGGCGAGATATTTAGTATTTTAGGTCCTAATGGTGCTGGAAAAAGTACAACCATATTAATGCTTACAACCCTATTAAGAGTTTCATCGGGTAGTGGAACTATCTTTGGTTTGGATGTAGAAAAAGAAGATAAGAATGTAAGAGAAAAAATTGGTATAGCTTTACAAGATACAGGTCTAGATAACTTACTTACTGGAAGAGAATTATTTTTTACTACTGCAAGGTTATGGGGTTTTTCAAAGACAGATGCCGAAACAAGAACTTCCGAATTACTTCAACTGGTAGGTTTAGAAGAAGCTGCTGACAGAAGAGTTAAAACATATTCGGGTGGGATGAAAAGAAGACTTGATCTAGGTTTAAGTCTTGTACATAAACCAGACGTTTTATTTTTAGATGAACCAACAACTGGTCTTGATCCAGGATCAAGAAGAGTGTTATGGGATGAAATAAAGAGACTTAGAGATGGTGGAGTAACAATAATCCTAACAACACAATACCTTGAAGAAGCAGACGAATTAGCAGATAGAATTTCAATAATTGATAATGGTCTTGTTGCCGCTGAAGGTACTCCAGATGAATTAAAGGCATTGATTGGAGGAGATGTAATTACTTTTACTTTTAATAGTGATAATGAAGTAAAAAAAGCACAACAATTAATAGAAAATTCTGAAACTGAAAAGAATCAATTAAGAGTTACTGTTGAAAATGGTGCTGAAAAAATTCCTGATCTATTAAAGCATCTTTCAAATAACAAACTAGAAGTTGTTTCGGTAACGGCAAATAAACCTTCACTTGATGATGTATTTCTACAAGTTACGGGTTATCGTCTTGAAGGCGCAGCGGAGGAAGAAAAATTAGAAGAAGAAGTGAGTGAGAATGAATAATACACAGGCTTCATTTTTATTACAGTTATGGATTTTAACTAAAAGGCTTTTGTTGAGGTTATCAAGAAGACCTTTGGCAGAATTGCCTAATATATTTATTTCTGCATTCTTTTTACTAGTTTATGATGGTGCGCTCGGAGGGGTTTTTGGAGGAAGCGCTGCAGGAACACCTTTTGATTTTGCTAAGGGTAATTTTCTTAACTTTATCTTGCCTGTTTCAATTGTTTCAGCATCAGTTAGCGGAGGTGCATCAGGAATATATCTAGTAGAAGATATTGAATCAGGAGTTTTTAAAAGATATCAAGGAATGCCGATTTCTAAATGGGCAATTATTCTTGCTCCAATAGCTGTTGGTGCTATAAGAGTTCTATTGCAAGCAACTTTAATTATGAGCTTAGGGAATCTTATAGGTGCAGATCCTGCTACAGGGTTAGCAGGATACTTTGCAGTTTTAGGAATGGCTTTCTTCTGGGGCATGGGGTTTGCTGGATACTCTGTTGCTGCAGGAGTTAGATCTGGCTCCTCACAAGGAGCACAAGCAGCTACTTTCTTGTTTTTCCCTGCATTATTTTTAGCACCCACTTTTACTCCTAGATATGCTCTAAAAGGATGGCTTGAATCAGCAGCAGCCTTCAATCCAACTACATATGTATTAGAAGGAATGAGAGCAATAATGATAGATGGCTGGGTTATAGACGTCATTTTGAAAGGATTTTTAGTTGCTGGAGGTTTTTCATTTTTAACACTTACTTTTGCTGTGATTTCAGCTAGATCAGCAACGGAAAAATCGTAATTTAGGATATAAATAGTAATTAAAATTTATTATTCTATATACTTCGTAAGGAAATTATGGAAACTAATTTAGTAGCTACAGTTAGAAAAGATACAGGTTCTGCAGAGTCAAGGAGGCTTAGGTCTTCAGGCTCAATACCTGCAATTGTTTATGGTATGGGCATGGAGCCAAAATCTGTATATATTGATGCCAGAGAATTTAATAATGCACTTAAAACTGAAGCTGGAACAAATGTTATTTTAAATTTATCTATTGGAAAAAAAGATACTGTCACAGCTCTTCCTAGAGAAATTCAAAGACATCCTTATAAAGATCAAATAGTTCATGTAGATCTTATACAAATCGACCTTACACAAACTGTAGAAGCAGATGTCTCCCTTGACTTTACTGGTGTACCAATTGGGGTAAAAGACGAAGGCGGTGTTATACAGACAATAAACAATACAATCACAATTGTTGCATTACCTACAGATATCCCTTCATCACTTGAAATAGATATTTCTGAATTAAATGTTGGTGATAATGTTTCTGCTACAGATGTGGATTTACCTGAAGGAGTTACCCTAGCAACAGAAGACGATGACTCAATATTGGTAACAGTTAATATCCCTAGAGCAGTTGTGGAAGAAGAAGAAGTTACTGAAGAAGGTCTTGAAGGCGAAGAAGGTCTTGAAGGCGAAGAAGGTCTTGAAGGAGAAGAAGGTGAAGATGCTGGTGAGGAATCTGCTGAAGAGGAATCCTCAGAGGAAAGTGGAGAATAAAAAAAACTTTACTTTTATTGGTCTTTGGAATCCTCAAAAAAAATATGAAAAGACCAGGCATAATATAGGTGCTGACTGTTTATTTAGGCTTTCTAAAAAAAATAACATAAACTTAAAAACTCATAAATCAGGCAAATTTCAATTAGGAAGCTATGAGGAAGATGGCTGTGAAATAGACATAGTAATTCCAATGGTTTCTATGAATAATTCTGGAGAAGCAGTTAAGGAATATATAAAAAATAAAAATATGGATTACGAAAACTTGGTTGTTTTACATGACGATATAGATTTAGGTTTTGGTAGATTAAGGTTAAAAAAAGGCAGTGGTGATGGAGGTCATAACGGAATTAAATCTATTAATTATATTATTAACGCAACGGACTATTTTCGTTTAAGGATAGGCGTAGGAAGACCTCCTAGTGGGATTGATCCAGCAGAGTATGTACTTTCAAGGTTTTTATCAGATGAAATAGAAGAAATTAAGTTTTTAGTAGAAGATGCAATTGATATTGTTAAAGTATTTCCTAAAGATAAAGAAATGGCAATTAAACAAGCTTCTGAACGAAGAATTATTGATGTAGTGTGATGAAAAAAAATATTCCAGATTTACTTGCTTGGTTTAGACTTTTATCTTCTCCAGTTATTTTGTATCTTTTATTAGCTGATGGTTCAGATGAAGGATTAATGCTAGTTCCTGCAGTAATTGCTTTCATTGCTGCTTGGACAGATTACTTTGATGGAATGCTCGCTAGGAAATGGAATGTTTCAACAAAGACTGGAGCATTCCTTGATACGATTGCTGATAAGATTTTTGTCTCAACAATTTTTGTTGGATTTTCTTTTATTGGAAGAGTAAATATTTGGATTACTGTTTTATTAATTTCAAGAGAATTTATTGTAATGGCTCTTAGAGGGCTAGCTGGGAATGAAGGAAAAATGATTCCACCAAGTATTTCTGGAAAATTAAAAGCAAGTTTTCAGTTTTGGTCAATTGGGTTTGTTATGTTAGATTTCAATGTTAGCTTAGTGAGTTTTACATTAGATGAAGTAGTAGTATTCCTTGCACTTATATTTTCTTATATTTCAGGATATCAATATTTTCGAGAGTACTATAAAACTCAATAATGAAATATGAAAAGATTTTTATAACCGGTTCGACCGGGGTAGTGGGCAGACCTCTATTAAAAAAGTTGGTTAAAGAAGGCCATAAAGTTCATGCCTTAACTAGATCTAATAATAACGATGAATATTTTGAACAACTTGGAGTCAGCCCTGTAAGAGGAGACTTATTTGACGATTCTCTAAAAGATAAATTATTCAATTTAAATATTGATGCAATTTTTCATGTTGCGGGAGTAAATAAAATGTGTTCAAAGAATCCTTCAAATATGTTCAAAGCAAATATTGATGGAACAAAATCTATGCTTTCTTTAGGAAATTCTTTAAAAATCAAAAAATTTGTTTACACTTCTTCTGCTGTGACCCTTGGTGAACAACATGGGACGGTTGGTTCTGAAACATCTGAACATAGAGGTAGATTTTTAAGTAAATATGAAGAATCAAAATATTTAGCTGAGAAAGAGGCATTTGAATATACAAAAGATTATGAATTTGTATCAATTAATCCCTCATCGGTCCAAGGCCCAGGAAGAGTTTCTGGAACGGCAAAGTTGTTAATTTCAACATTGAACAGAAAGAGGCCTCCTCTTATCAAAAATAATATTTCAATTGTTGATATTGATGACTGTACAAAGGGTCATTATTTAGGATTATTAAATGGTAAGAACAACGAAAGATACGTCTTAAATAGTTTCTATTTACAAAGCCATGAGCTTGTAAATATTCTGAAATCCGTTACTGGTTGGTCTGGCAGTCCTATATATGTATCTAAATCATTATTAAAGCTAATTGGGCCTATTGGAGATTTAGTAAAAATAGTATCATCGACCCCGCCCTTTATTTGCTCAGAGTCTGTAAGAGTTTTAACGAACGGGCACATGTATGACGGCACTAAAGCAAAAAATGAGTTGGGTTTTAGATATATAAAGGTCGAAAAATTTATAGAAAAAACTGTCAATTGGTTGATTGATGAAGGACGAATATCTTTGGAAAAAATATAACTTATGAAGGAATTTGATAAGTTAGTAGATATTATTTCTCAATTAAGGGAAGAATGTCCATGGGACAAAGAACAGACACATGAATCTCTTTCTAAACATTTAATTGAAGAAGCCTACGAGCTTCTAGATTCATTAGCAAAACTAAACAACAATAATCAAGAATCTTATCGCAACTTAAGCAGTGAGCTAGGAGATTTATTATTACAAATATTACTTCACTCAAAGATAGCAAGTGAGAATGGTTATTTTTCAATAGTAGAAGTAGTCGATTCTTTAAATGAAAAACTAATAAAGAGACATCCCCATGTTTTTGGTGATGTAAGTTTAGACTCTCCAAAAGAAGTAGAAAAGCAGTGGGAGAAAATTAAACAAGAAGATAAACAATCGATATTCGATGACATAAATAAGAATCTTCCGGCAATAACGACAGCATTCAAAGCTCAAAGAAAAGCAGAAAGTTTAAATTTATCTTACAAAAACTATGAAGAGGCTCTTGAAGACTTAATTTCTGAAATAGAGGAATTAAAAGAAGCATCAAGTAAAGATGAGAAAAAATATGAATTGGGAGATGTTTTATTTTCATTAGTTAATGTTTCAAGATATATAGAAGCTGATCCGGAAATACAGCTTAAAAAATCAACTGAAAGGTTCATTAATCGTGCAAAATATGTTGAATCAAATAAAGATGACAATTCTGATATTGAAAAACTTTGGCTTGAAGCAAAGAAAGATGAAATAGGATAGAAAACTTTCAAATTTCTGTTATTTTTAGATTACAGGGTTATGAATACAAATATAAATAAAATTCACGCTAGATATATATTAGATTCTAGAGCTAATCCAACTGTTGAGGTTGATATTACCTTAGAGGATGGATCTTTTGGACGTGCAGCAGTTCCTTCAGGAGCTTCAACCGGAAAACTCGAAGCTCATGAATTAAGAGATGGAGATAAAAGCTATCTAGGTAAAGGTGTTTCAAAAGCTGTTAATAATATAAATACACTTATAAACGATCATTTGTCTGGACAAGATGCTGGAAATCAAGAAAATATTGATAAATTAATGATTGCTCTAGATGGTTCAGATAACAAAGGAAAATTAGGCGCAAATGCAATTTTGGCTGTTTCTCTTGCGAACTTGAAAGCTTTTTCTAAATCATCCGGCAAACATATTTATGAAATTATTCCAAACGTATATGGAGCGCCTTCATTACCTGTACCTTTTATGAATATTTTAAATGGTGGTGCACATGCTGATAATAAGGTCGATATCCAAGAATTTATGATTGTCCCATATGGGTTTGAAAGATTTGATTCTTCCTTACAGGCTGGGGTAGAAATTTATCATACGCTTAAAGAGTTACTTAAGGAAAAGGGTCTTTCTACGAATGTAGGTGACGAAGGAGGCTTTGCACCAAATCTTAATTCATCTTCGGAAGTGATAGAGACCATATTAGAAGCTGTAAAAAAGTCTGGATACAATCCTGAAGAAGAAGTAGCCATAGCATTAGATGCTGCAGCTTCAGAGTTTCATAAGGATGGAAAGTATTTAATAGAGGATGAAGAATTAAGTTCTAATGAGATGGTTGACTACTTAGTTAATCTTGCAAATCAGTATCCAATAATTTCAATTGAAGATGGCTTAAGCGAAGACGATTGGGAAGGCTGGACATTATTAACAGAAAAACTTGGAGACAATATCCAACTTGTTGGTGATGATCTTTTTGTAACCCAGGAAAAGATATTACAAAAAGGAATTGATGAAAATGCAGCTAATTCTATTCTCATAAAAATCAATCAAGTTGGAAGCATAACTGAAACACTTGAGACAATGACTTTAGGTAAAAAAAATAATTACACATCTATGGTTTCTCACAGGTCAGGAGAAACAGAAGATACATTTATTAGCCATTTAGTTACAGGAACATCAAGTGGACAAATTAAAACAGGTGCTCCAGCAAGGTCTGAGAGGGCAGCTAAGTATAACGAATTACTAAGGATTGGAGAAAAAGTAGGTTTCGAAACTTTTAACAATAAAAAATGGAAAAATTAAAACTTTTTAGAGGAAACTTCGTATTAAAAATATTTATCTTGGGTCTTACATTTATGTCATTATTTTTTGTTTTTGATACATGGGAAGTTAGTTTTAATCAATATAAATCACTTGAAAACCAACTTAAAAATAGAACTCAAGATCTTAATGAATTAGAAAGTGAAATAGAATTTTTATCTCAAAAAATAGAAGATCTTGATGACCCAGAAAAAGTAGATCTCATTTTACGTGAATATGGTTATGGAAAACCAGGTGAAACCATTGATATATTTGAAGTACCTGAACCATTAACACCTATAGAGGAGACTCTTCAAAGCGAAAGAAGTAAAAGTTTTATTGAATATTTTGTAGAATTCATTGTTGGAACAAATGGTGAATGAAACAAAAAAAATTGTAGAAACGCAATTAAATAGACCTCTTAGAAGCGATGTTGAAGTTGTATCCAGGTGTCACTTTAATCTTCCTGCTGTAATTAAAGTACCTTCTAATTTAGATGACGGCACTCCTTTCCCGACAAGCTATTGGCTTACATGTCCAATGTACATTAAAAAAGTTGGGTCTCTTGAATCCCAGGGTTTAATAAAAGAATTAGATAAACAGCTAGATCAAAATAAAGATTTATATAAGAAATGGAGTGAGAGACAGAAATCATATGAAGATGATAGAAACAAAGAAAATAAAAATAAAAAAAATCTAATTGACCCAACGGGAGGAGTTGGGGGAGCAAAAGAGAGCATTAAATGTTTACATTCTCATTTAGCTGATGAACTAGCAACTAATAAAAATATTATTGGCAAGATAGTTGTGGAAGCAGTTGGAGGTTTCAATTGTGAAGATCCATGTATAAATGAAAACTACGAAAAAAATGCAAACTGGAAAAGTAAGTGGTAGTAGTTGCTGCGATAGATTGTGGTTCAAACTCAACAAGGCTATTAATATCCGAAGTCAATAATGGTAGGTTAAAAAAATTATTTAAAACTCATAAGGTTACCAAAACAAGTCAAGGCCTTGAAGATTCAGGAAGAATATCTAATGACTCAAAAAAACAGTTATTCAACACCCTAAGAAATTATTTAAAAATAATTAAAGAGTATGAAGCAGATCATATTTTGTGTATTGGCACAGCTGTTTTTAGAGATGCAGAAAACTCAAATGAAATTATTGAAGAGATCAAACAAAAATTTGATATTGATTTGAGAATTATTACTGGAGAAGAAGAAGGACAGCTCACTAGTATTGGAGTTCTTTCAGATTCTGAAATAAATAATAATTTATTAATTATTGATATTGGGGGAAGGAGTACAGAGATAATTTATGATGAACAAAATAAAATAAAAGTAAATTCAACCAATGTAGGTGTAGTTACTTTGAATGAAAGTTTTTTAAAACAAAATCCGGTAATTTCTAACGAAGAAGAAGCAGCAATTAAATTTATAAATAGTAACTTAGATTTTTTAGATGACTTTTCAAATAGAACTTTGATAGGAGTAGCCGGAACGTTTACTTCTATAGCTTCTATTTTTTTAAACCAAAAAAAATATGATGATGAGGAAATTCACTCAAGATTAATTGATTTTGAGTGGATTAATTCATTTTATAATTCCATAAAATTAATGACTGTTTCACAAATAATTGGTAAGCATAGCTCTTTAGATCCCAAGAGAGGACAAACCCTTACTTCAGGTGTATTGTTGGCCCTTTCTTTAATGAAAAAATTAAAAATAAATGAGCTAAAAGTTTCAAAAAGTGATATTTTAGAAGGGCTAATTCTAAAAAATTATTAAATTTAAGAAGATGGTAGCCCGGGTGGCGGAATTGGTAGACGCGACGGACTTAAAATCCGTTATTCGAAAGGATAAAACAAAAAAAAGTTAATAACTCTTAACAATGAATCATATTTTTAATATTATGAATATTGGTTAAAAGCAATCTTTGATTACGTATTTAATGACCAGTTAAAGATTGCCTTTTGGCTACGTACGTATACAAAGGGGAAATAAAATATGAAGAAACCTTTATTGGTTAGTTTTTTGCTCCTCACTCTAATTCTTGGCGCTTGTGGAGGCGGAAGCCTTGAAGGCGAAGAAGTTTCCATTACTGGAGCTTTGATTGGTACAGACCAAGATGGATTTAGAGCTGCATTTGAACCTTTTATGGAGGAAACAGGAATAGTTGTTACCTACCAAGGTTCAGATAACTTCGAGCAAGAAATTCAAATTCAGATGGAGTCTGGTGATACACCTGACTTCGCATTATGGCCACAGCCAGGTGCAGTAGTAGATGCTGCAAACAGAGGAATGTTGACACCTCTAGCCGATCTTGATATCGACCTAGAACAGTATCAAAATGATTTCTCTGCTTACTTAGTAGGACTAGGTACAGTAGATGGCGTAATTTATGGTGGTGCAAATGCAGCGAACCTTAAGAGTATTGTTTGGTATCAACCAGCAGAATTTGAAGCACGAGGATATTCCGTTCCATCAACTTGGGATGAAATGATCGCTCTTGCAGATCAAATTGTTGCTGACGGAATGAACCCATTCTGTTTCGGTATGTATTCAAATGGTGCTTCTGGTTGGTTAGCAACTGACTGGATGGAAGATATTATGCTTCGAACTGGAAACGGTGTCGATTCATACGATCAGTGGGTAAACCACGAAATTCCATTCAACGATCCAGTTGTTAAGAACGCTGCAACCCTTCTTAGCCAGATCATGCATACAGAAGGATATGTTGTCGGTGGTACAGATGCTATCGTATCAACATACTTCGGTAATGCTCAAGATCCAATGTTCTCAAAGGATGCTAATGGCAACCCAGGTTGTTTCATGCATAGACAAGCTTCCTTTATTACAGGATTCTGGCCTGAAGGTGAAAAAGCGGGTGCAGGAACTGTTACAACAGTATTCCCATTCCCGTCAATTGACGCAAGTCTTCCAGCTGCTGCTTTAGGTGGCGGAGACATGTGGGGTGCATTTAACGATAGAGACGCAACAAAAGCTGTTGCTGAATACATGTTAAGTGCAGAATTCTACAACAATGTTGCTACTAGACCTGACAATGCACGTTTAAGTGCTCACACAGGTTTTGATACATCATTGTATGCAGCACCTATCAATAAAATTCTTGGTGATACAATCGCAGCTGCATTAAGTGCAAATAGCTTCAGATTTGATGCTTCAGACTTAATGCCACCTGAGGTTGGCGCTGGTTCATTCTGGAAAGAAATGATGAACTTAGCTGTTGAAGGCCCAGGATATATTGATACAGCATTAGACACTATTGAAAATTCTTGGCCGTAAGTCAACTATTTTTTAAATAGTTTTGATAGCCACCCTTATTGGGTGGCTATCTTATATTGGATAGTGTAAAATAGTGAAATTGAGATGAGAGAAACAACACAACAAGAAAAATTAATGTCAATAGGAATATCTATGTTGGCATTAGGTATTTTTCCTCTCATTTGGTTTCTATCCCAAGCTCTTTTATTTAGAGAATTAACTGATGCTATTTCTAGAAACTTATTAGTCGTAGTTGCTTTAATAATAGGTTCTTCGTTCATCTTTCTTTTATTTCTTGGTATGGATAAAATTATCAAGCTTGCTCCAAAGGACAATAGAGACGCACTTGAAGCACGAATGTTTGTTGGTCCTTCTTTATTTATGATTTCACTTTTTCTTTTTTATCCTGCTGTTAGAACTATCTATATAAGCTTTAAAGATAGATACAGCAAAGATTTTATAGGTTTTGAAAATTACAAATGGGCGTTTTCGGATCCAGAAATGATTGTGACTATTAGAAATCAAATAATTTGGTTATTCTTTGTTGTTTTTTTTGTTTTGTTGATTGGATTAGTTGTAGGTTGGTTATCAGATAGATTAAATAAAGGAGAAGCCTTCTTCAAGTCAATCGTTTTCTTACCAATGGCTATTTCTGCAGTAGGGGCAAGTGCTATATTTAAATTTATTTACGAGTACAGACCTCCACCACTAACACAAATAGGAATTATAAATGGTATCAGGGTTTCAGTCGACCGACTAGGTGCTCAGTGTATGAATAACCGAATTATTAATGGAGAGTTTAATGGATTTGATAATGAAAATTGCTTAAAGCCAATTGGGTGGTTGCAGCAAAGAGACATGTCAAACTTACCGTTTGCTCAGTCACTTGATGCAAATAACTGGTTTAATAACATAGTGGTAAATTTGCCAGTTAACACCATGTTGTTAATGTTGATTATGATTTGGATGTTTACAGGCTTTGCTGCTGTTGTGTTTTCAGCCGGCATTAAGGCAATTCCACAAGAAATTATGGAAGCGGGTCAAATTGATGGAGCTTCAGAAATAAGAGTTTTTAGATCAATTGTTATTCCATACATCAAAAGCACGATAATTGTTGTGGGTACTTACATGGTAGTTACTGTGCTTAAGGCATTTGATATAATATACGTTTCCACAAGGGGAGACTTAGAAACAAATTTATTAGCTGTAAAAATGTTAGATGAATTCTCAAAGTATAGAAACTTTGGAAGATCCGCAACGGTTGCTGTTTTAATATTTGTTTGCGTGCTGCCAATAATTATAGGAACGGCTATTAGAGAAAAGGAAAACGCACAGTCATGACAAGAAATAATCAAAAATGGTATGACAAGCCAATCTCTAAATTAATTTTAGTTACTATTGCATTGACCTGGATATTTCCAATCTTTGGTTTCGTATTAAGTTCTTTTCGTCCCGGTGAGAGTATAAAAAGAGAATCGTGGTGGGATGCTATTTACACAGGGAAGTTATGGACAGAGTTAACACTTGCTAATTACTCAGAAATATTTTTTGCAGATAATTTAGATAGGTCTTTCTATAATTCTTTTGCTGTAACAATTCCATCTACCATAATTCCAATAACCATTGCTGCTTTTGCTGCATATGCTTTTGCATTTATGGAATTCAGAGGCAAAGAAGTTCTTTTTCTTTTTGTTGTTGGGTCAATGATAATTCCTTTGCAGATGTCACTAATTCCTTTAGTTCAACTGTTTAAGAGCGGAATTGAAGTATTCGGGATTCCAATAATTCCTGAACTTGATTTAAATGGAACTTTTGTAGCAACCTGGTTTGCACATACAGGGTTCGGTTTGCCTTTAGCAACCTTTCTACTAAGAGACTTTATGATGGGTTTACCAAAAAGCGTTATAGAGTCAGCAAAAATTGATGGTGCAAGCAATATGACAACATTCTTTAAATTAGTTTTACCATTATCAGTTGCAGGAATTGCTGCTTTTGGAACTTTTCAATTTCTATGGGTATACAATGATTTTCTTGTAGCAAATGTATTTTTAGGAGTTTACAACCCAGAGAACTTAGTTGTAACATCACACGTTTCACAATTAGCGGTCGGAGCTTATGGGGAAGCTTGGCACTTAAGAACATCTGGCGCAATAATTTCTATGATTGTTCCTTTGATAGTATTTTTTAGCTTACAAAGGTTTTTCATTAGGGGCCTAATTGGAGGAGCTGTAAAGGGTTGAGATCCCTAACCGTTACTATCTTTCTCTTTTTATTTATTTCATGTTCTTCAAATACTGAAGTATTCGAATATGAAATTTATTCTGATGACAAAGTTGATTTAGTTAACTCAAAACTTTTATTTAATATAAATAAAAGTTCCAACATGGCTCATCTGGATGTTCAGATCTTTCCTAAAAAGCAAAAAGACATTGAAAGCTATTCTCTCGTTTTTGATATGAAATTTAGAGAAGATTATGAAAGTGAATTTAATGGTGTGTGTTTAGGTCCTTCATGGGAAAATTTTGGTTCAGGAGAATTTTCACTTGAGTTAAAAAATGAAAATAATTTTAAAAGTGAAATCAAAGGTTTTTTGGATTTAAATGAAGACGATAGATGTAAAAATTATTTCTATTATTTAAGATTTTTAACAATAAATTTAAGAAATAAGGAGCAAATTTTAATTGGTGTAGCGACAGATTACGCTAAAGATTATCCTGATGCACCCTTTATATGGTTAGTAAATAAAAATAATCAGCTGGAAGAAATTGGGACTACTAACATAGAAAAATATAGCTTAAATTTTGAACTGAGTAAATAAAATGAAAATTGGAATCGATTGGGGCGGAACAAAAATTGAAGCTATTGCAATTGACAGCAAAGATGGATCTGAATTAAATCGAATTAGAGTAGATTCTCCAAAAGATAATTACAAAGAAATTATAAATTCAGTTACTCAGATAATTAAAGACATATCAGCTAATGAAAAAGACTTCACTGTAGGAATTGGCATGCCCGGATCTCTTCATCCTGATACAGGTCTTGTACAGGTCTCAAATACAAAAGCATTAGAGAATATGCCAGTTAAAAAAGATCTAGAAAAAGAACTAGGTTTTGAAATTAAGATAGCCAATGATGCTGATTGCCTAGCATTATCCGAAGCTATAGACGGAGCTGGAAAAAATTATAAAACAGTTTTTGCTGTCATATTAGGCACAGGAGTTGGTGCCGGTTATGTTGTAAATAAAGAACTTGTAGAAGGTCCAAATAAACTTTCTGGTGAATGGGGTCAGAACCCAATTCCAGGACCTATGGATGATTATGAAAAAACTATAAAAAGACATTGCGGAAGAATTGGTGCAATTGAGGTATTTATCTCAGGGCCAGGTCTAGAAAATCACTATGAATTTAAATCAGGTAAAAAAACAACTTCTAGGGAAATAATTGATTTATATAGAGGAAATGATGAGTTAGCAGTTCAGGTTATGGATGAATATTTTGAGAGAACAGCAAGATCTTTTAGTACCTTTGTAAATATTCTTGACCCCGAAGTTATTGTATGTGGAGGAGGCATGTCTGAGATAGATGAACTTTATGAAGAAGTTCCAAAAAGAATTATTCCATATATAGCTTCTAATTTTTTCTTAACACCAATGGTTAAAGCTGAACATGGATCAAGCAGTGGTGTTAGGGGGGCTGCATATTTATGGGGCTAGATAATAGAAATATATTTTTTATTATTTTTCTTATAGTTACTGTTTTATTTTCATGGCTAGCTTATCAACCAGATGAAGTAATTATAGGTGGTCCATTCTTCCCGGAAATGGATTACTTCCAAGAAGAGTTAGATGAGATTTCAAGAACAGAAAATATAAAAATTAAATATTTTCCAGTTTCAGATATAGAAACATACTTGATAGAAGTTAGTGATAATGATATTGATCTAGCAATAATTCCTAATCCGCAAGGGGTAGTTAATTTAGGTCAGCGAAATATAGCTATACCGATAAACAAAGCTATAGATCAAGAAAATTTAAATAATAAATTTTCGGATCACTTAATCGAGATAACAACATCAAAAAAAGACAACACTAACTATGGAGTATGGTTTAGATTAATTCCAAATTCACTAATTTGGTATGATGTAGAAAAATTTAAATCTATTGGTTCTCCAGAATTTGAAAGTTATGAAGATATGATTAGCTTTACAAAAGACTTCTCTAGTAAAGGAAGCCCGCTTTGGTGTTTAGATATAGAAAGTGGCGCTTCAACAGGTTGGATAGCTACAAATTGGCTTGAAGACTTAATATTACACCAGCAAGGCCCGGACGTTTATGACCAATGGGCTAATCAAGAATTATTATCAGGATCTGATGAAATTACATTATCAATGTTGGAAATTGGAAAGTTAATTTTTATTGAAGATGCTGTTTTTGGAGGCAACAAGAGAATGGTTAGAAAAGAATTTAGAAATAACTATAGGAATCTTCTAGATGAAAAGAATTCATGCGTATTTTCTTGGTCAGGGCATTTTGCGACCAATTATTTTCCAAGCGATAGAGATTACAGCTCAGATTATGACTTTTTTAAATTTCCATCACAAAATAATAAAGATGGAATGGTCGGAATAGGTGATGCATTAATAGTTGTTAACCAAACAAGAGAATCTAAAACGGTAATTAATGCATTGATAGATGATAATTTTGGAAAAAAATGGATGTCAAAAAATGATTCAACATACATTCCTGCCAACAAGAATTTTAAAATTAGCTCCATTAATAATGAGTTAACTATTAAAGAAGCAAAATTGATAAAAAACTCTTTAGAAAAAGATTTATTTAGATATGATGCTTCTGAACTTATGGAAAGAAGAATAGGCGCAGATTCTCTTTGGTATGCTATGACAAAATATATTGAATTAACAAGTAAGTATATTGATGAGGTAACTGAAGAGTTAGACTTTAGTTATTAATACAAATGAGTTTAAAATATCTTGATATCTGGTTAAAATACATTTAGTAATTATGGGTGCAATACAAATTAACTCTGTTGGAAAAATTTATCCAAACGGTACTAGAGCTTTAGAAGATGTAAATATTGAAATTAATGATGGAGAATTTGTAGTCCTTGTCGGACCTTCGGGGTGTGGAAAAACAACTCTCCTAAGAATGGTTGCTGGCCTTGAAGATATCACTGAAGGAGAAATCTCTATTGGAGAGAAAATAGTCAATGAGGTAGCTCCAAAAGATAGGGATATTGCTATGGTTTTTCAAAACTATGCACTTTATCCTCATATGTCAGTCTATGACAATATGGCCTTCTCATTGAAACTTCGTAAATTATCTAAAAATGAGATTGATGAAAAAGTTAAAGAAGCTGCAAAAATTTTAGAAATTGATGAGTTGCTTGAAAGAAAACCGAAGGCATTATCTGGAGGTCAACGCCAACGTGTTGCTATGGGTAGAGCAATTGTGAGAAACCCAGAGGCATTTTTAATGGATGAACCACTTTCCAATCTAGATGCAAAATTAAGAGTTCAAATGAGAGCTGAATTAGGTCAATTACATACTCAGCTTGAAACTACAACGCTTTATGTAACTCATGATCAAGTTGAAGCGATGACTATGGGAGACAGGGTAGCTGTAATACGAAAAGGTGAGCTTCAACAAATCGATACTCCAAGGGAAATATATTTATATCCAAAAAATATTTTTGTAGCTGGTTTCATCGGTAGTCCATCTATGAATTTTGTTTATGCGAACGTAAAAGTTTCATCAAAGAACATAACTTTAAAATTTGGTGAAGACTCTATTAAATGCAATGCAGATGAAAATAAAAAATTAAAGGAGTTTGATGGAGAGGAAATAGTATTAGGCATAAGACCAGAAGCATTTGAAGATTCAAATTATGCAAATTCAAAAGAGTTTTCAGAGAAATTAGATATTGAAGTATCTTTAATTGAACAGCTAGGTTCGGACTCATATATTCATTTTTATAAAGATATAAAACCTGTTCAAACAGAAGCTATAGAAGAGATTCTGGCTGACGAGGGTGAAGATATATCAGTTTTAGGAGATCAAACAAAGTTTATAGCAAGAGTTAATCCAAACTCAGTTGTTAAAGAAGGAGAAAAAATTACTTTAGCAATTGACCCATCAAAGCTACATTATTTCGACCCAAATACAGGAAACGCAATAGTTTAAATACAAATATTTGTTTAATTCTTCAATGGGTACAATTACATAGATGGATACAATATTATTTTTTAATACTTTGTTTGGTTTTATGACCATAGTTTCATGGTTGATAACTGCATCAATATTTTATTTATACATAAATAAAATAAGATTTAGTAAGTTAATTACTGAGCAGTTTTTAAATTATGCAATAAGTGTTGCTACATTTTGTGCAATTGGAAGTTTAATTTATTCAGAAGTTGTAGGCTTCATTCCTTGTAAGTATTGCTGGTATCAAAGGTATCTAATGTATCCTATTGCTTTGATCTTGATAGCTTCTTTTTTCAAGAAAGATTTATTTAAATTTGGATACGTTAGTTTATTTGGTTTTTTTCTAAGTGTTTACCATATCTATCTTCAAAGCGGAGGAGGAGACGGTGGCTCTTGCGCAATTGATGTTCCTTGCTCTTTAAGATACGTTGATATATTTGGATTTATAAGCATTCCAGTTATGGCGGGTAGTGGATTTATTACTATATTTGCCGCAATCTTGTATTATGACTATGCAAGGGAGCAAATAGTTGAATAAAAATTTTATTATAGGTGGTGCAATACTATTAGTAATAGGTTTAGCTGTTGCTATTGGTGTTACCCTAAGTTCAGAACCTGTTGCAGCTCCTTTACCAGAAGGTGAGACAACTATAAATGGCGAATATCTTCCTAAATATGCTGGAGAAAATGATGACAATGTAGCGGTTGGCTTACCAGGACCAACTTTTTCTGGACCTAATGAGAATTCAGATATTGTATCTTTGGAAAAAGATGGAAATGCTAAAGCACTTTTATTTCTTGCTCATTGGTGTCCTCATTGCCAAAAAGAGGTTCCACAAGTTCAAGATATTATTGACACAATAGGCGTTCCAGAAGGGATTGACATAATTGCAATAGCTACATCAATAGATAAAGGAAGAGATAATTATCCTCCTCAAGATTGGTTATTTCGTGAAGGTTGGAGTGAGACTCAAATTTACGATACAGATAAGGACATAGCAAATGCATATGGGCTTACTTCTTTTCCATACTGGGTGTTTTTAGATAAAGAGTTAAACGTAATAGCCCGTAGAGCTGGAAATTTACCAGAGGGTTATATCGGTCCTCTTTTGATACAGTTAGCTAATCAATAATTAATTAACTAAATTCCAAGCTGAAAAAAGTTCTTTATAGGTTTGGTTATTTTTTACAAGGTTATCATGGCTATCAAATCCAACGAGATTTCCTTCTTCCATAACCATTATCTTTTCAGCATTTAATATTGTTTCTAATCTATGAGCAATCACAATAGATGTCTGGAAAGAGAGCAGTTGATCTGTTGCCTCAAGTATTGATGATTCTGATTCAATATCTAAGTTTGCTGTTGCTTCATCAAATACAATTATTTGTCTTTTTGCTAAAACAGCTCGTAGTAGTGCAACGAACTGTCTTTCTCCAGCTGAGATATTGCCACCTCTTTCACCAACTTCCTGATCAAGTTTGTTCTCATACCTGTCAAACCATGAAAGAACACCAATAGACTCTAATTCGTCTTCTAATTCTATATTTTTTGGATCGGAATAAATTAAGTTGTCTCTTATTGTTCCTCTAAATAAGAAGCTTTCTTGAGGAACATAAGCAACATTGTCTCTAACCCATTGTTGGCTTACTTCATTAGCATCTGTTTCAAAAAACTCTACCTTACCTTCATTAGCAAGATAAAATCTTAAAACTAATTTTGCAATAGTACTCTTTCCCGCCCCTGTTTCTCCTACGATTGCTATTTTTTCACCTTTATTAATTACAAAATTTATATTTTTTAGAACCAATTCTCTTCCATATGAGAAGTCAACATTTTTAAATTCAATAACTTTCTCATTATCAGTAGCAGGTGAGGTTTCTCCTTTTTCAGACAAGAATGGTTTTTCATCTAGTATTGAAAATACTTTTTTCATTGATGAACCCGCAGATCTTAATAAGTCATAATTAAAAGAAAGCTGTATTAATGGGTCAAAAAAATAGTTTAAATAAAACAATAATGCAACAAGCTCTCCGATTGTTAAAGTTCCTTCAAATATTTTTTGGGCACCAAACCAGATGACAGTCGCAATAGATGTAACTCTAGTAATTTCAATAAATGGAAAATAAATAGCTATATTTTTTGCAGATCTTAAATTTGCATCTAAGTGAGATTGATTTACATCTTCAAATCTATCAATCTGTGTCTTTTCATCACCATAAGCTTGAATTATTCTTACACCTGATATTCCTTCTTGCAATGAGGATAAAACTTGACCTATCCATTCTCTCACTGCCCAATAAGCTGTATCCGCATGTTTTCTAAAGATCCTTGTTGCTACTCCTAACAAAGGCAAAATAATAAATGCAACTACTGATAGCTCAAAATCTACAAAAAATACGGCTACTGTTGCTGCAAATATTGTCAAAAGAGAAGTTAACACACTGGAGGCACCTTCACGGGCAAATTCATTCAGACTCTGCATATCTGAAGTTAAACGAGCTACTAGAACACCTGTTTTGTTTTTTTCAAAATAATTTATGTCCAATGATGTCAGATGTCTAAATAGTTTCTCTCTAATTTGTCTGACATAAGTTTCACCAACTAATCCAATAGCTAGAATTGCTTTACTAGTAACAAAATACAGAGCCACAACTGTTAATAGATAAAAGAGTGATATTTGAAGAACATAAGAATAATCTGACTTAACTACTCCTTCATCAACTCCTTTTGAGATTAACCAAGGACCAACCATTCTTAATCCAGTTCCTAGTAAAACAATAAGAGAGCTTTTAATAAGAGGATTTCTTATTTCAGGAACTAATCTATACGATCTAATGAATATTTTTTCTTTCATTTTGTAGATCCTAATCTTTCTTCTTCAAGAAAAAGATTCATGTAAGCCTCATCATTTTTGATAATATCTTCATGCTTTCCCTGCGCTTTTACTTTTCCATTTTCAATAAAAATAACTTCATCACATAGTTCAATAGTTGGAAGCCTATTTGTAATTATCAAAGTAGTCATATTTTTCATTGCAGAATTGAGCTCATTTCTGATCTCTTCTTCTGTAGAAGCATCAACGGCTGATAAAGCATCATCCAATATTAAGATTCTTGGATTTCTTAAGATAGCACGCGCTAGTGCAATTCTTTGTCTTTGGCCTCCTGATAATCCATAGCCTCTCTCTCCGACTGTTGTTTCATAAGCTTCAGGGAGTTCAGAAATAAATTCATGAGCTCTTGCAACATTTGCTGAATTTTCAATTTCTTCTTGAGTTGCATCTTTTAAGCCAATAGCAATATTTTCTTTTGCAGTGTTTGAAAATAAAAAACTTTCTTGAAAAGCTAAACTCACATTGTTTCTTAATTCTGATAAATCAAGATTATTAATATTGACTCCATCTATTTCAATTTCTCCTGAATCAATTTGGTATAGCCTAGGAATTAAATATCCAAGTGTAGATTTTCCGGATCCTGTTGAGCCCACAACAGCTACAGTTTTTTTACCCTCTACTGAAAAAGATAAATCATTAAATATTTTCTCATTTCCATATTGAAAATTAACTTTATTAAATTTAATTGTTCCAGACCCATCCTCTGGTAGTTCTTCAAGATCTTTTTTATTTACTATTGCAGGTTTTTCATTTAGTAATTCAAGAATTCTGTTTGCTGCAGAAATACTTCCGGGTATCTCAGATAGAAACCATGCCGTTATTCTTAATGGCCACATGAGTAAAAATACATATTGGTTAAAAGCTATGAAGTCACCCAAAGATATATAATTATTTACTGATAAAAATCCACCAAGAACTAATACAAACAAAGTAATTATCATCGGAATAAGCTCAAAAATTGGAATAAATTTAGTTCTTAGGTCTAAATAATCTAGAGACTTTTCATATATATTATCAATCGCGATGTCTACTTTATCTGAAGCAAAATTTTCATTACCAAAAGCTTTCACAACTCTAATTCCTCCTAGCTGTTCCTCAACTTCAGTTGTCATAGTCGCTTCTGCTTCTTTTACTCTTAAAGAAACTTCCATTGCTTTCTCAGCAAATTTAGCACCAACCCATAAAACTCCAGGAATAGAAAGTAGGACAACAGATCCTAAGGGCAGGCTTATGCTTAGCAAAGTGATACTAAGAATAAATAATAAGAAAATATTTGCTGATGCTAAAGGGGCAATAGCGTATGCTAGACGAACTTGAGAAGCATCACTAGAAGCTCTTGCCATCAGTTCTCCAGTAGGAACTTTATCGTGATATTTAAATGCAAGTTTTTGCATATGCGAAAAAATACTGTTCCTGATTCCTGCTTCTACACTATATGAGACTGACATTCCATAATATCTTCTAGTTCCAATTGATATTGCACGTGTATAACCAATAACAATTAATGAAGATAATAAAACTACAAGAATCCGAGTGTTTCCAGTAAGAATTCCATCATCAACTACCCTTTTAATAATGTACGGATGCAGAACTACTAAAAAACACCAAAGAACAGCTGAAGACATAGATATATAAAAATGTTTTTTATTTCCTTTTATACCTTCAACATAAAAACTCAATGCTTTTTTAAACTCAGGTGTTCTGAAGACTTTAAACATACTTTTTAATGATAAATCAAACGAAAAGAAAGAGTAAAGACTTTGTGCATTATTTCACAAGCGTATTATGGTTATGTTAATGAATGATTTACTAGATAATAAAATTCAAGATGTTTTAGATGAAGCTGACAGGATGTTTATAGCTACAAGTGTTGGCGGAAATTCTTCAGGTGCTTCTGTTTTTTTTAATAGAGATGGAGATGATTTAATTTTCTTTACTTTCAATCCGACAAGAAAAGCAGAACAAATAAGATTGAACCCAAGAGTACATGCTGTTATATGGCCTAAGGGACAAGAAGGAATTAGAGGTCTACAAATCGACGGTGAAGCCTACAAAATTAAAGATGAAGATGAAAAAAAGAAGGCTTATAAATTAGTCCTCGAAACAACAGAGGCTTTTAAAGAATTCATGGATGATGATTTTTTAATTAAAAATGATGTTGTTGGTTATTACAGAATTAAACCTACAACTATAAAATATGTAGATTTTTATCAGGAAGAAAAATTTGAATGGAAAACTTTTCCAGCCAACAAAACTTCAGCATTAAAGTTTGCTTTCAGAATGGCATTAAAAAGAGTAGGACTATGGTTAAGAACTATTCGAGCACCTTTTTTAACTGCTACTTTTGCTCCAATATTTATTGGATCTGCAGTCGCATGGAGCGATTTAAAAACAAATAACTTAATGAGTGAATGGTCATGGAGTATGTTTTGGTTAGTACTTTTTGGAGCATCGTTAGCGCAAATAGCTACTAATTCATCAAATGATTATTTTGATCACACTTCTAATGCAGATGAAATAAATAAAGTTGCTAGTCCTTTTAATGGGGGAAGTAGAGTAATACAAGTAGGACTAATGACACCAGGTCAGGTTTTACTTACGGCTTTAGCAAGCATTACTGGAACAATTGCTATAGGTTTACATATAAATAAACAAATTAGTGGTGAATTCTTTGGCAATACACCAATTTTGTGGGCTGGAATTCTTGGTACTTTTCTTGCACTCGGATATACGGGGGATCCGATAAGGCTTGGATATAAAGGCTTAGGAGAAATAGCTATAGCATTAGGGTTTGGTCCAGTCATGGTTATGGGAGCTCACTATGCTTTGACCTTACCAATACACAATAATGATTTATCATCTTGGAATTGGGTAGAAGCCCTCATAGCTTCTGTTCCAATTGGAATATTAGTTATGTTGATTGTATGGATTAATCAGTTTCAAGATGCACCGGCAGATGCTGCAGTAGGAAAAAACACATGGGTAGTAAGAACTGCCGTTAAAGATGGATGGATGAGACTTGAAAAACCATTGTCCCTTTATAAACAATTTATGATAGAAGCTTTTATTGCTGTTGGTGTAATTGGTGGGATTAGTTTCTTCACTGATTATGGAACAGTTTATGCATTTATTGCTCTTTTACCAATCATTCTTGTATGGAAAGCTTTCAAAATGGCTGATGAGTGGATGATCAAATGGAATAATCCAGATGCTGATAGACAAAAAGTTCCATATGAACTTTTATTAGTAAATGTTTCTACAATAGGAATTCATTTCTTAACAGGAATATTACTTTCAGTAGCTTACATACTTTAGGTTGTCTAAATCTGCTAATTTTTCTAAGATCTACAAATTTTATGATGGTATAAATTCTCTTCTCACACTTGGATTTGATAAGTCTTGGAGAGAAAAAGCTTCAAAAAAATTAGTTGGTACAAAAGTCCTTGACCTTGGAAGTGGTACTGGTTCAGCTGAAAAACAACTTGTTGACTATGAAGTAACTGCATTAGATCCTGATGAAAAAATGTTGTCTCTAAATAATTTTTCCAACAAGATTATTGGATCTGCAGAGGCTCTACCTTTTGATGATAAAACCTTTGATAGTGTTTACTGTGCTTTTGTTTGGAGGAATGTCTCTGATGTAGATAAAGCTTTTGAAGAAATAAGAAGAGTTCTTAAAGATGGTGGTAATTTTGTATTGCTTGATATGACGAGACCATTAAATAGATTTACCAAATTGCTCCATAGGTTAGGGACATTTATTACATTACATTTTATTGGTATTGCCACACTTAACTTTAAGGAATATAGATTTCTCTATACATCTCTAGATAAGTTCGAAGCCCCTGAAGTCTTTCTTAAAAAAAATAACTTCACTAGCTTTACTGTTGAGAGAATGGGAATATTCGGCTTCGTTTATCTTGCTGTATTGAAAAATAACTAAGACAGGTTTTTTTAATTAGTTTCTTCCCTAATTCTTTTATTAGCTAATTCAATATAATCTTTATTAATTTCATAACCTATATAATTTCTTTTTAAATTAAGAGCCCCTAGAGCTGTTGTTCCACTTCCCATGAATGGATCAAGAATAAGTTCATTTTCATATGTATATAGTTTTATAAATCTTTCTACAAGTTCTGTAGGGTATGGGGCAGGATGGCCAATTTTTTTTGCTCTTGCAGGGGGTATGTTCCAGATTGACAAAGTTGAATCCATAAACTCTTCTTTTTTAATTGTCGACTTGCCTTTATTATTTTTGCTCATCGATTCTTTAGAAAAAACTAATAAATATTCATGTACATCTCTAATCACCGGGTTTGAGGCTGAAAGCCAACTTCCCCATGCAAAGTTTGCATTTGCCCCTTTTGATTTTTGCCAAATTATCTCACCTCTCATTATGAATCCAAGATTTGTTAAAAGGTTTGTATATTTATCAGAAAATGGAATATATGGTTTTCTTCCAAGATTTGCTACATTGACAACTAGCCTACCTCCTGATTCTGTAACTCTATATACTTCCCTAAAACAATTTTCAATCATTGCCCAGTATTCTTCATCACTCATTTCGACATCACTTAACTTTCCAATATTGTAAGGGGGTGAAGTAATTGTTAAAGATACACAATTGTCTAATAGTTCTGACATATCTTCTGAACTTTTATTGATTAATTTATTTTTTACTTTAGAAATATTGTTACTTGAAGTTTCTTTTGGTAATAGCTCATCTTGAAACTCAGATACAAAACCCTTTCTTGACCCTGAGCCTTCTTTAAATACTGATTTTTTGACCATATTATGTATCTAAGTCTATCAAACCATACTCTACTGTTTCTTGACTTTCTAAATCTAATATTTTTTCTTCTACGCCTTTGTAATTCTTATGTTTTAAATAGATAAGATTATCTAATTCCAAAATATTTTTATTCGTATCATTTTCAGAAACCCAAATTATTCTTTTTAAACCGCTCTCATTGATCGCATTTATAAATATATCTCTTTCGTTATTTTCAAAGAAGACCCCGCAGAAAGCTCCTCTACATGCAGTAGATATATGAGTATCATCGGTAACGTCACCAACAGCTTTTTTCCCCTTTAGTTTGTTAATATAGTTTTCTTCATTTTTGTTTGAGACGAAAAGTCTCAAATCTTGGTTTTGCAGGCTGAGTTTGTTAATAATCTCGGCTTCAATCTCATTTGTTGGGTTTATACATATTACTGGCATATTTTTATTTTAATTTGTTCAAAAATCTACTTAGATAGTACTTATTATTGAACTGGCATAGAACTAGAATAAGAGTATGGCTGACGTTAATATCGATATTGGTAAATATTCACTTGGGTGGTCTGACCCTGAAAAAAATGTCTTTAAACCAGAAAAAGGTTTGAATGAAGACATAATTAGAAGAATGTCTGAGATAAAAGAAGAACCTGAATGGATGCTCGATTTTAGGCTTAAAGCATATAAAAGATTCCTAGATAAGCCAATGCCAGAATGGGTAGCTAAAGAAAAGTTGGCCTCACTAGATTTCGATGATATTTATTACTACATTAAGCCAACAGAAAATCAGGCTGATTCATGGGATGAAGTTCCAGAGGAAATTAAACAAACTTATGAAAAACTAGGGATTCCAGAAGCTGAAAGGACCTACTTAGCTGGAGTAACCGCACAATACGAAAGTGAAGTTGTATATCACAAAAATAGAGAAGATTTAGAGAAGTTAGGTGTTCTTTTTTGTGATATGGACACTGCTGTAAGAGAATATCCAGAGTTAGTTAAAGAACATTTTGGTACAGTTATTCCTCCAGGAGACAATAAATTTGCTGCTCTTAACTCTGCGGTTTGGTCAGGTGGTTCATTTATTTATGTTCCAAAAGGAGTTCATGTTGAAGATCCGCTACAGGCATACTTTAGAATTAATGCTGAGAACATGGGTCAATTCGAAAGAACCTTAATTATTGTTGATGAAGGTGCCTCAGTCCATTATATAGAAGGTTGCTCTGCACCTGTATATACAACTGATGCCTTACATTCTGCTGTCGTTGAGATTGTAGTAAAACCATCAGGAAAATGTAGGTATACAACAATTCAAAACTGGTCAAATGATGTGTTCAATCTTGTAACTAAAAGAGCCCAAGCTTATGCAAATGCAACAATGGAATGGATAGATGCAAACCTTGGTTCTTCACTAACAGTTAAATATCCTTCAGTATATTTAATGGAGCCTGGTGCCCACGGAGAAGTTTTATCAGTTGCCTTTGCAAATACTGGTCAACATCAAGATACAGGAGCAAAAATGATCCATCTTGCACCTGATACAACATCATTAATAACTTCTAAATCAGTATCAAAAGGTGGTGGAAGAGGTGCTTATAGAGGTTTAGTTAGAGTAGAAGATGGAGCTGAAACTGCAAAAAGTTTTGTAAGATGCGATGCACTTATACTTGATGATGATTCTCGTTCTGATACATATCCATATATGGAGATTGAGGAATCTACTGCAGAAATTGGCCATGAAGCCACGGTTTCTAAAGTTGGTGAAGATCAATTGTTTTACCTAATGAGTAGAGGATTAAGCGAAGAAGAGGCAACATCAATGATTGTTGCAGGATTTGTTGAAGAATTTACTAAAACTTTGCCGATGGAATATGCCATGGAGTTTAACCAATTAATAGAACTTAATATGATTGAAGCCGGAGCTGTAGGCTAATTATTTAGGGTTATATTGAATACAAAAATTATAGAAAAAAATATAGTAGACAAATCTTCAAACGACTTCGAAGATATATCAGTGAAGAATGAGGATTGGAAATATGTTGGAAAAAATGTATTTAATATTAATAATTTTGATACAGGTAAAGAATCAAAGCTAACTACTAATAAAGAATTTAATGTAGACAGTAATTGCCACAGTCATTCAGTTAATAATGAAATAGAGGGTGTAACTCTGACAAGCTTGGATGAGGTTACTTCTCCTGTTGTTGATGAATCAATTAAGCGTCCTCTGGATAAATTTGTTGTTGAACAGTTTGAGAAAGTAACAGGCGGTTTTCGTTTAGATATTGAAAAAGATTTTTCTGAGTACTATTCAATCAACTATCAGTCTGATGATACATCAGTCCCGTATCTTGGAATAAATGTAAACACGAATACATCAGGAAAAGTATTTTTAAATTTTGCCGAAGCAGTAAAAGGAAACACATATCCAATAATTGAGTTATTTCTAGATAAGAATGCAAGTTTAGAGTTAATTATCAGCGCTACAACTGAGAGTGAAATACAATTAATAAACTCTTTATACGGAAAGCTTTTAAACGATGCAAATTTATCAATACATTTAGTCAGTACTGGAGCCACGTTTTCAAGATCAAGAATGGATATAGACTTAGTTGGAAATGGTTCACGATTTAACATAGATGGCGTCTACTTCGGTGAGGAAAATCAAGTTCATGACAATAGAGTATTTGTCAACCATCTTGGTACAAATACATCATCAAACATGATTACAAAGGGTGTTTTAGGGGATGAAAGTAGTTCAATTTTTACAGGAACTATTCATATTGGTGAAGGAGCAGAAAAAACAGATTCCCATCAGCAAAATAGGAATATCCTTCTTAGTGAAAAAGCAACTGCACAATCTGTGCCAAATTTAGAAATTCTTTGTGATGATGTTATTTGTAGTCATGGTTCATCAGTTGGACCAATTGAAGAAAAGTTATATCACTATGTAATGTCAAGAGGCATAGAGAAAGAAGCTGCTGAAAAAATTTTAATAAAAGGTTTTTTTAATGAAGTAATTAATGAAGAAAGCTGGGAAATTATACATGATCAAGTTTCTGGAATTTTAGAAAAAAAATATGAAAATGTTTTAAAAAGAGGAAATAATGGAAAAGGTTAAGGTTTTAAAACTTTCAGAAATTACTGAAAATACATCAAAATTAGTAGAAATTGAAGATAAGAAAATTGCGGTATTTAATGTAGATGGTGAAATTTATGCAATAGACGATACATGTTCTCATGCAGAGGCTTCTCTTTCAGAAGGAGAAGTGTTTGACTGTTTAGTTGAGTGCCCACTTCATGGTGCTGAGTTTGATTTAAAAACAGGAGAAGCAAAAACTCTTCCTGCTACACAACCTGTTGTAAGTTATAAAACAGATGTAGATGATGAGTATTTATATTTAGAAGTAGGTGAAGATGCTTAAAGTTGAAAATTTAACTGCTTCAATAGGAGATGTAAGCATCCTAAATGGTATTGATTTAGAAGTAGGACCTGGAGAACTTCATGCAATTATGGGACCAAATGGTTCAGGCAAATCAACCTTATGCCATGTAGTAATGGGCAATAAGGATTACTCACAAGGCGGAAAAATTTCTATTGGAGATGAAGATATTTCTTCTTTACCACAAAATGAGAGATCAGATTCCGGAGTGTTTCAATCTTTCCAGTACCCTGTGGGTCTAAATGGAGTAACACTGATGGAGTTTTCAAAAAGCATCAATAGTGAATTATCAGATGAAGAAATAATTGAATTAGCAAAAAGATTTAGTATGGAGGAATTTTTAGATAGAGAAGTAAATGTTGACCTATCTGGAGGAGAGAAAAAAAGATCTGAACTTTTCCAGCTTTCGCTTAAAAATCCTAAAGTTGCTCTTTTAGATGAGATTGATTCAGGGTTAGATATTGATGCAATTAAATCAGTTGCAAACTTAATTAATGAAACCAGAGAGAGCTCAACATCTTATGTATTGGTTACCCACTACAGTCGAATACTCAAATATTTAGATGTTGATAAAGTCCATGTTGTTGTAGATGGTAAAATTGTTAAGTCTGGTGGAAATGAATTGATTGAAGAAGTTGATTCTGGTGGATACACTCAATATAGGGAATAAAATTGAATAAAAAGAATACAAGGATTGAAAAGGATTCCATGGGGGAGTTCGAAGTCCCTGAATCTGCACTATATGGAGCATCTACAGCTCGAGCAGTAGAAAACTTTCCAATCTCAGACTTGAAATTTTCTAGAACTTTTATCAGATCTTTAGCTGAAATTAAAAAAGCTTGTGCACTAGTGAATCAAAAAAATAAATTATTAGAAAAAGATATCACAACAGCAATTGCAGAAAGTGCTCAAGAAGTAATTGATGGAAAACATGATGATGATTTTGTATTAGACATCTTTCAAACAGGTTCAGGCACTTCAACAAATATGAATGCAAATGAAGTAATTGCACGTTTGGCATCAGAGAAAAGTGGAAGTGAAGTACATCCAAATGACCATGTAAATATGAGTCAGTCCTCAAATGATGTAATACCAGCTGCGACGAACGTTGCTGCTGTCTTAGAGGCAACAGAGGGATTAATTCCTGAACTTAAGGGTCTAGTTTCATTACTCGAAGAAAAGGGCAAGGATTGGGATAAAGTTTACAAGAACGGAAGAACTCATTTAATGGATGCAACGCCAGTTACTTTAGGCCAAGAATTTATGGGTTATGCAGCATTAGTTAATGAAAGAATGCAAGATGTTGATAATTCATTAAACAATGTTAGAACAGGGGCTCTAAAATCACTAGCTGTCTCTTTATTTAAGATTGCTAATGACATTAGATGGATGGGTAGTGGCCCAATATCTGGTTTAAATGAATTAAAAATACCGGCATTACAACCCGGATCTTCAATTATGCCTGGAAAAGTAAATCCAGTAATTCCCGAAATGATGATGCAAGTATCTGCACAAGTAATAGGGAACGATACAGCAATAACTTTTGCAGCTGCAAATGGTAACTTTGAACTCAACACAATGTTGCCAGTTATGGCCCATAATGTATTAGAAAGTATTGCAATTCTTTCAACTAGTACAAAAGTTTTTGGTGAGAAGCTAATTAAAGGATTAGAAGCAAATACTGAAAAGTTAGAGGGCAATATCCAAAAGAATTCAATCTTAGTTACAGCTTTAGTACCAAAGTTAGGATATGACACAGCAGCAGAAGTAGCTAAGGAAGCTATGTCTAGTGACAGAACTATTAAAGAAGTTTTGCTAGAAAAAGAGTTACTTTCTGAAGCAGAAATAGACGAATTGTTAGATATCGAAAAATTAATTTAATGATTAATAATATTGCCATTGCATCTGATCATGCTGGATATAAATTAAAACAGTATCTTATAGATAATCTTGGAGAAGAAATAACTATTAAAGATTTTGGAACCGATAGTGAAGAAAGTTGTGATTTTCCAGATTTTGCTTCAGAAGTTTCTGATTTTGTATTAAATAATGAAGATTATAGGGGAGTACTAATTTGTGGTAGCGGAGTAGGCATGTCTATAGCTGCAAATAAAATCTCTGGGATAAGAGCTGCAAATGTTTCTGATGTTGATACTGCAGTACAAAGCGTTGAGCACAATAATGCAAATGTTCTTTGTCTAGGTTCAAATAATGTAAATGAAGGAGAAGCAGTTAAAATAGTGAATTCTTTTCTTTCAGCTTTATTTCTGAATGAAGAAAATTATGTTAGAAGAGTTAATAAATTCGAAAACTAATTTGGTTTAAATAGGTTTTTACCTTCAAACTTTTTTGTTCCATTGACATAACTGTAATATTTTCTACATTCGCATGAAAGATATTCAATATCTATTGGGTTAAAAGGTCTTTTTGCTTCTGGCCAGTACTCTTTTTGTAATTCAATCATTTTTCTACTCGTTTCTTGATGATCATTGAGATTAAGAAATTTTTCTAATCGATCTAAATAAGCTACAGCACCAATTCCAGTTGGAACATCAGTTTCAGGCTCAATAATATCTGGACGAAACCATGCAATATCTATTACAGCCATAAATACTGGGAAATCATTCTCCATTTTGAACTCTTGATTCACTGCATTTGTAGCAGTTATGGCATTTCCTTTATTTTGAATTCTTGATTCACCGCATTTGTTGCAGTTATAGCATTACCTTCTGAATTCTTAATAATTTCTGTAAGATCTTCTTTAATGGTGGGGAACAGTTTTGTTGCTGCATCTATTCTTGAATACTCTTTTCCTCCCCATTCAATAGGCTGCACAGGATATGCTGTTTCATTACACCATGATTCAATATTATTTAATATTTCTTCAAGTTCTTTAGGGTTTGATAGCATTTCTGGAGATAATAAATCAAGTGTTTCTTGTCTATTGCACCAGCGACCAAAGAATAAAGCATTAATTAATGTTGGTAAGTCATCTTCTAGGTAATATTGCTTTACTACCCCTATCATCTTCACGAAAAACATTAAGAAAACTTCCTTTTTGAAATATAGGATCCTCGCTCCACGGAGAAGGCTCTCCACTTTCTCTTAATTTTCGAATATTTTCTCTTTCACGACAGAATGCAAAAAAACTTTCTACAGGGTCTTCAATTGTTAGACCATCTAGGGCAGAAGCATATTTATTTTCAGTCATCTTAAATTGATAATTGCCAGATTGCTTTTATCCAATCATCTGTTATTTCATTTCTAGCAAAAACAACAATTCCAATAGCACCTTCTTCATATACTTCTCTCATAGAAGTACCAGTTGTATAGACATCATCTGCAATCAATAGCGGATCATTTTCATCATTTGTACAGTATGGTTTTAAAGCTTTTTCAAACGGGATACCTCCTCTTGGTATACCTTTTACATCTCTAAAAGTTAATTTTTCACTTACTATTTTTGCTAAAGCTTCGTAATCATTATCAGTCAACGCATCGCATTCAACCTTCCACGTTAGAGGAAGGCCAGCATGCGAAATAAAATCTTCTCTAATAAATAAATTCATACTAGTTTCCTTAATTTTAGTGGATTAAAGCAAACAGTTCCGAAACTTACATGATCTGCGCCTATTTCTTTGTAATATTTGACGTCTTTTATGCTATCAATACCTCCACCAGCAATGACTTCTATCTCTGGATAGTTTTCTTTAATATGTTCTACAAATTTTGTCGTATAAGGTATTAATTCTTTTCCACTGAGTCCACCTTTTTCTACAGGAAGAGTATTGCAGGCATG